>Ga0209274_10000994_pt1 | contig 15152 bp, 10 predicted proteins | sample HubBroMetageREF1_FD_188343 | JGI IMG/M metagenome (GOLD analysis project Ga0209274, IMG submission 188343) | Reference soil microbial communities from the Hubbard Brook experimental Forest, New Hampshire, USA - Hubbard Brook CCASE Soil... | ecosystem: Environmental > Terrestrial > Soil >...
CAAGAATGGACTAAAACCGTCCCCGCCGAACAGGACTCCGAAGCCTTCGCCAAAGTCCAGCAAAAACTAGACGCCGCCAAAGTAAAGCTGGCCAAAGAAGAATCAACGAAACAATAGCTGCGAGCTGCGATGACCCGGGTGCCCCATTTCTCGCGCGCTCTCTGCGCGAGAAGTGGGGATTCTAACTGCGGCCCATCACACCTTTCCGACACCACCCGCTACTTTGATAGACTTCCTCCATGCTGGCCGCCCACGCGGTGCCCCTCACCCACTCCCGCGGACGCCGCTTCCCCGAACCCCCGCACCCCTACCGCAACGACTTTCAGCGCGACCGCGACCGCATCATCCACGCCCGCGCCTTCCGCCGCCTCGAAGCCAAAACGCAAGTCTTCACCCGCCGCTACTCTGACCATTTCCGCAACCGCCTCACCCACACTCTTGAAGTCTCCCAAGTCTCCCGCACCATCGCCGGAGCCCTCGCCCTCAACGTAGATCTAGTCGAAGCGCTCGCGCTAGTCCACGACATCGGCCACCCTCCCTTCGGCCACGCGGGAGAAAAAGCCCTCGACACCGCCATGCGCGAGCACGGACTCTTCTTCGACCACAACCTGCACGCTCTCCGCATCGTCGAAGACTTCGAACAGCGCTACGCCGCCTTCCGAGGCCTGAATCTAACCTTCGAAGTCCGCGAAGGCATCATCAAGCACTCGCACGACTACTCGGCAGACGCACACCCCGAGCTAGCCGAATACCTACTCGACCAGCGCCCTCCACTCGAAGCCCAGTTGATCGACCTGACCGACGAAATCGCCTACAACACCGCCGACCTTGACGACGGCTACGAAGCGCATCTTCTCTCACTCGATCAAATCCGCGAAGGCGTCCCAGCCTTCGAACGCTTCTACCGCGAAGTCGAACAGCTCTACCCCACCGCGCCCGACAAACTGAAATTCAACGAATCCCTGAAGCGCGTCCTAAACCGTTTCGTCAGCGACCTGATCACCAACACCCAGTCGCGCGTGCAGCAAGCCAAAATTCAAACCCTCGACGACGTCCGCCACCACCCCGAACGCCTCGCCGCCTTCAGCCTCGAAGTCGAGTCCGAACGAAAGCAAAGCAAGAATTTCCTCTACGAAAATCTCTACTACAGCCCCTCCCTCGCAGAAGAAAAAGAGGACGCGGAGCGAATCGTCAAAGAGCTATTCGCCTTCTGGATGACGAATCCCAAAACCCTCCCCCATAACTACCAGGAAAAAGCGAAACAAGATTCCCTCCCACGCGTAATCTGCGACTACCTCGCCGGCATGACCGACAACTTCATCTTCGAGCAATATGAAAAGCACTGCGGGGTTCGGTAAGGCTGGTATCTGGTTTGCTTTATGTGGGGACAGCCGCCTTCGGCTGTCCGGTCGAGCGCAGCTCGACTGTATTGTCCTCGCCGCGGCCGGCATCCCTAGCTAGCCCAAGCAGGAACAGGCTTTGGCCCCTCAAGCAATGTGGAGGGCAATCCGCTGACTGCGTGTCCCGCCCCCAACCCTTCCGTTGTCCGCTGCATCAAAAGCCCGATTGCAGCGACCCTGCGCGAGGTGTTCCGTGTCGAAGTCCTTCATTGTCCTCTCGTTTCTTGTCCTCTCTTCTTTGCCCGCCCTCGTCGTCCCTTCCGAAGCCAGCACCAAGGAAGTGCTTTATGTTGCTGGACCGCAGGGGTCATCGAACGTGATGCTATACACCTACAGTGTCGATCCCACGACGGCTGCCGCCACTCAAGTCGGCGACCCCATCGACGTCGCCAGCGGCTCTCTCGTCCCGCTTTCGATCGGGACCAATCACTATCTCTATCTGTGGAACAAGACTGGGGTCTGGCTTTATCCGACGGATGCCGATGGCGCTCCGCTGGGTACGCCTTCGCAGCAAGTCACGTTCTCGTTCCCCCATCCGGTCAACACTTTTCTCATTGACCCCGATGGCAAATTCGCATATGCGGCGCTGGGCTGGCCCGATTACGAGGGAGGTGCGAATTCCATCATCCTGTTTACGATCGATCAGTCCACCGGCGAGCTCACCAACACCAACGAAGTCGTCGCTTCATATGCCAATGAATACACCGGCTTCCGCAATTTCTCGTTCGCACAGCAGGGCGGCAAACTCTTTGGCGAATATGACGACGGCGGTCCGTATACGGATATCGTCGGCTACGACTATTACCCAGTAAATCAGACCACTGGCCGGCTCGGTACATTGCAAAACATGTTCTACGCCCAGACCGGCGAATGCCAAACCGGCTGTGTGGTCGCCGTGACGGACCTTCTTTCCGCGGTAGATGGCGTCTGCTGCGGACCGCCGAGCGGCAATGTTGTAGTAACGCTCACCTCGACGGGGCAGCAGATCCTTTGTCCGCAAAGCGACACCTTCTGCACCGACGACGTTGCCAATCTGGCCATCGATCCGGCCAATGCGAACGTCTTCTTCGGCGATTCGACCGCGAGCGAAACCTACATTCTGAATGTGGATTTCCCATCTGGCCAGCTCACCCCGAGTTCGTCCACCATTCCTGGAGCTCCGCCCATCTACTTCAGTCCAGACAGCCAGCTCGTGTATGCAGTGAACCAGAGCGACATCGGCATCTATGCACTGCAGACCGCGACTGGCACTCTGACCGCAAGTACAACTCTGCCGGACCCCGGGAAGGTCAGCGCAGCGACCGCCTCCCTCGAGAAGTGAGTTCGATTGTCAGCCAGCGCCAATCGCGACTACACTCACTGACGCGCGCGACTTGAATTATCCGCCGCTCGCCCCGCCACCCCCGCCACTACATCAAACAAAATCCGCGGCCCGCGCCGCACTTCCTCCACCCGAATGCGCTCATCGTTCCCATGCTCGGTGTTGCCCTCTTCATCGGTCGCCGTATAAGGATTAAATCCATACGCAACAATCCCCAGCGGCCGGTAGCGCTGGTTCTCCGTGTACCCACTCGTAATATGCGGCACCACCGGCGTCCCCGGAAAATACTTCCCCGACACGTCCCGGATCGCCGCCCACAGCGCATTATCCGTCCCCGAATAATTGGCCACGCGAAACTCTCCCTTCCACGGTTCCACCGTGACATCGGGATCATTCACCACTCGCCGCACCGCCGCCAGCACCGCCTTCGGATCGCCTCCCGGCAGAATCCGCACATCCAGATTCGCCCACGCCTCCGGAGGAATCACATTCGTCTGTTCCGATCCTCCCATCATGGTCAGCGAGATCGTGTCGCGCAAAAGAAAGTTCAGCGACTCATCGTTCTCGAGTTCGTCCTGAAATTTCTTGTCCTCAATCGCCTTCTTTATATTGCGATACTGCGCCGCCCGCTCCGGCGGTTCATAGGGAGCCATGTCGCGCAGGAACTCATCCACCACCGGCAGCACGCGCAGCGGTGTCTGGTAAGCCAGAATCCGATTCAGCGCCCGCACCAGCCGGTTCGGAGCCGAATCCGCAATCGGACGCGACCCATGCCCCGGCCGGCCATGCGCCACCACGTGCATCCAATAGGTAGTCTTCTCGCCCACGTCGACGCCGACATATTTCACCGCGCCGTCCTGCAGCAGGTTCTCGCCACCCTCGTTGATTAGAAACTCCGCATTCTCCAGCAAGTCATGCTGGTGCTCAATGAACCAGTCGCTCCCCGTGTCATCCACTTCTTCATCCGCCACGGCCAGAAAAATCACATCGCGATCCAGTTCGACCTTCTCGCGCTTCAGCATCACCATCACCACCAGCTGCGCCAGCCCTTCATCCTTCATGTCCTGCGCCCCGCGTCCCCACAAATACCCATTCCGAATCTCCCCGCTGAACGGAGGCACTTTCCAGTGCGCTGCATCGCTGGTCACGACATCCATATGGTTGAGCAAAATGATCGGCCGCCTTCCCGGATTGGCAGAAGAAACGCTGGGGAGCCCCATGTCTCCCTGATTTTGGGACACAGCCTGCCCTGAGCCTGTCGAAGGGTGGGATTCCGTTCCAGCAGCAGTCGCCGGAATCCGCGCCCAAAAATCCCCGCGCCCCGCCGCGTAGTCAAACACCCGATTCTCAATCCCCTCCCGATCAAGAATCTTCTTGTAGAACTCAACCGCCCGCATCTCGTTCCCCGGAGGATTCGTCGTGTCGACACGCAAATACTCCTGCATCCACTTCACCGCCAGATCGGAATACTCCTGTAGATGTTCCGCCGGAATCCGATCCGACGGGAGGTGCAAGGTCATCCCCGCCGTCTGCCCCCAGGCCACTCCACACAACGCCCACGCTGCGGCTCCCAGCCATACTCCACTCCGTCGCCTATCCCTCGCCCGTTGAACTCCCAAAACGACCCTCCCCGGAAAGCCGGTTTTCACGCAGTTTTTATATCAGGTTTGCCAAAATTACCCTGCCTCTTCGACGCCAGCCTATCTTTCCCGCCTCAACGGTACTACAATGTCTATAGATATCAAGCATTTAGCTCGTCAACCCTGAGTTCCGATTTGGCATCCCACCTGTAATAGGAATCAGGGAACAGCGCTGATTTACCGTTGGCGCTAGAACTTGTCGTTTTCCCGGATGCCATCAAATTTACGCACGCAAGACGTGCATGGGTGGAGCAAGAAGGCCGATCAGTCCAGTGAGGCCCAAACGCTCCCCCAACCTGGAGGAAGTAATTTATGAACAACCGCCTGCTCTTCGCCCTGCCTTTGGCTGCCGTGCTGGCTTTTCCAGCCGTCGCCCAGACCACCTCGTCTTCAGACCAGAGCCAACCCGCCGCAACCACGACTCAGTCGACTTCGACTGATAGCACCACGGCTACCGGCAAGGCCCCTTTGCAGGTGCAGTCCCGCGAAGGCTTCTGGGGACATCTGAATCCTTTCGCCCGCCGAAGCTACGTGAAACGCCAGACCGAGCCGATCCGCGACCGCGTCAACGAGCTCGATGAACTGACCGCTGGCAACAGCAAGGCCATCAAGGATACTGACGCCCGCGCCCAGGCTGGCATTAAGCTCGCCTCCGACAAGGCCGACCAGGCCGATCAGCACGCCGTCGACGCCGGCAACAAGGCCACTGCGGCGCAGCAAACCGCCCAGCAGGCCACTACCCGCGTCCAGACCGTCGAAACCGTGGTCAGCAACATCGACCAGTACAAAGCCGAGAACCAGACGGAGATCCTTTTCCGCGCCGGTCAGAGCATTCTTAGTAAGTCCGCGAAGGACGCACTCGACACCATGGCCGAGAGCGTTAAGGGCCAGCACGGTTACATCATTGAAGTGCAGGGCTTCTCTTCCGGCCGCGGCCAAATCGCCATCACCAACTCGCAGAAAATGGCGGAGTCGGTTGTCCGTTACCTCGTGCTCCAACATGAGATCCCGGTCTACCGCATCTACCTCGTTGGCATGGGCAACGCCCCCACCGCCGATGAAGCTACCAAGACCAAGCGCAGCAGCGGAGGCCGCGTCGAAATCAGCCTCCTGAAGAACGACCTGGAGCAGCTCTCCGCCAATGGTGGAGCTCCGGTCACCACCGCTGATCAATCGCAGCAACCGAAGTAATTTAGGATGCTCGTGTGGGGACGGGCGCCTTCGCCCGTCCGCCCAGCGCAGCTAGGCTGGGTTTTGACTTGAAGGTTTTGAAACGAACGGGCGCCTCCCCCAAGTCCCTCCCAGAAAAGCCCCTCGCGCAAGCGAGGGGCTTTGTCGTGCTTGACGTGCCTGCTCACGCTTCGAGTATCCTCGCGTCCATACCCCTATGTACGACCTCAAGCTCGCCCTGCGCCAGTTTCAGAAGTCGCCCGGCTTCGCCGCCACGGTCATCCTCACCATCTCGCTCGGCATCGGAGCCAACACCGCCATCTTCACCCTGGTCCACGCCATCCTGATGACGTCGCTCCCCGTCGCCAATCCCGTGAGCTTGTACCGCATCGGCGACCGCGACGACTGCTGCGTAAACGGCGGCTTCATCAACGACGACGGTGACTTCGACCTCTTCTCCTACGATCTCTATCGTCACTTCCAGGACTCGGCCCCTGAGTTCGAACAACTCGCCGCTTTTCAATCCGGACACAACACCATGAATGTCCGCGCCGGAACCGCGACCCCCAAGGCCGAAATCGGCGAATATGTCTCGGGCAACTATTTTTCCACCTTCGGCCTGGTAGCCTTTGCCGGCCGCCTGCTTCAGCCCGCGGATGATGTTCCCGGCGCAGCCCCGGTGGCAGTCCTCAGTTATCAGGCCTGGCAAGTCGCCTACGCGGCCGACCCTCAAGTGATCGGCGCCACGTTCTACATCCAGAACCAACCTTTTACCATCGTCGGCATCTCGCCTCCCGGATTCTTCGGTGACCGCATCGACAGCACCCCCCCCGCGCTCTGGATTCCGCTCAACCACGAATCAACCATCGAAGGTGAGACCAGCAAGCTGAAGGCGCCAGAGACCAACTGGCTGTACCTTCTCGGCCGCGTCAAGCCCGGAGTCAATCCCGGTAGCCTGCAGGCCAAACTCAACAGCAGTCTGCGCCAGTGGCTGGCCACTCAGACTGCCTATACCATCAACGGAAATCAAACGCTAATCCCCAAGCAGTACGTCGTGTTGGCTCCGGGCGGAGCGGGAATCGAAAACCTGCAGATCGAAACCAGCAGCGGCCTCCACCTGCTGATGACGATCTCCGGCCTGGTTCTTCTGGTGGCCTGCGCCAACATCGCGAATCTCCTGCTGGCCAAAGGTGCGACCCGCCGCGCCCAGACTTCCATCAGCATGGCCCTGGGCGCGTCGCGATCCCGCCTCATTCGGCAGATGCTGGTCGAGAGCTTGCTCCTTGGCTGCGCGGGCGGACTCGTCGGCATCGCGGTCGCCTACGCCGGCGCCCGTATGATTCTGACTCTCGCTTTCCCCGACTCGCCCAACCTACCCATCCATGCCAGCCCTTCTCTCGTCGTCCTCGGCTTCGCTTTCGCTCTGTCGCTGCTCACCGGACTCATCTTCGGAATCGTCCCCGCATGGATCACTTCCCACTCCGATCCCGCCGAAGCTCTGCGCGGCGTGAACCGCTCTACCCGCGACCGCGCGTCCCTGCCGCAGAAATCGCTCATCGTGTTGCAGGCCGCGCTTTCGCTCGTTCTGCTGGTCGGCGCAGGTTTACTCACGAAAAGCCTGCGCAACCTCGAGCATCAGGACTTTGGCATCGCCACCGCCAACCGTTACGTCTTCCACTTCGATCCCGCGGGAGCTGGCTACACCGCCGCCACCATCCCAGCCCTCAACGAGCGTCTGGACCGCGAATTCTCGGCTCTGCCCGGCGTCCAGAGTGTTGGACTTGCCCTCTACAGCGCGCTGGAGGGTGATAACTGGGGCGAGGCTGTCTATGTGGAAGGCCGTCCTGAGCCCGGTCCCGGCGCGCACAACGGCTCATCGTGGGATCGCGTGAGCCCACATTTCTTTGAGACTATCGGCCAACCGGTCGTTCGCGGCAGGGGCTTCACCGAACAGGATACGGCCACATCACAAATGGTTGCGGTCGTGAATCAGGCCTTCGTCAAGAAATTCTTTCCCCAAGAAGACCCGATGGGGCACCACTTCGGAACCTCCGATCAGAAATATGCCGCCAGCTACGAGATCGTCGGCATCGTCGCCGACGCCAAATACAACAACCCACGCGATCCGGTCCGACCCATGTACTTCCGCCCCATGACTCAGTTGAATACGGCGTTTAAAGAGCGCAGCTCTCTCGCGGGCGAGACCTCATCGCTTTTCCCCAACTCCATCACCCTGCGCTATGCCGGCGATGCCGCCAGCCTCGAACCGCTCGTCCGCCGTACCCTGTCGAGCATCAATCCCAACCTCACCATCATCGACTTCAAGTCGCTCGATTATCAGGTCGCCGGCAACTTCACTCAAGAACGCCTCATTAGTCGCCTCACGTCTCTGTTCGGCTTGCTTGCACTCGCGCTCGCCTCGGTAGGTCTGTACGGCATCACGTCCTATTCCGTGGCACGCCGCACCAGCGAAATCGGCCTGCGCATGGCTCTCGGCGCCAACCGCGGCAATGTCGTCGCTCTCGTGCTGCGCGGCGCATCCTGGCAAGTAGGACTCGGCCTCGCCATCGGCATCCCCGCCGCGCTCCTGGGCGGCCACCTGATGGCCACTCAACTCTACGGCGTGCGCACGTATGACCCACTCACGCTGGCGGCCGCGGTGTTCGTGCTAGCCGTCTTCGCCGCCATCGCCGGCTTCATCCCTGCCCGACGCGCAGCCAGCATCGAACCCATGGACGCCTTACGCACGGAGTAGCGCACCGAGTAGTAAGACCATGTCGATCTTGATTTTGATCGTGTGGGGACGGGTGCCTTCGCCCGAACCGCCAAGCACAGCGAGGCGAGCGCCACCACCGCTCCAGGAGTTCCCGCCCCATTACAAGTTTGACCCTCCCACGCACCGTGACTAGAATTCCATCACATCGAATCGTGGGGTTTTCAATGAATCGTCTCCGATGGTTGTTGCTCTTCTGGCTCTTCTTCACCCTCACCGCCTTCGCCGCCGACGACGAACAGGACAAAGATCACCACCACCACGAAGATCTCACCGAGACCCAACTCGGAACCGTCCGCTTCCCCATCTCCTGCGCCGTATCCGTACAAAAGCCCTTCGCCCGCGGAGTCGCCCTGCTGCACTCCTTTTGGTACGAAGAAGCCGAAAAAGAATTCCTCGACATCGCCAAGAACGATCCCGCATGCGCCATGGCTCACTGGGGCATCGCCATGAGCATCTGGCATCAACTCTGGAATGATCCCGATGCCGAAGTCATTGCGCGAGGCCTCAACGAGACAAACATCGCCGCGAAACTAGCCCTTAAAGCTACCCCGCGAGAGCAGGCCTACGTCGCCGCTATCGCCGCCTTCTACAGCGGCTCGAAGCTCGATCCTCCTGAGCGTGCAAAGGCCTATTCGGACGCAATGAAAAATGTCTACGCGTCCTATCCGGACGACCACGAAGCCGCCGCCTTCTACGCGCTCTCCCTACTCGCTTCCGAACCGCACGACGACGCGACCTTCGCCAACCGCAAACAAGCTGCTGCGATCCTAGAGAAGCTCATCGCTATCGAGCCCGACCACCCCGGAGTCGCGCACTACCTGATTCACGCTTACGACAAACCGCAACTCGCCGAACTCGGAATTCCCGCCGCCCGCCGCTACGCTCGGGTCGCGCCCGCCGCGCCGCATGCTTTGCACATGCCCAGCCACATCTTCGCCCGCGTCGGCCTCTGGCAGGACGACATCAACTCCAACCTCGCCTCGGTCGCCGCCACCCGCAAAACCGCTGCCATGGGCATGGGCGGCGAAGGCCACCAGTTCCACGCCATGGATTTTCTCGTCTACGCCTACCTGCAAAGCGGCCGCGAAGCCGATGCCGCCAAAATCATCGACGAGATCAAAACCATGCCCAAGATGGATTCGATGTACGGTCACGATTTCGATCCCCAAACCAACGCCCTCTCCGCGTTCCCAGCGTTGTACGATCTCGAGCTCCGCCGCTGGGCGGACGCGGCCGCTCTGCAGCCAGTCGCCGGCGCGCTCGACAACGACCTGGACATCACCTATTGGGCGCGCGCCATTGGCGCTGCCCGCAGCGGCGATTTAGCCGAGGCCCACAAAAATCTGCAGCAGATCGAGAACCTGCGCCAGAAAATGTTGACAGGGAAAAAGTCCACCGGAAACACGCAGCAGGACTACCAGGAAGCCGAAGCCTGGATTCTGCACGCGGAAGGCGCAGATGACAAGGCGGCCGTCCTCCTGCGCACCATTGCCGACAAGAACGACAGGCTCGGTGATGAGCCGGAAAGTATCCCGGCCCGCGAAATGCTGGCCGATCTGCTACTCGAAGCCAAGCGCCCCCAGCAGGCGCTGATCGAATATCAGACTGACCTGAAACTCAATCCCAACCGCTTCAACGGCCTCTACGGCGCAGCCCGCGCCGCCGAAGCCGCCGGCCAGCAAACCGAAGCCAACCAGTACTACGCGACACTCGTGAGAATCTGCGCCGGAGGCAGTTCAACGCGTCCGGAACTCGGCCGCGCGCGAGAGCTACTGGCAAAGAAATAATCCAGAAGCTATTCCGTCCGGCTACAGCCGCGAAGCGGCGCAAGATTACAGCCCACGGCGCAAGCCGTGGGTCGAGTGTGGGGAAGGAACTAGCCCCGAAGGGGCGGAAGAACATTTTTCTGAACGGGCGCAGCTCGTCTGCCCCTTGAAGGCTCCCCAGAGCTGCGGATTACTTCTTCGGCTGCGCGCTCGGCGGCAGAATACCATTCAGCCGCAGATACATCGCGGCCGCCGCATAATGATCGGCCCATCCGCCAGACAGGATCAGAGCCACCATGGCGCGCGGTACCTGCCGGCCACCAAAGATTTCAACGCTATCGCCCAGCTTCGAGTCGTCCATCTTGCTCAGGGCGTCTCTGCAGAAACTGTACGAAGCTTTCACCGCAGCCACCAGTTGATCTCTGGTATCGGTGTCTTTGGATTCCTCCACCTTGGGCGCGGGAACGTCTGCCGCCTTGGCGCAGAGTCCATTGTTGAATCCGATGATGTGCGCGGCCAGGTGCGCAAAGCTGATCTGGTCAGCCGTAGGCTTGTAGCCGAACTTGTCCGCAGGCATGGCCTCAATCGCTCCCACAGTGTTGTTCTGCGAACGCTGCAACAACAAACGCAGCGAAGTTGCGACCGGATCTTTGGTTGGAGACGTCGATCCCTGCGCCGACGCGGCGGCGGGAGCCGTTGCAGTCGGACTCGGGCCTTGGGCAAAAGCGAGAGTGCTACAGACGAAGAAACAAGCGGCAACAACAAGGTTGCGTTTCATGGGAACCCTCCTGAGGTTTTAAAGGATATACCGGAATGGCTAGCAAATCATTCGATTACGCCGGAATGGGAACGATACAAAAGAACGTGAACGACACAAAACACCCCACAACAAAATGAACTCCCCGTGAACCTCGGTCCCTCTGGGTAAACGGGCTTCCTCGTGACACAATGGTCGGCAATGTCCTCCGAGCACTGCGTCCCCGATTTTCTCTACGGCACAGCCTGGAAGGAAAACCACACCGCCGCCCTCACCGAACTCGCGCTCCGCTCCGGCTTTCGCGCCATCGACACCGCCAACCAACGCAAGCATTACCACGAAGCCGGAGTCGGCGAAGCCCTGGCCGCCGCCTATCGCGCCGGCATCGTGACCCGCGCCAATCTTTTTCTGCAAACAAAATTCACTTACCAGCGCGGACAGGACCACCGCCTGCCCTACGATCCCGCAGCCCCGCTCGCGGTTCAGGTCGCGCAGTCGTTAGCCAGTTCGCTCGAGCATCTCGGCACCGACCACGTCGACAGCTACGTCCTGCACGGCCCGTCCTCTGGCTATGAGTGGGCCGAAGCCGACGCCGAAGTCTGGGAAGCAATGCGAAAAGAGCGCGACGCCGGCCGCACCTGCCTTCTGGGCGTGAGCAATGTCTCGTTGCAGCACTTAGAGCAAATGGCCGGCGCGGGTGCGGAACTCCCCGCCTTCGTCCAGAACCGCTGTTTTGCCCGCACCGGATGGGACCGAGAAGTGCGGGCATTCTGCGACCAACATAAAATTATTTATCAGGGTTTCTCGCTGCTCACCGCAAATCCAGAGGTCCTGCGACATCCTCCGCTGATCGCCCTGGCCGGAGAAATAAACGCGACTCCCGCGCAGCTAGTATTCTGCTTCGCGCGCGCCGTCGGCATGCTCCCGCTAACCGGCACGTCCAGCTCCGCTCACATGATGGAAGATCTCGCCAGCCTCGACTTGACCCTTCCGCCAAAACTGGCGCAGGCAATCGAATCCATTGCCGGCTAACATCAGCGAAGTTTCTTGCGTCATCCCGAACCGCGGCGTAGTTCAGCCGCGGGAGGGATCTCCCAAGGCACGATTTTCAGGGAGATTCCTCGCTCCGCCTCGGCTTTTCTTCGATGAAGCCGCGAAGGTTCAAACTGAGCCACTACCGAAGTTCGCGATTACAACGCTCCCAGCGCCGAGGTCAGAAGCTTGAACGCCAGGTACCAGCCCGCGACGATCGCAATCGCCGTCGATCGCTTCACCTTGCTGGTGCAGGCAAAGCCGATGCCGATCAATACGATCGCCCAGATGTTGATCAGATCGACTGACGACGCCATTCCACGCAGGAATTTGCCGGTCGTTTCCGGATCCAGATAGTAGGCGAGGTTCGTGCCCACAGGATTATTGACATCGAAGCCCTCGGGATTGACTCCCGCGAACAGAGAAATTGTTCCCAGGATCGCCCCCACAATCCCGGTAAGCGCCGAATACATCACGATCGCGTAAGCCTGCCCGAATGACGTCTCCCCTCCGGCCCCAACTTTGAACGTGACCCACAAGGCGACCGTCTCAATCAGAAAATAAAACAGAATCATCAGCGGGCTGCCGTAGGCAAAGTAGCCAATAATTTTCGTGGAAAGCTGAAGCTGTTTGGCTTGCTGGTCAGGAGGGAGTTTGTCGAACTGCTCGGCTCGTGAGGAGTGCGCCACCTGATTCTTACTGATCTGCTCGAACCCGACCTGCTTTCCCATCGCATACACAAATATGACCGAGAAGATGGAGATCAGAATCCACGGCGCCCACCAGCTCGCGTTGCGGCGCAAGTCGGTGAAGGTCTTCGACGGCGCAATGAACGTATTGATAATCCGCGCCCCTTGGGATAGCGGTGCAGATTCGGGCGTGGGCGTGGGCGAAGCGGGAAGGACCGGAGCGGCGGCCATAAGTGCCTCCTGGCAAAGCTTCGAAAAAAATCCAGAGCGAGAATTCTAGCCCGAGGATTTTAGCCCGAGCATGACCGCCTGCACAAGCAATCTCGCACGCCGACCGGGATTAAGATAGTGCGCATGTCGAACGCAACGCCGCTCCTGATTGCCGTCCTGGTGGCCGAACTCGTGCCAGCGGTGGCCTTCGGATGCGCCGCCGAGCGCGTGGCGCAAGCCGTTGCGCGATGGCCGCTGGCCGTGCGTGTGGCGTTGCCGGCCGTGCTAGTTGTGCCCTATGTCGTCATCGCGGCCGCGCAGCACATGTTTCGCTGGCAATGGTTCGTCTTATACGCCGCGCTGCCGGTGGTGATGGCGTGGCTTCTGGCGCGGGCCGCGGCCGCCGATCCCGAGCAGCGCGGCAACTGGCGCGACGCCGTCATTCTGCTCACCCTCGGCCTGGCGGTCGACCTGCGCTGGTTCGATGTGGCCTGGCCCGCCGGCCTGCGCGGTCTGGCCAACCTGTTGCTCGTGGACGCCGGCCTCTACGGCTTTCTCGCCATCCGCCGCTTGACCGGCATGGGTTTCGATTTCCACGTGCGCTGGAGCTATTGGAGGAGCGACTGGAAAACGGGCTTGCGCGAGCTCCTGTTTTTCGCTCCCGCCGTGCTCCTGCTGGGATACGCGCTCGGATTCATCCATCCCCACGCCAACCTGCCCTCAGCGGGCAAGGCTGCGCTTTCCTGGGTGGGCATTTTTGTTTTCGTTGCCATCCCGGAAGAACTCTTCTTTCGCGCCTGGGTGCAGAATCTGCTCGAACGCCGCGTCGGACGCCGCGCCGCCCTCCTAGTCGCCTCCGTACTCTTCGGCCTCTCTCACTTCAATAAACGTTCCACCCATTTCAACTGGCGCTACGTTCTGCTGGCCACCATCGCGGGGATTTTCTACGGCCGCGCCTGGCGCGAGCACCGCCGCGTCCCGGCCTCGACCATCACCCACACCTGCGTCGATTGGTTGTGGTCGTGGTGGTTCTAGGGACGGCCGCCGCTTGACTCCTCTTCAGAGCTCAGCATCTTGATCGAGTTCAATTCGGTAATCTTGCCAAAACGAGCCTCACCTTCCTCCTAACACCCAAAGTAACCCGATGCGCTAGGCCCGGCCTGCCGACAGTCAACTCAGGGAACGTCCCGCATCGGCTCCATCGGTCTTCGGTGTTTGGCAGCCGCGCCCGCAGCCGCGGTCAAGGAGAGGTCTGTGCCAGGAACGACAATTCGGACTCGTACCCGTTTCACGGTACTCGCGCTGCTCCTGATTCCAGTCTCCGCGTGGGCACAGACACAGCCCGACAGCCCTGGCTCCAGCGATCCCACGCAGGAAACCATCCCCGAACTGGTGCAGCAGATCAGACAACTGCAACAGCAGGACCGCGACCTGCTGGAGCGGATCAGAATTCTAGAGGGCAAACAGGCGCAAGTCGCACCCGCGACCGATGCCGATTCCGCGCCGCCGGCACCAACGCCCACATCGCCGCCAGCATTACCACAACCCGAGGAACAACCAGCACCAGAGTCCGCAGCCGCACCTCACGACTGGCATGACCTTCACGGCATCCAGTTCCGCGGCTTCGGGGAAGTCGACTATCAGGTCCTCAACCAACGTCAGCCGGAACTGGGAACCGACGGCTTTGTCTCCGGTTCGCACGGGAACTTCTACACCGGCGATTTTGGCCTGTTCCTTACCGCAAAGCTTACTGACAGCGTCAGCGTGCTGGCCGAAATTATCATTGAGGAAGGGGACGCCCAAAGCTACAAAGTAAACCTGCGCCGGATGTTGCTGAAGTACGACTACAACGACCACTTGAAGATGTCCCTGGGCCGCTACCAGACCAACATCGGCTATTACAACTGGGCGTTTCGCAGCGCCGCCTGGCTCCAGACCACAGCCGATCGCCCGCTGATCATGCAATACTCCAGCAACGGTGGCTTGCTTCCCACCCAGGCGATTGGCGTTTCCCTTACCGGCGCGATTCCCTCCGGACCTCTTGGGCTGAACTACATTGCCGAATATGGATCCTCTGACACCATTCGGCCTGACCTTAACGGCGACGGCTTATTTACCGATGAAAATAATGGCAACCAAGTGAACTTTGGAATATTCCTTCGTCCGGACGCCCTTCGTGGGCTGCAAGTCGGCACTTCCTATTACCACGACAAGATCAGCGACAACACGCTGAACACGTTCTCCGGCGCTCCGCTCCCTCCACCTCCGAGTGCTCCGGGACTCTCTGCCCGCTATGGCCAGACCATCGTCAACGGCTATGTAGTCTATGTGGCTCACGGTATCGAGTTCCTCAACGAGGGCTTTCTCATTCGCGATACGCCCTTGCATTTC
>Ga0209274_10001002_pt1 | contig 15045 bp, 17 predicted proteins | sample HubBroMetageREF1_FD_188343 | JGI IMG/M metagenome (GOLD analysis project Ga0209274, IMG submission 188343) | Reference soil microbial communities from the Hubbard Brook experimental Forest, New Hampshire, USA - Hubbard Brook CCASE Soil... | ecosystem: Environmental > Terrestrial > Soil >...
CAGGCATTCGGTGTTACCCCTTCCGAACCCAAATCTCTGTGGCCTGTGTTGCTTGGCGCTTGTGCCGCACGAGAATTATTTGTCGTGAGTTTGTTGCGTTCTACACGTTCAGAAAAGCTCCCGGATCATTGAAATGGTTCACGCCGGCGCGGGGATCGTCCACATAGAGCCGGCTGGTATCCACGGAAATCTTGCCCGTGGGGTCGAGTATCACGTTGGCGCGGTCCATGGGACGCGGCGCGGGACCTTCGAAATTGACGCCTTCGCTGTCGTAGCCGCTGCCGTGGCAGGGGCACTTGAATTTATTTTCCGCGGGCTTCCATTCCGGCGTGCAGCCGAGGTGCGTACAGCGGGCGTAGATCACGAACAGGCGATCGGGCTCGCGCACGACCCAGACGCGATTGGTCATCAGATAGCGCTGGTCAATGCCAAGGCTGAAATCCGCCGGGAAGCCGATATTGAAGACGGTGTTGGGTTCGTAGAGCGCACGGGGAAAGAAAAAGCGGAGGAACATCAGGAAGTTGACGCCCAAGTACCCCCAAATGAGCGCCCAGACAATTCTACGGCGGCCGGTATTGACGGCTTTTGCCGCAGCTTGCGTTTCCGGCGACTGGGATGCGACCGCTCCCGACGCGACAGGCGACGGTGCGGCTTGACCCGACTTCCCTTCCGGAATTTCTGCCATAGGCCCGTTAACTGCTGTTACTGCAAACGAAAATCTATGAGTCGAGAATTCCCGTATTAAGGATTGCTAATCAACACTGGGTTATATGATTTGCGGATGGCCGTGTCAAGAGTTTCTCGCCTGAAAATTTCTGTGCGTATTTACCTCTTGCGGAGTTGAATTGCGGCTACGGCGTTGCGGGAGGCTTACGAAGCGAAAGAGGCTACGCCGCTGCGCATGCCGACGGAGCGGAGAACGAGGTCGGCGAGCGCGCGGATGAGGAGGGGCGAATCATTCAGCGCGGGCATCATGTGGAATTCGGTTACGCCGAGGGATTCAGCGTCCTCGCGGGCTTCGACATTGATTTCGTGCAGGGTTTCGATGTGTTCGGTGAGGAATGAGATGGGAATTACCAGCATGCGCTTGATGCCGCTGTGCGCCATTTGCTCGATGGTTGTGGTTAGCGAGGGTTGGAGCCACTTCTGCGGGCCGACTCTGCTTTGGTAGCAGAGGATGTGGGGATTGGGCCAGGCGCCTAGTTCGCGGACCATTTGTACTGTTTCTTCGATTTGTTTTGGGTAGGGATCGCCTTTTTCTACTAGCGCGAGCGGGAGGCCGTGGGCGCTGAACACCAAATGGATTTCGTCGGGACGTTTTATTTCTGCCAGAACGCCGTTGATGCGTTCGACGATGGCGGCGATGTAGTCGGGATGATCGTAGAAATGGTCAATGAGTTTTACGGGCATTTTCGGTTTGAACTGGCGATTCCATTCGTTGAGGCTGCTTCTGGTCGTCGCAAAAGAATAGTGTGGGTAGAGCGGGAGCAGGACCAGTTCGTCGTACGGCTCGCTGTCGAGCGCGACGATGGCCTCGGCGGTGTTGGGATGCCAGTAGCGCATGGCGACGATGGAGCGGGCGGAAATGTGCGCTTTGAGAGCGCCGTCGAGGGCGCGGGCTTGCTGTTCTGTGAGGCGGCGAATGGGGGAGCCGCCGCCGATTTCGGCGTAGTGCTGGCCGACGACTTTGCTGCGCGTCGTGGAGATTAGTTTGGCGATGAGTTTGCGGGCGAGAAAGGCTCCGGGGAAATTGATGATATCTGGATCGCAGAAAAGATTGTAGAGGAATGGCTCGACCGCGGCTTGGCTATCGGGGCCGCCGAGCTGGAAGAGCACTACCGCGATTTTTTTGAGGTCGGCCATCGTGCACCTCTTGTTGCCAATTCTAGCGTTGTTGCAACTGCTGTTTCAGGCGTGCGATTTCGTCGCGGGTTTGCGCGATCCGCCTTGCCACGCTGATTTCGTAGACGAAAAATACGGCCCAGACGACCATCCAGGCTGCAAACAGAAATTCGAAGTTTTTCATTGGCCACCCTCTTGCAGCGCCGGAGTAGTTGCGCTGTCTGCTGCATCCAGTCCGCGCGATTCGATTTCGTAGCGTAGCTCGGCGGCTTCATTGCGCAGCAGCTCGAGCCGGTAACGATCCAGGAGCACTAATATCATTACGCAAAATATGGCGCAGAGGCAAAGGAGCAGGACTTTGCTCATCGTGGGATCTAGCCCTGAGCCTTGGCCGCCTGCGATTACAGGTTGTGGATGCTGGGTGCGCCACAAACGATTCGCTAGATAGACGAGCGGTATATCGAGCGACGCGAAAATCGCGAAAATGGCGGAGAGGCTTGCTTTCTTTTCTGGATCTTCTAAGAGGCCGCGCAGCAGCAGGTAGGCGATGAAGAGCAGCCACAGGATAAAGGTGGAGGTGAGCTTCGCGTCCCAGGTCCACCAGATGCCCCAGACAGGACGCGCCCAGAGCGGACCGGTGATGAGGCCTATGGTGCAGCAGATGACGCCGACTTCGACGCCGGAGACGCCGAGGGCATCCCATTTACGTTTGCCGGTTACGAGGTAGGCGACGCTGGCGAAGAAGGCGACGAAGAAGGCGCAGAACATGGCGTTCCAGCTGGCTACGTGGAAATAGAAGATGCGCTGGATGGCGTGCATGGTGGCTTCGTCGGGCGCGATGAAGAGGGCGGCGTAGCCTGCGCAGAAGATTAGCAGGGCGACGAGCGCGGTGATTGGGAATCGAACCCTCATTGGTTACGGCCTGTACCTCGATCCTTGATGCGGGTGCTGGGTCTTGCTGCGGCGCATCATTCGCTACGTTTCATTCTTCCAAAAGATGATCGCACAAAAGCCAGGAAGCCGTCAGAAACACAATATCAAATCCAGCTAGGAACGCGAGCCAGGTGCGGTCGAGGGTGGGCTGCTCGGCGAAGAGCGAGGCGGTGGATTCCACGGCGGCGATCAGCAGCGGCGTGAGCAGCGGGAGCAGGAGCAGCGGCAGCAAGAGTTCGCGCATGCGGGCGTGAGCTGAAATGGCGGAGAACACCGTGCCAGTGACCGTGAGGCCTAGCGTGCCGAGGACCAGGACGAGAATCAGGCGCCAGACGATGCCTGCTAGCGAAAGATTGTAGAGGACGGCGAAGACTGGCACGAGGACGAGTTCGGCTAGCGACATGAAAATAAAATTCGCGAGAATTTTTCCCAGCAGGATCGCGAAGCTGGAGATCGGAGCCATGCGCAGGGCGTCGAGGGTTTCGTTGTTTTGTTCGCGCGCGAAGGATGGATTGAGCATCAGCGAGCCGGCGAAGAGGAAGGCGATCCAAAGCAGGCCGGGGCCATAGCGGCGGGATTCGGCGGCGGTGGGGTCGAATGCGAAGCTGAAGAGGACCACTACGACTAGCGCGAAGATTACTGTGGCGGTGAGGAGTTCGCGCGTGCGGAATTCGAGGCGGAGTTCTTTGGCCAGGATGATTGCGGCGGCTCTTACGGTGGTCAAAAGCAGATCCCTCGCTGCGCTCGGGATGAAAACGTGTTGTTGGCGACTCGCAAGGGTTTAGGCTCCCGCCTTTAGCGCGGCTAGCAATGCGCGCGGATCGCCGTTCGAGCCGCTGTCGTGTTCGACTTTTCCGCCTGCTAGAGCTACAGCGCGGGTGGCCAGGTCGAGTGATTCGTTACGGGCGTGGGTGCTCATTAGCACCGTGCAGCCGTCGGCTTTCAGGCGCGCGAGGCGGGCACTGAACCAGACTAGGCCTTGGCGATCGAGGCCGGCGGCGGGTTCATCGAGCAGGATCAGGCTGGGCGCGTGCAGCAGCGCGCGCGCGATGGCCAGGCGTTGGCGCATGCCGCGGGAGAACGTGCGCACGAGACTTGCGGCGCGGGTTGCGAGGCCGCAATCGTCGAGCGCGGTGGCGACGGTGTCTGTAATTTTGTCGAGAGCGTAGAGGCGCGCGAAGAACGTGAGATTTTCGGCCGCGGTTAATTCGTCGTAGAGCAAAGTGCTGTGGCCGACCAAGCCGATGGCGTGTTTGGGGCTGAGCATGAGTGCTTGCTTGCGAGCGTCTGCGCTGACGGATGCCGGGCCATTGGTGAATTGCACGGAGCCGCGTGTGGGATTCAGCAGCAGGGCGGCCATGCGCAGGAGGGTGGTCTTCCCTGCACCGTTGGGTCCGAGGAGCGCGACGAATTCTCCGGCGCGGATATCTAGGGAAACGCCGCGCAGTGCGGCCAGCGAGCCGAAGCGTTTTTCGACGTTGAGGAACGAGACGCCTGGCGAAGCGGTTGTAGCTGGCGTTTGGGTCGCGAGCACGGGCAATGCGCGGCGCCTAGCCTTGCACCAGGTCGCGGAGCGCCTTTTCTACGCGGGCACGTTCGCGGGCGTAATCGTCTTCGCTGATGGTGCCGGCTTGGCGGCGGAGTTCGAGGCGGAAGATATTGTTTTTTAGGTCGTCAAGACTGCCTTGGACTTGCTGGTCAACATCGGCGACGGTTTCGACCGCGCCGCGCGAGGCTTGGGCCGCGGAGGACGGCGCCTTTGTGGCCACACGTGCCGGTGGCACCGCCGGGTCTGCTGCTGATGCGTACGTTGCCGCTTGCTGCGCCGGACGCGCTGCGGAATTTTTCGTTGGACGCGGAGCTGGGACGTCGGCTTCGGTGGTCCATGCGCCGTCGACGCTGGCGACCGGTTGCGGACGCAACCATAGATAGGCGAAACCTAGGATGAAGATGGAAACGAAGCCGCCGGTGAGAATCCACTTCAGGCTGTCGAGGCGCGCAGGGATTGTCGTGGCGCTGGCGGAAGGCGCGTCGGCTGAGGCCGCATCGGCGCGCGAGTTTACGGAGGGATTTTGCGAGTCGTCTGCGCCGCCGGCTGAGCTGGAGGATGCTGCTGGGCCAGGTCCGCCGCCTTGCGATGCAGACGGGATGGGCGCTGTGCCGGAGACGCTGATTTCGACGGGGGCGTTGGCGGCGATGTTGTCGCGCATGTACACGTTGAAGCCCTGATCCTGTCCTGCGGCAGTGATGCCGGCGCCAGAAATTCGCACGGTGGGCGGCGCGGCGATGATCAGGCGTTCGCTGGAATAGGGTGAGACGTTGTGCAGCGTGACGTGATTGCCCGCGTACGGAACTTTGTAGGAGAGGCGCACGCCGCTTTCGCCGGGGCGGAACGGAAAGGCGATGGCCATTTTGTTTTTGCCCTTGTCGATTGTGCCTTGCACTACGGGCATGCCGGACGCGCCCCAGGCGGAGGCTTGATTGAAATCGGCGCCATCGGGGAGGGTGAAATCGAAGGAGCCGTCGGCGCGGTAGAAGGCTACGGGCGGCTGCGTTTTGTTGGCGATCATGTATTCTTCGCCGACCATCAGGTCCGCGCCGTTTGGTTGCAGGATGATGGCGTGATTGGCGACGTTGAATGATTTGGGATCATTCGTGGGCTCGAAAACTTCGATGGTCGCGGTCATTTTTCCGGGCGTGATGGGCTCGTGGTAGTTCACGCCTTTATACACTACGCGGACCAGCATGGGGCCTGTGCCCAGCTGCGGATTGTCGAAGTGAAATTGGCCTTGCGCGTCGGTCTTGGTGTTGGCGACCGGCTGCATGCCGCCTTGGAGTTGGATGAGGATCACGTCGGCGCCTGCGGCTACTTGGCCGGTGGTGCCGTTCTTTACTGTGCCGTTGAGAGTGCCGGCCGTTGCGGTTGTCGCGGCTGCGGCGGCGATGCCAACGAGCAGGAGCACGCGCAGTGCGTGCCGTGCGGCGCTGCGGCGGCGGACGATTTCTCGGCGAATTTGTGGGATGGCGAAGCGGCGATTCATGATTGGCGCACCTTTTCTGCGGTTGTGAGTCTGCTGGAGGTTTGGCGCGTGGCGGGCGTAGGAGTGCCGCCGGTGAGTTGGTCCATATCGGCGAGCACGCGCGCGGCTTCGACTTCCAGGGATTGCTTGATCTCTTCGTAATCCTGTTCTGAAAATTTTCCGGCGCGGAATTCGAAGCGCAGGTCGCGCAGATTTTCGTAGATCGCGTCGCGGCGTTCCATTAGCTGGTCGAGCTTGGTGCGATGCGGCGCATCGTCGGAGGCTTCGGGTTTGACGCCGAAAATGAAATAGATCACGAGCGCGGCGAGCAGGGCGCAGCTTACGGCGATGTCCACGCTACTCATTGTTCTCGCGTCCTGGCTCCCTGTCGGCTTCTTGTTGCGCGCGGGCGAGGAATTCGGCGCTCACTTGCGGGCCACCGGCTGGAGCGAGAGTGGCTTTGTGTCGCCAGCGGCGGACTACTCCCCAGACGAGGATCAGCGCAATAAGCGGCACGGCGATGGGCATGATCCAGGCTAGCAGGTCGAAACCTTTTTTCGGGGGCTCGACCAGGACTGTAGGGCCGTATTGTTCGACCATGGCTTGGAGGATCTGGTCGTCGGATTCACCGCGGGTTACGTGCGCGTCGAGATCTTTTTGCATGCCGCGGGCGGTTTCGCAGGGGCCGGAGAAGGTGCCGCCGGGGTGATTGCAAAGGCCGGCGGAATCTTCGCAGCCGCCGCACATGCAGAGGACGCGCTTGCTGAGAGCTTTGGCGCGGGGGGTTTCCTGCGCGCTGGCTGGCGATACGGCAGCCGTCGCTATCATCGTGGCCAGGGTTACTGCGCGAAAGGCAACGATAAACGCAGAGGACGCAGAGAAAGGTCGCAGAGAGCGTGGAGGGTTTGCTAGTACGCGTTCAACCGTACGAGTATTTGACATATTAATCGTGGCCTTCCCCTCTGCGGGCTACTGCGCCGATGGCTGGGGTCGATTCGGCTATGGCGTCGGCCCAGGATTTTTCGGTGGCGGGGCGCAGGACTAGCGCGGTGCGGCGATTTGGAAGAAGCGCGAGACCGGTGCCTAGGACTACTACGATTCCGCCGAACCAGATCCATTTGATCAGCGGCAGCAGGTAGGCGTGAATTACGGGCTTGCCGTCTTCGGGGCTGCGGCCTGCGTACACGACGTAGAGATCGCGCAGCGGCGAGGATTGAATCGCGACCATGGTCTCGGTCACCTGGCTGGCGTGGAAGAGGCGGCGCTCGGGGAACAACAGCATGTCCGACTTGCCGTTCTTGAAAACCTCGAGCGTGGCGCGGTCGGATTCGTAGTTGGCGTTATCGAGGTGGTCGAACGTCTGGCACAGGATCGTGTAGGGGCCGATGCGCAGGGATTCGCCTACGCCCATTTCTTTCTGCAGATCTTTGTTGAACGGGGTGCCGGCGATGCCGATGAAGACCAGCACCATGCCGAAGTGGATTACGTAACCGCCGTAGCGGCGGGTGTTGCGCATGGTTAGCTCGCCCATGGAGGTGAAAATATTTGTGCCGTCGCGGGCGGAGATGACGCGGGCGCCGCGGAAAAATTCCGAAGCGATGGTGAGCGTGACGAAGACGCCGAGGATCAGGCACAGCAGAGAATAAATATCGCGGAAGCCGAAAATGAAGCCGATGATTCCGGCTAGTAGGCCGCCAGCGAAGGGCCACGCGAAATTGCGCTTGAGCGCGTCGAGGGAAGTTTTGCGCCAAGCCAGCAGCGGGCCGACGCCTGTGAGCAGCAGCAGAAAGAGTGCGATGGGGACGTTTACTTTATTGAAGAAGGGCGCGCCTACGCTGATTTTGCTGCCCTGCACCCATTCTGAAAGGACCGGGAAGAGCGTTCCCCAGAGAACCGCGAAGCAGGAGGCGAGGAGGATGAGATTGTTGAAGAGGAAACTGGATTCGCGGGAGACGAGCGAATCGAGCTGATTATCACTGCGCAGGTAATCGCGATTTTTCCAGTACGCCGCGAAACAGACTACGAAAGTGATGATCAGGAATCCGACGAACCAACTGCCTATGGAAGATTGCGCGAAGGCGTGCACGGAGCTGACTACTCCGGAGCGCGTGAGCATCGTCCCCAGAATGCAGAGCATGAACGTGGTGAAGACCAGCCAGACATTCCAGATTTTCATCATGCCGCGCTTTTCCTGCATCATCACGGAATGCAGGAACGCGGTGCCGGTGATCCACGGGAGAAGCGAGGCGTTTTCAACCGGGTCCCATGCCCAGTAGCCGCCCCAGCCGAGCATGGCGTAGGCCCAGTGCGCGCCGAGGAGGATGCCGATACTTTGGAAGCACCAGGCGATCATGGTCCAGCGGCGGGTGATGTGAATCCATTTTTCGCCGGGGTAGCGGCCGAGCAACGCTGCGAGCGCGAATGCGAACGGGACAGAGAAGCCGGTGTAGCCGAGATAGAGCATCGGCGGGTGAATCACCATCTCGGGATATTGCAGCAGCGGCGTGAGGCCGTGGCCTTCGGACATTTTTGCTAGATGCATCACGCCTGCGCCATCGGGCCCTGCGAGGACGCGGAAGGGCGTCGCAACGAAATTATTGAGCGTGAGGAAAAATGTCTGCACTCCGGCTAGGACCACGCCGACGTAGGGCATCAGTTCCGGATGGCGTTTGCGATTCAGGAAGAGGACGAGAAACGCGTAGATGGACAGCAGCCAGGACCAGAAGAGCAGCGAGCCTTCCTGGCCGGCCCAGAGCGCGGCAAATTTATAAAAGCCGGGGAGCGCGCGATTGCTGTGTTCGACTACATAGACGATGGAAAAATCGTTGGTGAAGAAAAAATATTCCAGGCAGCCGACGGCTACGGTCACCAGGACGAGGACGGCCATGCCGGCGTTGCGCGCGCTTTTGGTGAGGAGCGTGCGGCGCGTGATGATCCCTGCTATGCCCGCGAGGACCGCGTAAACCGCGGCCAGGAAAGCGAGCAGCAGCGCAAACGAGCCTAAAATATCCACGGATTCTCCGGCGATGTTTTCTCAGTTCCCAAGAGACTTAATTTCCCGAAGGTCGCGCGGCGGCGCCTGTCGAGGTTTGGCCGGGCTGGGGCGAGGCTGGAGTGCCCACCGGCGCGGCCTCGTATTTCGAGGCGCACTTGGCCTGGACTTGTTCGGCGACGAAATGATGATCCGGCATGATTTTGCCTTCGACCAGGGCTTGCGCGCCATCTTTGAATGTATCAGGCAGTGGATCGCGGCCGACGTAGCTTACCGGAAGGTCCCTGCCCTGCTCGGTGAGCACAAAATCCACGCGGCCGGAGACGTGTTCGATGGAACCGGCACGCACGTTGCCTGAAACGCGCATGCGCTGGTGGAGCGATGCGCCTTGGAGCGTCGAAAGCTCGGTGATCGTGTGGTAATAGGTTTTGCTTTGGGTGAAGCCTACGTAGGCCAGGGCGAGTAGTGTTGCGATGATTATTCCCGAACCGATTAGGAATTTATGCCGAGCATTCATGTGAACGCTCCATTGTGTTCCTGAGTGAAACAGGGGAATTCTAACATAGTGCGCGTGTGCAGCCGCAAGGCCATTCGAAGGAGCGGGTTGCGTATGTTGCGAGCGGTTCGAGATATCTTCGTGGGGCGAAGTTCAAAGGCACCACAGATGAACACTGATAAGGCAGATCTGGGGTAAATCCGAAAGCAAGGATAGAGGTGAGCGCCTGTCCGCAGCGGTCGCCCGTGGTCGCACAGGCTACCGCCGCGGCAGGGTGGTTGTTACACAGGCAAATTAGAAGCGGAACGAAACGCCCACGTACGGCTCGGCCATATTGGTTTTGGCGTTGGTCACCTGCGTGGGAACCGAGAAGTCAGCGGCGGTATAGACGAGCCCACGGTATCCGGCCTGCACGCTGAAACGGTTGGTGAGTCTGTACGCGAGGCCGCCGCCATAGAGCAACACGGGCCGATTCTGACTTACCGAGGGCGCGGTGGAACCGGCGACGGTAGGCGAGAAGAACAATGCGCCGGTGCCGGCCTCGAGGAACGGACGGAAACGCGCGTCGCGGTCCACTCCAAAGGTGAAGACGTAGGCGAAGGTGGCTTCCTGAACGCGGGCTTGCGTGACGGTGCCGGAATTATAGACTTGCGAAAAGAGCGTATCGCCGTAGTTCGCTTCGACTGCGCTCCAACGATTGAAATGATAACGATAGTTCGCCAGGAATCCGCCGGAATCTGTGGCGGTGTCAATCACACCGAAGCCATTCGCTTGCTTCTGAAAGTTTCCGGTGAAGTTCGCGGACACTTCTGAATTGCCATTCTGCGCGAGCGCCGGCAGGGACAGCAGCGCCAGCGCCGTTACGAGCAGGGCTATCTTGATTCGCATTTCTCAATGCCTCCGTTGTTTTTTGAGCAGGCCTTTCCGCGCGCGGGCACACCCGTGGCGATGAAGGTCCGTGCATTTTTTGTTTTGAGAGCTATCGGCGAACTACCAGCGTGACTGAGCCCGCGAGGTCAACAGCGACCGCGTGAACACTGAGGAGCTCCGGTGCGTTGGACGGCTAGGGTGCGAGGCGGGTTGCACGATTTGTCTGAAACGACGGAAATTTATTTGCAAAGTTTTGGAACTTTTCGCGCGGCCAGTGCGTCTCACGGCATTCCAATTTCTTGTAAATTGCGGCGGAAGTCGCGGCGTGGTGTTTCCGTTGCGTCAGTTATGGTGGGCGAGGACTTTGGCCAAGCGATCGGCTAGCGTGGCTCCGAAGTCGGCGTGATGCCGCGGGTCGCTGCTGATCGGATCGTCGAACGGTGCGTCATCGTGCAGGATCAAGCGGTCGGCCCAGGAGTTGCTTTGGAGCAGCGGGATCAGCGGTTGCAATGCGTGCGAGAGCGGCGCGACGAATTTTGGTTTGTAGGAAGCGTTCACGCGCAGCAGGACGGTGGGAGCGAGCTTGGTGACGGCCGCGGCGAGTTGCTCGGGCGATTCGATTGGACATTCGACGGCATATGTTAGATAGAAGCCGCGGCGCTGAAATTCCGTGAGAGTGGCCTCTTCGCCTGCGGGGTCGCCGGGCTTGCCGCCGATGGATTTGGTGATCTCGTCGAAGAATGTTTGGGAGGCGGTGGAACGTTTGGCGGAGGTTGCGGCGCGGTAGAAGTCATCGGCTGGCTGCGGCGGTGGGGCGGCAGCGAGGAAAAGCACTTGGATGTGAATCGGGCGGAAGCGGGTGGCGCGTTCGAGGCGTTCGATGCGGCTGCGGATGTGCGCTTCGTCAACTTGAGCACCGCATCCATCGCAGAGTGACATTCGGAAATCTCCGTGAAGTGAAATGGCGAATGGCAAGGATGACATGCGGCGCGTTAGAGGCGCAAGTTTGAAGCAGAGATGCGAGGGAGCACTTAGGCAGAGGGGGACGGGCAGGAGGCGGAGGGAGTAAAGGAAGTGCAGGGGAGCGGGGGGAACTGCGTAATCTGGAGTACCGTTGCTGCGGAAGTGCGGTTGCTGCGGCTAGCGGTCTCGCTTTTCGTCTTGCGGGCTTAGCTTGTGATCGGGCTTGGGGGTTTCGGATGGGGCGTCGGCGGCGGGGGCGCTGGGATTGTTTTGCGCTGCGGCGCCGAGTTTGCGGCGAAGGCAGCCGACCAGTTCCGGGGCCATTTGGGAGATATTCATGCCGTCGGACACCAGGAATTTACAGCTTAGAATCGGGCGGGCTTGGTCGTCATCGGAAAGCTGGCAGCTGACTTTGCAATATTGACATTCCTGGTTCCAACAGAAACGGCCGTAAGGGATGGTTTCCGGGCTGATGAACTGGAAGGCGCGCAGCAGCGAGTTTCTTTCCGGGACGAGGAATGTCTTTCCCAGGATGGTGATTTCAACCAGCTTTTCGTACGGCCGAAAAATTTCGTCCATAAGAGGTGTGCTCGCCTCTGCCATTGGAGTTCGTGCCCCTGCTATCGAAGCTAAAGCACGGGGCGGTGGAGGGCAATGGAAACAGGGCCGCGAGGTGTTCAATGCTCCAATGGGGAACGTAATACGAAGCGAAAGGCGCGCGGTGGAGCGGGTGGAATACGCGCCGCGATTAGGCGGCGAAATGATCGGACGCGGTGCCGGGGAGCCCATGGCGCGACACGAGGCTGATCCGCGAAAAGCAGATCCCTCTCCGCGCCCATCCCGCGGCCGCGGGACGGGAAGGAAAAAGCGCGGGACTCCATTCGGGATGACACGCAGTCCCGTGTTGCGCAGATGCGTGGAGGCTCGCGCGAAAGGTTTAGACTAGGCGTTACGCGCGCCCGCCGCCGGGACCAGGACAACCAGCGTGTAGGCGCCGAGGGCGATTCCTAGGGGCCCGTTAGTCAATCCGAAGAAGGCCGCGACCAGGCCGAGGCTTCTGGCGGATGCGCCGCTGGAAATCAGGCCGAGCCCGGCAATGATCGAGACCGCGCCGGCGACGATTCCAAGTATGATTACGAAAACCAGAAAAGAGTGAAACAGGCCCATCATGGTGATGCCATCGGGCACGCGGGTTATTATCGCGCCCCACATCAGAACGAGGACGTTGCTGTATAGAAAGACTCCGAGCGCGCCGATGAGACGCAGCAGACCGTAGAGAACCCACAGGACTCCGAGACCTCGCATCAGTGCCTCCTGAAACGCCGCGACGACGTGGGACAGACGAATAGGACTACAAGCGACTCGGGGTGTCAAGGAGCGTGCGGAATTTCGAAAGCCTCACCAGGGTCTGCGACGAAAGCCGTTTCAAGACGCCTGAGCGATTTGCTCATATGCGGGAGCGACGTGCCCGGGCAGGAGTATGACCAGCGTGTAAATGCCAATGGCAGTCCCAAACGGAATGCTGATCACGCAAATGAACGCCGCGACGATAACCAGCGCGCGCGCCATGCGCTTGCCTTGCAGCAGCGCGACCCCCGCGAAGATTCCGGGAATTCCTGTAGCGACGCCGTAGATCGCACTGAGCGCGTAGAACATGTGCATGAAACGAAAAATTGGAAACGGAAAGGGGATGTTACCGTGCGAAAAAGCATCCTGCATTGCGGGGAGAAAGTAGTGACTGAACGCCAGCGTCCCGACTGACATCAGGATGTGAAAAATGCTGTACACGAGCCAGAGGACGCCCAGGACCCGAACATGATTGCTGAGGACTTGTACGGGGTCTGCAGCCAAGACTTGCGGTCTAGGCGCAGGTCCGGGTACCGCGTTGCCGCACGATTTGCAGAATCGTGCGCCTTCATCGAGTGGGCTTCCGCAGGATTGGCAGAACATTGGATTTCTCCGTCGGAAAATCTGGCGCGAGCCTGCCAAGTCATATCACAGAATTTTAATTTAGGCGAAAAACTGGCCCATGCGGCGGAATTTTTCGTAGCGTTGGTCCACCAGGTCGCGCGGGGAGAGTTGGGAGAGTTCGTCGAGCGCGCGGGTGAGGTAGGGATCGAGCATTTTTGCGGCGGTTTCGGGATCGTGGTGCGCGCCGCCCTCGGGCTCGGGAACGATTTCGTCAATTAATTTCATGTCGAGCAAATCGGGGGCGGTGATTTTCAGGGCTTCAGCGGCGATTTCGGCTTTGGTGGAATCGCGCCACATGATGGACGCGCAGCCTTCGGGAGAGATGACCGAGTACACGGAATTTTCCAGCATATAGACGCGGTCGCCGACGGCAACGGCCAGCGCGCCGCCGGAACCGCCTTCGCCGGTGATAGTGATGACGATGGGCACGGGCAAGCGCGACATTTCTCGGAGATTGTGCGCGATGGCTTCGGCTTGGCCGCGCTCTTCAGCATCCACGCCGGGATAGGCGCCGGGCGTATCCACGAAGACCATGATGGGGCGGCCGAACTTCGCGGCGAGATGCATGGCGCGCAGAGCCTTGCGGTAGCCTTCGGGCTTGGCTTGGCCGAAATTGCGCGCGAGACGCTGCTTGGTGTCGCGGCCCTTCTGGCTGCCGACGATCATGACGGGCTGGCCGTGAAATTTGGCCATGCCGGTGATCAGCGCGGGATCGTCGGCGAAATTACGGTCGCCGTGGATTTCGGAGAAGTTTTCGAAGAGCAGGCGGATGTAATCATCGGTGTACGGGCGCTGCGGATGGCGGGCGAGGAGCAGGCGCTGCCATGCGCCGAGGTGAATGTAGAACTCACGCTTGAGCTCGTCGACTTCCTGGCGGATGCGTTCGATTTCGACGGACTGCTCTCCGGTGGGCGCGCTGAGGCGGCTGAGGTCGGCGACGTCGCGCTCGAGGGCGTCAATGGCGCGCTGTTTCAGTTTGTCTATTTCACCTTGCGTGGGAGTGGTCGCGGCGGAAGATTTCGCGGCGGCAGGTTTCGGGGATGGAGGGGGTTTAACGCCGGCTCTCAACGTGATTGTTGCCGATTTTGCGTTTGACGGTGCAGGCTTTGTCGGATCCTGCGCGGCGAGCTTGGCGGCTGCTTCGCGGGCGGCGCGGCGGGCTTTTTTGATCGCACGGAACTTCTTCATGCGCTCTTTGCGCTCGCGGCGCTTGCGCAACTTCTCAGCGAGAATCTCGCGCTTGCTCACTGGATCACCTTCGTTCAATTCACTTCCCTCTTCTGGGTTTCGGAGATTGACGCTTTCGGCTACGGCGCGATTTTGCCAGCCGTCACGCCAATTTATTTTAGCGAAGGTGCTCTATTGCACCAGCGCGACGGAATCGGTGCCGCAGATCTCGCGCACGCGCTCGACCAGCTCGCGGTCGGCGAGTACGGCGCTGCCGACGTCGAGAGTCGCGGCGCTGCCATCATCTTTAATCAGCTCGAACGATACTTTGCAGCGCCCTGGCCGGCTGGAGAACAATTTTTGCAGCTGGTCGATGGCACCGGTGTTTACAGTGCTCAGGTCCATGCGCACGCGCAGCAGGCTGGGCGGACGGTCGGCGAGTTGATCGAGCAGGCGGGCATCGGCGACTATAAGGCGCGTGCCGACATCTTCCACGGCGACGCGGCCTTTTACCAGCAGCGGCGAATTGGATTTGAGAATTCCTTCGAGTTTGCCGAAGGCTTCGGGAAAAACCAGAGCTTCGATCACGCCGGTGCGATCTTGCAGCGTGAGAATGGCCCAGCGCGCGCCGCGACGCGAACGCATGGGGCGGATTTGCACGATGATGCCCGCGACGACGAGGTCCTCGTTGTTCTTGCGGCTTTCCATTGTCGCCAGTTCGGAGGCGTTCAGATCTTTCAGGCGCCCGGCGTATTTATCAAGCGGATGGCCCGAAATGTAAAAACCCAGGA
>Ga0209274_10001003_pt1 | contig 15036 bp, 14 predicted proteins | sample HubBroMetageREF1_FD_188343 | JGI IMG/M metagenome (GOLD analysis project Ga0209274, IMG submission 188343) | Reference soil microbial communities from the Hubbard Brook experimental Forest, New Hampshire, USA - Hubbard Brook CCASE Soil... | ecosystem: Environmental > Terrestrial > Soil >...
GCAGCGATTCGTGGAGCTTCGCAGCAAAAGCGCGTGATCGCATCGCTGATGCCGGCCCTTGTGAACGGGCAGCCTCCCCGCGAACGTGGCGGCCCCCAATTCGAACCTTGGGGGTCATTGCGTCATGCAGTATTCGATCGCGCCAGGGGCATGCGTTTGGCCGTGGTTCCGCTGCGAAAGCCCTTCACGGCCAGGGCTGGTATCGTCCGCTCGCGCTCGGCTGGCTGTGGCGATGACCGCGATCTGGACGATGACCGCGGTGGGGGTTCGAGAGTGGCGCATCTCTCTGGTCTTTCTTCGGCCGAGACGCGTGCATTCGGAAGTGCCGAGGTGAGGGATCGGGCTTTCAGTTCGCCGCGAAAGCGCCGCACGCGGCTCAAAAGAGTCCGGGAAGGACGCTCGTGCCTTCCTGGCGGACAGCCTGAAGCTCGGCGGGGTCCACGTGGAGCGCCTGAACAATGGTCGCCGCGACTTGGGTCGTCTTGACCGCCTCGGCAATGGCGCGCCCGGACTTGAATCCTGGCAGTGAGACGAGCAGAGCCACCGCCGTGTCGTCGACTGTGCCGCCGCCATGCTCGGCAATCTTATTCGCGCCAGAATAGATCGTACCCCAGTTCGGCTGGATGAAGACGTCTGGAGCGCGCGCGGCGGCCACGGGATCGGCCGAGGTCGGGTCGCCGAAGATCGCGGAGAGCTCTGGACCGGAATTGATGTTCGCGGAGAAGATCGTCCCCGGCGGTAGCGCGTTGGCGAAGATGGCCGTCGCGTTGTTTTGCAGCGCGGTCACGATGCTGCCTGTGCTTGTGGCGTCGCTGGCGTGCTGCACCCAGAGAAGACCCACGTCGTCGGTCGTCAAATGGCCGTCCGTATCGTAGGGGCTGCCGCTGTTGGGGTTCACGAACGCGGAGGGATGGTTTCCGATGTTCGCGTCCACAGCATCAATGAAGCCAATAGGGTCTTGCACCGTCGTGTTGCCATTGCCGCCGGCCTCCATGGCGAGCTTGCCTTTGTCGATGGGCGATTGGCCATGCTTGGCCGTGACGATGATGAGCGTAGAATCAAGCAGATCGCGCGCCTCGAGTGCGGACACGACGCGGCCCAGCGACGCGTCGACATGCGCCAGAGTACTTGCCAGCAGCGCGCTAGGCGTTCCCAAGGCGTCCACATAGCCCCCCACCGGCAGCTTCTCGGTGACGCTTACGGCCTGGAAATTCATCCCGAAGAGTGTCGGCACGGGCGCGTGGCCCGACCCGTCGGAGCGCTTGCCGTCGATCTCGTTGAGAATCGCCTGAAGCTTGACGTCGTCGTATGCCAGCGCGGCCGGCTGGCACGTGGTGTAGTCCGAGAGATTAGCAATCGGGAGCGAGTTGGTGACTCCGTCGCACTGCGCCAGGGTCGCCGCCAGATCGACGCCGTTGACGGTGCCCACAGGCGCGTTGCGGATGAGCGAGGCTTGCTCGGGCGTATAGAGGTCGTCGATGCCCTGGCCGGACGGTCCGTTCAAGATGTCGTAGGCGGGATGCTTGTCGGACCAGGCCGTGTAACCCCCCGCAAATTTGATGACCTCGAAGATGGTGTTCACCTTCACGAAGTCGTGGGGATAGACGACTCTGCAGTGACCTCGGGCGTCCATTTCGTGGGGCAGATACGCGGGATTGATACCGCCGCTGAAGAGCTTCGAGCTGTCGAAGTCGACGCTCTCGTCGAAGATGGCCTCCGTACCCTTGTCACCCTGGCATAGATTGCCGGGGGAATAGAGCGTGCGATCATAGCTGTCGTCGTAATACACGCCGGTCGACTTCGGGGTCCCTCCGGTGGCGAGAGCGAGCGTGCCGGGGAACGAATCCGATGGGGTGGTGGTATGCGCTGAGACGTATTGAACGCCCTGGCCAGCGAGCTTCGCGAGAGTCGAACTGGGGTTCGCCGCGATCCAGTGGGCCAAGTCCACCTGGTGCAGACCGTCGACGCTGAAGAGAAGTACGCGCCTGGCCGCGGCTATCGGATCACTCGAATGGCGCGACTCAAGCGCCCCACCGCCGAGCTCGCTCGGAGCCCCCAACTCTTGGGCGGCGGTCTGAACAGCCGTGGGCTCCAGAGCTTCCGGCCCTCCGCTGCCTTGCGAGGGATTCGAGCCGCAGCTGGCTGCGAAAAGACAAAGTGCCCAGGGGGCGTTACGAACGCGCATGAGGGACTCCTTCGGTGTCTCGTGGAACTCGGTAGCGCCGCTCCGAGACATTCGCGGCGGCCCACGAGTACACGGTCTCGCGTGTCGAAATGCGTACGACATCGCAAACTGTTCGTTGGTGTTTTGTCACTATGGAAGCGCTCGGTTGGGCACGTCGCCGATCCCGGACGCGGTCGCGACCGAGACAATTCGCTCGGACCGTTTGCGTAGGTTTTGCTGGACTGGCGAACTGATCCAGAAGGGGCGCTGGTCCTGGTCGCGGACTCGTTGCGAGTCGACGATGTGGCGCGCTCCGTCGTACACAGCGTGCGGCTCTAGTAGCAACGCTTGGAAGCGATGCTGCGAGTCGCCGTGGACAATCGGCGCGACAACGCATTTCCTCACGTTGGTGGGGGACGAAGCTACCTTCTCAATTCTCACCCGCTTTTCGCGCAGGATTTTCTCGCGCTCGTGCATCGAGACAAGCTATTTTTGACGGAGCCCCCGCGATAGCTGCGCGTTGACTCTCCAAGGCCGCACCCCGCCGAGCATCCACGCCGTTCGTGGCGGCTTCGCGGCGACGTGCGGCAAATGCTTGCGCCCATCGGCTGCCGTGGCTGCCGCGTCGCCCGAAGCCACGTGGCTGGCGCTCGTGGCGGTTGGCTGGACGCTCTACCGCACCTGCGTGCTATGCCCGGCGTGCCCGGCCCATCCGCCCAAGGTCGATAAGGACGCGGCGCGGCCGATGCGACCGCGCAAAAAGACTCGCGGACTCTAACTCGGTGTAAGCGTAAAGGTGTAGTTGCAGGTCAACGATAGGCCGAGCCCAGCGGGCGTGATGGTCTCCATGATCTGACCGGTCACGGACGTGTTGCTGATGGTGAACGTTTCCGTGAGATTGACCGTTTCAGCCGCGCTCCCGCCTGTGCAAGTCACGGTACCGTTGCAACCGGATTCGGACGAAGTGCAATTCTCCCCGCCGTCCTCCGCGTCTGATACGACGTTCGAGAGGCTCTGGTTCGCAGTCACCGTCGTTGCGTGGTCCGGGATGCTCGGACAATCCGCGCTCGCCCCGCTTTGCGTCACAAAGTGAGCGGTGTACGTCCCGGCCGCAAGCGAGCACGTTCCGCCCGTTGAGCTGCCGGTCGCGCCGCCCGTCGTCGAACTGCCCGTCGTGCCCCCCGCCGAGCTGCCGGTCGCGCCGCCCGTCGTCGAGCTGCCCGTCGTGCCCCCCGCCGAGCTGCCGGTCGCGCCGCCCGTCGTCGAGCTGCCCGTCGTGCTCCCCGCCGAGCTGCCGGTCGCGCCGCCCGTCGTCGAGCTGCCCGTCGTGCTGCCGCTGTCAGTCGAAGCGACGGTCGTACCGCTGCCGGTGCTCGTGCCCGCCGTCCCGCCGCTGCCACTACCCGTCGAAGCGCCGCTGCCGCTGCCGGTCGTACTTCCGGTGGAGCTGGACGAGCCGCTGCTGCCGCACGAAAGACACAAGGCAATTGCACCTATTGCGGCGACGTTCGACGCCGACGGGAATCGGTTCATTGGCCAGCTTCCTTTCTGCGGTCTCAAGCGGATCACATCACAAGAAAGCAGCGCCGTCACGCAGAGCGAGCGCGCACAACTCCGCGCGCATCGCGGCGCACTCCCGGACAAGCAACCCGACAGCCTCGTCTCGGGCCACGCCGAGCGCTCTCGTGACGCTCGCAATCGCTGCCTCGAGTTCTGCCACGCGTTGCGCGAACGGTCGCGAACTGGTCGCCAAAGGATCGCGAAATTGGACTTTTTCCACCGTTTCGCAAAGTTGCGCCGACTTAGCCCCCTCCGATCTGGCTCTTTTCTCGGTGTTTCGTGCGGTTTCCCCGCTCGCGTTCGAGTCCCGTCCACCCGCCAGAAATGGTTTTTTTTAGGCCGATCCGACGAACGACTTTCGGATCGATCGGAAAGGGATCGCGCTCGGCGGCGATGGGCGGGAGGTGCAGGATGGCCGAGCGAAGGGGAGTCATGGCTCAGCGTATCGAATTGGGCGATGTCCGAACCACTGCCGACACTCTCAATAATGCGGCGGTCGCTCGTGAGCCGCCTCTTCGTCTGCTGCAAGGCCGCGGCTCTTGACCTCGAGCACCAGCGCGTCGATGACGCGCTGCTGCGCGACGACGATGTCCGAAAGGGCTTGAGCGTCGCGCTCGAGTTTCATGAACCTGAGCTCGAGGTCGACGACGCGATGTTCCAACTCGATGGGAGTCACGGGCACGGAGCTTAGCCCAACCCCCCGCGGTGCTGCGGCGGCGGTCTCGTCACGGGACGGCTCAGCAAGCCTTGCCCCTTTCGGGGCACCTCGCCGATCCGTCGAACCCCAGGGCCGCTCGCGAGCACTGACCCACGACCGGCTCGGTGAGCCGGAACATCGAGACGTCGAGCAGCAGGATCGACGCTGGTTCAGCGACGGAAGCTTCCCCGAAACCCACCCAGAAAACCCACCCGGAATCCGGCGCGTGGATGCATGACCCAAGCGCCTCGCCATCCGCTCGGGAGCCACGGGTGCGTGACCCAGCCGCCGTAGTGATAGGGCCCCCAACCCCACGGCGAAATGTACCACGTCCATCCGTACTCGGGCATGTAGAGGTATGCGTAGGGCACTCCGTCCACGTCCGTGGTCGCCGCGCCGACGGGAACCCAGATCCACCCGCGGTTCGACGCGTAAACCCATTGGCCTTGAGGATACGAATAGATCCACTGCGAGGGTGGTGGCGGCGCCTGCTCAGTCGGCGGTGCAGGCGGTGGGGAGCCCGCTTGTGTTTGCGCGGTGACGGACGGTGCGGGAGGCGGTGTTGACCGATTTGTCGAGCCCGGCGGGGCCGAAGGTGGCGGAGGGATAGGCTGTGCTTGCGAAGCTGGCAACGGCGCGACCGGCGGCGGTGGCGGCGGAGGCGTCAACTCTATCTCCGCACCGCAGCCCGCAAGAAAGAGCGACGCGAGCAAACCGGCTCGAAGCCAGTGAGCGTTCTCGGACCTCTGTGTAATCACCGTCTCTCATTCTGACACGCGCAAAGGCGCCCGGCCCGAAGCTTCACAGCGTTTGGGGACTCAATGTACGTGTCGAAACGACCGTGTGGACTGTTGCCATCGCTGTCGGCATCCATGGGGACGCGTGCGGACCCCTGCTTTCACCCTCGTCAGCAGAATCTATGGGTGAACCTATCGGGCTCGGGTAGGTCGCCTGGTAGCGCGAACGGCTGGCACGTGCCGCCCGGGCAGGCGCCTCCCTGGCAATCGTGACCACAGGAGCCGCAATTGCCTGGCTCCGATTGTTCGTCCACGCACGTGCCATTGCAGACGGTCCGACCACCGTCGCACACGAGACCGCCGCCATCGCCGTCCGTTCCCGCATCGCCGCCCGAGCCGTTGCTGCCCGAGCTGCTGCTGCCCGAGCCGCCGCCCGATCCACTTGCAGACTGACTGGCGTTTCCACGGAGCTTGCTGCTCCGCTTCCCGCACTGCCCTCGATCGAACCCGCTCGCCTCCGATCCTCCCGTCGCTCAGGAGTTGCGGACAGCCCGTCCTGCCGACGGCGAATAGTCCCAAGAGCCTCAGCGCCCCAGGACGCGAGTACATCGGAGCGTTTTGCAGTCGGCCCAAGCCGGTCCGGTGCGCGCGAGCGCCATTCGGAGCGTCCCCGCCGGCTCGACCGCGAGCAGGTGACTCTGCATCGCGCTCAATGGCACGGGCCATAGTCGACGCTGTCGTAGGTCAGTATTGCCGGGCAGTTTTGCTGGCCCTGCGGGTAGTCACAGAGCGGGCTAGTGGGGCAGTCGTCCTGCACACACCACTTTCGGCACACGGGGCGACAGGGTCATGGTCGCACGCGAGCCCCGGAGCGCAATCAGAGTCACTCGCCGCGCGAGTCGTCGGGAGGCTCTCCATCGCGTATCGTGGGTCGGGTGATTCGAGGCCCGTTGGTTCCAGAATGTCTCGCGTGCGGAGCTTGCTGCTTTTCGCGGCTCGAAACGTATGTGCGCGTGACCGGTGACGATCACGCACGCTTGGGACAGCGCGCCGACGAACTCGTTCGGTTCGACGGCAACCGCGCGTACATGCGGATGGTCGACGGCCACTGCGCCGCTCTGCGTGTCGAAAAGACCGCGGGACAGCTCGTCTGCAGCGCATACGAAACGCGCCCTCAGATCTGCCGCGATCTGGCACGAAGCTCCGGTGCCTGCCTCGGCGAGATCGCGAGCAAGCACGATCGGCCTCCGCACGCACTGAAACTGGCCTGCTGACGAAGCGACGTTTCGCGTCGACCCTTGAAATCCGCCGCCAGTCGCGCCAAGACTGCCCGACCGCCGCGTTGGCAGCGATGGCGCTCTCCCAGTTTTCGCGGAATACCGCACCGTCCTCGTCGCTCGAGTTGGTCGTGCGCAGCCGGCGTAAACAATTCGTTGCTTTGAACCTGTGCGGCCAGCGTTTGTGCGGGCACTCTCGAAGATCGGCGCATCGTGGCGCGATAGACTCGACGTCCGCGGCCAACGCTGTGCGCGCATCTCGGAGTGGATGCGGCCGGGGGCCACAACCTCCTGCCGTTGTGGCGGTAAACACGGCGACCCCTCGTTCCCGCCCGGCCCTAGAGAATCGCCCTGACGACGCCTCCATCCACGCGCAAAGCAGAGCCGGTCGTGGCTGATGCCAGGGCGCTGCACACGTAGACGACCATCGAAGCCACTTCGTCAGGCGTGGCGAAGCGCTTGATGAGTGACGATGGACGGACCCTCTGGAAGAACTCCCGCTCGACCGTCGCAGCGTCCACCCCGCGAGTGCGACCCATGTCTGCGACGAAGGACGACACCCCCTCCGACGCGGTCGGTCCCGGCAGGACGCTGTTGACAGTGACCCCCGTCCCAGCGACCGACTCGGCCAGCCCGCGGGCAACAGCGACCTGAGCCGTCTTGGTGACGCCGTAGTGGATCATCTCAACCGGGATCTGCACCGCCGACTCGCTCGAAATGAACACGACGCGCCCCCACTTTCGCGCGACCATCCCCGGCAAGTAGTGGCGGCTGAGGCGGACCCCGCTCAGCACGTTCACCTCGAAGAAGCGGAGCCAGTCCTCGTCCGGGATGTCGGCGAAGCTCTTGGGCTCGAAGATGCCGAGACTGTTCACGAGGATGTCGGCCTCCGGCGCCGCGTCGAAGAGTCGGTCCGCCCCGGCCCGCGTCGCGAGATCGCAAGCCACTCCTTCGACGGTAGCTCCGGCGTGCTCCGCGCGGATGCGCCTAACGGCTTCTTCCACACGCGCCGCCGTCCGCCCGTTGACGATCACCGCGGCTCGCTCCCGAGCAAGCGCGGCGGCGACGGCGTACCCGATGCCGGCCGTCGAGCCGCTGACGACCGCACGTTTGCCCACGAGCTGAAGGTCCATGGGGGCGAACCTCACTCCGAGAGTGAGACGGTGTCGAGCAGAATCGCAGCGCAGCGCCGAAGTGGCTCAGTCGCAAGACGCAAGAGGGATGTCTCTGCCATCAGAGGAGGCCATGGGAAAGACCATCCTCGTCGTCGGATTCGGGCCTGGCATCTCGAGGGCGGTCGCCGAAAGGTTCGGCTCGTCCGGCTTCTCGGTCGCACTCGTTGGACGAAACGAAGAGACGCTCGCCTCGGGCGTGAGCGCGCTGAAGGCGAAGGGCATCGAAGCCGCCGCCTTCCCGGCCGACGCCGGCGACCCGACCGCTATCCGAGCGGTCGTCGGAAAGGCGCGCGCCGCACTCGGCCCCATCACGGTGGTCCACTGGAACGCCTCCAGTGGCAGCGGCGGGACAGGAGACTTCCTGACCGCAGACCCCGTTACCGTCCGAGGGCTCCTCGACGTCACGGTGGTCCGCCTCCTCGCGGCAATCCAGGAAGCGCTCCCGGACCTAAAGAAGGCCAACGAGGGAGCTGTCCTGATCAGCAACGGCGCGTTCGGCGAGAACACTCCGCAGATGGACGAGCTGGCCGCGACGATGAAGGCCATGGGCCTCGCGCTCGCCAACGCGGCGAAGCACAAGCTCGTCGGCCTGCTCGCCCAGCGGCTAAACGGCGAGGGCGTGTACGTTGGCGAGGTCTTGGTCGCCGGCAACATCAAGGGCAGCGCCTGGGACAAGGGCGCGGCGACCATCGACGGGGCGACGGTCGCGAACAAGTTCTGGGAGCTATACAAAGCTCGCGGAGAAGTCCGCGCGCGCGTCAGTTGACGCCGTCACCGACGTGACCTTCACGCGGTCCAGCTCGCGGCGCTGTTGGAGGCTGCCTAGCACTACTGAGAAGCACCTCCACCGCTTTCGTTCGGAGACTCCCATCCCGTCAGGCCACGAACAGGGTCATCAGGTCTTCTCGGGCTTCCCATGCGCCGCCACGGAAACGTCGTTCCACTTCTCCCAGTTGGCGATTCGCTTCTCGTATTCGTCCTTAATCATCTCCAGCGGCCCGGCACCGAAGAAGATGCGCAGCGGCGGCCTGTCGGCATCCACCACCTTCAAGATTGCCGGTCCGGTCGCCTGCGGATTGCCTCGCGTGCGACGGACGGCGCCGAAGATCTCGGCCAGCTTCGCGCGGACACCGTCGTAGAATGGCAGCTTCGTCGCCTGCACCGACGAGGCGCCGCCCCAGTCCGTCTCGTACCCCGTCGGCTCGACGAGCGTCACCTTGATGCCGAAGTCTTGCACCTCGGCCGCGAGCGACTGGCTGAAGCCTTCCAGCGCCCACTTCGAAGCGTGATACAGGCCCAGCGTCGGAAACGCCTGCACGCCTCCGATCGACGACACCTGGATGATGTGACCGGAGCGCTGCTCGCGCAGGTAGGGGAGCGCCGCCTTGGTGACCCACAGCGCGCCGAAGAAATTCGTCTCCATCTGCGTACGCGCCTGCATGGCGGTGACCTCCTCGACGGTGCCGAAAAGACCGAAGCCGGCGTTGTTCACGACGACGTCGAGGCGGCCGAAGTGCGCCTGTGCGCGCTTGACTGCAGCCTCGACGGCAGCCTGATCGGTCACGTCGAGCCCAAGGGGCAACACGCTCGACCCGTAGCGGGCGACCAGCTCGTCGAGGGAGCTGGGGTTGCGGGCCGTCGCGACGACTTTGTCGCCGCGCTTCAACGCGGCCTCGGCCCAGATGCGGCCGAAGCCCTTGGACGTGCCGGTGAGGAACCAGACTTTGGGGGTCGTGGGCATGATTCGCTCCGTGTTTTCGCAAGAATGAGATAGCGGGACAGGCGATTCGATGCACGCTTCCGCCAGGCAGTTCCGGGGGGATACGCGCGCCTCTATGCGCTCGTCGGGAGGCCGGCACACTACGGGTTCGATCGCCCGAGCGGTACGCTTCTGAGGGTGCCCGATGACCACGATCTCGAAGGAAGCCAAGCTCGTCACGTTCATCAACGTCTTCACGGTCGAGCCCGCGAATCAGCAACGGCTCGTGGCCTTGCTCACGCAGGTGACCGACAAGTCCGTGCGACATGCAGCGGGCTTCGTATCCTCCGCCCTTCATCGCAGCCTCGACGGCACCAAGGTCACCATGTACGCGCAGTGGCGGACCATCGAAGACTACGAAGCCATGCGGAAGAACCCAGCTCCTCTTCCGTACTTGCAAGAGGTGCTCACGATCGCGAAGTTCGAGCCGGGCATGTACGAGGTGGTGGAATCGTTCCTGCCGGGCGACAAGGTAGCTGACGACGAGACTCTGGCGCCACGCGCGTCGCGAGGTATTGAGAAGGCAGATATGCCCGCGGATTTGAGCAAAGGCCTGCCCGAGTCGCTCGCGACGCTGCGAACCCGACCGCTCTTCGTGATGCGGCTCGAAGTGCACCCGCTCATCATGGTCGGCGGCCCGCTGGGGGCGTATCGACGCATCGGGGTGGTGCCCGGCGGCACTTTCGAGGGCGAGCGTCTGTCTGGCGAGGTCATGGACGGCGGCAGCGACTGGCAGACCGTTAGGAGCGATGGCGCGACCACGCTCGATGTCCGTCTCACTCTAAAAACGGGAGACGGTGCCCTCATCTGCATGACCTATCGGGGCCTGCGTTTCGGTCCGCCTGACGTCATCGCGAAGCTCGAAAGAGGGGAGGTCGTCGATCCGGCGAGCTATTACTTCCGCACGAATCCCGTCTTCGAGACGTCCGCACCCCGGTACGACTGGCTCAACCGACTCCTTGCGGTTGGCATCGGCCATCGCCGCACCGAAGGTCCGATCTATAGCGTCTTCGAGGTTCTGTGAATCGCCAAGAAATTCCTCTCCGGGTTTGATGGCCGGATCGCGCGGGCGAAGGGTTACCCGGCCCCTTACGCCGCTCGTCCTTTGCGCGCGACACTCCGTCCGCAACGGCTGCAAACGCGGACCTCGATCAACTGGGTCGCCGGCGCGCGTGCTCGCCCGCGTGGACGGCGTGCTGCTGGCCGCGGGCACCTCGTCCGCGGCGTCCATCGCTTCGATGGTCGTGGAGATTTCTTTCGACGAGCCTTGCAACCCCCTCAGCCATTCTCGCGTCGCCTATCCTTTGAGAAGTCGGCGACCACAATCTCTACGATTGTCTCTTTGCGCTGCCGCTGCCGCGACGCCCCCGCAACCCCGGCGTCCGGCTTCTTCGCTCGGTGCGTTTCCTTTGCGCTCGGTGTATCGCGCACCGTGAGGTGCTCGGACCGCGCGCTCGGCGTATCGTGCACGGTGCGTCGAGCCTGGGGACGCGTCTTCGCCACGCCGACATCCTAGTCGCAGATCCAGGTCGTACAAGTGACTCCCCCAACGGGCTGGGATCTCGGGAGCAAGGTGAGACGAGACGCGAGAACGAGGTTACAAATCCAAATCCAAAACGATTGGGAATCGCAAAAGCTACGAATTTTTCTCGACGCGACCCAAGAGGCTCGCCGGGAAGCGACCGGTTCCCTGTTGCAACGCGCACACACAGATCGCTTGGATTCTGAGGGAGTTTCGCCGCATTGCGATTGGCAACGATTGCGTTGGCAGATTTCGCCCGTCAGGAGCGCTACGCTTCCGGAAAGGGGTGCTTGGCTACTGACAACTGCGAGACGGCGATGCTCTTTGCTCGGCTCGCGCGATGAGACTCGGCGCGCAAGTTGCGGCATGCGCTGAGCATTCGAGGGGAATATGGATGCACGAAGGTTTCTCGTGGTCGAAGACGACGACGCGTTTTCTCGAAGCCTCCTTCGGCTCCTTGCGCCCTGGGGGAACGTAACGCGCGTCGCCACGGTCTCCCATGCGGTGGCCGCCCTCGCGCCCCACCCCGACTGGAGTGCTCTCTTCTTGGACCTTCTATTGCCGGACGGCTCCGGCATTGACGTGCTCGCTCGATTTCGCCGCGCATACCCGTCGGTTCCCGCCCTGGTAGTCACCGGACACTCGGAGCCGAGTGCCATCAATAAGGCGTACGACCTGGAGGCCGACTACATCGTCAAGCCCTTTGAGTCTACGCGAATCCGCCGCTTTCTTTGCGCGAGGGTCCTCGGGAGCAACGAGCCGTGGCCCCAAAGTACGCCCCCAGGCTCTTTACGGCCATGAGGGTGGATCAAAAGGGGTGCCTTTACGTTTGGGATCCAAAAGCCCGCGAGCAAGGGCGGGCGCGAAGCCGGTCAAGGCAAAGAGCGGCACCGTCCACCCCTCGTGGACGGCCTTCTGCGAACACGGCGACGTCGATCCCGCCCGATTTGCTCGAAACGGTGAGGAGCCAAATCGATCCCGCCGTCCTAGCCGAAGTGGAGGCCGAGGAGATCGACGAACCGAACGTTTACCTCCGGGCGTGCGCTCGGCGGACGGGCGACGACGCCTGACACCGCTCGGCGGCTCGCCCGCCCTCTCAGGGTACGCGATCGTGCTCCGTCGCTAGCCGGCCCGGCACAAAGGCCCAGGGCGAGATTCGGTAGGCCCAGGAGACGCGGTGATAGCCGTCCGCGATCGTGCTCGTGCCGTCCGCAAGGCTCACCACGAGCACCGGGCTGAGCGGTTTGCCAAGGATCGTCCTGACCATGTTTTGGTGTGTGCCCGGATCGTCGATCGCCAGCGCCGGCAGGTCGCATGCGCGCAGGATGTCGTGGGCGCGCATCTGCACGAGCTTGACGCCACGTAGCCGCTCGACCAGCGAGTTCGCTCGCTTCTTGCCGACTCGAATCCGGAGAAAATCGAAAGCCGCGTCGTAGTCGTGGTCCACCACGTCCTTCAGCCACAGGTGCTTCAGGTCAGGGACCGCACGCTCGTCAGGGGCACGCACGACTTCAACCGGGGCGAGAAACGCAGCGCTCGCGCTCAGGTTCCTTTCTTCTTCTGGTCGATCTTGTCCCTCAATGTCTTCAGCGCGTCGTCGTAGTCCCGGGCGGTCGCCGCGATCGTCTGATCGGCACTCTTCAGTGCCGCCTCCGCTTGTGTTGCCGCGGCGTCGATCTCCAATTTGCCCTTGCTCGCTTCGGCGATGCGCTGATCGCACGCCTTCTTTTCCGCATCCGTGCGACCAGGCTGCGCTTGGTAGGACTTCTCGTCCTGCACGAAATGGTCGAGCGTTGCCTGCACGGCGCTCTTGTCGGCCAGCAGTCGTTCTAGCCGCTGCCGAGAAACTACAAGACCAACATGCGTGATGTAGCTCGCCTCCGCGACGTCGTCGGCGAGCTTTTCCAAGGCCGTGGCGTTCTGAGTGCCGAGAGCCGCTCGCTGTCGGTCAATGAGGACGTAGGCGTTGTTGCTGGCCCGCAGGCGTTTCTGAATCTGCTTGTCCATCGCCTCGTTGAGCGCGTACGCGGCTGCCCCGCCCACGTCGAGGTTCGTGCAGTCGGAGGTGCACGGGGCGTCCTTTAGGGGGTATTGAGCGCCTCCCGCGACCCGCGCGTCGATGGTGGCTTTCTCCGCCTGCCAGAACGTGCGCACACCATCCACCTCCCCGTGCGCGTCGAAGAAATCGGCGCTCTTGCCGGTCGCATCCGACTGGTCAACCACCGCGCGCACGAGGTCCCAGTCCGGCTTTTTCAGAGCGTCGATACGCGCGCCGAAGCCGGAGGTGAGCTTTTGCTCTTGCTGCGGCCCATCGCTCGATGCCGTGACGGAAGCGCCAAGCTCGTCCGCGTACCCGAGCGCGTAGGCGGGCTCGCCGGCCGAAGATGCGAGCACCGGGCCTTGGTCGTTGTGCGAGCAACCCGCGAGCGCCAAGCCGACGCCAAGCAGAAACGCGAAACGCATGGCGCGTATGAGTCCTACGACATGTCGTGCAAGTCAATCCCGCGTAGCGAAAGATAAGCCCGATCGCGCCCCATGCGTGACTTCCGTTTGGGGGAAGTATGCCGCCATCGCCGAGAAGTCGGCCCGTTCGAGGGGCGTGGGCCGCGCTGCTTGCGTTTGGAGCAGTGCTTTCCGCCTGCGGTGGCAGGCCGAGCCGCACGAGCCCGAGCGCGGTCGGCGGCTCAGGGGTTCTCAGCCGCGCCTGTTATGGCGGGTGAATTTGCTTTACGACCCCAGAAGCGCTTTCTCTCGCCGCAACAGTCCGCCGCTTGGGAGTCGTTGCGCGAGCGCCTCGGACTGCACCGGCGGCTTGGAGTGCGCCTTTGAGGTCGCGCGATGGTGTCAGTACGCCATCCGCAATTGCAGTTCGGACGCGGCCCCTGAGAACGAGAACTTCGCCTTCTCGAAGCTCGGCGGCCCCATGAAGCCTTTTGCGTGGTTTGAGACCACGGTGCCCTCGGTTGGGATACCGAAAAGCCCCGTGTCGCATTTGCCGTTCTTGTTCTCGTCGTGGAAGCAGGCGACAGCGTAGGTCCCCGCCGGGATCGGATCGAACGTGCACGTCGACGCCCCCTTGGCGATGGGGCACCAGAGGCGTTGGAGCGCCGCCGCAGAGTCGGCCGGAAACCCCCGGGCTGAGTTGTAGATCATGCAGCCCACCTGGCCGCTATTCGAGTGCAGGCTGGTGATCTTCACCGTGAGCACGCCCGTCGCGGGGGCGTCCGCCGCCGACGGCGAAACCGCGAGGAGCACGGCCACCGCCACGACGATCCATGCGAGTAGGGCCTTCACGCTCCCCTCCGCTTGGCGACCGCGGCGCCTTCCTCTTTCGCCTCAGAGCTGCGCCCCAGCCGCTTGAAGCCCGGATGGATCCCCGGAGCCAGACCCTGCTGTTCGGCGACCCGCTGAAGCAAGGAGCGGAGCTGCTCGCGCTCCTTTTCACTCAGAGCGGCGCACAGGGCGGCATCGTGCTCGCGAGCCACGCGACCGATTGCTTCGAGGGCTTGCCGACCCTTCTCCGTCACGTGCAGAGCGTAGCTCCTCCGGTCATCGGGGCTGTCGCGCCGTTCCACGAAACCGCGTCCTTCAAGGTCGTCTACCAGGACGACGAGGCTGCTCGGGAGGATGCCCAGAATCTCGCAGAGCGCCTGCTGGCTGAGACCTTCACGGGCGCGGAGGACGCCGAAGATACCCGCATGCGGCGGGGTGAGCCCGAGGGGCGCTAGCCGTTCGGCGAACTTGGCCGCGCCGTGGGAGCCCAACTGCGCCAACAGAAAGGCTGCTGACCTTCGGCCCCGAGGGGGTCCAGCCCGGTTCGTTCGGTCCTGCACGAGGAGACTATAGCCGCGCCTTATAATTCACTGTATGAATCATTTTAGATAGCAACGACATCGCCCGACCGGACATCGCACGGGAAGCAAGGAGGTGACGACCATGGCCTTGTCTCAAGCGTCGACTGCCGGGTCTCGCCACCGGGGCCCGTCCTTGCTTGCCGTCGCGATCGTCTTCACGACCCTGTTCGTCGGGAGCCTCATCCTCTCGACGGCGATGGGGCGAGGCGCGCACTTCCCGTCTCCTTTTCAGCCCGAGGCCGTCTCGAACGCCTACTTCTCCCAGCACGCCGATGCCGTTCGGGTGGGCGC
>Ga0209274_10001006_pt1 | contig 15011 bp, 12 predicted proteins | sample HubBroMetageREF1_FD_188343 | JGI IMG/M metagenome (GOLD analysis project Ga0209274, IMG submission 188343) | Reference soil microbial communities from the Hubbard Brook experimental Forest, New Hampshire, USA - Hubbard Brook CCASE Soil... | ecosystem: Environmental > Terrestrial > Soil >...
CCTACGCTGCGCGCCATCGAAGTACGCGTGCTGCCGCGTCCCTAAACCCTGGTTCGGCGTCGCCCGCCGCGGCCGTCTCAACCGCCCGGCGGATGCAGGGCCGGGGCCTCCATGTAGGAGATCGGCGCATCCGTGTAGCGCTCGAACACCACCTCTTCCCAGGTGGAGGCATCCGCCAGCAGCGTCCGCAGCAGCTTGTTGTTGAGGGCGTGCCCGGACTTGTGCCCGCTGAACTCGCCGATGAGGCTATGGCCGAGCAGGTACAGATCGCCGATGGCATCGAGGATCTTGTGCTTGACGAACTCGTCTTCGTAGCGCAGTCCGTCCTCGTTCAGCACGCGGAAGTCATCGAGCACGATGGCGTTGTCGAGACTACCGCCGAGTGCGAGGTTGCGCGCGCGCATGGTCTCCAGATCGCGCATGAAGCCGAAAGTGCGCGCGCGGCTCACTTCCTTGAGGAACGAGGTGCTGGAGAAATCCATCGAGGCGCGCTGCTGCCGCCGCTTGAAGATCGGGTGATTGAACTCGATCTCGAAATTCACCTTGAAGCCGTCGAACGGATCGAACTGCGCCCACTTGTCGCCGTCCTCGACCCTGACACGCTTCTTCACGCGGATGAAACGCTTCGGCCGGCGCTGCTCCTCGATACCGGCCGACTGCAGCAGGAACACGAACGGACCCGCACTGCCGTCCATGATCGGCACTTCGGGGGCAGACACTTCCACCACCGCGTTGTCGATGCCGAGGCCTGCGAACGCCGACAGCAGATGCTCCACCGTGGAGACGCGCGAGTCGCCCTTGACCAGCGTGGTGCCGAGCATGGTGTCGCCGACGTTCTCGGCGCTCGCGGGAATGTCCACCGCGCTCGGCAGGTCGGTGCGGCGAAACACGATACCGGTGTCAGGATCGGCAGGCTTGAGCGTCATCAGCACCTTTTTGCCGGTGTGCAGTCCGACGCCCGTGGCGCGAATCGAGTTCTTGAGTGTTCGTTGTCCGACCATGCCTGCTGCTTTGTAACGATTACGCCGCGTGCCGGATGACACGACGGGGCGCGCGAAGCGCCAGGAGGAGGGACCGCCCGAGGCTCAAGGAGGCCCCTCCGCACGGCGTGTTAACGTAACTTCGCGCTACCGTATCATATCAGTCCGCCTGCCGCCGCAGGAACGCGGGGATATCCAGCAACTCCTCCGGGTCGGCATCCGCGCGCAGGCCGTCGCCCACGGCCCGCTGGCGCTGCACCGTCGGCTTGTCGAAGCCCGCGTAGTCACTCATCGAAGGCGCAGCGCGCCGCACCACGCGCATCGGCGGCTCGCCGCGCGCATCGCGCCCGCCGGCGCCAGTCTCACGCTCGCGCTCACGCGGCGGGGTCACACCGGCGCGGGCGGCCGGGCGGTTGAGTCCGGTGGCCACGACCGTGACCCGCACCTGATTCGACAACTCCGGATCGATCACCGTACCGACCACCACCGTTGCATCCTCGGAAGCGAACTGTTTGACGATCTGGCCCACTTCCTGGAACTCGCCGATCGACAGGTCCATGCCGGCGGTGACGTTCACCAGAATGCCGTGGGCACCGGCCAGATTGATGTCCTCGAGGAGCGGCGAGGACACGGCGGCTTCCGCGGCTGCGCGGGCGCGGTCTTCACCGCTCGCAGCCCCCGAGCCCATCATCGCCATGCCGGTCTCCGCCATCACCGTGCGCACGTCGGCAAAGTCGACGTTGATCAGGCCCGGCCGGGTGATGAGTTCGGCGATGCCCTGCACTGCGCCCTGCAGCACCTGGTTGGCCGCGCGGAACGCGTCCAGCAGGGTGGTCTGCGGTCCCAACACCGTCAACAGCTTCTGGTTAGGAATTGTAATGAGCGAATCGCAGTATTTGCTGAGCTCGGCGATGCCGTGGTCGGCGACGTAGCTGCGCTTGTTGCCTTCCATCTCGAAGGGTTTGGTCACCACCGCCACCGTGAGGATGCCGAGCTCGCGCGCCACCTGTGCCACGACCGGAGCCGCACCGGTGCCCGTGCCACCGCCCATGCCGGCCGTGATGAACAGCATGTCGCAGCCCTCGACCAGCTCGACGATGCGGTCGCGGTCCTCCATCGCCGCCTGGCGGCCGACTTCGGGGTCGGCGCCGGCGCCCAGACCCTTGGTCATGTTGCAGCCGATCTGCAGCGCCGTCTTGACCTTGGCGTGCTTGAGCGCCTGCGAGTCGGTGTTGATGCACATGAATTCCACGCCGTCGATGCCGGCGGCCACCATGTGCGCCACGGCATTGCCGCCCCCGCCGCCGACGCCGATCACCTTGATCACCGCGCTCTGGCTGTACGCGTCCATCAGTTCAAACATGTTCTCGCTCCTGTATCGAAGAAAAGTTGGTTGGTTGAGTCGTCGTTCGCGTTATTTCGCTGTCAGCTTCAAAAATTTCCCTGAAACCAGGAACGCATGCGGTCAAGCACTGACTTGGCGTTCCCCAGGGAGCCCCCGCGACGTGCGGGCAAAACGTTGTCGCGCGCGTAGAGCAGCAGCCCCACGCCGGTGGAAAAGATCGGGTTGCGCACCACGTCAGTGAGGCCGCGCACGGTCTGTGGCAAACCTAAGCGCACCGGTACGTGGAACACTTCCTCGGCAAGCTCGATCGCGCCCTCCATCTTGGCGCTGCCGCCGGTCAGCACCACGCCCGCAGCGATCACTTCCTCGAAGCCGCTGCGGCGCAGCTCCTCGCGCACCAGGCCGAACAGTTCCTCGTAGCGCGGCTCGACGATCTCGGCGAGCGTCTGCCGCGCCAGGCGCCGCGCCGGGCGGTCACCGACCGAGGGCACCTCGATGCTCTCGTCGGGGTTGGCGAGCTGCGAGAGCGCGCAGGCGTAGCGGATCTTGATGTCTTCGGCGTACTGCGTCGGCGTGCGCATCGACACCGCGATGTCGTTGGTGACCTGGTCGCCGGCGATCGGAATCACCGCGGTATGGCGGATGGCGCCGTTGGCGAACACCGCGAGGTCGGTGGTGCCGCCGCCGATGTCGACCAGGCACACGCCCAGCTCCTTCTCATCCTCGGTGAGCACCGCGAAACTGGAGGCGAGCTGCTCGAGCACCACGTCGTCCACTTCCAGACCGCAGCGCTGGATGCACTTCTCGATGTTCTGCGCCGCACTGTCGGCGCCGGTGACGATGTGCACCTTGGCCTCGAGGCGCACGCCCGACATGCCGATCGGGTCGCGAATGCCCTCCTGGCCGTCGACGATGAATTCCTGCGGCAGCACGTGCAGGATCTTCTGGTCGGCGGGGATGGCGACTGCCTTGGCGGCATCGATCACGTGCTCCACATCGCCGTGGCTCACCTCCTTGTCGCGCACCCCGACCACGCCGTGCGAGTTGAGGCTGCGCACGTGGCTGCCGGCGATGCCGGCGAACACCGAGTGGATCTCGCAGCCGGCCATGAGCTCGGCCTCCTCCACCGCGCGCTGGATCGACTGCACGGTGGACTCGATGTTGACCACCACGCCTTTCTTCAGGCCGCGCGAGGGCTGCGAACCCAACCCCAACAGTTCGATCGAGCCGTCGAGGCCGACTTCGCCGACCAGCGCCACGACCTTGGAAGTACCGATGTCGAGACCGACGATCAGATTGCGTTCTGCGCGCTTAAGCATCGTGAGCACCTTCGCGAGAGGGGCCGTGCGCAGCGGTGCCGCGCCAGCCGATGGCAAACCCGTTTGTGTACCGCATGTCCACGTAGGCGATGTCCTCGCCGCGCTGGCTGACGAGCTTGAGCGCGGACTGCATGAATTTTTCGAAGCGCTCGTCCACCTGGCGGCGGCCGAGACGCACGGTCACGCCGTTGGCAAGATCAAACTCCCAGGCGCCGCGCGCATCGAGGCGCATGGCCGTGAGGCGCAGCCCCGCCTGCATCAGACGGCCTTCGGCGGCGAGATAGCGCTGTGCCACCTGCGACTCCTTGCCGGGGGGACCTTCCAGCTGGGCGAGCTCCGGGGGGATGTGGCGCGCATCGTTATCGAACAGCTCACCGCGCGTGTTGAGCAGGCCGCGCTCGCCCCAGCGCGCCGCCGCGGTCTGCTCGATCACCAGCACCGTGAGCCCGCGTGGCCAGGCGCGCTCGACGCTGACCGCATCCACCCACGGCAGGGTGTGGATGGCGCGCCGCACGGCCGCGAGATCCACCGACAGGAGTCCTGCGCCGTGCACCTGCGCCTTGACCGCGCGCTCGACGTCGAGCGGGGCCACGCGCTGGAAGCGACCCTGCACCGCTACCGTCTCGATGGGCTGATCGAACGCCCACATCACGCCGGCGCCGAGGAGGCCGAGGAGCGCGAGCACGCCGGCGCCGATGCCGAGCGCGCGGTAGTGGAGCGCGGGCAGCCGCAAGCGGCGCTGCGCGGCGTTCTTGCGGCGGTTCTTCGGGCGGCCGAGCATCAGGACACCCCCGTTGCGGCGCGCGGCGCCAGGCGGCGCGTGAAGCTGGTCTCGAGCACGCGCCAGCACAACTCCGGGAAATCGATGCCGACCGCGCGCGCCGCCATCGGCACCAGGCTGTGGCTGGTCATCCCCGGGATGGTGTTGACCTCGAGCAGCTGCGGGCGGCCGGCGCCGTCCATCATGAAATCCGTGCGCCCCCAGCCGCTCGCGCCGACCGCCTCGAAGGCGGCCAGGGCGAGGTTGGCCAGATGCGCCTCCGCACTGGCCGACAGCCCCGAAGGACAGAAGTAGCGCGTGTCGTCGCGGAAGTACTTGGCCTCGTAGTCGTAGAACGTCTGGGTGGCCTCGATGCGGATCGAGGGGAGCGCCGCGTCCTGCAGGATCGACACCGTGTACTCCTGGCCCGGCAGCCAGGGCTCGGCGAACACCAGCGTCTCGAACTGCAGCGCCGCCGCGTAGGCCGCCGGCAGATCCTGCGCCCGCTCCACCTTGGTCATGCCGACGCTCGAACCCTGGCTCACGGGCTTGACGATCAACGGCAGCTGCAGCCGCTCGAGCGCGTGATCGAAATCCTGCTCGCCGCGGAGCACCACGAAGTCCGCGGTGGGAATGCCCTGGGCGTGCGCCAGGCGCTTGGTACGCAGCTTGTCCATCGCGATCGCCGAGCCCATGACGCCGCTGCCGGTGTAGGGCATGCCTAAGTACTCGAGTGCACCCTGCAGCGTGCCGTCCTCACCCCCCGGGCCGTGCAGTGCGATCCACACGCGCGCGAAGCGCTGCTCCAACAGCTGCGCCAGCGGCAGATCGCGCGAGTCGAAGGCGTGCGCATCGACGCGCCGCTCCTGAAGCGCCGCCAGCACCGCGTTGCCGGTGAGGAGCGAGATCTCGCGCTCGCTCGAGTCGCCGCCGAACAGCACCGCCACGCGGCCGAAGTCCGCCGGATCGCTGACGCGGCTGAGCCACTGCGGGTCGTAACTGAGACGCATGCCTACGGCACTCCCACGATGCGCACCTCGGGGTGCAGCGCGACGCCGTGCACGCGCTCGACTTCTGCGCGCACGTGCGCGATGAGCTGTTCCAGATCGCGGGCACTCGCCTGCCCGTGATTGATGATGAAGTTGGCGTGCTTGTCCGACACCGAGGCATCGCCGATGCGGAAGCCCTTGAGGCCGGCGCTCTCGATCAGTCGTGCGGCGTGATCGCCCGGCGGGTTGGTGAACACCGAGCCGCAGCTCCACGCGCCGATCGGCTGCGTCGCCTTGCGCTGCGCCAGCAGCTGCTGCACTTCGCCGGCGTGCGCCGCGGGACGGCGCTCGAAGCTGAGCTCCGCAGCGATGAACCATTCCTCCGCCACCGGCGCGACCACCTGGCGGTAGCCGACCTGGTACTCGGCCGCAGTGCGCTGGCGGGTGCGGCCGCTGCGGTCGATGGTCTCGACCGCACGCACGTGTTGCCAGGTCTCGCCGCCGAAGGCGCCGGCGTTCATCGCCAGTGCACCGCCGAGGGTGCCGGGAATCCCGGCGAAGAACTCCGCAGGTCCCAGGCCCCACTTGATGCACTGGCGCGCGATGCGTGCGCAGGCGACACCGGCGCCGGCCTGCACGGTGGTCTCGGAGCGGCGCGCGAGCGTCTCGAGCGCGCCGTGGGTGCTGATGACGACCCCCGGAAGACCGCCGTCACGCACCAGCAGGTTGCTGCCGAGACCGATGAAATGGATCGGCACCTGCGGCGGTGCGGCGCGCAGGAACGCGGCGAGGTCGCTGACGTCTTTGGGGACGAAGAACACATCGGCCGGTCCGCCCACGTGCCAGGAGGTATGGCGGCTGAGCGGCTCGGCGCGACGCACGCGCGTGGCAAATTCGGGGGCGACGGCGAGCATCAGGACGCCCTCCCCGCCGGCAGCAGTTGCGCGAGCGCCGCTGGCAGGCCATGCGCCACTGCACTGATGTTGCCCGCGCCCATGCAGACGATGACATCGCCCGCCTTGATGACATCCTTGAGGGCGCCGGCGAGCTCCTCCACCTTCTCCACGAACAGTGGCTCGAGCTGGCCGCGGCTGCGCACCGCGCGGCAGATCGCGCGCCCGTCGGCGCCGGCGATCGGCACTTCGCCCGCGGCGTACACCTCGGTGACACACAGCACGTCGGCGCGCGAGAGTGCTTTGCCGAAGTCATCGATCAGGTCGCGGGTGCGGCTGTAGCGGTGCGGCTGGAAGGCGAGCAGCACGCGCCGGCCGGCATAGGCCTGGCGCACCGCTTCGAGCGTCGCCTCGATCTCGGTGGGGTGATGCCCGTAATCATCGATGATGGTCACCGCACCCAGCGCGGTGAGCGTGTCGGCGATGTGCTGCAGGCGCCGGTCGACCCCCTGGAAGGAGGCGAGCGAGCGCTGGATGGCCCCGTCCTCGATGCCGAGCTCGGTCGCCACCGCAATCGCTGCGAGTGCGTTGCGCACGTTGTGCACGCCGGGAAGGTTCAGGGTCACGTCGAGCGGCGGCGCCCCCGGGCGCGTCACCCGGAACTGGGTCTGCAGGCCCTGCGCGCGCAGCTCCGTGGCGCGCAGGTCGGCGCCGGCCTCGAGCCCGTAGGACAGCATTGGCCGGCCCACTTCCTCGAGGATGCTGCGCACGTGCTCATCGTCGGCGCACAGCACCGCCAGTCCGTAGAACGGCAGGTTGTGCAGGAAGTCGAGGAAGCTCTGCTTGAGGAGACCGAAGTCGCCGCCGTGCGTCGCCAGGTGATCGTTGTCGATGTTGGTGACGATGGCGATCAGCGGCTGCAGGTGCGTGAACGAGGCGTCGCTCTCGTCGGCCTCGGCCACCAGATAGCGCCCGGCGCCGAGGCGCGCGTTGCTCGCCGCGCTCTTCAGGCGCCCGCCGATGACGTAGGTGGGATCCTCACCGCCTTCGGACAGGATGCTGGCGAGCAGACTCGTGGCGGTGGTCTTGCCGTGGCTGCCGGCGACCGCGATCGAGTAGCGGAAGCGCATCAGCTCGGCGAGCATCTCGGCGCGCGCCACCACCGGGATGCGCGCCTTGAGTGCCGCGGCGATTTCCGGGTTGTCGCGCGCCACCGCGCCCGAGGCCACCACCACATCGGCGCCGTGGATGTGGGCGGCGGCGTGGCCGATGTGCACCTGTGCGCCGAGGCTCTCGAGCCACTGGGTCACGGCGCTGGCGCGCGCATCGGAGCCCTGCACGCGGTAGCCGAGGTTGATGAGCACCGCGGCGATGCCCGACATGCCGCTGCCGCCGATGCCGACGAAGTGGATGGTGTTGATGCGGCGCATGCGGTCGCGCCGCTCGGGCGCGACGCGCCGCTCGGGGCCGGCTTCGGGGAGAGTGCGGCGCGTGGCGCTCATGCGGCACTCCGCGCCAGATCCAGACAGGAAGCGGCGAGCTCCGCCGCAGCGCGCGGCTTCGCCAGGAGCCGCGCCCGCTCCGCCATGGCGAGCAACTTGCCGCGCCCCGCCCCCAGGCGCTGCAGCTCGTTGGCGAGGCGCTCCTCGGTGAGCTCGCGGTCGGGAATCAGCACCGCGGCGCCTGCGCGCACCAGGTACTGCGCGTTGTAGGCCTGATGATCGTCCACTGCGTTGGGGAACGGCACCAGGATCGCAGCGACCCCCACTGCGGCGAGCTCGGAGACCGTGAGCGCGCCGGCGCGGCAGATCACCAGATCCGCCCAACCGTACGCCTCGCTCATGTCCTCGATGAAGGGACGCACGTCGGCGCGCACACCGGCCTGCGCGTAACTGGAGCGCCCCGCCTCCAGCCAGCGCTCGCCCGCCTGATGGCGCACGTCGAAGCTCAGCCAGCCCGACAGACGCTTGAGTGCGAACGGCACCACGGCGTTCAACCGCGTGGCGCCCTGACTGCCGCCGATCACCAGCAGCCGCACCGGCCCTACGCGTCCGGCGAAGCGCGCCGCCGGCGGCGGCAGCCCGCTGATGTCGGCACGCACCGGATTGCCGATCACCTTGGCGTGCACGTCGCGGCCGAAGCTGCCGGGAAAGGCCTCCAGCACCTGACGCGCCAGGTGTGCGAGGCAGCGGTTGGTGAAGCCGGCGATGGCGTTCTGCTCGTGGATCACCAGCGGCCGGCGCGTCAACCAGGCCGCCACCCCGCCCGGTCCGCTCACGAAGCCACCGAGCCCGACGACCACCAGCGGCTGGTGCCGGCGCATGATGGCGAGCGCCTGCCACAGCGCGCGCGTCAGTTTGAAGGGCGCGAGCAGCCAGGCGAGGGCCCCCTTGCCGCGCAGCCCCGCGACCGTCAGCCACTCGATCGGGATGCCCTCGGCCGGGATCACGCGCGACTCGAGTCCGCGCTGCGTGCCGAGCCACAGCACCTCCTGGGACTGTTCGCGCAGCACGCGCGCGAGCGCGAGCGCCGGAAACACGTGCCCGCCGGTGCCGCCCGCCATGATGAGAATGGGACGGCTCATGCCGCACCGCGCGCAGTCGCCGAGCCGCGCTGCTTGGCGCTCGCCTCGTGGTAGACCCGCAGCAGCAGCCCGACCCAGGCGAGTGCGACGATGAGGCTCGAGCGGCCGTAGCTCATGAGCGGCAGGGTGAGCCCCTTGGTCGGCAGCACCCCCATGTTGACGCCGATGTTGATGAACGCCTGGATGCCGACCCACAGGCCGAAGCCGGCGGCAAGATAGGCGGGGAATTTGAGTCCCACCTGCGCCGCGAGGCGCGCGATCTGGAAGCTGCGCCAGATGAGCGCGAGAAACAGCGCCAGGGTCAGCAGCACGCCGGCGAGCCCCAGCTCCTCGGCCAGCACCGCGAACAGGAAGTCGGTGTGCGCTTCGGGCAGATAGAACAGCTTCTGCACCGAGTCGCCGAGTCCCACGCCGAACCACTCGCCGCGGCCGATGGCGATCAGCGACTGCGTCAGCTGGAAGCCGCTGGTGAAGGGATGCGCCCAGGGGTCGAGAAATACCGTGAGGCGCTTCAGCCGGTAGCTCGAGGTCACCGCCAGCAGGCCGAACAGTGCTGCGGCGATCGCCGTCATCGCGACCACGTAGCGCAGCCGTGCGCCCGCCAGGAACAACAGGCCGAAGCCGGTGGCGAACAGCACGGTGGCCGCACCGAAGTCGGGTTCCGCGAGCAGCAGCACGTCCACCACCAGCAGTAGCCCCAGACCCTTGGCAAGACCTGCCAGCGACTGGCGCAGCTGCTCCTCGCGCCGCACCGCGTAACTGGCGATGTAGATGAGCACCAGCACGCGCGCCAGCTCGGAGACCTGGAAGTTGGCACCGGCGATGCGCAGCCAGCGGCGGCTGCCGTTGACGGCGTGTCCGACACCCGGCACGAGCACGATCAGCAGCAGTCCGATCGCGACCGCGAGCAGCGCCGGGGAGGCGCGCTCCAGGAGCTCGGTGCGCAGCGAGAACATGAGCGCGGCGCAGGCGAGGCCAATCAGCGTGAGCAGCAGCTGGCGCTCGAGGTAATAGAACGGCTGGCCGCTCTCCTGGCTGGCGATCGATACCGAGGCCGAGGTGACCATCACGAGCCCGAGCAGCACGATCATGAGCGTGAGCCCGATGGTGACCCAGTCGAGGTACACCGGACCGCCCTTGGCGCTCGAGCGCGCGAAGCCGAGCATCAGGCCGCTGGCGGAGGTCATGCCGCGAGCTCCTGCACGGCCTGGACGAATACCTCGCCGCGCTGGCGGTAATCACGGAACATGTCGAGACTCGCGCACGCCGGCGACAACAGCACGGTGTCACCGGGGCGCGCGGCACGGGCCGCCGCCTGCACGGCCTGGGGCAGGTTCACCGCGCGCTCGAGCGTACACACCCCGGTGAGCGCCTGCGCCAGGCGCTGCGCATCGCGGCCGATGAGCACGCCGTGGCGCACCTTGCCGCGGAAGGCGGCCGCGAGCGGCGCGAAATCCTGGTTCTTGCCGTCACCGCCGAGAATCATCACCAGCGGCCCGGGCATGCCGGCCACCGCCGCCAGCGTGGCGCCGACGTTGGTGCCCTTGGAGTCATCAATGTAGACCACGCCGTGCAGCTCGCGCACCCACTGCGCACGGTGCGGCAGGCCGGCGAAGGCGCGCAGCTCCGCCAGCATCGCCGCCTGCGGCAGCGCCAGTGCTTCTCCCAGGGCGAGCGCGGCGAGTGCGTTGGCGGCGTTGTGCAGGCCCTGGATGCGCAGCTGCGCGAGCGGCAGCAGCGCGACGCCGGCGCGCGTCAGCCACCAGGCGCCGTCCTGCTGCGCCACCGCGTAATCGGCGCCGATGCTGGCGCGCAGCGAGAAGCTCAGCGTGCGCTGCGCGGCGCGCGGCATCGCCACCACCAGCGGGTCATCGAGGTTGATCACCGCCGTGTCGCAGCGCGCGAAGATGCGCGCCTTGGCCGCCGCGTAGCGCTCGATCGTGGTGTAGCGGTCGAGGTGATCGGGGCTGACGTTGAGCACCGTCGCCGCCTGGCAGGCGAGCGAGCTGGTGGTCTCGAGCTGGTAACTCGACAGCTCGAGCACGTACAGCTGCGCGTCCGCGTCCAGCAGGTCGAGTGCCGGTTCGCCCAGGTTGCCGCCGAAGCGCACCTTGAGGCCGGCGCGCCGCGCCATGAGACCGAGCAGGGTCGTCACGGTGCTCTTGCCGTTGGTGCCGGTGATGCCGACGACGGGTGCGGTGGCCGCGCGCGCGAACAGCTCGATGTCACCGACGATCGACAGCCCGCGGCGGCGCGCCTCGGCGAAGAACGGCTCACTGAGCGGCACGCCCGGTGAGGCGACGACGCACACGGCATCCGTCAGCAGTGCCTCATCCAGGCCGCCGAGCCGTACCGGGATACGGGCATCGAGCCCCTGCAGGGCCGCGAGCTGCGGCGGTGCCGTGCGCGTGTCGGTGACCGCGAGGCGCCAGCCGCACGCGTGCAGGTAGCGCGCGCAGGAGAGCCCGGTGGCGCCCAGGCCCACGATCACGGCGTAGGGTGTGGCGCCGGCGCTCATCGCAGTTTCAAAGTGGCGAGCCCCGCCAGCACCAGCAGCAGCGAGATGATCCAGAAGCGCACGATCACCTTCGGCTCGGCCCAGCCCTTGAGCTCGAAGTGGTGATGGATCGGCGCCATGCGGAAGATGCGCCGGCCGGTGAGCTTGAATGAGGCGACCTGCAGGATGACGGAGGCGGTCTCGAGCACGAACACGCCGCCCATCACCAGCACCACCAGCTCCTGGCGCACGATCACCGCCAGCACGCCGATGGCCGCGCCGATCGCGAGCGCGCCGACATCGCCCATGAACACCTGCGCCGGATAGGAGTTGAACCACAGGAACCCGAGCCCGGCGCCGGCGAGCGCGGCGCAGAAGATCAACAGTTCGCCCGCACCGCGGATCTCCGGGATCTGCAGGTAGTGGGCGAACACGGCGTTGCCGCTGGCGTAGGCGAAGATGCCGAGCGCGGCGGTCACCAGCGCCGCCGGCATGATGGCGAGTCCGTCGAGCCCGTCGGTGAGGTTCACCGCGTTGCTCATGCCGACGATCATGAGATAGGCGAGCGCGATGAAGCCGAAGGCGCTCAGCGGTTGCTGGAAGGTCTTGAAGAACGGCAGGAACAATGTGGTCTCGGCCGGCTCGGCCGCGGTGTAGTAGAGAGTGGCCGCCGTTGCGAGCCCTGCCACCGACTGCCAGAAATATTTCCAGCGCGGCACCAGCCCCTTGGGGTTCTTGATCACGAGCTTCAGGTAGTCGTCGTAGAAGCCGATGAAGCCGAAGGCGAAGGTCACCCCGAGCACCGTCCACACCAGGCGGTTGGACAGCTCGGCCCACAGCAGCGTGCTCACCAAGGTGGTGGTGAGGATTAGCGCGCCGCCCATGGTGGGTGTGCCGGCCTTGAGCAGATGGGTGGCCGGGCCGTCATCGCGCACCACCTGGCCGATCTGATACGCCGACAGGCGCGAGATCATCGAGGGTCCGATGATGAGCGACAGGCCGAGCGCGGAGGCGGTGGCGAGAATCGCCCGGAACGTCAGGTAGGAGAACACGTGCAGGCCACTCACGTGGCCGGTGAACTGCTGTGTGATCCAGTACAGCATGCGTCAGTGCCCGCCCGCCGCGGAGCTCTCGCCGGCGAGGGCGTTGACCAGACGCTCGAGACGATTGAAGCGCGAGCCCTTCACCAGCAGGCGCACCTCCGGACCTGCCACCGCAAGCGCCGCCTGCAGCGCCGCCGACAGCTGCGCGACGTCGGCGAACCACTGCGCACCGGCGCCGAAGCTGTGCACCGCGCGCTCCATCAGCGGTCCGGTCGCGTATAGCCGCTCGATGCCGGCGCTGCGCGCGAACTCGCCGATGTCGGCGTGCGCATCGCTGGCGAAGCTGCCGAGCTCGCCCATGTCACCGAGCACCAGCCAGCGCCGCCCGCTCACCGAGGCGAGCACTTCGATCGCGGCGCGGACCGAGCTCGGATTGGCGTTATAGGAATCATCGATCAGCCAGGCGCCGCTGCCGGTCGGCTTGAACTGCAGCCGCCCGGGCACCGCGCGCACGCCGCCCAGACCCGCAGCAATCTGCTGCAGCGTCGCCCCGGCACTCGCCGCCGCGGCGGCCGCCGCCAGCGCATTGGCCACGTTGTGGGCGCCACCGAGCGCAAGCTCGATGTCGGTGCTGCCCTGCGGGGCGCTCAGGCGGAACTGGGTGCGAAAGCCGCCCGCACCGATGGAGTTCACCACGGCAGTGGCGCTGAAATCCGCCGGCGTGTTGAGGCCGAAGGTCACCACGCGCGCGGGCGTCAGTCCGCGCCACAGCGCCGCGAAGGCATCGTCGGCGTTGAGCACTGCGGTCGCGCCGGGCTTGAGCCCCGCGACCATCTCGCCCTCGGCGCGTGCCACGCCTTCCAGCGAGCCGAAGCCCTCCAGATGCTCGGCGCCGGCATTGGTGATCGTGCCGACCGAAGGCTGGGCGATCTCGACCAGCGCGGCGACTTCGCCGGCGTGGTTGGCGCCCATCTCCACCACGGCGAAGCGGTGCTCGCCCGTCAGGCGCAGCAGTGTCAGCGGCACGCCGATGTGGTTGTTGAGATTGCCGCGCGTCGCGAGCGTCGCCCCCGCTTGCGACAGGATGGCCGCGGTCATCTCCTTGGTGGTGGTCTTGCCGTTGCTGCCGGCGACCCCGACCAGAGGGCCGGTGAAGGCGGCGCGCCAGGCGCGCGCGGCGCGCACCAGCGCCGCCTGTGTGTCACTCACCACGATCTGCGGCAGCGGCAGCGGCCGCGCCCGTTGCACCAGCGCACCGGCCGCGCCGGCTGCCTGCGCGGCGGCGACAAACTCATGGCCATCGAAATTCGCGCCGCGCAGCGCCACGAACAGCTGCCCCGGCTGCAGGCTGCGCGAGTCGCTCACCACGTCGGTGTAGGCCGCATCGGCACCGCGCAACACACCGCCGCAGGCGCGCGCGAACTCGGCCAGCGTGCGCTTCACGGCGGCAACCTCCGCAGTTCGTCCGCCACCACGGCCTGGTCACGGAACGGACGCCGCTCGCTGCCGACCAGCTGGTAGTCCTCGTGCCCCTTGCCGGCGATGAGCACCACGTCATCGGCCACCGAGTGCTCGAGCGCCAGGCGGATGGCCTGCGCACGGTCGTGCTCGATCACCAGCGGCGCGCGCCCGGCGATGCCGGCAAGGATGTCGGCCACGATACGCGCCGGGTCCTCGCTGCGCGGGTTGTCGTCGGTGAGCACGATGTCATCAGCGAGCTCGGCGGCAATGCGGCCCATCAGCGGTCGCTTGCCGGCGTCGCGGTCGCCGCCGCAGCCGAACACCACGCGCAGCTGCCCGCGGCAGTGCAGGCGCGCGGCGCGCAGCGCCTTGGCGAGCGCATCGGGGGTGTGCGCATAGTCGACGATGGCGAGCGGACTGCGACCGCGGCCGCCGAACATCTCCATGCGGCCACTCGCCGCGCGCACACGCGCGAGCGCTGCGGCCGCCCGCGCCGGCGCGATGTCCCAGGCCAAGAGCACCGCGAGCACCGTCAGGGCGTTGTCGACGTTGAACTCGCCCATCAGTCGCACCGCGAGCTCGAGCGTCCCCCAGCTCGACTCGACGTCGATGGTGAGCCCGGTGGTCTCGGGGCGCACGCGCGCGGCGCGCACCCAGCGCGCTCCCGGCGGCAGTGCCGAGCCCGCCGCGGCGCGCGTGGTCACGGTGAGGCGCGCACCGTCCGGGCGGGCCGCGAGGGCTGCGCCGAACGGGTCATCGACGTTGATGATGCGATCGGCGAGACCGGGCCAGGCAAACAGACGGGCCTTGGCGGCCCCGTAGGCCTCCATGGTGCCGTGATAATCGAGATGGTCGCGCGTCAGGTTGGTGAAGGCGGCGGTGTGGAAGCGCACCGCATCGACGCGCTGCTGCGCAAGTGCGTGCGAGGACACTTCCATGCTGACGCACACCGCGCCGGCGGCCGAGAGTGTGGCCAGCTGACGCTGCACGGTGACGGCATCGCCGGTGGTGTGTCGTGTCGGGGTCACCGCCGGCGGAATGCCCACGCCCAGCGTGCCGATGTAGGCGGCCGGGCGCGCCAGGCGCGCGAGCGCCTGCGCCAGGAGCCACGCGCAGGTGGTCTTGCCATTGGTGCCGGTG
>Ga0209274_10001009_pt1 | contig 14998 bp, 15 predicted proteins | sample HubBroMetageREF1_FD_188343 | JGI IMG/M metagenome (GOLD analysis project Ga0209274, IMG submission 188343) | Reference soil microbial communities from the Hubbard Brook experimental Forest, New Hampshire, USA - Hubbard Brook CCASE Soil... | ecosystem: Environmental > Terrestrial > Soil >...
GACGCGATTATCCTTTCAGCGGCGGCTGCGGCCGGATGCCGGTTACTGCTATCAGAAGATATGCAAGAAGGATTCACGTGGGGTGGGGTGACGGTGGTGAATCCGTTTGCGGCGAAGAAGCATGAGCTGCTGGCGGGGTTGTTGGGGGAATGAGCTACCCGGGCTCGAATCGAGCTTCGCTCGGGAGCAGTCAGGGCAGCTTGTCCCACACGACTCGGCATCGCTGTCTGAGCATTAGCTTGCTCAGCAACGCTTGCTTGGCGTAGGCGCGCCATCTCCGCAACCCGCCTTCGTCCAGTTTGCTTCGTTGAGCATGCCCTCGCATGGCTTCTTGGTCTCTCGTCCACAAGATATCCCCCACAAGATAATCCCGTGACCAAACTGAGCGGCGTATTGAAAGAAGTCTTCCTGGTCCTTATAACCAAAGATATACCGAAAGCGGTCCCCGTATTCTCTGGGTACATTAGTGCGCGTGCCCACGACGAGATTTGGCAGAAGCGACAAGAACAGCGAGCTCAGATTTTCAGTTCCCGCGCGTTGAGGCTGATGTGCAGCGCTAAAGAATTGATGCGTTGAGGTTAGGATTTTACCCGTTTCACGAAAATACAAAGCATGTGTCAGCTTTGCGCCGATCACCCTTGTGGAGTCTTTGAAGGAACGTGTCGCCGGAAGTGCGAGCGCCATTGGTCTAGGAGTTACGATGGAGCCCACGGCATTCACCGGATATGCCTTCTCCAAATCGGGTAGAGCCTCCGGATAATTGTTGGCGATACCTCGCCTCAGCTCAAGTATCCGCTCTCGAGTTTCTTCCCGTTCGATTGTCGATTCATCGAAATCCGTCAACATTGAATAGAAGCCGAAAATCTGATCTGATTTCGAGGTGCCTTCGTTGCACGCTTTGCAAGCGGGTGACTCAAAACCTTCCGGCGCATAACCTTTTGGAAAGCAAGCCCGAGGAGGTACGTGGTCGATCTCGGTCGCCCGATTGACTCCGCCGCAAAAGTAGCAATCCGGATGTTCCTCAAGGAACCGGACCTGTCGCTTCTTTCGACGATTAGACTCGGACACTCTCGTCTCGCTTTCCGATCACGCCGAAGGTTCACGACGGAAAAACCCATCAACGACCGCTGTCTTGCTTCTACTACCTCAACATCAGCTTCGTGAGTACCGCTTGCTGTTTGGCGATCAGCGACTGCACGCCCTGCTTCGCGAAGGCGATCATCTTGGCCAGTTGCACGTCATCGAACACCTGGTGTTCGGCGGTGGCCTGGACTTCCACCAGCTTATGGCCGGCGGTCATGACGAAGTTCATGTCGACGTCGGCGCGGGAGTCTTCTTCGTAGGCGAGATCGAGCAGGATTTCTCCGTCCACAATTCCGACGCTTACTGCGGCGACAAAATCCTTGAGCGGAACTGAAGTCAGGGTGCCGGCGTCGACCAACTTTTCCAGCGCAAGGCCCAAGGCCACGAATGCGCCGGTGATCGACGCGGTGCGCGTGCCGCCGTCGGCCTGGATGACGTCGCAGTCGATCCAGATGGTGCGTTCGCCGAGGCGGGTGAGATCTGTGACTGCGCGCAACGATCGGCCGATCAGGCGCTGGATTTCGTGGGTGCGTCCGCTCTGCCGGCCTTTGGAGACTTCGCGCGGAGTGCGGGTCAGGGTGGAGCGGGGCAACATGCTGTATTCGCTGGAGATCCAGCCTTTGCCGCTGTTGCGCATGAATTGCGGGACGGTCTCCTCGATCGAGGCGGTGCAGATGACGCGGGTATTGCCCACCTCAATCAGAACGGAACCTTCGGCGGTCGTGATGAATTCCGGGGTGAGGACTACGGGGCGGAGTTGGTCGGGAGAGCGGTTATCGGAACGGTAGAACATGCGAACGGATTGTAAATGAGTGGTCGACCCGTTGGTGATGGAGGGGCGAGGCCCTAATTTTAGTTGACAATAGTTATATCTATAGATATACATAAAGAATGATCGACAGTTATACCGACCGAGTATTGCTCGATGAGCTCGAGGGAAGAGTGAAATTTCGAACTGCGGCTCAGGTTGGTGGAGCTGCGATCTTCGAAGTGAAATCTGAATCAGAATTTGAAGGAGTATCGAATATGCATGGAAGATGTGGAAGTTGGTGGCGTGGCGGATTGGCCGCGCCGTTTATGGGCGGTGGATTTCCCTGGGGTGGTCGCGGAGGCCGATGGGGCCGGTTTTTTGGTCCGGGGGAAATTCGCCTGGCGCTGCTTTCAATGCTCGAAGGCGGGCCGAAGCACGGCTATGAGCTGATGAAGGAACTGGAGACGAAGTCGGGTGGCATCTACAAGGCGAGCGCGGGAGCGATTTATCCGGCGCTGCAGCAAATCGAGGATGAAGGGCTGGTGACTTCGGACACGGCGGCGGGGAAGCGGACGTATTCGCTCACCGAAGCCGGCAAGGCGGAGCTGCAGCGCGAGGCCGAGACGGTGAAGAAGATCTGGCAGCGCGCCGAACAGGCCGGAGACTGGGCTCCGTGGATGGGCATGGAGGGCGCGGAGGTGATGCGTCCGGCGGCCGAGGTGATGAAGGCGGCTCTGAAGACGGCCACTCGCGGCTCACACGATTCGGCGAAGATCGCGAAGATTCGCGAGATTCTGGAGCGGGCGAAGCGCGAGATCGAGGGGCTGGAGAAGGCGTCGTAAGAGATTGGGTTCGGGCGTCGGATATCAGACCTCGATACGTCGTGCTTCGCACGACGCTTTGAGGGAGGTCTGAGGTTCGGCGCCTGAATCGGCCAGCTGGGTATTGGGGCAGTGAGTGTAATCGCGATGTCACAACACACTGACGTTCTCGGTGGGAACCGCCACGTCGGCGCTGGTGTCTACAATAGCACGGGCCTAACTCGAGTCGCTCCCTCGCATGCCGATTGATACATAAAGGTCTCTTGAGACGAGTTCGCTAGATGATTTGGAAGGAAGATAACTGGCGCGTGCCCGATTTGCTCCCAGACCCACCCGCGTTCGAGTATCGCCTCGGGATCGATGCGCAAAAGTTCTTCGTGGGCATTTTTCTGTTGGTGGGAATTTCGCTGCTCTCCGGTTGCCTGAGGACGCATTCGTCCGCTCCAGGAGGCCAATACTGCCTCAAAGAGAACTCTAGTCTGACGCTTCTGCTGCCACCGGGGCTGGGGCCATCAACCGGTAAAACACAGATTTCCGAGCTGTCGCTTGGGGCCTTTCCAAATAACTTCTCGGCAAAAGAAATCGTCGCTCGTTGCTCGATTCACGGTCTCCTCTTCGAACTCGTCCCGTCACCCGACCACGGGCAATGGATATTTCAGTTTCCCAGTGGTCAGGGCTGGAGCGCTCCCGCTGCTTACGAGAGCGCCGGAAATGAATGGACGTTGTTCCTAAAACAACTGGCGGAACGTTCCTCGGCGGGATGCTTTGGTAAAGATGCAGCCCTCAGCGCTATACAGGACCGTTTAGTAGCAGCAATGCCTTTTCCTGCCGATGAGGCACTGATCTTCTACTACTCCTTGGGTTCGTACGGTCTCGTGGATCTTCATCCTGGCATGCAGATAGAGATCGAGTCTTCGACCGCTGCCGCGGGGAGGGTAACTGGCAGCGATGAAGCTCTGCTTACTGTTCAAGACCGATCTCCGGTGGGCGTTTCACTCGTTCTAAAGGGATCACGTAGACACCTCAGGGGCGACGCCGGTGCAATCGGCATCAATGTACTCGAGACGTTCGCAGAGTATCCGTTCCTTCGCCTTATCCTTGAGCAGGTGGCGCCGGAAACGAACCAAAAGCGGCATGCGATGCTGCTTGGCGCCAAAACGCGGGAAGCTTCTGACCAGCTCGCGGGAACAATCATACGAGACGGAGAACGCGGGTGTGTTCAAGGTTCTCCCGCAACCGTTTGCCTCATATTTCCGGATGGCACTCCGAGCTTGCTATCGACGGTCACGGTCAACGGGCATGCCCACCTTTACGCACCTGGAGAAACATTGGCCCAAGTCATCGGCACTCTCAGCTCTCCCACGTATGAAAAGGCGATGGAAACCGTCACGGTCCAGAGGCCCTATCTCGGGAACTATGCAACGATTCGTTTTGACCGCAACCGGTCTGAGATGCGCAAATTGATCCTGATCAACGGAGATCGAATTAGCTGGAAGTAGGTCAGCAGCGAGATTGCGAACCGCTCCAAGACGAAGATGGATGTAACCGCCGATGGTTGGCGCGATCAGGTATACACTCATTGAGGAATTGGTGGGCTCGCAGGCCGAGGGGCAGATTAACGCGACTCTGATCGGGCTTCACTAAGATCAGGCTCCACAAAAACCAAAAACTGCCTTGATGCCGGCAACTTCGATTTCGTCACCCATCTCGAGCTGCTTTTTGCCACCCTCGACTACCGTACCATTCACTCTCACCTTTACCCGGTCTCCGGAGGCGGCGATGCAGTAGCCATCGTCGGCTCGGTAAATCGAGGCGGCGACGTGGGGAGTGAACCATCGCTTGAGGCGAATCCCGGCCATCTTCGATCTTCCGATTACGGTGAGTCGACTGGTCAAAACGTAGTGTTTCTGGTCAGTTCGGCCTTCCATGATGGTCAGCGTGCCAATGGTCTGATGTGCCACGTGCGGGGCAGCGACGGGCGCCTGGCTCTGAGAGATGCTTTTCTGCTGCACTGCCGCAGCGCCGCCTGGCGCAGGGCCGCCTGCGGCTGCTGCTGCGACGGCCATGGCGATCATCTCTTTCGCTTTTGCCGTGTCCAAAAATGCCGTGCGATCGAGCTGTGGCAGCTTGGCTTTCGCACCTTGCGCTTGCCCGTCGACGGTCGATACAGATCCATGCCAGATCTCTTGTTGATTGCTAAATTCGAGCGTGTGCTTGCCGATCAGGGCCTTGTCTCCGTCCTTGAGTACGACCTTGCTGATGCGGACACTGTTGACGAACGTGCCATTAAAGCTCTCGACGTCCTCGAGCACATAGCGACCGCCTTCGGGGTAGACCTTGGCGTGATATCCGGATACGGCAGGATTATCGATGCGCAGAACGTTGTCTGGCTGACGGCCAATGGTTATGGTGCCGGAGGAAAGAGAGACTTCTTGTATGACTTGGTCGTCAAATTTGAGAAACAGTTTTGCCATTGCCCAGGCTCCAGGATGCGCCATCTGGAAAGACAACTGCGGTGCTGCAGAGAGGGCTTTCCGTAGCGCTACGACTTAATGATCACACTCTAATGATCACACTCTATTGTGCGCACGAAAGGGCGGAAGGAAAGAGTACCAAGGTACTCGACTCTTGTTTTGGACCTTGCAGATGGGCCCCTGCATCGCTCGATTGATGAGTTGCGGCGCGCGAGGTTCGCCTTTCTACTGCGCCGATTGCAGTTGAGTCGCGAGTTGGTTCACCGCGGTTACGTCATAGAACGAAGAGAGATCGGCGTGGCCGGCTAGGGTGTCGCGCTCCTGGCCTTCGACCAGGATTCGGACTTTCTGAATGCCGGGAGTGTTTGCCGTGATGGTGTGGATCAGCGATGCGACGGTGAGGTCCTCGACCAGGACGCCGGAGCGATGGGTGTTGGCGAAGGCGGAGTTCAAGTCGATGATGGCGACTCCGGGATCGACCAGAAAGACGCTGCGGATGTCGGCACCGGGGCCGAGAACGTGGGGCGAGGATTTGTCGAGGTAGACCGAGAGCAGGGCGCGCAGGAGTTCTTCGGCGCGTTGCTGGCGTCCGGAGGGTAGGGGAATCAGGGCGAGCTCGGGGCGCAGAGTGCCATCGTCGTCGTGAGCGACATAAAGAGTGGTGCGCTCGGTCGGTCCGGCGACCGGGGGAGCGAGTGCGCGAATATCAGTGAAGGCGACGGGTGCGGCTGCTGCGGTCTTTCGCATGTGCCAGGCGTAGACACTGAGGCCCAGCGCCGCAACCAGCAGGACACCCATGGCGATGATGAGATGGCGAGGGATCATGGTCGCCTTGCTGCTCCTATTTCTCTGTGCCTACATTTTTCCCTACATTCCCTGTTTCTCTTTGATGGCATTGGTCTCATGGCGCGCTCCCAAGTTGATCGCGGGTGGCGGCGATGGCGGTGGCCACGGCGCTGGTTACGAGTTGCTGGTAATCGGGGGCGGTGAGTTGCGAGGAATCGGATCCCTGGGGCGCGACTTCGACGGCGATGGCCGGTCCGGCGACGTTGTTGAGAGGACGGAGCGGCGCGGTTAGCGTGCGCACCGGGATTTGCCGTCTTTGGAATTCGGCGGCGACGGCGTTGGCCGTGATCTGGCTGAGAGGCAGCGAAGCGTGCTGGGCGGTGTTCCAGGCGCGGAAAGCTCCGCGATCGTCCCCGTCGAGAGGCAGCAGAGCCGTGTAGATGCGCATGCCATGACCGCTGGAGGACGCATGCACGGTCACGAAAATGGCAGCGTGGCCAGCGTTGGCCAAAGAGGCGCGCTGGTCGAGAGAGAGATTCGCGTCGGAGTCGCGCAGTACCAGAGTTGGGATGCCGCGGCTCTCCAGTTCCTGGCGCAGGCTGCGGGCCAGGGCGATGGTCACATCTTTTTCGAGGAGGGTATTGCTGAGAGTCTCACCGTGATCGTCGCCGCCGTGGCTGGCGTCGACTACGGCGAAGTAGCGGCGCGCGACGGGCGTGGGCGGGACCGTGGCTGCGGGTGTTGGTTGCGCGGGGGTTGCAGGTGTTCCGGCCACTGGTGGATTGGCGTTTTGCGTGCCCGCGAGGGCGGACGCGGATGCGGGTGTGGACGCGGATGTGGATGTGGATGTGGCAGAGATCGTTACCGTGCGTCCGTCGTTGCTGAAACTGGCGATCACAGGGATCGAGGCATTCACGGTGACTACAGCCGTGCCGTTACTCTCGCTGTAAATGGCCGACGGGATGATCTTGTTGCCGAAGGTGAGCGTCGGCGAGGCCGGGGCGACCACGGGTTCGCGGGAGAAGGTCATGCGCAGCGCTCCCGGCTCGGTAGCCACTGTGGGGTTTACGGGCGCGGTGAAATGGAAGATAAGTCGCGGGGGACTGTCGGCTGACAAGGACGCAGTGAAGTGGGTGCCTACGCTGCCGATGAAAAGGCGTGCGCTGGCCTCGTGCAGAGTGACCGGGCCGCCCAGGAAGCGCGGCAGCAAGGAAGCCAGCGCGCCGACGGGGACGAGTCCACGGCCGTTTTCTATGAAGAACCTGCCGCCGAGATCGGTGTCGCGTCCTTGCACGCGGGCGCGGGACTTGCCGAGCTGGAAATTGCCTTCCACGTTGTTGTAGTGCAAGCGCCAGCGCAGTCCCTCCGACTTGGCGCTGACTTTGCCCAGGGGTTCAAGCACTTCGAGCAGTCCCACGTAGGCGCGGTTGTCGCGCTGGACGACGGGGAGGGAATAGTTCGCCGCGACCGAGTAGACGGCGAGATGTTTTTCGGGGGCGGCGCCGGAACAGAGAGTCGAAATCAGCGTCAGGGCGGTTACTTGAAGCCGATACCGGGGCCGATGCGACCGCCTGGCGTCTTTCCGAAACTCCCACCCTTCGACAGGCTCAGGGCAGGCTTTCTCGCGCGAAGAACGCGCGAGAAATGGGGTACCCAGATTCCGAGTAATCCATTTCTGGTCAGCCGAGTTCCGGGTAATCCATTCTCGGTTAATCCAGGGCATAGGCGGTTAATCCACTGAGTAACTTGGGATAGAAATCGGTGGACTTCTGAGGCATGACTTCGCCGGCCAGGGCGACATCGCGCACTTGCGAAACCGGGCAGGGGTTCATCAGGAAGGCGACGTTGGCTGCGGCTTTCCCGGGCGTTTGTCCGCGGACTTGACTCGAGGCCTCGGAAGCCTCGCGCAGGTAAGAGAGGTTCTGCTGGTTGCGGATGGATTCTTCTGAGAGCTTCAGTACGCCCTCCAGCAGGCATTTGTGCAGTTGGACGACATCGAGCGAGCGCTGGCGGTCAGAGAGTCCGGCCAGGAATCGCGCGCTCGCGGGCTTGGGCGAGTGCAACATCAACGCGCGGTCGGCAGTGACGGTCAGCAGGGCGGTTCCGGCGCGGCCGCGCTCGCGCAGCAAGGCCGTGGCGCGCGCTGCGTCGATTGCAGGGTCGATTGCTTCCAGTTCAAAGAAGTTGCGGGCAGAGTCTTGAAAGTGGTCTGCCGAGAAGGAGTCGAGCGAGTGCACCACACGGTGCGTGGGCAGCACCAGCAGCCCGGGGTCGTTCATGTTGACGAAGGTCATCATGACGAATTCGTAGGATGCTTGAGGGTTCGAGCCTGGGCCCGCAGCCGCGCGGCATTCGTTGCGAAAGTTGAGCGCGGTTTCGTAGCGGTGATGGCCGTCGGCGATAACCAGTTTCTGGTCGCGCATTTTGGCCTGAACCGCACCAATTATGGTGGGATCGGAAATCTGCCAGACGCGGTGAGCGACTCCGTATTCGTCGGCCACGTCGATGGTGGGCGGCTGTGGGGTCGCGAGCAGGGAATCGATCTCGCCGGAATCTTCATAGAGTAGAAAAAGCTGTTCGTAGTGGGCGCGGGTGGCCCGCAGCAGGTCGAGGCGGTCGGCCTTGGGCTTCGACAGAGTCTGCTCGTGGCGGAATACAACCTTGGCGGAATAGTCTTCCACGCGGCCCAGAGCGATGAATCCGCGGCGCTCGAAACTGGCTCCTGACGGGGCGGTGAAGGTCTGGGAATAGAAGTAAATGGAGGGCGCGGCATCCTGGCGGAGGATGCCCTGGGTTCGCCATTCCCGGGCGTAGCCGGCGGCGCGGGTGTAGACGTTGTTACCGGCCTCGTCAGGCTCGCGGCGGCCGAGGATGATGCGAACCAGGTTATAGGGGCTGGCGGCGTAATAGCGGTCCTGCATCGCGGGAGTGATCTTGTCGTAGGGCTGGGTGACGACCTGCGAGGCGGAAACTCGCTGTAAGTCGTAGCGGAGAGCGCGAAAAGGATGAATATCGGCCATAGTATGGAAGTCGCGGGAAAATTTTGATTGTAACAAGATGGCGTCAGACTCCCACGGTGCTCGACATAACGGGCTTTAGCCAACCGCCTCGCCCCCAGATGAATCCAAGGTTCGGTTCTGGGATTTGTTTTTGAATTTTGACAAAAATCCCTGCGCCGGGGGGCTGAAGCTGTGCTAACATCCCTCCCCATTGAGGTATTTATGGCCCGCCTGCGTAGAGACGAAGGGCGCCGGTCATCTCGCCCTGAGGCCGTTGTAAGTGATGTGGATCGTGGCTGTTGGGTTCTCCCCTGGGATCCGACTCAAGCGCGTCTGTGCATAAATTCTCCATTCCTGAGCGGCATTCGACTGTCGGCGTGGCTGGTTCTGACTCTCGTCGTGCTGGCGTTTGTGGGCTTGCCCGCGTTCGCGCAGACCGACGTGAATGACGTGCACGTTGCGCCGCGTGAGATCGAGAAGCCCCCTGAACCGACTGAGCCTTCCAAGCCGGATCTTCTGGCCTCGACCACCGGGCTGAGTGCGCACGTTCGTCCGCTGAAGGTCGACGTCGATCTGGTATTGGTTCCGGTCACGATTACCGATCCCCTGAACCGGCTGGTGACCGGCCTGGACAAGGAAAACTTCCAACTCTTCGAAGGCAATGCCACGCAGGAGATTCGCACGTTTTCGAGCGAGGATGCGCCCGTGTCACTCGGCGTAATCTTCGATTCCAGCGGCAGCATGAGCAGCAAGATGGACCGCGCCAAAGACGCGGTGATGGAGTTCTTCAAGACGGCCAATCCGCAGGATGAGTTTTTCATGATCACCTTTTCCGACGAACCCGAGGAGGTGAGCGACTTCACGAGTTCGGTGGACGAGATCCAGAACAAGCTGGTGTTTGCGGTGCCGCGGCGGCGAACCGCGCTGCTGGACGCCATTTACATGGGCGTGAGCAAGATGCGGCAAGCCAAGTATCCGAAAAAAGCGCTGCTGATCATTTCCGACGGCGGCGATAATCACAGCCGCTACACCGAAGGCGAAATCCGCTCGCTGGTAAAAGAAGCCGACGTGATGATTTACGCCATCGGCATCTACGATCGCTACGCTTCCGCCGTCGAGGAACGGCTGGGGCCGCAACTGCTGAGCGACATCACGGAACTGACCGGTGGGCGGGCGTTTACCATTGATAATCCCAACGACCTGGGGGATGTGGCCACTAAGATTGGCGTGGAACTGCGCAATCAATATGTGCTGGGGTACCGTCCGGCTAAAGTCATGCACGACGGCAAATGGCGTAAGATAAAAGTGAAGTTGCTGCCACCGAAAGGGTTGCCGCCTCTAAGAGTGTATGCCAGGACGGGATATTACGCGCCTGCGGAGTAGGGCCGCCAGGTTTCTGTTTCTCTTCACGTTGGTGATTTGGGCCGGTGCTCCGTGGACGCTGCCGGCCCGGTCGCAGTCTGCCCCGTTTCAGAACGAGAGTAAGCCCTCCGCCCCACCGGCTGCCGCGCCTGCCCCGGAAACGACCACTGCTCCCTCACAGGCCAAGGACAATCAAGACAAAGAACTGAATGACCAGGGAGTGTTCGTCTTCCGCAAAGACGTGGACGAAGTGCTGCTGTATGCCACGGTGGTCGATGATAAGCAGCACATTGTCACCAACCTCGACCGCAGCGCTTTCACCGTGTTTGAAGATGGCAAGCCGCAGAACATCATCTCGTTCCATCACGTAGACATTCCAGTGGCCATGGGCATCGTCATCGACAACTCGGGGTCGATGAAGGAGAAGCGGAACAAGGTGAACCAGGCCGCGCTGAATCTGGTGCGGTCGAGCAATCCGCGGGATGAAGTCTGCATCGTGAACTTCAACGACGAATATTATCTCGACCAGGACTTCACCAACGATCTGCTGAAGCTGAAAGAGGCCCTGGAAAAAATCAACCCACAGGGAGGCACCTCGCTCTATGATGCCGTCGTCGCCTCGGCCGAGCATCTGAGACGGTTCGCGCGGCTGGAGAAGAAAATCTTGTTCGTTGTGACCGACGGCGAGGATAACGCCAGCAGCGAGACTCTGGAGCAGGCGGTGAAGCATCTGCAGGAAGAAAACGGGCCGTCGGTGTACGCCATCGGAATTCTGGGGGATGAAGAGCATCCCAAGCGGGCCCGGAAGGCGCTGGAGATCATCGCTCAGCGCACGGGCGGGATTGCATTCTTCCCCAAAACACTGGATGAGGTGGACGCCATCAGCCGGAGCGTTGCCAGCGACATCCGGAATCAATACGCCATCGGCTACAAACCCACCAATGCCCGAGCCAACGGCGGCTTCCGGCAGATTCAGGTCGAGACCAAGGCCAAGGGACACGGCAAGATGACAGTGCGCACCAAGAGCGGGTACTATGCGGGTGCACAGCCGGCGTCTGGTGGCGCGAAGTAGGCGGCTTACTGACACCTCAGCCGCCTTGTATTCAAGCAAAGTTCGAATTGTGAGACTCTGAGATATCAGCGATGCGGAGGAGGCATCAGAATGGGCGAAAGCGTGAACGCGGAATTCGATTGGGTGACGGAACGGTCGCTGTGCTCGCTGGCTAGGGTGTTTGAGCGATTGGGACTGGAGATTCAGCAAGATGTCGACACGCGCAATGCCATGCGTCCCGCGATCCCCCAGTTTGGATTTGAATACGCATTCGAGATGGTCGGCGATGAGAAGAGCTTCACGGTCCATCTGCACGCTTATAAAGTCCACAAATCCGTAAGCTTCACGCTCGCGGACGGGCGCATCGAAGTGCAGGACGCCAATGCGAAAGTATTCCACGCGACGGTTGGCCTGAATGATGCTGGTGAGTGTGTGCTCTATGTCGACGGCAAGGAACGTAGTTCATGGCATGTACGAAAATTGGCTCTGGATCATCTTTTCTTCGCCATCGTGTAGTGCGCCAAATTTCTTTTTTCAATGCGCATCGAACGGGACGGTAACGATCAGCGTAGATCGTGCCTGCGCCGCAGCGTAAATCCAGTGCCGCACCGCTTTCATCGCCACTTCGCCCAGGATCGGATTGCCTCCCAACAAAGTAACGGCCTCTACGCTTCCCTGGGGCGAGATGGTGATTTGCAGACGCACAATCCCGCCGATGCCGAGCTGGCGCAGAGTCTCCGGGTATTCTGGTTCGACCTGGGTCAGTAGCGCACGGGCAGGCCGGCTGCCTTCGGGCACGACTTCCAGAACTTTCACCCCCTCGGTGCTGGACGAGGCGCTGACATATCCGATGGCGCCTCTGGTCTCAGCCACGTGCGCCACCACTTCGGCGTCGGAATTGAAAGATTTCGGCATGGCAGCCTTGCCGGTGAAGACCAGGGCGCCATAGCGACTATCGAGCGATTCGCTGCTCTCTTTGAGAAATTCCCGGAGAAAAGCTTCATGGACTGCGCCCGCCCTTTCGAATACGGGCTCGACATGGGAGCCGTCCTTGAGCGAGTTCCGTTCGGCCAGAAAAACGCTTCTAAGTTCCTCCACCGAAATTGAATCGGCTTTGACGCTGGGATTGGCAACGATCTTCAAGTCGACGGCGAAGGCGTGCAGGGACCAGAACCAGAAGAAGACGAACCCGATTGCGGCGACCTGTGATCTTGCGCGGCTCATGTCTTTACGTTCTTTCTATCTTGCTTAGCCCAGTCCTCAAAAATTCAAACCAGTCTTCACCACTAAGGCGTTCGTGTCAGGCTTAAAGCCCTGCGGATTTACTTGCGGATAGAAGCCATCCGGATAGGTGCTGGCGCCGTAGCCGTTCATGAAATGGCCTTCGATCTTGAGGTACCAGAATTTCTTTAGATCAATCCGCGCGGTGAGCACCTTGTCATAGACGTGATTGGCAGGGAGGCTGGTATCGGTCTGGTTCGGAAATCCTGCAATAGCACCTTCGTTGATGCTGGTAATGGTGTAGCGGGAGTAATAGGTGCCGAATTCGAGCCGCTTGAGAGCCCTGTAAGCTCCAGAGAAGTACCAGCCGCGAACGTCGTCCAGGTTTTCGCCGGTGCCGCTGAAGATCACCTGATCGCGAACATAACGGCGATACTCCGAGTCGATGCGCAGTTTGCCCCGCGCGTACTGACCGTAGAACTGGTTCGCCCGGTCAGCCTTCGAGGCCTCGGAGTAGGGAATTATCCCGCCAGCGGGGTTAAGAGGGCTCACGCTCGTTCCCTTTCCTGAAGTGTCCTGATCCAGGCGAGAAGCTCCGACCAGTAAGCCGTGGATGGGAGTGGTCCAACGCAGATCAGCTCCGTACTGCAGGCCGCCGAAACTCGTGAAGTGAGTTCCGAACTGCGACAAGAGATAGGGATAGCCGCTGTAGATGCTGTCGCTGCGATGTCCCGCATACACCGTGTATGACAGGTCGCCGAGGTGGCGCTTGAGGGAAACCATTCCGTAGACGTCGCCGCCAATGTGCGCGATTGTGGCATCACGAAGGTCGGTGGGATACACACTCTGCGGAAGCAGGGCGAAGGTGTGAAGAAAATCTAGATCCTGCGTGTCGTTGTATAAGCCGAGCGTCGTTTTTACTTTGCCCCCACGCAGTCCAAACCAAAGGGCGAACTTGTAGTCAGCCATGGCCCAATCCACGGAGGGGTGCCAGTTTCCCAGCTTGCCGAGGTTGCGGTCGAAGCCCTGGGCTCCCAGACGGAACCTATCGTTGACCTGCATGGAAGCGTTCAAGCCGAAGTCGGTGAATTCTCCACTGCCTACGTTGGAGGTTTGCATGGTCAGCCAGTTGTTCTCATCGGTGTGTACGAAGCCTTGCGAAGCGAAGCCGTGAATCTGGACCTCCCGGCCATCGATCTTGAAGTCTTGGGCGCGCAGGCAGAGGGGAGCGAGCGTGAGACAAAACAAAGACAAGCGAACCGCGCGCTGGCACATGCAGGCTCCTCCGCCCAACCTCACAGCGTGGTGATCGGCAAACGGCCGGAAGACTTCAGCACTCGATGGAAATCAGAAAAAAGCTGGATGACTTCAGTACCGTCGAAACTGTCTTGCCTTGCCGCCGGCAATTGACGAGTTTCCGGTCTCCCCGTACCCTGTAAGGTGACTTCGAAAACTTCTGAAATGTCCCGCCTGCGCGTAGCCGACGACATCACCCAACTGGTCGGCGAAACTCCCATGTTGCGGCTGAAGCGGCTGGTTCCGGCCGGGTCGGCGGACGTGTTTGCCAAGCTGGAGTATTTGAATCCGGGCGGCAGCGTGAAGGACCGGGCCGCGATTGGGATCATCCGGCGCGCGGAGCAGGAAGGAAAACTAGCTCCCGGCGGCACGATTGTGGAAGCAACCGCGGGAAACACCGGCATCGGACTCGCGCTGATCGGCGTGAACCGCGGTTACAAGGTGAGGCTGTTTGTGCCGGAGCGCTTCTCCGAAGAAAAAGTTACCATCATGCGGGCTCTCGGCGCCGAGGTCATGCGCACTCCCGATGCTGAAGGCATGCAAGGCGCGATCCGTCAGGCTAAGGCTCTGGTGGCCAGCGATCCTTCGGCATTTATGGCCGGGCAGTTCGAGAACCTGGCCAATCCCGACTATCACTATGAAACCACGGCTCACGAAATCTTCGAACAGATGGACGGGCGAGTCGATGCCGTTGTGCTGGGCTGCGGCACTTGCGGGACGTTCTCTGGAATCGCGCGTTATTTAAAGGAGAAGTCGCCCGCCGTGCTGGCGTTCGCGGTCGAGACCCAGGGATCGACTCTGGGTGGCGGGCAGCCGGGACCGCATAAGGTGGAAGGAATCGGTACCAGCTTCACGCCGAAAACTTTTGACCGATCGGTGTGCGATGAAGTGATGATGGTGACGGACGATGACGCATTTGCCACCGTCAAATCGTTGGCGGCGCAGGAAGGCGTGCTGGCGGGGTCAAGCGGTGGGGCGGCGGTGTTCGCAGCGCTGAAAGTTGCGAAGAGGTTGGGCGCGGGCAAGCACGTCGTTACCATCATTCCAGATTCCGCGGAGCGCTATTTATCGAAGAAGATTTTTGAGGGTGGAGTTTAGGGTCGTTCGCTGGAAATTGGCGAAATAATACAGATTGTCATCCTGAGCGAAGCGAA
>Ga0209274_10001011_pt1 | contig 14991 bp, 11 predicted proteins | sample HubBroMetageREF1_FD_188343 | JGI IMG/M metagenome (GOLD analysis project Ga0209274, IMG submission 188343) | Reference soil microbial communities from the Hubbard Brook experimental Forest, New Hampshire, USA - Hubbard Brook CCASE Soil... | ecosystem: Environmental > Terrestrial > Soil >...
TGCAGGAATTGAAAGCGACTCCGGTACGCGCCGCGAGCGGCCTGGTGCTGGAAGCAAAACTGGATCGCGGCCGCGGTCCCGTGGGCACGATCCTCGTGCAGAACGGCACGCTCCGCGCCGGCGACAACTTCGTCGTCGGAAATGTCTATGGCAAAGTCCGCGCCATGTTTGACGATCGCGGAAAGGCGCTGAAAGAAGCTCCGCCTTCGACGCCGGTCGAAATTATCGGATTGGAAGGCTTGCCGCAGGCGGGTGATCAGTTCGTGGTAGTCGCCGACCGCGAGAAGGCCCGCGACATTTCCGATTACCGCGAGCAGAAAGCGCGCGAAGCCACTCTAGCCAAGAGTTCCCGCGTTTCGCTCGAGGGTCTGGCTGAGCAGCTGAAGACGGCCGGCATGAAGGAACTGAACGTCATTCTGAAAGCCGACGTGCAGGGCTCGGTCGAAGTGCTGGGCGATTTACTCGGCCGATTGTCGAACGACAAAGTGCGGTTGAAGTTGCTGCGTTCGGGCATTGGCGCCATCACGGAGACAGACGTCCTGCTGGCCTCGGCGTCGAATGCCATCATCATTGGCTTCAACGTGCGTCCGGAGCGCAAAGCGCAAGAGCTGGCCGATCAGGAAAAAGTCGACATCCGCTTGCACTCAATCATTTACGAATTGCAGGATGAGATCAAGCGCGCCATGACCGGCCTGCTCGAACCGACCATCAAAGAAACTTATCAGGGCCGCGCCGATGTGCTCGAGACCTTCCGCATTCCGAAGGTCGGTACCATTGCCGGTTGCCGCGTGAGCGATGGATTGATTAAGCGCGATTCCGAAGTGCGGTTGCTGCGCGATAACGTCGTTGTGTTCAAAGGCAAAGTTGGATCGCTGCGGCGCTTCAAGGACGATGCGTCCCAGGTGACCAGCGGCATGGAGTGCGGTATTTCCATCTCTAACTACGGAGATATCAAGACCGGCGACGTGATCGAGGCGTTTGTAACGGAGCGGATCGCGGCGGAAGCGATTAAGTAAGTTAGTAGGTTCATTTCTGGAGAAGAAAAGGGCGCGGCCTGAAAGCCGCGCCCTTGGTTATTTTGGGCGATCTGTTGGAGCCTACTTCTTGCGCCGCGCGGCTAATCGCGCCCGCACTGCCGGCCGCAAGATTGCTGGACGCGCGAGCGACATGTGCGACTGCGCCACTGATCCAGATGGCGCGCTCTGCAGCTCGAACGTCCCCGTCCCGATCTGAGTGCTATCGGTTTCAAGGACGAGGAACTGGTCGCTACTCGCGGGGTAGAAGTTGAAGCTGACATAGACCTGGCCATTGGCCGTGGTAGTGACTGCGCCAGTGCCGTTGGAATTGACGGTGTAGCTGCCGTCTAGCGACTGGGTGGATGTTTGGTCTCCGCCGTCAGGACCAAAGTCATCGTTAATGTCAACCGCGCCGCTGAAAGTGGTGCTGGTGGTGAGGAACTGAGCGATATCGTTTTCCTCAAACTCAGTGGTGTTCCAGGCGCTGAGATTGAATCCGTAGTTTTGCGTAGCCGCGATGGCCGCACCTGTCTGCTGAGCTAAGGCGGTGCCTAGCGTGACGGACGAATTATCCGCTTCCAGCATCAGAAGTCCACCGCTGGAGGGATAGACGATCCATGCGTTGGCGGGTACGAAGTCAGTGAGGGTAACAAGGACCCGGCCGCCGACCCCGGTCGCGCCAGCGGCGCCGGTGAATGTCGGTATCGTGAAAATGGTGCCGTCGCTGTTGAGATCCTCGGAGCCGCTAAAGGTGGTTCCGTTATAGGTCATAACGCCGGCGTCGGCGACGACAGAGGTCGCGCCGCCAGACATTGTAAATACCATGGAAGATGGGATGGAGGCGCCGGTCTGAGTGAAGGCGTCGCCGGAAAGGAAATCGGTACCATCCGTTTCAATGAATTTCAAGTGCGTGGTGTCAATCGGGTAGAAGTCGTACTGCTGCGAGCTGGAGGTGAAAGTGATCGTTCCGGGACCTGTTCCTGAACCCACGGCTGCGCTACCCGAGAGGGTTAGATTGGAGACAATGCTGCCATTGTCGTTGAAGTCCTCTACGCCGGCAGTGATGGTGCCGGTCGTGGTATTGAGTGTGAACGCGCCCACCGTGGCGTAGGCATTGCCACCGGCATCAGCACCACCAAGGGTGAAGGCATACGAACCGGTGAGCTGACTCAGACTAGTGACTGCAGTCTGCAAGTCGATGGTGCCGCTGCCTGTGCCATTGCTGTCGAATTCGGTGACCAGCCCGTGCGAATTCGAGGTCAGGACGAAATCCAGAGTGAAAGATCCCGCGGCACTGACCAGCGTGACCTGTCCCCGCCCATCGCTGCCAACTTTGTAAGAGCCGCCGGTGATCGTCTCGCCGGCGTCAACAGCGACATTCGGGTCGACGACATCCATCGTGCCCCCGGCGGTAACGCCGCCGCTTCCGTTCGCCGCGAAAGCGCCCGCCATGTTTATGGGGGCTCCCGAGATGCTATCTACGCCTGACGACGAAAAAACGTAGGTGCCAGTCAGGCTGCCATCGCCGAAGCCGACGGGATTGGGTGGGACGAACGAGTTGTTGGAGCCGCAGGCGGCCATCAAAATGATGCCCGTTATCGCCGCCAGAGCCATAAGCAGGCGTCCGGCGCGCTGGGTGGAGGCATGGGGATTCATAAGACACTCCTGTCTTTTTTTCTATTAGGATGTGCTAACCCCGATTGTAGAAGAAAGTTTCGGGGAAAAAAGAGGGTTTCGATGTAAAAATTTGTCACGGTTTCCCTGGGCGCATCAAGCTTGTAACGACCTACGACCATCGACCAACGACCGGCGACCACCAAACAACGACTAACGACTGCCAGCTTTCCGCTAGTTCGAGGCCGATTTGGCGGTTGATTTGACGGGCGGCGGGGTAGCCGATCGCGTCCGCAACACTTCACGGACTTTCTTGGCGAGATTCTGCAGAGTGAAAGGTTTCTGGAGAAACGCTGTACGGGGGCCGAGCGCTCCCTGAGTGACGACAGCATCTTCCGTGTAGCCCGAAAGATAAAGCACGCTAATGCCGGGACGCAAAGTCAGCAGCCGCTTGGCCAGTTCGCGGCCTCCCATGCCGGGCATGACTACGTCTGTGATCAGGATGTCGATGGGCTCTTTGCAAGCCTCGGCGATGCGCAGGCCGGCTTCGCCATTTTCGGCTTCGAGAACTTTGTACCCGCGCGAGACCAGGGTAACGTGCACCAGTTCACGCACCGATTCCTCGTCTTCCACCAGCAGGACGGTTTCGCAGCCGCCGACTTCGTTCTGCTGCAACTTGGCCGGGCTCAACTCTCCGGCGGTATCCTCCACGCGCGGCAGATAAACGTGGAAAGTCGTGCCCGTTCCGACCTCGCTTTGAGCAAACACGTATCCGTTGCTCTGCTTGACGATGCCGTAGACGGTCGAGAGTCCCAGGCCGGTGCCTTTTCCTTTTTCCTTGGTGGTGAAGAACGGCTCAAAGATGCGGGACTGCGTTTCCTTGTCCATGCCGTGCCCGGTATCCGAAACCGAGATCACGGCATAGCGGCCAGGCTGGATAAAGCGGTGTTCGCTGAAATTCTGGCGCACGGTGACGTCGGCACTCTGCAGGGTGAGCTTGCCCCCTTCGGGCATGGCATCCTTGGCATTTACGACCAGGTTCATGATGACCTGCTCAAGCTGCCCGGCATCGGCGCGGGTGTGTCCCGTCTGGGTAGAGAGCCGCGTCACCAATTCGATATTCTCGCCGATCAGAGGCCGCAGCAGCCGCTCCATGTCTCCGACCACGGTATTGACGTCCACCACCTTGAGTTCGAGGAGTTGCTTTCGACTGAACGCCAATAACTGGCGCGTAAGAGTCGCGGCGCGATCGGCTGCCTGCTGAATGGATTGGACTTTGTGATGCATATCGCTGCCCTTTTCCAACTGCTCCAGCAATACTTCGGTGTATCCGTTAATCACCATCAGCAGGTTGTTGAAGTCGTGGGCAACGCCGCCGGCGAGGCGGCCGACGGCATCCATCTTTTGCGCCTGGCGAAGCTGCTCTTCCAACTGACGCCGGTCGGTGATGTCTTCGGCGATCAGCTCCAGCACTTCCTCGGGTTCATCGGTGATACTGGCGGCGCAACCGCTAAGGCGCACAATGATAATGCGGCCATCTTTGCGTTTCCACTGCACTTCCACGCCATTCAGACTTCCAGTGCGGCGATAGTCCCCGGCCAGCCGGTCCAACTCCTTCGGATTCACGAAGACTTCGTGCCGCGCATCCAGCCGGAGAAGATCTTCGACCGACCCATGCCCGAGCATGGTGATGAGCGCCGGATTTACGTCCAGGAATTTGCCGCTGAGCGTGCACCGGCAGATGCCGAAGGCGGCGCTCAAAATCAGCGAGCGGGAGCGGGCTTCGGAGCGCCGGAGTGCTTCTTCATAGCGCTTGTGTTCGATAGCCGCCGCCAGTTGCTGCGAAACAAATTTCAGAATCTCGCGGTCGCGGTCTCCGAAGCGCGTGTTCTGGCTGTAGCTCTGGACGACCAGCGCTCCAATGCAGCCCGTGCCGCCCTTCAGCGGAACACCGAGCCAGTCCACGGACGGAGCGCCAATCAGCTCCACTTCGCCGAGCCGCACCAGTTCTTCAAAAACCTGCGGTGTCGCCAGCAGGGGCTCGCCCGAGCGCAGGACGTATTCGGTCAGGCCGCGGCCCAAAGGCTTGGCCGCCGGGATGGTGTCCGCTTCATCGACGAAGTAAGGAAAGCTCAGCAACTGAGATTGCGGATCGTAGAGGGCGATATACAGGTTTCGCGCATTCATCAACTGACCGACGATGTTGTGAATGGCGGCAAAGAAGGATTGCAGATCTTCGGCCGATTGGCTGCGCGCTGCAATGGCGTACAAGGCCGCGTTCAAGTCCTCCGCGCGCTTCTGATCGGTGATGTCGCGATAGGAGGCGTACGCTCCCACTCTTTTTCCGTTCAGCGTCACCGGCGAAGTCGAGAGCAACACCTCGACCAGCGAGCCGTCTTTCCGCTGGCGGCGCGTTTCCAGCGAAAGTTTGCTTTGCGTCTTGATACACTCGCCGATCCACGCCGTTTCCGCATAACGATCCGGCGGCACGATGAGCTCGTCCAGACGTCTTCCTGCCGTCTCAGCCGCGGTAAAGCCGAACAGGTTGGTGAACTCTCCGTTGACCCGCAAAATGCGCAGTTCGAGGTCGACAATGCTGATCGCTTCGGGCGCGTTCTCGATGATCTGTTCGAAGTAGGCGGTCTCCACCGCCTGCGGCACTTCGACGCCATCGCCGCTGGGGGGCTCAGCGGCCTTCATGGGCGGCGCGTCGGTCGTACTTGCTGCCGGGGCGATTTTCTCCCCCATACAGTCCTCTCCCCCAGTGCACTGACGATAGTGTGATGGTAAGCGGGCTCAGTCAATTGCCGGTAGTTACCGGCGTAATGGAGGGTTCAAGCCGGGCAAAACAGGAAGCGGATCAGGAGGCGTTCGCCAACACTACGCAGACCTGGTGCAGCGTCATCTTTTGCTCTTCGCTCAACACCAGAAACTCGAATCCGCAGCGCAGGCCATCGCAATAACGCACCACGGCGCGCAACCTGATGACGTGAGGCTGGAGCGGTATGGGGAACTCCAGGGAAACAACTTCGCCGGACTGCAATTCGCCGCTGAGGGTCGCTCCGATGCCATCCTCGCCGAGTTCGTTGGATCGGCCCCAGCAGGTGGTGGTCAGGCCTTCGCGAAACACCGACACCTGAATACGCGCGTCGAATCCATAACGGCAGAAACGCCGCAACCGCTGTCGAGCTTCGGTGGCGGCTTGTGAGCGGCCACTCAATCCAGGTTCTCCATTTCCGATGTCCTTAATTCAAACTCAGCTTGCGATTGTGCTCGAACGTAAGGGTCATACTCAACGGCATCAAAGTCCATGTACCAAAGAACCGAGGCTCGGACCGCGGTTGGTGCCCGCCGATTGCAACGACTGCGCAATTCTTTTCAGCTTCCCGTTTTTCAGCCATCCAGACAATATTTTGGGTCAGCACGGCGTTGTGAGCGCCCGAAATGGGTGTAAAATGATCGCCGCTTCGCGGTTGGAAGCTACTCCCCCCACTTCATCTCGCAGGAGAATCTCTGTGTCCGCCACGAAAAATCTTTCGACTCTGTTCTCCAGATTCACCGAGAACGATTTCCATTCGAAGAAAGACCTGCGCAGCCATTTCCCGGGCACGATCGGTTGCGCGGTTCTGGCTATTTTTTTGTTGATGACCGCAGGATTGGCCTGCGCTCAAACGCCGATGGCTTACGATTTCCTGGGGCGCTCGGAAGACTTTGGCACCATCAATCTGACCACCGGTGTATTCAGCCAGACCGGTAACTCCGGTCTGTTGCTTTCGGGCTTGGGTGTTGGCCCCGGAGGGCTGTTGTATGGAGGCTATTACGGTGGCGCCACGCTGTACCAGGTGAATCCGGCAAATGGAAGCCTGACGAGTATAGGGACCGGCACCTTCGATTACGTGGAATTCGGTTCCACCACCAGCGGCGTCTACGGTTTTGACGGGAGTCTGAATCTCTTTTCTATCAACACGACCACCGGTGCGGACACGCTTATCGGCTCGATGGGGCTCGTCGTGGCCGGCACTACGGGCGCCTCGACCGGTTCGGACACGTTGTATTTTACAAACGGGTCGCCGGCCATCTTGTACTCGATCAACACCACGACGGCGGCGCCCACGGAAATCGGCAACACGGGTGTATCCGACATAGGGGCCATGGTCTTTGAAAACGGCACGCTCTATGCTGGTTCAAACGGTTCTCCTGTTTCCCTCTACACGTTGGACACAGCCACCGGAGCGGCAACGCTTGTCGCCGACGCGCCCAGTTCTGCCGATTTTTGGGGCCTCGCCCCGTCCGTCTTTCCGGTTGTAGGCCTCTCGCCCGCCAGCTTGAAATTGGCGAGCACCGTGGTCGGCCAGACGAGCGCCGCGAGTACGCTTACCTTGACGAACTCCGGCAGCTTTAGCATCAGTATCAGCACGGTGAGCGTTAGCGGCGATTTTTCGGAAACTGACTCCTGTGCTGGACAAACGATACTGCCAGGCGGCACCTGCACTGTTTCAGTCACCTTTACGCCTTCAGTCACGGGATCGATTGCGGGAGCGTTGACCATCACCGACAATGCGTTGAACACACCCCAGGTTCTGGCTCTCTCCGGAACCGGACTGGCTGAGCTTTCGGTTTCGCCAGCCAGCGAGAACTTCGGCACGGTCACGGTGGGCACAACCAGCGCCCCAAAGACGATGACTTTGACAAATAACACCAGCGGAACCTTGGATTACACGTTCCTGACAAGCTCGAACTACTCGGTAGTTGGAAGCGGAAAAAGCCCCTGCAACGGTGGTTTGGCAAAAAAGGCGAAATGTACCGTCAGCGTAACCTTCACTCCAAGCGCTAACGGAGCCGCCGATGGGAGCCTGGCTGTTTCCAGCGCTTCTTTCCCCACAGAATTGGCAGCTCTTTCCGGTACGGGCTCTGGCGGCGGCACCGCTCCTCTGACGTTCTCGCCGGCCACTTTCAAGGTTGCGAATACTTTGGTAGGCGCGAGTTCGTCGCCGGTAACGGTCACCGTCACCAACAGTAGCGCCGCCACCGTAAACATCACGAATTTTGTCGCCAGCGCCGACTATAGCGTCATCGGGAGCGGGTCAACTCCTTGCAGCGGCGCGTTGGGAGCCGGCGACAGCTGCACCGTCGCAGTTACTTTCAGCCCGTCGATTGCCGGGAAGCTCGACGGCTCCGTGGTCTTCATGGACAATGCGTCCGTCAACACTCAGCTCTATGATCTGTCGGCTACGGCGGTTCTGCCCGTCACGTTTGCGCCAGCTTCGCTGACCTTTGCTTCCCAGGCGCTCGGCAAAACCAGCGCGGCGAAGTCGATTACCCTGACCAACAACCAGGCAGCCACGCTGGACTTGACCGGTATCGCCGCCAGCGGACAGTTCTCAGCCGCACCCGGAGGCAAGAAACCCTGCGGCAGCACCGTCAGTGCGCACGGAACCTGTACATTCGAGGTGACTTTTACGCCCGCGCAGGCCGGAACCATTCCCGGAGCTGTCACCGTGACGAGTAACGCGTCGAGCAGCCCGCAGAATATCAAGCTCTCCGGAACGGGCCAATAATCATCGGGAAACGGCCGACGCATAATGATCGCCGGTCCGCCCCGGAGCGGCGTCCGACTTTAGCCCAGCGCTTCCAGCGTTGGGAAAAGTGGAAGGAAATGTGATTCAAGTCCCGGAGGGACGATCACCAATAGTCCGGCGCTTCAGCGCCGGGTGAATAAGGGGCGCAAGGTGGCGAGTCCCGGAGGGACGACTGAGTTCTCACGACACTCTCCACGGGCGCCGGCGACGAGCTTCTCGGAAAACTGTAAACCCGCGTGACAGATCTCGCCGCGGCATCTAACATTGAAGATGGACGTGGAGTCCTCTGAACCCTTATGTCTTATCGCTCAAATGCCGCCGAAGCCTGGTATTCCGACCCGCAACCCACGGCGGCGCAGGCCGACATACCGCTCGATTTGCTCCCGCCAACCAGCCTGACGCAACCGCTCTGGCGGTCGCTGGTCGGCAATCTGCGCGATACCTTCGCGCCGGAAAAGCTCCCGCCGCTCGAACTCACGTCGCGGCCCGTGAATGTCGGACTGGCCCTTGGCGAGCGTCTGCGCCTGCCCTGGTTCCGCACCGTATTCACCAACATCGGAGACGTGATCTCGCCGGAAACACTGCCGCCGCTCGAACTGGAATCGCGGCCTGTCGATGTCGGTGAACTGATCACCGACCAGCTCAGCCACTTCTGGGTGGGTTCGCTGTTGCGGAGTCTGGCCGATCGGGTCGCGCCGGAAACACAACCGGCTCTCCAACTGACGGCCAAGCCCGTTCTGGACATCATTCCGAAATCGTGGATCCTGCTGCCGCTATGGTCGGAAGTGGTGGACACGCCCAAAGTTTTCTACCCCGACAAGCCCAAGCCCGCGGATGCCGCGAGGCCCGTTAATCTGCAACCGTTGGCGTTGCCGGCGGAAAAGCGGGAGACTCTGGTCGAAGCTCTGGCCGAACCCACCGCCGCCGACCTGCTGCGCGACATACGGCGCTCGCGCATTCGCCAGCGCATCTGGGTCGGACTGGCCGCCGCACAAGTTCTCTACATGGTTCTGGCCGCCGTAGGAAAGCTCTGATTGAAAGTGGAGCGACGGGCGCCCTCGCCCGTCCGGCATTGGAGATCGCGTGGGGACACCCGTTGCACCACGAAACTTACTGCCGCAACCCCATCCAGCCTTCGGCAATCACCATGGAATTGCCCGGATTGCGCGCATCGTACTTCACCGAAGTCGGCACGCCCAGCCGGCAGGAATGCAGATTGATCCACTGCCGCAGATAAGTAACGTCCTGCGACGCCTCATAGGAAACGCCCGCCACGTCGTACTGGTAAATCAGCATGGTGGCGGGACGATTCACGGCTGTCGTGATTTCCTGCACGTCAATCACTGTGCCGTCGGTGATGCGCCCAACCGTATTCAGCCATGTGCGGCGTTCCAGTTCGATGGCGTCCGCGGTCTTGGGTTTGCGGCGGAGCAGCGCATAGCTGGCAAGCAGAACGCCAATGAAGCCCAGCGCCAGGGTGTAGAGACGAAGCGAAATCATTGCCAGACGGAACCCGAACCTTTCCAACCACTTTCAGCATAAGCTGTAACCTCTGTGGACGCCAAGGGCACCAAGGTATGCAAAAAAATGTTCCAGAGACAACCCCTCCATAATTATTTGACAAAAAAGTTACAGTTTCTTGACAACTCGGAAACGGTTGCAGTCTAGATTCTTCTCGCGAGCTCCCGAGCTGGCTTTCGCTGCGCGCCAGGGAGAAGGTTTTCCTCGAGCGGCAAATTACTGCAAGACCAATTTCAACGAGCTCACTGCGCCATACGACGCCAAACTCGTGGGCGACTTTTCGGGGCTAATGGCGCCGTAAACGACCAGCTGAGTTCGTGGAACAGGGGCCGATCCCACACTCGGCCCCTGATTTTTGTGTCTTACCCACATCCCTGGCGTATGTCGGATTCGTATCAGGGTATCGCTTTAGCGATACCGAAACCTTGAAGATCGGAAGCCCCTTTAGGGGCGGCTCCGGCTGCGGCTTTCATAGTCCCGCCACGGAGTCAGCACTTTGTAGCGCGGCGTGGCGGTTACGGTCTTCTTGGTCGCAGACAGCAACTTTCTCTTGATGAGCCAGCCCACCGCCGCCTGCGCCGAGCTTTTTGACACTCCGATGCACTCGGCAATCTGGCGGTAGCTGGCCTCGACCACGTTGCCTTTGTGCTCTTCTTTTCCCTGCTCTCCGGCAAACCACAAATAGACCAGGAAGCTCACCACGCGGCGGTCATGGCCGACCAGGTCGCGCATCAGGACGTCGACTACGTAGTCGTCGAGCGCAATCATCGAGCGTTAATCATCGAAAGGAATCGTGCTATACCGGCCACAAATATAGCATTGAATAGGCGATTGCATCCGCCGATGCACTTTCTTATTCTCGTTTTCTGTTGTCGTTTTCTCTTGTGACCGGCTTCACTACTTTTTCGAAGGAGAATGAAAATGATTCGTGGCATCAAATTCGCCTGCGTTCCGACTCGCGATCAGGATCGCGCCTTGCAGTTCTTCACCGAAAAACTCGGCTTCCGCGTCATGACCGACCAACCCTTTGGAGCGCAACGCTGGATTGAGCTGGGCATTCCGGGCGCCGAATCGCAGCTGGTTCTGTTCACGCCCGAAGGCCATGAAGACCGCATCGGCGGATTTCAGCCGCTCGCGTTCTGGACCGACGACGTGTTTGCCACCTCCAAGACGCTGAAGTCCAAGGGCGTGGAGTTTGCGCTGGAGCCGAAGAAGGAGCCTTGGGGAACAACATCGATCTTCAAGGACGCTGATGGAAATCAGTTCGTGCTCTCGAGCAAGTGAGTATGCCCGCGCAGGGCGACGCATGGGAGAGGTCTGAGCATGGTCTTCTCACGCCAACTTCAATTGTGTTCTTGCGAGCGTTGAGGATCGGCCGATGCGCCCAGCTTGCGGCCGAGGAAATCTGCGCTCGCGGCATAAGCGCGCACCCAGTCCCGGCGTAGCAGAAAGTCGTGAATCTCGTCCGGGAAGATCAGTTCCTCGAAGTCGACCTTCTGCCGGCGCAAGGCCTGCACCAGTGCTTCAGTTTCAGCAAAGGGCACGTTGCGATCGTCGTCGCCGTGGATAAGCAGAACCGGCGAGCGCCAGCTGGCGACCGAAGCCAGCGGTGAGGATTCGAAGGCTAGCCGCGCCACATCCGCCCGTTCGCGAGGGTCGTAGTTCTGCGAAAACGTCGGCAACTCCGTGTTCCAGTCATGCACGCCATGCATGTCAACGCCGGCGGAAAACAGATTGGAAGCTCGAGCCAGCGCCAGCGCGGTCAGATAACCGCCGTAGCTGCCGCCCCACGAGCCGATGCGGGTTCCATCCACATCGGGCCGGCCTTTCAGATAGAGCCCCGCGCCCAGCACATCGTTGAATTCACTTGCCCCCGTCGCGCCATAATTGAGCGCTTCGCGGAAGTTGAGTCCATAGCCGATGCCGCTCCGGTAGTTCACGCTGAGCACAATATAGCCGAGGCTGGCCAGATACTGGTTCATGGCGTAAGCATTGGAGTAATACTCCATGTAATGCCAGCCGAGCAGCATCTGCCGCTGTGAACCGCCGTGGAAGAAGACCATCGCCGGCCGCCGTTCGCCCGGCGTAATTCCTTGGGGCATGAATAATTGGCCGTGAATCGCGAGCCCATCGGCGCCAGGAAAGATGACTTGCTGAGGCGTTACGAAACGGGCGGCAGGATAATCGGCAGGAATGGCCTGAGGAGCGAGGTCGACCAGATGGCCGCTTTCGACCACGGCGGCCCGAATGGGCAAGCGGACATCGGAGCGCAGCACGGCCACGGTCACGCCGTCGCTCGCTACCACTGGTTGCGTTTCAATGCCGTCTCCCTTGGTCACGGCTTCTGCCGCACTGTTTGACCCACTTGCAGCAAAGATGACACGCCAGACGTGGCGCCGGTCGATGTCGTTCTGATTGGAGTCGAAGACCAGCGTCTTGCCGTCGTGGCTGAGAGAAACGTGCTCGACCTCAAAATTACCCGGCGTCAGCGGCGCAGCCGACCCGCCCGAGGCAGGCACGGCAAAGAGATGAAGCCAGCTGTCGCGCTCCCAGGGAAAGACGATTCGGTCGCCCACTGTCCAATGCAACTGGTCCGCCGAATCTGTCTCGCGATAAGCGCTGCCTGCTCCTTCAGCCGCGCGCCAGGCTTCATGCGCCTTGCCCGTCGTCACCTCCACCACACGAATCGACCAGGGCAACGCCGTGCGATGCGGCTCAAAGAGCAGCGAATTCCTGTCGGGCGGAACGCGCAGGAAAGCGATACGCGTCGAGTCAGGCGACCACACCGGATTGGTGTCCAGATCGGTCGAGGGGTCTAGATAGCTGACCGAACCAGACGCCACGGCATAGACGGCGACGAAGCTGTGGTCGCCGCGATCGCTCACAAAAGCGAGGCGAGTGCCGTCGGGAGACCAGCGCAAAGCCTCTGCCGAGCCTCGCGTTTGCAGCACCTGCTCCGGCTTGGCTTTGGGATCGTCTTTCGGATAGTCGAGGTGGAGCAGCCAGATTTGACCTTTGAGCGCGTAGGCCAGCAGTTTGCCATCCGGGGACACCGCAGGCGCGCGGCCGCCGTCGCCCAACAAGCGCGGCTCGCCGCCCTCCGCGCTTACCACCCACAGCTGTTGCTGTGCACCCTTGGGGAAGCCGGCCGGATTGGGCACTGGATGGTTCTCACCCATGGCGCTGTCGCCGCGAACGTAAACGATGGACGCGGCGTCGGCTGTCCACTGCGGGGCGTTGATGTCCTGGCCGTCGTCGTCGGAGTATGGCGTGATCTGCCGCGATCGATAGCCCTTGCCATCCGGCGTGGGTTCGGCCACCCACAAGTTGCGCCGGCCGCCGATGTTCGCCACCCATGCCAACCGGCCACCCGAGGGAGCCGCGCGCAGGTCGGACGTGAATGGAGCGCTCAGAGCTTGTTCAATCGTGAATCCCTTTCCCTGCGCAATTGCCGCTGTCGTGCTTAGCATCAAGACAATGGTCGCAGCAACCAGCATCCCAGCCAAACCCCATCCCACTCCCTGCCCCATTCGCGCAGCGCTCATCAGCTTATCCCTCAAGAACAGACATTCGAGAACAGACATTGTGCCATACCGGGAGGAGTCGAGCCGAGAACGACATCTCGGACACTTGTGGGATTCTTTCCCCAGCGACGGGTAACTCTTACCTAACCTTGTAAGGGAAGGTTTGCCGACCACCCGGGAGGTGACGCGATATTCGTAAACACAAGCGCGTTTGTCGGGACCAATCCATAGGCATGTTTTCGTCATTCGTCCGCGACACTGGCAACGCTTGGCGCCGATCAATTCTTGAACAAATTTCTCAATGCGGGCAATAAGTCCGTGGCGATTCGCGCCTTATCGATACAACCATGAGCTCCCGCTTCGAGTGAACGAGGCAGTAGTTGGTTAGCATCATGCTGACTAATGATTAGAATTTCAAGTGCAGGATGTTTTTGCCTTAAGAGCTGTGCCGTGTTCAAACCATTCATCCCCGGCATATTGATATCCAGCAGGATGAGATCCGGCTTTAGCTCGTCAACTTTTTCAAGAGTTTCGCTTGAATTAGAGGCGTCGCCGCAGATGTCCTACCGTCGCCGGCCGCGTAACAAGACCGATCAATAGCAGAGAGCCGCAAACAATCTCAACCACTCTGACAAATGGCGCCATGACCTGAGGTCAAGGAATGCCGATTTTCACAAAGCGTCCGCCTCCGATGGAGTCCGGGAAGAAAAACTTTTGTATGTCTTCGGAAAGGAAAACCCAGCCGGCCAGAATGCGGATCAGCAAGACTGCCTTCGCCGCACTCTCTGTCTTCACTGGCATTGGTCCGTAGTAGTGCAGTTTGAGTTTAGAACCAGAAATGAACGGACAGGGACTTGTCTATCAAAGTAAGCCGCTTGAATCTAATGCCCGAATCTCCCGATCAGAACGCCAATGATAGTTCCGCCTACAGCTCCCATGCCGATGATCGGCGCATAAGCCTTCGTGATGAGGGCATCAGGAATACTCAACAGCAGACCGAAGCATAGGCCGACCGCCCAGCCAGGCCAAGGCAAACGGGCCGCGCCGATCACGAATCCAATCCCAAACCGTGCAATGAAAGCTGCGGGGATTGCAGCCTTCTTGTCGGGGAAGCTCATCGGCAGCATAATTCCGATGTCTATAGCGCCGAACACCAAACCACAGATGAGCCCCAGCACGATTCTGGACATAGGAGTCCTTTCTGTCACTGCCGCTTCAAGGGTGTAGTAAACCAACTAATGCATCCGATGTCCAGACGTGATCTGCGATGGCGGCTAATACTGGCGGATGTGAAGTCGACCTTGTTCACACATAATTGAAAAGGGCCAGGACCACCCCAATCTTCAGGGTGGCCTAAGGGTGGTCTGGCGCTAATGGGAATCTGCCGCGTGGCCGGCACCAAGAGTCGAAGATGACGGGAGGAGCGCCTTCGATTCGTGTCCGGCATCGCCGAGCGGCCTCATGGGAATAACTGCCGACGATGCCCATTCGAGCCGCCCATCGCTATTTGCGACTTCCGCTACGATTTTCGTGAACAACTGATCTTTCATAGCGGTTCGTTTCGTGTAGTCGACTACGTAGCTGACGGTAAATTCCAGCGATCCGGCATTTACGACGAGAGCGACGGTAGGTTCCAACGGAGGATTTGCGCTTTCATAATTGTCACTCATCACTTTCCATAAGCTCTGCGCCTCGACTAGGTACTCGCCAATCGCCTCGTTGGCTGCCCGCAAAAGC
>Ga0209274_10001013_pt1 | contig 14967 bp, 13 predicted proteins | sample HubBroMetageREF1_FD_188343 | JGI IMG/M metagenome (GOLD analysis project Ga0209274, IMG submission 188343) | Reference soil microbial communities from the Hubbard Brook experimental Forest, New Hampshire, USA - Hubbard Brook CCASE Soil... | ecosystem: Environmental > Terrestrial > Soil >...
CGCTCCCAATGGCAGACGCGAAGGATGCGGCCAGGAGCCGTCGTCCACGATTTCAAGCGGCACAAAAAAAGGGCAAGCCAAGTTGGTCCTCGGAGAAACAGCCATTGTAACGCGGGATCTACTATGCGCGCCGTGATATGAATAGAGGATCGCAAATCGGCTTTTTTGCCTTTTTGACTCTTGGCTTTTATCTGAGAACTGAGAACCGGGAACTGAGAACTTCCTATGGATCGCATTGGCATGTTAAGCGAACTTCTTACCACAAACCCAGAAGATGCGTTTGCCCGCTATGGATTGGCCATGGAGTATTCGAAGGCCGGACAAATCGAACAGGCGCTGCAGGAATTCAAAACGCTGATCGAAAAAAATCCGGACTACACGCCCGCGTACTTCATGGCCGCCCAAACGCTAGCCAACGCGAGCCGCGTCGATGAGGCGAAGCGCTGGCTGGTAGATGGCGTCTCCTCCGCCCGCCGCACCGGCAACGCGCACGCCCAATCAGAGATGACAGCCATGCTGGAAGAACTCGCGTAGGGACAGCCGAGTGCTACACTTTTCGGTTCCGCGGAGGCACGCCATGCGCCGTCTTGTTTTTCTTTTCGTCCTTCTTTTCTCACTTCCCGCGGTCTCTCAGGCCAAGCACCCTTTCACTTTCGAAGACATGATGAAGCTGAAGCGCGTCGGTGAGCCGGTGCCTTCTCCGGACGGCAAGTGGGTGCTGTTTGCCGCGGTCGATGTGGATCTGGCCGCGGATACAAAGACGTCACACATTTGGATCGTGCCACTTGCTGGCGGATCGGAACGCGTGCTGATTGCCGATCAGGATGGCGACCGTCCACGCTGGGCTCCGGATGGGAAGCGCTTTGCTTTCATCTCTAATAAAGAAGGTGGGTCGCAGGTTTGGGTCGCGAATTTTGACGGCGCTAGTGGCGCGGTCATCCGCGCCTACAGAGCGACGTCTCTCGCGACTGAGGCGGGTGGCGAGTTGTGGTCGCCGGATGGGACGAACATTCTGTTCACTTCGGATGTCTATCCCGAATGCGATGGTGCGCCCATCGAGGAAGAAGACTGCAATGCCAAGAAGCTTAAGGGGTCGGAGGAATCGAAGGTTAAGGCCCTCATTTTCGACCGGTTGCTCTACCGGCACTGGAACGCTTACAAACAAGGCAAGCGTAGCCATATTTTCGTAGTTGAAGCTCCACCCGAGGTTCTTCCAACGGCGAGGGCCAGCCACATTCGGAGAAAATTTCGTGACCTGACGCCCGGCGACTACGACGCTCCGGTGTTCTCGCTCGGCGGACAGGACAACTACGCCTTCTCGCCCGACGGACAGGAGATTTGCTACACCTCGAACCACGACAAGGTCGAAGCCACATCCACCAACAACGACCTCTGGATCGTCCCGGTAAATAATGGAGCTTTGAGCGCACCGCCCATCCCAGCCAAGAACATCACCGCCGACAATCCCGCCAGCGACTCGACTCCGCTCTATTCGCCCGATGGCAACTACATCGCCTACCGCGCCCAGCAGCGTCCGGGATACGAGAGCGACCGCTTTCGGCTGATACTGTACGACCGCAAGACGAGGGAGAAAAAGAGTCTGACGGAGGATTTCGACGGTTGGGTGGGGACGTTTACCTGGGCACCGGACTCCAAGCGCATTTATTTTGTCGCAGATGACAGGGGAGGGTCGCCTCTGTACTGGTCCGGAATTGACGGCAAGCGCGACGCCCTTCTAGGAGGTTACAACGACGACCCGGTGGTCACCCAAGATGCAAGATGGATTGTGTTTACGAGCATGTCGCTGGAACATCCGGGCCTGATCTTCAAATACAACATGAAATTCGACTCCGAGAAGGCAAAGTCCGGCCTACGGAAAAAAACTGAAGAGAATTCGTTTGGCGAATTGCTGGCCGATCCCAATGCAACCGCCCTCTCCCAAGTCGCCATGTCCCAGCTCGAGCCCTTCTGGTTCGAAGGCGCGAAGGGCGACAAGGTCCAAGGCTTCCTCGTCAAGCCGCCGAACTTCGACTCCACCAAAAAATACCCTGTCAAATTCCTAATCCACGGCGGCCCGCAGGGCGCCTGGGGAGATGACTGGTCCTATCGCTGGAATCCAGAACTCTTTGCCGCCAATGGATACGTGGTCGTTATGATCAACTTCCACGGCTCGACCGGATACGGACAGAAGTTTATCGATGCCATCAACGGCGACTGGGGCGGCGCTCCGTTTGAAGATTTGATGAAGGGCCTCGACTACGCGGAGAAGACTTATCCGTTCATCGACAAAGACCGGGAGTGCGCGCTGGGCGCTAGCTACGGCGGATACATGACCAACTGGTTGCTCGGCCACACTGACCGGTTCCAGTGCATCGTCACGCACGATGGCATGTTCAATAGCGTCTCCACCTGGGGCACCACCGAAGAGCTCTGGTTCAATAACTGGGAGTTCAAGGGCACTCCCTACACCAACCCGGAGATGTACGAGCAGTGGTCTCCGCGCAATTCGGCGAAGAATTTTAAGACGCCTACGCTGGTCATCCACGGACAACTCGACTACCGTCTCGACGTGAGCGAAGGCTTCCAGCTATTCGACACACTGCAAGTGATGGGCGTGCCGTCGAAGATGTTGTACTTCCCCGACGAAGGGCACTGGGTGCTGAAGCCGCAGAATTCTCAGCTTTGGTATAAGACGGTCAACGACTGGGTCGATCAGTGGACTAAGAAATAGACGGTCATTTGCGGTTCGCGGGTATCTAGTTCAGGGCGAGCGGCTGGATGTTTTTCTCCCCGGGCTTCTTCACTCCAAGCGCGATTGGCCTGGGCGGTCCTTTCCGCGGAATGGTGGCCAGCACCCACAGGTCGTTTCCGCGGGCAGTGACGATGGGCTCTTTGGCCGTGTCGGAGATGAAAAAGAGGATGGGCTCGGTCAGCCACAGTTCCATCCCACTGGATGATTTGCGGCGAGCGAACGTCAGGTTGTCACAATCCCACATCGGGCTTTGGTCGAATTCGGCAATGGGTGAGCCGTCGCGCATAGCGATGTCTCCACACTCGCGGCCGAAGTCTTCCATGCTGCGATAGGCGTACTGGATTTTCCGATTCTCAATCGCCTCGATCTCGGATGCGAACTTGTTTTCGATTTCCTCGGGCGAGCGCGAGTCGTTCACCTGGATTTGCAGACTGACGTAGCGTCCACGAATGGGCAGGTTCGGATCGTAGCGCTCGGTTTTGAACCACGCTTGGGGACGGGTTCGCCGGTCGTAGAGCAGCTTGGCTCCGAGGGAACAGACGATGAGAACTTGAATGAGCGCGACGACCACGGCTTTTGCCATCGGACCTGAATTCGGATTTGGCATCATTGTGCCCCTCCCGCCGTGCGCGCCACCAGTTTGCGGCGCAACTGCTCTAGCTTCCACCCTCCCAGCAAAAACAGGAGTCCGAAGCCGACCAGCGATGCAGAACGGCCCAGCTTGTCCATCACGCTGGAGAAATAGAACACAATGATGGTGATGGCAAACCCGGCCACGCCCAGGTTGATGCGCTCGCGGCGTTGTTCCTGTAAACCCCAGAGCACCAACCCAATGGCAGCGAGCGCGCAGGCCAGATACAAAGTCACGCTCTGAAAAGTCTGGCGGCTATCGAGGAATGTGACCAGGAAAATCCACAGGGCGAATCCCAGGTTCCACACGATCGCCTTGCCCCGCAGGAACCACGCAGCCAGCAGAGGAAGCGCGAAGGCCATCAACAGGCCAGCGGCGTGCAGCGCCACCGACATTGTGGGCAGCCGCTGCTGCCAAAACCATTCCTGCCCGCTGAGGGCCAGCGAAGCAAATGCCGGGAGCAGCGCGATTCCTCCCGCCCACCCCAACGCTCGCCGGAAGTAGGAGTCGTCTGCGTTGTTCTCGTTATCTTTATTTTTGGCACGCCGAGCGCTCAGATACGTGATCGCCACCATGGCAACGAATTGGACGCCGATCCTCTCGCGGCCGCTGAAGTGTTCTGCGCGTACCGTCCACTCGGAGGCGATCCAGGCCGGTACGAGCAACGCGGTTAGCGCCGCCTGGAGCCAATCCCGCAGCATCAGCCACGAGAGTAATGCGCCGATCGCCCATAACAGGATGCCGCCGGGCCAATGTTCCTGAAGGTTGAAGATTTGTCCGGCGAGAAAGATGCCACCGCCCAAGGCAACCGTGCCCACGGCGTGCAGCGCCAGGCCCAGCGACCGAAGGCGCGGCATCAGCGCTCCAGCAGCCAGATGAAAACCGGAAATCATGGCCAGTACGAGCAGGAAGCGCTCGGTGGGCGAGAGATCTTCCCAGTGCGCGGCGACAAAAAGCAATATACCGGCGGCCACCATGATGGCACCGAACGCGATGGCGAAGACCACGGGCCAACGCGCGCCGGAGGATTCGCGTGAGGCCTCGAACGCCTGAATCCTTGCGGCGGCCTGCGCATCGAGAAGTCCAGCTCCCACCCATCGTTGAAGTTGTTGGTCCAATTGCTCTGGGGCGGCCATGAATTTATGGGAATCAACTTAGTCGAAGAACAGGGGGATAGCAAGAAGAAGGCGCAGCCGATAAACCTAAGGACCGAAGCGTGCCCCACGAATCAGGGCAGGAGCCCATCCCCGGCCAGAACCCGACAGCTTCGTTTGTCCTCGGGAAGCCAGTTGCTCGGGGCAGGGTTCGGTTGGGCCTCCATGAGGCTGGGGGCTTTTTGTAGGGGCAGCATCGTTCTCAACCTCCTCCGGCACAACCTTCCTCAGAGCTTCGGCTTCCGACGGCTTCGATTGGGCACAGGGCGGAGAAACCAAACTTTCGTTCGATGCCGGACGCGAACTGGCCGCGCCTCCTAGGTCGGCAGAAACGTGGTCGGCAGGGGCATCGGCAGCGGACGACTTCGGGCATTCGCTTGAGGCCGAATCCGCTTCGCGGCAGTGAGCACCGTGTCCGCAACAATCCAGCCCGGCGCGAAAGCTGTTTCCATTGCGGACCGAGAAAGCGCTCGGCGATGACTGGATCCGATTGCTGCGCGGCTGTAAAGCTCGATAACCAGGCAAGAGCGACGAGCACCCGGCTTGGCGCACGCGTAGCGAGTCTCTTTCTGGAGGGAACTGAACCGGGAGCGGTCCGGGGAGTGGGATTAGACCAGCGCGTTCGGGATCAAGCTGATGTGCGGTTGGTCACTGTGGATTTGTGATGAATGGTAACGAGAAAGACAGGCTACTTCTTATAGCGACGGTTCGCCTTCCTGGTCGCCTTCCGTTGCGCCTTCGCGGCTTTCTTCATTGCTTTGGCCTGTTTCTTGTTGGCCTTGTTCAACATCTTTTGCTGCTTCTTGATCGACTTCCGGGACTGGCGCGCATTTTCTTGAGTGCTGATACGTTGCGCTTGAGCCGGCGTCGAGACTGCAATGCTCAGGACGACCAAAAGCAGGAAAGCAGCAATTCGTTTCATAAACATCTCCGTACGGGGTATCTTACAGAGATTTTATACCGACTTTGCCCCCGGGTTGACATACAAAGTGTTACTTCTGTAATCCGACTTTTGGAGGGTGGAAGACGTATGACGCAACTAGTGAATCGTCTTCGTCTTGCGCGACATGTAATCCATCAGTAAATACTGGCCCAGCGTGTAGGGCGTCGTGAAATAAGCTTTGCCGCGGCACATCTGGCTCACTTTCTGGACAAACTGCACCAGCCCATAATCCGAGGCCAGCATGAAGGTATTGATCAGCACACCCGCCCGTTTGCACTTCGAAACCTCTTCGAGCGTCTGGCTGACCACCAACGGATCGAGGCCAAACGCATTCTTGTAAATGCGTCCGTCTTCGAGCGTGAGGGCCGACGGCTTGCCGTCGGTGATCATGACGATCTGCTTCATGTCCTTGCGCTGGCGCTGCAGAATGCGTTGCGCCATGCGCAGGCCTTCGCGCGTATTCGTGTAGTACGGACCAACCTTCACCCGCGCCAGTTGCGAGAGGGGCACTTCTTCCGCCGAATCGTGAAAGAGAACAAGCGACAACGAGTCTCCGGGATACTGCGTGCGAATCAGCTGCGACAGCGCCATCGCCACTTTCTTCGCCGGAGTGAAGCGATCTTCCCCGTACAGAATCATCGAATGCGAACAATCGAGCATCAGCACGGTCGCGCACGATGACTGGTATTCGCACTGATGCACCTGCAAATCGTTGTATTCGAGGTTCAGAGGAAGCCCGAGGCCTTCGCGCTGGATCGCGCTCGAAAGCGTCGCGGTGATGTCGAGGTTCAAAGTGTCGCCAAATTCATATTGTTTAGAAGCGCCGCTTGCCTCGATGCCCGTCGCCATGTCGCGTGTGTCGTGACGTCCAAAACTCGACTTGCCGAGCGACCCCAGCAGATCACGCAGTGCTTTGAATCCCAGGAAGTCGAGGCTCTTGTCAGTGATTTCGAACTTAGCCTGCCGTGGGTCGCCGACCTGTCCGCTCCGCTTGGAAGGGTCTTGCGGTTGGGCTTCGAATGGACGATCGATCGAGATATAGTCCTCCTGCTGCATGCGCTCGATCAACTTCTCGATCAACTCCTCGAGTTCACCTTCCATTTGCATTTGCTGCAACCGGTCGCGCATTTCTTCGTCGAACATCTCGCCGTCAAGCAGTGCCTGTTCGAGCGCGCGCTTGAGTTCGTCCAGAGTCTGCTCGCCATCTTGCATCTCGTACCAGAAATTGTCGTTGAATCCGCTCTGCAGAAAATAGTCCGAGAGCGCACTGAGCAGGTCTTCCATGCTCATCTCGCTGGCGGGGTCGGGAACGTATTTGCTGTAGCGGATGCGTTTCATAGGAATCGTCGTTGGTCGTTGGTCGCTAGTCGTTCGCTGCTTGTCATCGCTATTTGCTCCCCGCTCTACCAATCGCAAGGAAACCGAAATCTTCACAACATCAGGTCCCGAACGACCCACGACTAGTTAAACCCTCGCTTCCGTCCGAAGCCGGGATCCTCCCGCTCGAACGGACCCTGTTTCTCCGGAACCTTCATTGGCTTTTCTCCGGCCGTGAACACGCGCTCTTCGTTGCGTCCGATTTTCTTGTGCGCGTGCAGGCCTTCCAGGACGAACTCTGCCGCTGACACCTGCATCTCAGGACCCTCTTGCGGCCCGACGTTCAGCTTGCCAAGTTTTTCCATCAGGCCCTGAATCTGACTCAGCCCTTCGAGCACTTCGCGCGCTCCGGCATTGTCGCTGAGTTGAATCTCTCCGCCCAGATCGAACCACTGCACCACCTGATTCAGGCTGACGCCGTGCAGATAGGTGTCGAACGTCTTGGCAATCGCGGTACGGATCAACTCGCGGCTCACGTGATCGGCGCCCTTCATCTCGCCTTCGTATTCGAGTTCCAGTTTTCCGGTGATTGCCGGCAGTGCCGCGTAGATGTCGCTGATGCGCGGCACGATCAATTTTTCCAGATGGGTCAAGGCGCGGCGCTCGGCATTCGAAACCACGTTCTCGATGGCGGAGATGGGCAGACGCTGGCTTACGCCCGAGCGTTTGTCGACTTTCTTGTCGTCGCGCGCCGCGAAGGCGATGCGCTCGATCACTTCGCTGACGTAGTTCGGAATGTGTAGGCGCGAGCCGTCTCGCGAGATCCAGGCTTCCTGCGCGGTGATCGTGATGCCTTCTTCCACCGTCGCCGGATAGTGGGTGCGAATCTCGGAGCCGATGCGATCTTTAAGCGGCGTAATGATCTTGCCGCGCGCGGTATAGTCCTCGGGATTCGCGCTGAACACAATCGCGACATCGAGCGGCAGGCGGATAGGATATCCCTTAATCTGCACATCGCCTTCCTGCATGATGTTGAAGAGTCCGACCTGAATCTTGCCGGCGAGATCGGGTAGTTCGTTAATCGCAAAAATTCCGCGATTGGCGCGGGGCAGCAATCCATAGTGGACGGTGAACTCGCTGGATAGTTCGTGACCGCCGCGCGCCGCCTTGATGGGATCGATATCGCCGATCAGGTCCGCGATGGTGACATCGGGGGTGGCCAGTTTCTCGACGTAGCGATGCTCGGGCGTGAGCCAGGCAATGGGCGTCGAGTCTCCTTCTTTCGCAATCAGTTCGCGGCAGCGCCGGCAGATCGGAGCGTACGGATTGTCGTGAATCTCGCAGCCCGCGACGTAAGGCATCTGCGGATCGAGCAGGGCGGTCAGCGCGCGCAGAATGCGGCTCTTCGCCTGTCCACGCAGGCCGAGAAGAATAAAATTATGACGCGACAGGACGGCGTTTACGATCTGCGGCACCACCGTGTCGTCGTAGCCGACAATGCCCGGAAATAGCGGGCCTCCCTCGCGCAGCCGCGCCATCAGGTTGTCGCGCAGCTCATCTTTTACGTGGCGCGCGCCGAGACGTTGTGCAGTAAAGGGACTCTGGCGTAACTCGCCGAGAGTCCGGGCGAAACTCATGGTGGGAACCCCCAAAAGGAAACGACCTTATGCGGATTATACCGCCGGGAGAAGCTGTCAGCTCTCCGTTGTCCATCGCGTCTCAGTCTTTGTACGCACTCGGTTGAATTACCTTCAGTGAGAGCTGCTACCATTAGCCCGAAGGGAACAACGATGCGCTGGTACCACTATGTGGCGTACTTCTTCGGAGGCGCATTTCTTGCGAACTCCCTGCCCCATCTCGGCAATGGAGTCTCTGGGCACGCCTTCCAGAGTCCCTTCGCATCACCACCCGGAGTGGGCTTATCCTCCTCGATGGTCAATGTGCTGTGGGGAGTCTTCAATCTTGCCATCGGATACCTGCTCGTCTGTCGTGTCGGCAGCTTCGATCTGCGCAAGACTCGGCATGTGCTCGTCCTCGGGGCGGGCATCCTGATCATGTCGCTCATGCTTGCCCACACGTTCGGGCGGCTCCACGGGGGGCTGTGATCCTGGGTTTACAATCCACGATGGGTCGCGTATGGACAGCCGCCCCCCTGGCTCTCCATCCTCCCATCAGTTCCAGCGCGCCTTCGCTGCCCGCCGCAGACCGGGCAGAATGGCTTCGAGATAGCCGACGACTGCTTCCAGACGCTTTGCTTCCGACAGCGTCGAGAGCAGGCTTTGCTTGAAGTCGAGGTCGAGCGGGAGTGATCCTGCCAGTAAGAAGGAAAGATTGGCGGCTTGCTCGTCGGGTCCAGAGGGCTCTGTCCCGGCCAGTTTCGCGATCTCGGCGTGCAAGCGCACGGCCTGCGTCACCATCTCGGTTGCTGGTGTGCCAGGTTCGTCTTCCACCAGCGAAATCTCAGCCTGCAGGAACGATCGCTCTTCGTTGACCTGGATCACTTCAAAGCGTTCAACCCCACGGGTGAGGATGTCCATGCGCCCGTCGTCATATTTCTTGGTAACCGACATAATCTCGGCCGTGCAGCCGATCTCGGCGACTCCATCGGAAGATGCCCGCACTATGCCGAAGGGCTTTTTCTGTTCCAGGCACTCCGCAATCATCTCCTTGTATCGCGGCTCGAAGATGTGCAGCGGCAGGGGAACGCCGGGAAGGAGCACCAGTTCAAGCGGGAAGATGGGCATCAGCGAACTCACGGCGCCTCCAGTGCAGACGATTTTACGCCACCGGGAAGCCCTCAGCTCTCCGCAGCCAGCTATCGGTGAGAACAGGCGAATGTTGGCTTTTACTTAAGAGCTGACAGCGGATGACTGACGGCGGTCGGTTTGACTTGCCGCCCTCCACGCGATACAAGGGTCGCCATGGAGATGGACGGAAAAGTTGTCGTCGTGACCGGGGCTTCCATGGGAATTGGGGAAGCGATTGCCAAAGTTTTTGCCGACCGGGGCGCGAGCCTAGTATTGCTGTCCCGCGATGCCAGTCGCGCCGAGGCCGCCCGCCACCGGGTCGGGCACACTGATCGCACGCTCGCTATGGCCTGCGATGTTCGCAACCGCGAGGAAATCGATCGCGCGCTGGCGTTAACCCTGCACAACTTCGAGCGCGTGGATGTATGGGTGAATAACGCGGGGGTGGGTATTCGCGACACGGTCGCCGATATGGAAGCGTCGGCAGTGCGCGAATTATTCGAAACCAATTTCTTTGGGACCATCGCCTGCATGCAGGCGGTCGTGCCGGCCATGCGCGAAGCAGGCGGCGGGGCCATCATCAACATTTCGAGCGTCGCCGGACACATTCCCGTGCCCTTCATGGCCATCTACTGTGCAAGCAAGTTCGCCATAAACGCTATCGGGAAAGGCGCCCGGGTTGAGCTGAAACCGGACAACATCAACGTGTTGACCGTCTGTCCCGGATATGTGAGGACCGATTTCGGTGAGCATGTGGTGGCCGACCGTAAGGCAACCGTCCGTCCGCCATCGGTGCGCGGCATCACGGCTGAACGAGTGGCGCAAGCGACTTATCGCGGATATCGCAAAGTAAAGCGCGAGGTAGTCGTGCCCTGGACCATGATTCCCGGCATAAAGCTTTACCAGTTATTTCCGGGATTGGTGGAGTGGGGATTGGCCCAGGCCATGGGGGATGCGCGCGAAAGTAAAGAAAAGTAAATTCGGCTAACTTTCAGACGCCAGCCGCATCGAATGAAGTAGGCAGAACTGCAGTCTTCCACCCCCTCCTAAGAGCCGTTTGCACGGCGGCTCCGGGGGTGGGGGCTGCCGTTAACTTTTCGTGCTCCCTTTCGTTAGAATAGGGTCTATGAGATCTCCGTCCCGACCTGCGCGGCTAGTCTCCGCCTCGCTTTTTTCCCCGACAGGACTGTTTAGCGCCGTGTTGCCTGTCATCATTTTGGCCGTCATCATGATGGTCGTCGTCATGATGCCGCTAGTGGCGCGCGCGCAGGAAGGCGCCCTGGATAAATCCGGCCCCAAGGGGATTAGCGTCGAGGAAATCATCAAGCGCTTCGCCGCCAAGGAGAAGGAGTTCAAGGAGGCGCGTGATCAGTACACCTTCCGGCAGGACGTCAAGGTCATGACGCTCGACGGCGACACTATCGATGGCACCTACCAGCAAGTCTTCGATGTGACCTTCGACGATAAGGGACGCAAGATCAAGAACGTGGTCTTCGCGCCACAGCCCAACCTGCAACGCATTCAGATGACCGGGGAAGACTTCGACGACATCGAGAACCGCCTCCCGTTCGTGTTGACCTCGGATGAAGTCGGGGAGTACGACGTCCTGTATGTGGGCCAGCAAAAACAGGACGAGCTGAATACCTACGTCTTCGATATCGCCCCCAAGCAGATCGTCGGCAAGAAGCGCTATTTCCAGGGACGAATCTGGGTGGACGACCACGATTTTCAGATCGTGGAAACCTATGGCAAGACCGTTCCCGACATCCACAAGGGGAAGAATAACGAGAACCTGTTCCCCAAGTTCACTACCTGGCGCGAACAGATTGACGGCCAGTACTGGTTCCCTACGTACACGCGCGCCGAGGATACCCTTCACTTCTCCCTGCAGGACGTAAAGATCCGCGAGATCATTAAATACACGAACTACCGGCGCTTCGGATCGAAATCGAAGATCACTTACGACGGGCAGGAAGTGCAGAAGGCCGAGCCGCAGCCGGATCAGAAACCGGCTGAGCCGCCGAAGCCGCAGTGAGCGGTCTCCTCGCAAACGCGAAAAGAGGGATGGTCGTCTCAGCTCTGATCGTTCCAGTTTTGCTGTCTGTCATGACGCGCGCGCAAGCTACCGCGTCGTTCAAGTCCAACGAAGTGCATCCCGACGGAAGCATCACTTTCCGTTACCAGGATCCTGCCGCAGGCAAGGTTTTGCTCAACCTCGAAAGTGAGAGCAACCTGCTGCCCATGGACAAGGACAGCGATGGAGTGTGGAGTGTGGTCACGCCCCCGCTGCCCCCGGAGATTTACGGATACGTATTTAAGGTGGACGGGCGATCGCAGATCGACCCAAAGAATCCTGGGATCATACCGAACCTGGTCTCTGTCGGAAACCTGGTGACAGTGCCGGGCAGCGTCCCGCAGCTATGGGAGGCGCGCGATGTGCCCCACGGCGAGGTGCATCACCACTTCTACGCATCGAAAGTGGTAAGCGGCCTGGTCGACGGCCAGAGTGAGTACTACGTCTACACCCCTCCGGGTTACGATCCGAAAAAGGGCAACCGCTATCCGGTGCTGTATCTGCTGCATGGCTGGAGTGACATGGCCAACGGCTGGACAGCGGTCGGACAGGCGAATTTCGTTTTCGATAATCTGATTGCCGAAGGCAAAGTGAAGCCGATGATCGTAGTGATGCCGCTCGGCTACGGCGACATGAAGTTTGTCACCAGCGGGATGTCGATGTGGCGCGACGACGCAGCGATCGACCGCAACCTGTCGCTATTTCGCCAGGCGCTGCTGACCGAGGTCCTGCCGCGAGTGGAGTCCGAGTATCAAGTTTCGAAGAAAAGCGATGACCGCGCGATTGCGGGACTCTCCATGGGAGGATTGGAAAGTCTGACGATTGGGCTGACCCACCCCGAGCAGTTCGGCTGGGTTGGAGGATTCAGCTCAGCCCTGGGACACCACGACGAGGAGCGGCTCGCCACCTTGAGTAGAAAGAGCGCGAATCCGCATCTGTTGTGGATCGCTTGCGGGACCGAGGATAACCTCATCACGCCGAACCGCAACTTCATCGCATGGCTCAAATCCAAGGACGTTCCGGTGACCGTCGTCGAAACTCCCGGCATGCACACCTGGATGGTGTGGCGCGATAATCTGGCGCAGTTCGCGCCGTTGTTGTTTCAGGGTAAGCGTGGCAATTGAGGATGTGGAGAAGAAAGTTTCAAGGTTGCAAGGTTGCAAAGACCAGATAAGAACGAGCGATGGTCTCCTCGGTAATTCGGAGCCCGGATCCCGTTGTCTCTGAAACCTAGAAACTGTGAAACCTTGAAACTTTCAATAAAACAAATACTTTCTCCACTTATCATCGCTATGCCCCATCAAACGCATGATGTGGCGGCTGGTGTGGAGATTGAACGATCGGGGTTCGCGTGCGGGCTTCATATTGGCTTCGTGCGGAAGCTGGTTGCCTTTGCGGCGGTTGCAGAGATGGCAGCAGGCGACGAGGTTCTCCCAGGTGGAGAGGCCGCCGCGCGAGCGGGGAATTACGTGGTCGAGCGTAAGTTCGCCGGAGGGAAGCATGGTGCTGCAATACTGGCAGGTGTTGCGGTCGCGCAGCAAAATGTTTTTCCGCGACAGTGCGCGCGACTGATGCGGAATCCGGCGATACTCCAACAGACGGATGACCGAAGGTACGCGCATGGCAACGCGAGCAGCGTGCAGGAAGTGCCCGTTTTCTTCTTCGGTCATGGCGACGCCCTTCAACACCAGCACGATCGCGCGGCGCGCGGCACAAACGTTGATCGGCTCGTAGGAGGCGTTCAGCACCAGCACAGGCTGATGCAGGGCATGGCCATCATTTTCCTGATGCACGCCCGAGGCAAGCATCGCGGCCGGAAGGTGCGACCGCATACTTCCACCGAAATTGTGAAATCGCAAGGACATGATTTCTACCCGCGCGCACTCGGAAGCCGTGGTTCCGGTGGTATAGACATCATCGACCAACAAGACATTGGAGTTCAATATCTGCGCTGGATCGCTCACCCCAAAAGCGCCACGCAGGCTCTCGCGCCGGTGATGACAAGTCGGTCCGATCTGGCTTCCCGTCTCGCGGCGGCGCAGCAGAACTCCCAAATTCAAACCTTTTCGGGCGCGACAGTTGCTTCAGCGCCCTGCGTGCGATCATCTCCGCCTGGTTGAATCCGCGCTGGACTTGCTTGCGCTTGTGCAGGGGGACGGGGACGACCACAATTGCGCCCGCCCGCATCGCCTGCTCCAGGTTGGCAATGGCCTCCGCCAGCATGCGTCCTAGAACGGCCGCGGCGGGACGGACCTGCTGGAACTTGAGCACATGGATCCGGTCGCGCAACCCGCTGTTGGCGAGCGCTCGCTCAAACGGAGGCTCAGCGCGCCGACAGAGCAGGCATCGCGTCTCACGCTCAATGCGATCTGCCTGCAAGCGATCCGCCTCCAGGTGAATAACGCCGGCTGGGATTTGCCGCGCTTCTCCGCACACGGTGCAGTACGACCCCGGCAGCGGTCGAAGCGCAAGCAGGCACGCTTTAGACACGCGAAGTCTGGAAACGCTAAGTAGCGGAGAACCACAGATACGGCAATCGGCAGGAAAAAACGTGAAGAATAAAGTCGCAGCAACGCGCTCAGCCCAACCGGCGAACCCATGATCCGCCGCTTGGCCCTGGGCAACACGTATTCGAAACCCAGTACTACTACTGCTGAAGACGGCCTCCCGCACCCGGCAAACCGATGACGCATGGCCGGGTTAAGCTCTAGCACACACCTCAGCCAGTATAGCCGCGGCGCATGTCGCTATGCAACGCGGTCACCGGACTTCGAACCGCCCGCAGTTTCACTTTCTGACTGCTTGCGGTCGGCTGGAACGCGTTCGAGAGCCGGAATCGTGTACCAGACATAGCTGCGGTGATAGCAACGCTCACAGCGCACCACTTGCAGCAACAATAACGGAAGCACACGTCTTTCAAAGAAACCACGAGGGCGGGAACGACATGCATCTTGAAAGCCACATCCCCGGCAGTAGAATTCTTCAAAAAACTGGCTCCAAGAGGATCTGCTAACGAGGGTCAAGGAACACCTCCTGGACAGAACCATTCTAACCCTGATTAAGACGCAAAGTTGCGGATAAATGTTGCGGGTAATCAGCGCCCTCCCTGCTCACCCGATTTTCCTAAGTGGCAGCCTGCACTTGTAAATCTGCCTTTCGGCATGTTAAGGTGCGCCGTCTCTGATAGTGTGAACCGGCAATGAAATTCCTAGTGAACACGAGGACCCTATGAGCACTCCCGCGGGCGATGCCCCAGGAACTGTCCGTAAACATCGTCCCTACGTTCCTGAAACCATGGAAATGAAGGAATTGACCTTCCGGGCCATATTTCTGGGTCTGATCCTGACGG
>Ga0209274_10001014_pt1 | contig 14966 bp, 9 predicted proteins | sample HubBroMetageREF1_FD_188343 | JGI IMG/M metagenome (GOLD analysis project Ga0209274, IMG submission 188343) | Reference soil microbial communities from the Hubbard Brook experimental Forest, New Hampshire, USA - Hubbard Brook CCASE Soil... | ecosystem: Environmental > Terrestrial > Soil >...
GAATCAGCGACCCAGAAAGACATTGGGATTCGAAACTCCAGCGAGTAAACTGCGCGCAAGTGTTGCATCGACCGTCTGAGCTGGCAGCCGTTACCGGACATGTGGAATTCAAGTTTGCGGTCACCCGGCTAACCAGGAGTTAGACGTGTGATCCAGTGGGACCAGGCTTAGTATCCGGTTTCGCAGATGGCGACGGAAGACCAGCAACTAGTTGAAATTGTAACCAAGTTCCCAAAGGAACATGTGATTGCCCGTCGTTATGCCTGAATTTCCCATCTGATACGCAGCGTACAATGTCAGCTTTGAGGTGAGTTTTATGTTGGCGCCGGCGTTCGCATACCCTACGGCTTGCTTCCCAGTGTACCACTCGGCCGCGAGCGTCCAGCGGTCGTTTACTCGCTGCTCGAAAGTGAATTGTCCACCGGCGCGATTGGCATTTGCCACAACGTATCGCGTAAAGTCATATCCGCCAAAACCAACGCGCGTGCCGTGCTTCCACTGCTTCGCGAAGGATGCGTAAACATAATTTCCCACGTTGTAGGCCCGCTGGCGGACGGGAAAAAACACGTCATCCCCAACGTAAGAGGACCATCCTGCGCTCTCGCGCTTCCATAGCCGCCACTTCACGGTTGGAGAGATTTCCAGTTGGTTTAGCGTTGGGGCACTCAGCCCGTCGAAATTTGCCCCGACTTCCACTCCGTGGCCTATGCCAACGACGACACGCGGCGTAAACGTCGCCAAGGGATCTACTGCGCGCACCGTAACGTCCAGTTCGCCATAGACCCTGCCTGCGTCCAGCACGTCCGCACTGGGCACGTCGAACACGGTTTCTTGGCCATAGGCGTCGTAGACGGGGATGACAGCTAGAAGAAGCAGTAAGAGCTTGAATGACTTGATCGTTCGCAGTGGGAACAAAGTCACTGAGGATAACTCGACTATATGAATCCACGCATTTAATTTCGCGAGCCTTGATGCCGAGAAGAGGATGCCCCACCTTTAGTTGAAACCTGAGAAAAGGAAGCAGCAGCTCTCGCCCGAACTCGGATAGAGTTCGGGTTGCGAATCCCTTTGAAAGGAGAGAGCCGCCGTGAGAAAGAAATACCAGAGGAAACAGCACAAGTCCAATCGGAAGTTCGAGATCGTGCGAGGGCAAGAGTTAATGGTGCAGGTGCCGTTGCCGATCGCCGAGGTGTGGAGCGAACTGCAAACGCAGGTGGAAGAGCTGACCGGGCAAGCCGGGCTGCAGATTCTGCGCGCCATCCTGGAAAACGAAGTAACGGGCCGAGTAGGACCTCCGCATCGGCCGAATCCCGCCGCTGGCTGCGTGCGCTGGGGAAAGCAGCCGGGTTATGTAGTTTTTGCTGGACAGAAAATTCCACTGGAACGACCGCGAGTACGAACCCGCGAAGGGCGAGAAGTGGACTTAGAGAGCTACGGTCAGTTGCAACAGGGCGGAAAACTGCAACGAGCGGTGCGGGAACGCATGGTGGCCGGGTTGTCCACGCGGAACTACCGGCGAGCGGTAGAGAGTGTTGTGGAAGGCTACGGGATCGAAAAGAGTAGCGTGAGCCGGCAGTTTGTCCAGGCCAGCAGCAATCAGTTGCGGGCGCTGTGCGAACGACGCCTGGAAGATCTGAATCTGGTGGTGCTGCGGATCGATGGTATTCACTTTGGCGGCCAGGTGCTGGTAGTGGCCCTGGGGATCGCGGAAAGTGGAGAAAAGCACGTTTTGGGAGTGTGGCCAGGAGCCACGGAGAACACCGCGGTGGTCAAAGGGCTGTTGGAAGATTTAGTGGATCGCGGACTGGATCTGCAGCGGCGGTATCTGGTGGTGCTGGACGGATCGAAAGCACTGCGCGCCGGTGTAGAACGGGTTTTCGGTGAACAAGTGGAAGTGCAGCGCTGCCAGATTCACAAGCGGCGGAATGTAAAGGAGTATCTGCCCGAGAACTGCCAGAAGGACTATGACCGGCGGATGCGCAATGCGTACGCGATGAATAACTACACGGAAGCCAAAGAGGCGTTGCAGAAAATCTTCCGCCAACTGGAACGGATCAATCCGAGCGCGGCCCGGAGCCTGGAGGAAGGTCTGGAAGAAACGCTGACGGTGCATCGCTTGGGTGTCGGAGCGGTGTTACGTCGGAAACTAGCCACCACCAATCCGATCGAATCGTGCTTGTCGACGGTGCAACGGGTAGCGCGCAACGTAAAACGTTGGCGCGAAGGAAATCAGCCGCTACGCTGGACCGCCACAGGACTCTGGGAGGCAGAGAAGAAGTTCCGACACATCAAAGGCTAGCAAGAAATCCTGTTGCTGAAGGAACGCCTGAATCCGTCGCGCCATCAGCAGAAGGAGGTCCGAACCGTAGAAGTGGCTTGAACTTGGTTCGAGGTAGGCTTACAGTGTCGAACAACAAGAGTCGCTGCAATCAACTAATATTCGGACATCCTCCGACAATAGCCCGTCTGGCTCGCGAGCGACAGATATACTTGACCTGTTTACATCACAGAGGAACTGGTTTAGGGAACCTTAGAAATATTGGCGCTTACCTGCTTCAGATTGTCCGATTTCTCAGACTTGAAACCGCTCGGGACGCTGCGCAGGATGAAGTGCTGCGCGCTGCTGGCTTCGTTTCCAGGACAGACCTCTGCCTTGGGTGCCAACACCACGACCCTTTTCCAAGCTGCTCGACGAACTCCACTCTGCGAATCTTCTTGTGTGGTGATACGCGGGTGGCCACGAACGTGAGCACTTCTTCGACAGTGAGTGGACTTCGCAAGACCGAGAATGCTTAGGCAACTTCGCCAGCGTCTTCGTCCGGACTTGGAACCACCGCGGCGTCAGCGATAGGGATGCAACTCGTGGACTCTTGTGTACCTCAGCTCAGCTGTTTGGAAGTTCGTCCTCTAAGGTCGGAGTTCTTCGGCCGCGAGACCGAAGCCGGCCGCCGGTGAGGAGCCGAAGAATCTTTACTGCGCGAACGGGGCTGCTCACCCTTGACCGCGGCGCCGCGGCGAACAACCAAAAGTGTCAAGTCATCCTCCGGTGAGCACGAGTCAGCGAAATCGAGAACTGTTCCAAGCAATGAGAACAGGGCTCTACTTGCACTGGCGCCGGAGACAGCTCTGGTTGCGGTCGTTAGCCGCTCCATTGCGAACTCGTGATCCTGAGTATTTCGGCACTCGGTCACACCGTCGGAGTAGGCGACCAGCATATCGCCGGGGTTGAGAGTGACGCTCCCGGTTTGGAATGCGGCATTTCGCAGAGCGCCGAGCATGGGCCCACCCGTTTCTAGTCGTTCCAATGTCTTGTTGTGCCTCAGTAGCAGAGGTGCCGGTAGGCCCGCATTGCAGTAGAAAAGTTCGTTCGCCCGCGGATCGATTCGTGCGAAAAACAGTGCTGACAGCGGCGGTGCCCCGTAGTCATGGCAAAGCTCGTTGTTGACCTCGGCAACCGCATCGCCTGGGTTCGGTTGTCTTCGTGCAGACCCTTGGATTAAACCCATCAGATGAGCTTGCCAAATTCCTGCGGCTAATCCTTTGCCGGCGATGTCGCCCAAGATCACCCCAAGGGCGGAGCCGAGCTCCATCACTTTGAAAAAATCTCCCGAAAGATGGCGGACCGGGAAAATCTCTCCGGCGATCTCGAACTCGCGCCAGGTAAGTTCGCGGGGTGCGCAGAGCCTACGTTGCACCTGAGCGGCTTCAAAGATGGCCTGCTGCAGTCTCGCTTGATCTCGGCGGAGTGCGTCCAATTCGTCCTTGAGGAACTGCCCGCTCCCCGTTTGATCGCTTCCGATAGCAGTCAAAGTTTGAGCGGACACTTTATCGTCTGCGTTTGCGGTCGCCTGTGCCAGGTGGTTGCCGAGTATGGTTCGCCTAATGTCCAGCACTCTTTCGTTTAGGGCCATCATGATCGTGTCATCCTACGAATTTGTAACCTATCCCATGGACCGTTAAAAAGTAACGAGGGTCTTCGGGAACGGGTTCGAGTTTCTGGCGAATGCGAACAATATGGGCATCCACGGTGCGGGTGGTCGGAAAATTCTCGTAGCCCCAGACCTCGTCGAGAAGCCGGTCGCGGCTCAGTGTTTCTCCGGAGTGACAGAGAAAGTGCTTGAGCAGCTCAAACTCCTTCCCAGAGAGCTCGACGCACTGTCCCCCGCGCATGACTTGGTAGCTGCGCAAATTGACCTCGACGTCGCCGAAGATATAACTGTCCTGCTCCTTCGGAAGTGTGTGTGCCCGTCGCAGAACGGCCTTGACGCGAGCGAGGAGTTCGCGAATGGAGAACGGCTTGGTGACATAGTCATCGGCACCCAGCTCGAGACCAACGACCTTATCGACTTCCTGGCCGCGTGCGGTAAGCATAATGATGGGGATCGAGGGGCGTTTGGCCTTTAGCTGTTTACAAACGTCAAGCCCGCTCATGCGGGGCATCATCACGTCGAGCACGACCAGGTCCGGAGAATCCTTGAGGGCGCGCTCCAGTCCTTCCACGCCGTCGAGCGCCGTTATAACTTGAAAGCCCTCGTATTCGAAATTATCGCGTAAGCCGGCAACCATATTCGGCTCATCCTCAACGATCAGAATTTTGCTTGTGCCCATGAGCTCTCCCCTATGCCTTTTTCGGAACGTGGCACCGCCCCACACTCCGTAGCCCTCATGCGATTGTGGCCTCCGTCTGTGAAGACGGATCCAACGGCAATGCGATCGTGAATTTACTACCTTGCTCTGGGGCGCTTTCGACCTGTACGTCGCCACCGTGCGCCCGCACGATATGACGAACGAGCGACAGACCCAAGCCCGAGCCCTTGATGTTGTGGACCAGGGGATCGCCACAGCGGTAAAACTTCTCGAAGATTTTCTCCAGCTCGCCAGGTGGGATGCCGATTCCATGGTCGCGGACTTCCAGCTTTACGCAACCGTTGGAACGGTACAGGCTGACACCGATGAACTTTTGGTCCTTGGAGTACTTCAGTGCGTTGTTCACTAGATTGAGCAACGAGCGGGCAATGGCCTCGCGGTCCACGTTAACCGGGGGAATATCGCGGGAGATGTTTTCCTCGAAGGCAAAACCGTTTTGTTCGATCTGGAAGCGGTAAGAGTCGAGCGTGGAGTGAACGAGATCGGGGAGATTGGTTTCTTTGAACTCGTATTCCTTGCGACCGGCCTCAATCCGGGAAAAGTCGAGGATATTGTTAATGAGAGCCGTGAGTCGCTCGCTCTCCTCGCGAATGATGCGGTAATAGTCCTGATATTTTTCTTTTGCGGTGAGGCGCCCAAGCTCCAAAGTCTCGGCATAGAGACGGATCAGAGCCAGGGGCGTACGCAGTTCGTGGGAAACGTTTGCGACGAAATCGGATTTCAGTCGAGCGAGATTCATTTCCCTGGACACATTGCGGTAGGTGAGAAAGACCCCCCCAACCATCAGCAACGAGAGTGCGGCGAGGAGGGCAAAGTGGAATCTGAGAAACTTCGCTTCGATATCTGCAATTGTCGTGCCTGGGTATTTGATCGCCCAAACCATGCCCTGAAAAATATCAACGAAGGGACGCTCCACTTCTGGCCTGCCCCCATCCCAGTTGGCAGAAAGTACCCAGGGAGTCGAATCCTTCGGCCCATGGACCATCATGGCCGGCGGATTTGCATCGGTCCTCAGTGCGTTGTTCTTGCTGTTCAATACGTCCGTCATTACCGCAGGGAAAAAACTCTTCTGCAGAAAGTCCTGATCAAAACCGACCACGCCGAGGCTCACGCGATCCTTCGAGACGCCTGGAGGGATAAAATAGGCCTCGTTCGAATACACATGCCGATCCCCCTTGAGCGACCAACCGCCATGGAACCCCGCTGACTGTTCGCCTTTTTCCGCCATCATCCGCAACTTCTCGGCCATGTCGGATGCTTCCAGCGGCAGCCAACTCTGCACGCTGTTGATTTCGTCCTGTGCGCGCGCGCAGAAATCGCCATCATGATCTACGCCCGACTGTATACTGCTCACCAGCATGTTGTTCTTCTTGTCGTAGAGAATCGCATATGAAAGCTCGGGATGTTCCTGCAGAATGCGGTCGAGCTTGGCTTTAATTTGGGAGCCGTCGTCGGGGTTTGGATACTCTTCGCGCACGGGCTCGAGCAACTTGTTAGCCCGTTCCCAACTCTTCTTCTCGGCAATCTTCAGGACATAGGTGAAGTCGCGCTGGATGGCGGCTTCAATTGCCTGGTCGCGCTGAATGTGCTTCAGGTTCCAGACGCTGAAGCCCATCAACGCTGCCGCAGGGAGGACAATGGCCAGCTCCAGCGTAAGAAGCGTTCGCGTGCGGTCCGTCAATCGCCACTTCTTGGACATTCTAATCCTCTCCAACCGGTTCACTCAGTTCATGGCCCAGCGAGACTATAAAGGCCAGTAAGGCCAAGTATGTCAAGCAATCGCAAAGGATTGTAAAAAGTTGTAAAACTGGCGGGCTGGAGGCCGACGATGTGCACGAAGCAGAGCAAGAACACGGCGCCCCGGACTGTGCCAGCTCTTTCCTCCTCAAAATAAACATCTTACAGATTTCAACATTCCACGAAGGGTGCCCTAGATTTGGCTGGACGCTGATCTGGACCAACGCGCATAGCCATACGAATGTGTCGATATCGGCCTGCCACGAGAGACGCGTTCGTCGTCTTGCAAGCGAGGCACATACTCGGTAAGCGCGCTCCTGCCGACGGAGATGGTCAAAGGCGCGCAAGTAATAGGAAATCGGGTCATCTCGACAAAAACCGCTAGCGATTAGGCGGGGGATTTTCCCGTAGCTACGAGAGACCTTGCAGAATTCTGTCTCGCGACCAGGATTTATTTCTGGCTCAGAAGATAGAGGTCGGCGTGACCGCCGGGACGCGCATAGACGACGGTGGAAAGGTCCCTGGAAAAATCGTAGGCGTTACCGGAGGCGTAATCCAGGGAAAAAGCAAAGGGAACCTTTAACGCCGCCTGGGCTACCCCGATAGGTTTACCGTCTCTCCAGGGCTGCCGGTAAATCGTGATTTCCCCGCGGGAAGCCACCGCATACAAGAACGACTTGCCATCGAGGGCAAACACTGCGGTTTGCGTCGCCACGCTGGGAAGCAACGGAGTGCATTTTCCGTCAGCGGTGGACACTTCGTAAATTCCAGTCTTCTCCCCGTGGGTTACGACCCCAAGTAGGTACTGCCCGCTGGGGTCAGCGTCCCAAATCACGCAGCAGTCGTCCACTAACTTCTTCGGATTCGAACCGTCCGCGCTCCATTTCCAAACGCTTGGTATCGTGTCTATTTTCTCGTGAACGCCCACGTAAACGGACTTCTGGTCGGCGCTCCACACCGAAATGACGGGCGAACCTCCCATCGCGGGCAGTTGACGAAGGCCGCTGCCATCCGCTCCCACGATGTAAACCTTGCCCCCTGCGCCGCTTCCCGACTCGACGAAAGACAGATGAAAATTGTCCGCCGCCCAAGTTCCGGTTTGTAGCATTTCTCCGGTAGCTATTTTCACATTGTTGCCACTTTCGATGTCCGCCGCCCAAAGGATAGTCTTTCGGTGTGCGGGGGACGTGATGTACATCACGCGCTTCCCATTCGGCGACATGATGGGCTCCGTTGCGGTCTCGGACACAATGTCCGTCGATTCCTTCGATTGAACGTGGTAAGCCGTCAGGAACCCTGAGGATTTGCCGTTCACATAGTAAATTCCGTTTCCTCCAGGGTCAGGCATCGGCGAAAAGTCCGGTCCCGTTCCAAAGCTGATTTGCGTCAGACTTCGGTCCTGCAAGTTGAATTTCCAGATGTTCGTGAGCCCGTTGACGTTTCGGCTCAAGAGCACGGTATTCCCTGGTTCGTCCCACGCGATGTCATCATTCCCGGACACCTCGCCTAAATCAACCGCCTCATGGGTGGTCAGGTTGATTCTGTAAAGATGGTAATTCGTCGCGTACCATTGAACACCAACAGCAAGCAACTCGTTCCCGCCGGGGAATACCAGACTTGGGAAGAAAATCATGCCGGTACCGTCGGGCTTGTACACGGATTCTTCGCCTACGCCGGATTTTTCTGCACGAAAAATTCCGGGACTATTCGACTTAGCATAAAAGATGGAGACGCCGTCGGGAGAGGGGACCACATAGCGGGCGGATGCCACACGTCTTGGATTGCCTCCGAGCGTCGGCACTGCCCACACCTCATCGAGGCCGGCAGTTCTCTTGTAATAGATTTCTTTCCCGTCCGGCGAGAAATTGTCAATTTCCTTGCCGCCTTCGTCATTTGTGAGTTGCAGAGGCTCGCCTCCAGAAGTAAGTATCAGGAACACTTGCGCGATACCCCCTACCGGTGAGACAAAGGCCACGGCGTGACCGTCGGGAGATAACCTCGCGCTGTTCATCGGTTTGTTCCACTGGGTTATTTGCGTAATCTTTGCGGGGCCGCTCGACGTGTTTGAGCGGTGCCAAAAGTGATACGCCGCGAAGCACGTTGCAAGGAGCGCCAGGCCAGCTGCCACCAGAACATATATTTTGTGTGCAGGTCTCGCGGAGCGCCGAACAGCAATAGCAAAGGCCGAGGAAGTGCGAGGTTCTGCAGTAAGTTCCTGCACGGCCTCACTGCGCGATGACGAAATTCGGCCCGAATCCGTGTCCCGCCGCAGGCGCTTCAGGTCCGCCCGTATTTCCGAGGCGTGCTGGTGGCGCAAGTCGCGGTCTTTCTCCAGCGCCTTATGGATGATGTCCTCGAACTTTGCTGGAACATCCGGATTCAGCCGTACGGGAGCTACCGGGTCATTATGCAGAATTGCATCCGTAATCACTCCCGATGTGTCCCCACGAAAGGGGAGAGCGCCTGTTGCCATCTCATACAGAACCACACCAAATGAAAACAGGTCGGTACGCGCATCTAGTTCCTTCCCCCGGACCTGCTCCGGCGACATATAGGCCACTGTGCCGACTGCCACACCAGGACCGGTGAGCAGTTCATCCGCAGCGACCGTTGGCATTGCAGAAGCACCGATGCCCGTGGCCACAGGAGTGAGCTTGGCAAGTCCAAAATCGAGAATCTTGGCGTGGCCGCGCTTGGTTACGAAGATATTCGCTGGTTTGATGTCCCGATGGATGATGCCCCGTCCGTGAGCGGCGTCCAATGCGTCGGCTATCTGAATCCCCAATTCCAGCACTTGTTCCGAAGGAAGCGGTCTCCCGCTGATGAGATGCTTGAGCGTTTGACCATCCAGAAACTGCATAGCGATGAAACGCTGACCTTCGTGTTCGCTAATCTCGTAAATGGTGCAGATATTCGGATGGTCGAGCGCTGAAGCAGCCTGCGCCTCACGCTCGAAGCGTTCCAGGGCCTGATGATCTCTGGCTACATCGTCCGGCAGGAATTTCAGAGCTACGAAGCGGTGCAGTCTGGTGTCTTCGGCCTTATAAACCACACCCATGCCGCCACCGCCGAGCTTCTCTATGATTCGGTAGTGCGAGATGGTCTGGCCGATTGGAGATTGGGACTCAGCCATTTGGGCACATCTTAGGTTGAGCCCGAAGGCAAGTCAACGAAGGCCCACTATCTAAGAGTCAGCGTCCACAAAGCGTGTTGGATTAGAGGCTTGGTCAGCTGATTTTCGCGAAAGAAGTAGGGACGAACGACAACGGTTAGCTGCGGACGACGGTTGCGACCGCGTGATGGACCCACTTCAGGTGGCTTTAGTCAGTCTCGAACTAATCGCCAGATTCAGACGAAGCGAATCGAAATCGGCCCACCTATCCCGGAGATATGTGAGTCACAACTCCCACCGGAAAGAGGGTCCTCGAATCATCCTAGAATCAGCATGGCCAGCCGATTACTGGATTTCATATCAGGAAAATATCCAGAATCGCCAAGGACCAGGTGCTTCAGTTACCTGCCGCTGACGGTCTCGATTGGTTCGTCGGATTTTGCTCGCTGGCTGCGCTCAGCAAATCAATAGACGCTTGATCGAGTTCGAGATTGGCAGCCTGGACCAAATCATCCAACTGTTTGAGACTCGTCGCGCTTGCGATCGGCGCGGTGATGCTGGGCCGCGCTATCAACCAAGCCAACGCAACCTGTGTGGGAGTGGAATTGTGCTTTTCGGCCACCTGATCCAGCGCGTCTAGAATGCGGAATCCGCGAGCGTCAAGGTACTTTTTTACTGTCTGACCCCGAGGACTCTTCGAGAGGTCGGCTTCCGAGCGGTACTTGCCAGTGAGGAATCCGCTCGCCAGCGAATAGTAGCAAATTACACCGAGCCCGTGTTTCTGGCATACCGGCTCGAGATCGCTCTCATACGCCAAACGATCGCAGAGATTGTATTCAGGTTGGAGGGTCTGATAGCTCGCCAGCTTTTTTTGTTTACTTACTTCGAGGGCTTCGGCCAGGCGCTGGCCGCTGTAGTTTGATGCGCCGATAGCGCGCACTTTGCCTTGGCGGATCAGCTCCGTGAAGGCTCCCAGCGTCTCTGCCAGCGGCGCGTTCGGATCGTCTTTGTGAGCTTGGTACAGATCGATGTAGTCGGTTTGCAGGCGGCGGAGAGAGTCCTCCACTGCCCTCTGAATGTAGGCTGCGGAAAGGCCTCGTTTTTCTTCTCCCATGGCCACTCCGACTTTCGTGGCAATGACCACATGACCCCGCTTGCCACTCTTTTTCAGCCAGTTACCGATGATCGTTTCCGATTCGCCGCCTTTGTGGCCTGGAAACCAGCGCGAGTAGACATCAGCCGTGTCGACCAAGCTGAATCCCTTGTCCACGAAAGCATCAAGCAGTTGGAACGACGTGGCTTCGTCTGTAGTCCAGCCAAAAACGTTGCCTCCCAAAGCCAACGGTGCCACTTTGATTTCGGTATTTCCTAGTTTGTGGCTCTGCATTTTGAGTCCTCCAATTCTCCAGCGGCGTGGTTTTGGATGATCGGGAGCGAGCCGAGGACGCATGGGCGGGAAATAAAGGTCGCCCTTTTGCGGCTCCGATTCCATGAATTCGCTCGCGGAATCCCGGCCTGGGTTAGTCGCTCGAATCGCACGGCGTGGCTGACTCGCCTGCCGCGCGTGAAGCACTAACCGACCCTTTCAGTGTTCAACGCAAAAAACCGTGTGGTAGCATCCGCACGCGCAGGACAAAAAGCGCATGTCCAAATGTAGCGTGGCAGACTGTGACAGCGACGCCGATTACGAAGTTATCTTCTACGACCTTTATCCTCAAAGCGATATATCGATTTTCTACGAACTCCACAATTCCTGTCCCTACCTGTGCCAACATCACCTTAACGAAAACGAACACGGTGCAGAAACTGGCCTCCCGAATAAGAGACTTCGGAGCTACAGGGGCATGGTGAATTATCCGCACGCGAATTCTGGCGGTATGGGATTCTGCATTTACAAACCGATTACATAAGGAAGGAAATCCTTTCCTGTTCCTTGGTCGTCTGCCCCCGTTTCAGCGCGTTTCGGATTCGCACGTCGCGCTCGCCCAGAGCATGGCCCGAGTGCGTGCCAATGACTCGAATCGCGGGACTGTTCGCCTCCTCTGGGATGGCTATTTCCCCCCAATAATAGAGAAATTTAAAATCGGAGCGAGAAATCTTGTAACCGACTGATTCAATTAGCGATGAATCATAGGTGCAGAGTTGGGCACAGGGCTTCTTTAGCGCAGCGGTTCCACACGTAATCAACTGAAAATGAACGACATTATGCGTTCGTTGAGGTCATCGACGCGAACCCCATCACTCTAGTTCTCAATACGTTACGTATAATAACTCTAAATGACTAGAACTATTGGACTTAACCCAATAATCGGCGTAAGGCGTCGAAATTTGTGCCCGTCATACATTTATTCCAAGGACCCTCTGGAGGGTGGGAAAGTAGCAAAAGTCCGGGGTCGGAAAGCTCACAACACATGAGCACAGATTGTCCCCGCTGCCTGGATTCCATTGACGCCGCGCAATCTGACTTCGCAGTGCATGGCTGAATATGGACTCTCTCGTTTGGCGCCGTACAAAAACTCAGACTGGTGGCGATCTAGAATCAGCGGTCTCACCACGGCTGACTCCCGAAACAATCATTGGAGTAAGTCACTTCGATTTTGTAGCCCAATGTAGCCCACTGGCGATAAAGCGTTTGAGATTTCCCAACCTCAAGCACGATACCAAAATCATGAGGCAACGACGAAAAAATTACCGCAGAGGCGCCCGACTTTGTCGGGGTAAACGCCGAACGCAGAGAAAGGCAACGGCGCACAGCCAGCAGTGCCCTCCTGCGGCGGGCAGGGCAGTGCCACGTACGCCAATCGGGAGATTGGCGTTCCCTCAGCCGTCAATGGAGCCAGGCGGCTTCTACTTGGTGCCTTGTGGCGGCGCCTGCGGGGGCGGTGAATCCTGATGCAAGACCTGGTTGGGCGTGGGAATTAGCGACGAATTCCAGCCGCCGCCGAGCGCCTCGATGAGTTGCACGCTGGAGGTCATTTGCTGAATCCGCAGATTCACGGCCGTTTGTTGATTGCTTAGCAGCGTGGTCTGGGCGGTGATGACGTTGAGGTATGGATCGATGCCCAATTTGTAGCGGTCCGTGGCGATCTTCAAATTGCGTTCCGCGGAAGTCACGGCGGTGTCCTGCTGCTGGATTTCGACGGAAAGAATTCGCAGCGCGGCGAGATTGTCTTCTACTTGCTGAAAGGCGGTGAGGACCGTCTCGCGATAATTCGCGACAGTTTCGTCGTATTGCGCGCGGTACTGCAGGACCGTGGCGTGGCGCAACCCGCCATCGTAAATCGTTTCGGACAGGCCGGGCCCCGCCGAAAAAAACCGGCTCGGCCAAGTAAACCATGAAGTGAATGACTTTGATTCAAGACCAACGGATGCGCTGAGAGTGAGCGTGGGATAGTAGGCGGCGTATTGCACGCCAATCAGCGCGTTGGCTTGTTCCATGAGCCGTTCGTTCGCGGCGATATCGGGACGCCGTTCGAGCAATTGCGACGGCACCCCGAATGGAATCGCCGGGGGATTTGATTTCAGAGGTTCGGCCGGGATGGAAAATGAAGACGCAGGCTGGCCGACCAGCATGCCGATGGCATGTTCGTATTGCGAACGGAGAATGCCGAGATTGGTGTCCGCAGCTTGCGTGGTTTCCAGCTGCGTTTCGGCCTGCGCCACGGATTCGTCGGAATCAATGCCGGTCTCATAGAGAACTTTGGTGAGATCGAGCGATTCCTGGTAAGCGATCACGGTGGAATCCAACAATCGCTTCAGGTCGTCCTGGCCGCGAAGCGAGTAATAATCCACAGCGACTTCAGCCTGGGCGGTCAAGCGCGCGTTTTCGAGATCTGCAGCGCTGGCTTGCGCGGATGCGGTGTTGGCGCGAACCTGATTGCGAACCCGGCCCCAGAGATCGGGAACCCAGGTGGCATCGAAGGGCAAACTGTAAAACATCGAGGTTCCGGGCGTTGTCGCGAGCGAAGCTGCGGCGCCTTCACGAGACCCCGTGATTGAGGGGCCCACGGTGACCGTAGGGTAATACTGCGAGCGCGCTTCCTTGACTATGGCACGCGCGGCCATATAGCTGGCCATGGCGGATTGAATGTTCTGGTTGGAAATATCCACCTGCTCTTCCAGAGCATTCAGTTGCGGGTCGTTGAACATCGTCCACCATTTGCCGTGGAGGACGTTGTCTTGCGGTTGAGCCACCTTCCATCCGTCGGTCTTGCTGAAATCCGCGGGAGTCAATTCCTTGTAAGCCGCGGGAGCCGGCGCGGAAGGCCGCTGATATTTGGGGCCGACAGTGCAGCCTTCAAACGCGAACGCGGCGAGCACCACGGAAGCAATCAGGATTTGCGATCGGGAGTGAGTTCTTGGCATCGTCGAAATCTCATTATTGCATTGTCCTGCCGATTTGCAGGCATTTCCGAGTAAATGCGAAAAGCGTTTCATCAGTCTGCTGGCTCCTCTGCCGTAGCACCCAGGGTGTGATGGTGCGTGCGAGCCCAGCGAACTCGCAGGCGATCCAAATACAGATAGACGACAGGCGTGGTGTAGAGAGTGAGCATCTGGCTGACGATCAAGCCGCCGATAATGGTGATGCCCAGCGGCCTGCGCAATTCCGAGCCAGTGCCCGTGCCCAAGGCCAGCGGCAGCGCGCCGAACAGTGCGGCCATGGTGGTCATTAAAATGGGACGAAATCGCAGTAAGCAAGCTTGGTAAATCGCTTCTTCGGACGTTTTGTTTTCCTGGCGTTCGGCGGCCAGGGCAAAGTCAATCATCATGATGGCGTTTTTCTTGACGATGCCGATCAGCAGGATCACGCCGATGAGGGCGATGACGCTGAGTTCCACGTGAAAAAGTAAAAGCGCCAGCACCGCGCCGACTCCCGCGGAGGGCAGCGTGGAAATAATGGTAATGGGATGGATGTAACTTTCATAAAGAATTCCCAGCACGATGTAAACCGCCAGCAGCGCGGTGATAATCAGAAACGGCTGGGTGGAAAGCGACGACTGAAAAGCCTGCAGCGTTCCGGAAAACATTCCATGGATGGAGGAAGGCACACCCATTTTCTGCTGCATTTGGATGATGGCGGTAGCGGCGTCGCTGAGGGCCACACCCGGCGCGAGATTGAAAGACACGGTGACGGAGGGAAACTGGCCCTGGTGATTGACTGCGAGCGGAGCTACCGTCGGAGCGAAATGGGTGACGGCAGCCAGAGGAACTTCCATCCCCACGTTCGGGCGGATATAAATGTCATTTAATGACTGGGGATCCTGCCAGAATTGCGGAGCGACCTCCATCACCACGTGATATTGATTCAGAGGCGTGTACATGGTGGAGACCTGCGCCTGGCCGAAGGCCTCGTACAAAGTGTTGTCGATCATTTGCGGAGTGATGCCCAGGCGCGAAGCGGTGTCGCGATCGTAAACCAGGGAAGCCTGCAGGCCGCTATTCTGCTGATCGGTATTGACGTCGGTGAGTA
>Ga0209274_10001015_pt1 | contig 14956 bp, 11 predicted proteins | sample HubBroMetageREF1_FD_188343 | JGI IMG/M metagenome (GOLD analysis project Ga0209274, IMG submission 188343) | Reference soil microbial communities from the Hubbard Brook experimental Forest, New Hampshire, USA - Hubbard Brook CCASE Soil... | ecosystem: Environmental > Terrestrial > Soil >...
TCGCGGTGATGGGCTGCATCGTCAACGGTCCCGGCGAATCCAAAGCCGCCAACATCGGCATCAGCCTCCCCGGCACCGGCGAAGCCCCCCGCTGCCCCGTGTACATTGACGGCAAACATTTCAACACTCTGGAAGGCACCTACGACGAACTCTCCGCCGCATTCCAAAAGCTGGTGGACGACTACATCTCCACAAAGTATTCGAGGCGCGAACATCCGTTGCCCGAAGTAAACGTCCCAGTGCCCGCCGCAGCAACAGCGACAAAATCCGCACTCCGCGTCCTGGCCTAACGTGACACAGACGATCTTGCCTGTGTACTTTTGCGATCCTTTGGGAATTTCAGGAACTCCTTTTTGTAGCTAGGTAACCTCGCAGATATTTCACTGGACAGTAATCTCGTATTGCGCTGTAATCGCCGTGCCATGCAAACGCTAGGCTTGGCTGCTTCCACTCTTCGCACTGAGAGCCGCCTGAAAAGTCTTTTCTGGCCGTCTATCCAGAGCAGTAGCGACGTGGACTACCTGGGCGCGCAGGGATATTGGGTTTGCACGATAGTTGCCCTTTTGTCCGCTGCCTTGTTGACTTTCGCTGGCCGGCCGATGATCGGCGCGGTTGTTTTTTTGTTTTACTACATCGGCGGAGTCGGCGTTCGCGAACGCAGCGCTTGCGCAGCCGCTGTCGTTCTATTGATGTACATTTTGGACACGCTGGTGACCGGACCCGGCGTTGTGAGCGTCTTGATCGCTGCGCTCTTATTCTCAAATCTCCGGGCTACTTGGACCGCTTCCTCGTGGAAGCTTGACTCGGACGCGGCCACACTGCCGCCGCGCTTCGCTGACACATGGAGCGATAGGTTTGCAGACAAAGTGCCTCCATTTTTTGTGGCCCAAGGTACGCATTCTGTACTACGTTTTTTCTGCGGGCCTTCTAATCGTCGCCATTCGCGGACTCCTGATGTTTTGGTCGCGAAGTTTGCACGTAGTGCCGCACCGCTAGCAGATTCCCTATCGTAAAGTCGCTGAAAATTTGCGTACTACCACTGCAATCGGAAGCCCCACCCAAAATTTGTGTATCACGATGCCGATCAGCATCAGCTGCACCGAGAACGGATTCTTGCGCGTAGCCGACAGCGCCTCCACCTGACTGCTGCAAAATATCGCCGCCTGGCCGAACTCGCGCCTGCTCTGCCCCGATTGCAACGTCCAGCCGTTCTTCGCCGCGAATATACGCCAAGCCGGCGGCGAAAAACGCAGCGAATTCCGGCGCGGTGTCTTCGTTCGCTAAGTTCGCTCGGACTCGGTAGGGGCGCAGCTTGGGAATCGGTCTGCAGGGCAATTCGTCCTCAGAACCGGCAGCGCCGATTCGAAGAGCTGCGCCCTAGCTTGCCACGATGTCCGCCCTCTCCCGCAACGCACACCAAGCGCTGCCCTCGCACCTTCGCCGCCGAAATCCATTGAAACTCACGCAAACTCTCGGCAAATTGATACCTGCAGTAACCACTCGCGGGCGAGTGGACCAAGACCGGCAATGACTCACGCATCCCCTGCAACTCGCGCGAGAAAAAATGCCTGACGCCACCTCCAACGCGCCATCCACGGAATTCACCACGCCCCGCCACCACGCGGAAGAAAAACCGCACTGGCGCTCCGGCTTCTGGAGCCTGATCGTCACGCAATTCCAGAACGCCTTCAACGACAACGCCATAAAATTCCTGGTCATCTACCTGGTCGTCGCGATGAATTTCCCCAAGGAGCAGCGCGACCTCCTGGTGCTAGTCGTCGGCGCGCTTTTCGCCCTGCCCTTCATTTTCTTCTCACTCACCGGCGGATATTTCGCCGACCGTTACAGTAAACGCAGCGTGGTCATCGGCACCAAGCTGATGGAAATTTTCGTAATGGGCGTCACCATCCTGGGCCTGTGGCTGCACAATCTGCCGCTGGAGTGCGCCGCCGTCTTTCTGATCAGCACGCAATCCGCGCTCTTCGGCCCCTCGAAATATGGCCTGCTGCCGGAAATTCTGCCGGAGCGCCGCCTCTCGTGGGGCAACGGCATCATCGAGCTCGGCACGTTCGTCGGCAGCATCGGCGCGGTGATGGCCGCCGGCTTCCTCGCCGAACACTATCGCAATTCCGAAGCCATGGCCGGAGTCGTTCTGCTCGGCTGCACGCTGTTTGGTCTGGCGACCAGTTTCGGAATCACGCACGTTCCCGCGGCCAACCCCGCGAAAAAATTCCGCTGGAACCCTTTCGCCGACCTCGCTGCACAAATAAAAACCATTCGCGCCGACCGCGTCCTCGGCTGGGCCGTCCTCGGCAATACCTATCTCTGGTTTCTCGCCGCGCTGCTGCAATTCACAATCGTCGTCTATGGTCACGACGTGCTGCGCATTGACGACACCCACATCAGCTATCTGCAAGCCGCGGTAGGAATCGGCATCGGACTAGGCAGTTTCGCCGCAGGTTATCTTTCCGGCGGAAAAATCGAATACGGGCTAATCCCGCTCGGCGCCGTCGGCATGACCCTCTTCGGCGCGCTCCTCTATTTCGACCGCCCCGCCGCAGCGCTAGCCGCGTGGATGCAGCTAACCGCGTCGCACACCGGCATCCCGCTCGCCCCACACGTCGGTGAGTTCATCGTGAATATCGTGCGCCTGCGTATCCCCGACCTCTGGCTTCTCGGCTTCTTCGGCGGATTTTTCGCCGTCCCGCTCAACGCGCTGATCCAACATCGCCCGCGCCCTGAAGAAAAAGGCGGCGTGATCGCGGCCGCGAACCTGCTATCGTTCGTCGGCGTATTTCTCGCCGCCGGCGCGTATTTCCTCTTCTCGACAGTCCTACACCAAACCCCCGCCGGGGTTTTCCTCGACGGCGCCATCCTCACGCTCGTCACCACCGCCTATTCCATTTATCTTTTGCCTGATTCCCTCCTCCGCCTCGTCCTCTTCATGATCACTCACTCCATCTACCGTATCCGCGTCGAAGGCCGCGACAACATCCCCGAATCCGGCGGCGCGCTCTTCGTTTCCAATCACATGTCGCTCGTGGACGCGCTCCTGTTGCTCGCCTCCACCGACCGCCACATCCGTTTCCTCATGTTCAAGGACATCTACGACCAGCCGCACATCAAGCCCTTCGCCAAAATGATTCGCGCTATTCCGATTTCTTCGCAGCTGCGCCCGCGCGACATGATCCATTCCCTGCGCGAAGCCAGCGACGCAATTCGCAACGGCGAAGTCGTCTGCATTTTCGCCGAAGGCCAGATCACGCGCATCGGCCAGCTCCTCCCGTTCCGCCGCGGCATGGAAAGAATAATGAAAGGAGTGGACGCGCCCATCGTTCCCGTAAATCTCGACGGCGTCTGGGGCAGCATCTTCAGCTACGAACGCGGCCGCTTCCTCTGGAAACTTCCGCGCAAAATCCCTTATCCCGTCACAGTAAGTTTTGGCGCGCCCCTGCCGTCCAGCGCCACGGCCTTCCAGGTACGCGAAGCGGTGCAAGAATTGCAATCCCAAGCGTATCGCCATCACAAGAGCCGCATGCACACTCTGCCTCGCTCGCTGATTCGCACCGCGCATCATTATCCCTTTCGCTTCGCAATGGGCGATAAGCGCCGCCCGCGCATGAACTGGGGCAACGCGCTGCTCAGCTCCATTTTCCTCGCCCGCCGCCTCCGCGGCGTCTGGGCCGGCCAGGAACTGGTCGGCATCCTGCTGCCGCCGTCCGTACCCGGCGCGCTGGTGAATTTCGCCGCATCGCTCAGCGGAAAAATTCCCGTAAATTTGAACTACACGGCGTCGAACGAGACTCTCGCGTCCTGCGCGCAGCAGTGCAATCTGCAAACCGTGATCACCACCAAACTGCTGCTCGAAAAACTTCCGCTTCAAGTCCCCGGAAAGCAAATCCTACTGGAAGAAATCGCCGCTCGCCCGCGCCTGACAGAAAAAATCGCAGCCCTGCTGCTTTGGTTCCTGCCCGGCCCGCTGCTCGAACGCGCTCTCGGCTCCGGAAAACCGCAATCGCTCGACGACCTCGCCACGATCATTTTTTCCAGTGGCAGCACCGGCGAACCTAAGGGCGTGATGCTGACGCACTACAACATCATGTCCAACATTGATCAGATGGCGCAGACTTTCATGCTCACGAAAGGCGACGTCCTTCTCGGCGTCCTGCCTTTCTTCCATTCATTCGGCTTCACCGTAACGCTGTGGCTGCCCGCTGTTCTCGGGATCGGCGTCGCTTATCATCCCAGCCCGCTCGACCTCATCGCCGTCAGCGAACTGGTCCGCGATTATTTGGTCACGTTTCTTCTCGCCACTCCCACGTTCCTGCAAGCCTACACACGCCGCTGCCTTCCGGAAGATTTCGGCAGCCTGCAATTCGTAGTAGTCGGCGCGGAAAAATTGCCCGAGCCGCTCGCGCTGGCGTTCGAAGATCGTTTCGGCATCCGCCCACTCGAAGGTTACGGCTGCACGGAATGTTCGCCAGTGGTCGCCGTCAACACGCGCGATTTCCGCGCCCCAGGATTCCGCCAGGTCGGCTCGAAACGCGGACGCATCGGCCATCCGCTCCCCGGCGTCAGCGTGCGCATCGTGGATCCCGAAACTCGCGAGCGCCGCGAAGTCGGCACGCCCGGCCTGCTTCTCGTGCGCGGGCCGAACGTGATGCTCGGTTATCTCGGAAAGCCGGACAAAACCGCGGAAGTTCTGCAGAACGGCTGGTACACCACGGGCGACATCGCCGCAGAAGACGAAGACGGCTTCCTAACCATCACGGATCGCCTGAGCCGCTTCAGCAAAATCGGCGGCGAAATGGTCCCGCACATTAAAATCGAAGAAAAACTCCAAGAGCTGGCCGATTCCGCGGAAAAGATATTCGTAGTAACAGGCGTCCCCGACGGCAAAAAAGGTGAGCGGCTGGTAGTCCTGCACACTCTGAATCCCGACGCGCTAAAGCCTGTGCTGGAAAAGCTAGCAAATTCCGGCCTGCCAAATCTCTGGATCCCCCGCGCCAATCAATTCATCCACATTGATGAGTTGCCTCACCTAGGCAGCGGCAAACTAGACCTCCGCCGAGTCCACGAGGTCGCCGTTGAACACTGCGGCCAAGCAGAGTGACTGGTAATCGCGCATGTATGACTCGCGATCGACACGCCGGGTCGTCACCCCGAGCGCAGCGAAGCCTGCTCGCCGCGGGCGGGGATCTCTCTTCGAGGTCGCGTTGCATCAATGTGCAGTACAATCGCGCTTTGCTGCCCGGTCGTCCTCGGAGGAATCGCGTGATGCGACGCTTGCTGTGTTGTTTCGTGATGGCTGCAATCGCCACGCACACTGCCCGCTCGCAGGACAAACCCCGTGAGCCGAAGGTCGTCCTCGACCTCCAGAAGCCAGCTCCTGCCGACAATTCGAGCGCAGCCGCTAACGCCGGCGCAAAAGATTCCGATGGCACATCAGGTAACGCGCGCACCCCGTTCTTTATCGGCGGCATCCCTGGTGTGTTCGGCGAGGCCTGCAAAGCTTTCAGTTCCGCAGAGGGTCCGGATCGCCGGCTCGATAAGCCCGTTCCGCTATTCGAGTTATTCGGCGCGCCCATCGCCGTCGTGCGCGTCCGTAGATACGGTCCGGGGCGCGAGACGCCTGATCGTGATGAAGTCCGACAGCGCGTCGCAAGAATTCTTCACGCGCAAACCGACGGCATCGCCCACGGCATTCTTTGGTCTGAAGCCACGTTTGCCGGCCTGATCGCCATCATCGAATTTTCGGATCACACCAAAGGAGTCCTGGAAGAATCCGGCGGCCACCTCTGCTTCTCCGACCATGCCGGCGCAGTTTGGTACCTGCGCATTCCCCCCGACATTACGAAATAACGTTCGCGACGCTTCGCCGATCCCCGCCACGCCCATCCACCGCGATTTTCGCACTTCAACCCGCCGCAAAAACCGTTCGCCATAAATTTTTCGCCATTCAACACTTTGCCGTTGCCTTCCCATCACCCCTCGCGTAAATTCGCGCAAGCTGGAGAAAACACAGCATGACCATACGCCAACACAATTCGCAGTCAGGGCCAGCGGCCAAGACGCTGTCTAGGGATTGTGACCGTATGTTCCGCAATCCCTCCCGTTGGCGTCTCCCTAGCTCTCAACTGCGTGCAAATTAACTAGAACCATCGGCCGGCGCATGTCCCGGTTCCGTCAATTCGTATTCGCGCACTCGTAACCCCCTTGCAGCGCCGTCGTCGCACTGTGGACGCCGGCGCAGCCGTAGAAGTGTGTCTGCTCAGGCGCCAATGAGGTCAAAAACTCAATAGGAAGAACGAAATGTTTACGCTCGTCATTACATCGCGCGTGCTGTGCCAGACGACGCAGGAAAATCCGCCCGGACCGGGGAGAGATTTTCCGGTGTTCTCTCTCTTGTGCCTTGCGTACATCGCGCGGCGCGTGGCGATTGTCATTTTTCGTGATCGGCGCGCCCGGAAAGGAGGAGCAGCCAACATGATCAAACTCAATATCCCGCGCGCCGTCGCCACTGCGTCGCCCGTGCCGCTGTCGCTCTGCGCGTCGTGCGCTTTCGCGCACATCGTGCGGGGTTATCTGGCCGGTGAAGAAATTGTCGTCTGCGGCTACGCTTTTCCGCCACGCGACATCCTCTTCGCGGTGCGCGAGTGCACGGACTACAAGCCGAAGCGTGAACGCAGCGGCGTGGAAATTGCGACCGAGGACGCGGTGTGTTCCCCGCCCCTCGAATTATGGGCAGCGAATTTCCGCGTCGCAGTTGCCGCACGCAACGGCGGTAGGGCGTGAGGCCACGTGAGGCCGCGTCCCGGGGATTTCCGTCCCAGGCGCGGCCTCGCTTCCCGCCGGTCGTTGTAGGTCGTGGCTTTAGCCACGACGTAAGCTTCGCAAGATGGATGTGGCTCTAGCCGCTGCAGTACCGATTTTGCGCGCGCCGCATCCTGCAAAACTTCAATCAACAAGCCGCGTCCGCTGCAGCGATGATTTGCAGTACAATGCCGATTTCCCGGCGCGTTGCGTTCAGAGGAATGAAATGCTCAGAAGCCTGCAATATTTACTCGGGGTGGTTGTGCTAGCCGCCACAGCGGTGCAGCCCAGCTACGCGCAGGACAAAACGAAAGACCCGAAGTTTGTGATTGATCTGGAAAAGCCCGCTCCAGGCAATGAATCAAAGGTGAAAGAACCCACCAGCGCCGACGGCCCCACGCACGCGTCCATCGCGCCGCCATTCGGCAAAGCGTGCAGCGCGTTCGGCGCAGCGAAAGACGGCTACCGCAACTTCGACAACCCCGTGTCCATCTCCGAATTGTTCGGCGCGCCCATCGAAGTCATCACGATTCGTCGCCTGGCTCCCGGCCAGGAAAAATCTGACCGCGAAGAACTTCGCAAGCACATCTTCACCGTGCTGAACGCACAAACCGTGGAGGTTTCCCGCTACGCGGACTGGGACGAAGGGGTGTGGCAAGGCATCGTTGCCACAATCCAGTTTTACGATCACTCCAAAGGCGTCCTGGAAGAATCCGGCGGCCACGTCTGCTTCTCCGATTACGCCGGCACAGTTTGGTGGCTCAGAATTCCCGTCACCCCGAAGCCGCCGCCCTAAAACACCGCCAGCTTCACGTGCAGGAACTTCTTTGGATCCTTGCGAAAATCTCCGATCAGCAAGCGCAGATCGCCCGTCATGCCCGTGAGATTGTCGTACAAATTTGGATCCGTGAACAATTTCCCGGCCGTTCCCTGATTGGAATTCAGTTTCGCCGAAGCATCACGCACCTGCGCTGAGGCATCGCGCAAATTATTGTAAAGCGCCTCGTCTGTGGCAAATTTCCCCAGAGAGCCCTTGCCCGCGCGCACGTCGCTCAACACCGCGTTGCCGTTGTCCAGAAAACCCTTCGCGCTATTGTAAACCGCCGGATCGTAAATCAGCTTGCCCGCAGTTCCCTTCTGCTCTTTCACTGCGCCAATCACATCGTTCACGTTGTCCACAGTAGTATTCACCTTCGTGTACAACTCATCCGAGGTAAGGAATTTCCCCGCCGTCCCGTTCCCCGCCTGAATCGAGCCGGCCATTGCATTCAACCGCTCCACCGTGGAATTCACGTTGTCATATAGCGCCGGATCCTTGATTAATTTCCCCACTGTGCCCTTGCCTTGCTGCACCTGGTCTATGATTCCGCGCAGATCGCCAGACACCGAGTTCAACGTATCCAGCAAATCGGTGCCGCGTTCCACCATCTCCGTCATCGCCACGGCCGGCGCGCCTGGAATAGTGCTGTTCGCCTGCAACGCCGATCCGGTCAATCCGCGCTTGATCGTCACGTAGCGGTCACCCAGCAATCCTTCGGTCACCAGGCTGGCGGTCGAATCCGTGCGCACGTCCGGCATGAATTTCTTGTCAATGCGCAAGATCAGCTGGATGCTCTGCGTGCGATCCTTGGGATGGGGATTCAGCGTGATCTTCTCCACGTTGCCAATCGCGACTCCGTCCAGACGCACTGGCGCACCGGCCGCCACGCCTTCCACCTCCGGCAGATAGGTGTACAAGCGATATTTCGGGCCTAAAATCCCCGCGCCCGTAATATAGAAAATCGCCGCCGCCAGAATGAACAGCCCCACCAGCACGAAAAGTCCTACGCGCAGCTCCGTCCACGTCAGTTGCTTGCGTTGCGCCATGACCCCGCCTCCTCAGTGATTGCGAATGACGATCTCATTCTGCCGAAGCCAGAAACTTTTTCAGGTATTCGTCCGTGGTGCGCAGCAATTCGTCCGCGGGGCCTTCAAAATAAATTTTGCCCTCGCGCAACACCAGCACGTTGGTTGGCCGCGTCTCGTTTTGATCCCCGCCGCTCGCCGCATCTTTCTCGCGCTCGGCCAGCGACCGCGCGGCGCCAGCCTTGCCGTTGCCCGCAAGCGATAGCACGTGCCCGCTATCCGGATCGAACCGGAAATTCGCCAAGCCGAAAGCGTCCTGGACACGGTGCGTCGCTAGCAGCGCCGTCACATCCTGCGAATCGCGGCCGCGCAATATCAACGTAATGATCGTCTGCGAAGTCACCGGATCCAGACCCGCCGTCGGCGAATCGTACAGCACGACTGGCGGACGATCCACCAGCGCCCGCGCAATTGAAACGCGCCGGCGCATTCCGCCGGATAAGTCAGCGGGAAATTTTTCCAGCGCGTCCTCCATCTCGACGAAGCGCAGCGCCTCGCGCACCCGCATCTCAATTTCCGTTTCGTCCACCGCTTCCTCGCGCAGGCGGAACGACACATTGTCGGAAACCGTCATGGAATCAAATAGCGCGCCTTCCTGGAACACGAATCCGATGCGCCGCCGGAAGTTCAGCAGTTCGCTTTCCGGCATTTCGCTCACGTCGTGGCCCATCACCAGCACGTGCCCAGCGTCGGGCTGGATCAATCCGGCTGCCAGCTTCATGATCAGCGTCTTGCCCGTGCCGGTTTCGCCCAGCAGCACCTTGGTTTCGCCGGGCGCGGCGTCGAATGAGATGCCAGCCAAGACTTCGCGATCCTCGAAACCCAGGTGAATGTCGCGCAGCGAGATGAGCGCTTCGCCCGGCACGCTCTGGATTTCCTGCTGCGCCGATTCGCGCGGCGGCGGGCGCAACGTATTCGCAGAATTTCGGAAAAGGCCGGGCGGCGGAACGTCGCGCGTCATGCGTCCGATTATAGATGGAAACCCGCGAATTCAAGCGGTGAGTTGGGCGCAAATTCGCGCACGACCCGCAACGAGATTATTGGAAGAGATACAGCAGTAACCGCGACAGAAAGAAATCCACAACCAGCGCGCACACCGACGAAATAACCACCGCAGTCGTAGTCGCCCGCCCCACACCCTGCGTTCCACCGCGCACCCGCAATCCGCAGTAGCAACCTACGGTCGCGATGATCAATCCGAACACAACAGGTTTGGCAAGCCCCTGCACCACGTCGCCAATATCCAGCGCGTTTATCGCCCGCGTCCAGAATTGCACCGCTCCCAGCCGCAGCGTGGTGTACGCAACCAAAAATCCGCCGCACAACCCCACAAAATCAAAAACCACAGTCAGTAGCGGAACCATCAGCACCGTCGCGATCACCCGCGGCATCATCAACTTCCGCACCGGATCCGTGCCCAGCGCGCGCATCGCGTCCACCTGTTCGGTCACTACCATCGAACCAAGCTCCGACGCCATGCCCGAAGCGTTGCGACCCGATACGAGCAGCGCCGTAACCGCCGGCCCCAATTCGCGCACCAGCGCCAGCGAAACCGCGTCTCCCGTCAGCGCCGTCTCGCCGAATCGCTGGAATTGCGCAGCCGTTTGCACCACCAGCACGCCACCGATGGAAAGCCCCGCAAGAATGATGATCGGCAGCGACCCCACGCCGACGATGTCCATCTGCTCCAGAGTATCCAGCCAGTAATACGGCGGCGAGAACATGCACCGCAGCGACTGCACGGTCAGCAGCGTGTAATCCTGCACGGACGCGACTTGGCGCTTCAATACCTCGCCGAGAACCGTCGGGAGCGATGGGGGGGCGCTGGATTCGGGCATTTTGTGCGACGCGTGGCAGGCGGAATGCGCCGCTTGCGCCGAGTCCCCGGAAGCGTAACGGCTGATCCGCGCCGCGTCAAGCAAACATCCGCAGAGAAATTCGACAAGCACGCCGGAATTTCCATGCGCGGTCGCGCCGCGGCTTTACGCAACTGGACGCGTCCGGTAGAATCTGTCATTCGTGCCTGCACGCGAGGTCCGACCTAATATGCTGCGTTTCGTTACCGCTGGTGAATCTCACGGACAGGCGCTGATCGCCTGGATCTCCGGACTTCCCGCGGGCGTGCGCGTGGACATCGAATTCATTCAACGCGAGCTGCATCGCCGCCAGCTCGGTTACGGCCGCGGCGGCCGCCAGAAAATCGAAAAAGACGCCGCCGACATTTTAGCCGGCGTGCGTCACGGCAAAACGATCGGCGCGCCGATCACCGTTCGCATCGAAAATCGCGATTGGAAAAATTGGGAAAAGACTCTGCCGGTCGGAGCCATCGAAGATACCGAAGGCGCCGACGCGAGCGATTCCAAGAGCGCGCAACGCCAACTGACCGCCCCGCGCCCCGGCCACGCGGACCTCGCCGGTGCGCTGAAATTTAATTTTCACGATGCGCGCTACGTGCTCGAGCGCGCGTCCGCCCGCGAAACCGCCGCGCGCGCCGCAGCCGGCGCGTTCGCAAAATTACTGCTGCGCGAATTCGGCGCCGAAGTGCTCAGCCACACCATTGCCGTCGGCCACGCGCGCCTGCAACGCGCCGCCACCTGGGAAGAAATAGCTGCAATATGCGAAAATCTTGAATCGCCGCTGCGCTGCGTGGATGCGGCCACCGAATCGCGCATGATCGCCGAAGTAGATCATGTCCTGCGCGCCGGCGATTCTGTCGGCGGCATCTTTGAAATCGTCGCGCACGGTATTCCACCGGGCCTGGGCAGCCACGCGCAGTGGGACGAAAAACTCGATGCGCGCATCGCTCGCGCGGTTATGTCCATTCAAGCCGTGAAAGCAGTCGAATTCGGCACCGGCGTCGTGAACGCCGGCAGTTACGGCTCGGAAGTTCAGGACGAGATCCGCTACGACGCCACAAAAAAACGGTTCGACCGTGCATCGAATCGCGCCGGAGGGCTCGAGGGCGGCATCACCAATGGCAGCGACGTGATAGTGCGCGGCTACTTGAAACCAATCTCCACCCTGCGCCGCCCGCTGCTCACCGCGGATTTGAACACCAAGGAAGAGGTGAAGGCAGCCTACGAACGTTCAGACGTCTGCGTAGTTCCGGCCGGGGGCGTAGCAGGCGAAGCGATGGTCGCCGTGGAATTGGCCGGCGCGTTCCTGGAAAAATTCGGCGGCGATTCCATCGGAGAGACGCGCCGCAATTTCGAAGGTTATCAGAAGCAGCTGGATGAATTCTAAGGTCGAGTGATAAGTGAGGAGTGACCGGTAATAATTGACGAGTCGCGCCGAATCTGAACGCGCCGGCTCCGCATAGGAACCAACTGACGATGATTCATCCGATTGTGAAATACGGCGACCCGGTCCTGGAAGCTCCCGGCAAGCGCGTGGAAAAATTCGACGAGGACCTGCAAAAACTCGTCGCGGACATGTTCGAATCCATGTACGCCGCCGCAGGCGTGGGGCTCGCCGCGCCGCAAATCGGCGTCGGCATGCGCCTCACGGTAATTGACGTCTCCAACGGAAAAATTCCCGAAGCGAAAATGGTGCTCGCCAATCCCGAGATTATCTACGCCGAAGGCCAGCAGCGCGAGGAAGAAGGCTGCCTCTCGCTCCCCGGATTTCGCGGCTACGTCGAGCGACCGCAGTACGTCACCGTCCGCGCGCAAGACGCGACGGGTGCTTCGTTCGAACGCCGCGGCGAAGGATTGCTCGCGCGCGCCTTCTGCCACGAGATTGACCACCTCAACGGCATCCTCTTCATCACACACCTGAGCATGCTGAAACGCGACCTGATCAAGCGCAAAATCCGCAAGCTGAAAAAAGCCGGCGAGTGGTAGGACGCCCGTGCCCCCGCTGAAAATTATTTTTTGCGGCACTCCGGCGTTCGCCCTGCCCTCCCTGCGCGAATTACTGGCCCAACCTGATTTCCAGATCGCAGGAGTCCTCACGCAACCCGACCGCCCGCGCGGACGCGGTCGGGAAATTTCCATCTCACCGGTAAAATCCGCCGCACTCGCCGCCGGAATTCCCGTGTACCAACCGCAAAAAATCCGCGCCGAGGAATCCTACGAATATTTCCGCAACGCCGCGCCCGACGCAGTCGTGATCATCGCCTACGGACAAATCATTCCCGCGCGCCTAATCGAAATTCCCCGCCTCGGATGGATTAACCTGCACGGCTCCCTGCTGCCGAAATACCGCGGCGCCGCCCCAATCCACTGGGCGATCGCGAGCGGCGAGACGCGCACCGGCTTGACCACCATGCGGATTGACTCGGGTCTGGACACAGGCCCCATGCTGCTGAAGCACGAAACCGAAATCGCGCCCGACGAAACCGCGCCAGCGTTATACGCCCGTCTCGCCGAAGCGGGTGCTCCGCTGACGCTCGAAGCGCTGCGCGGACTCGCAAGCGGAACGATCACGCCAACGCCGCAAGATAATTTGCAAGCGACTCTTGCGCCCCCTCTGAAAAAAGAAGATGGCAGAATCAACTGGTCGCTCCCCGCGCAGAAAATCTACAACCGCATCCGCGGCTTTCAACCGTGGCCCGGAGCGTTCACGACATTCCGCGGGAAGCAGTGCGCAATCTGGGGCAAACCCGCGCCTGATGACCCGGTCATAGCCCCGGCGACCGTAGGGGCGGGTCCCACAGACGCGGGGCCCGCCCGTACAACGCCAACCGAGGCTAATCGTGAAACACCCGGCACGATTCGCGCGAGGGGCAGCGACGTGGAAGTGGCCTGCGGAGAAGAAACCGCGCTGCGCCTGGAATTTGTGCAACTCGAAGGCCGCAACAAAATCTCAGCGCGCGAATTCGCCAACGGCGCGCGGCTCCAGCCGAATGAACGCTTCGGATCGTAGCGAATTATTGCAGGCGCTTCGCGAGCCGCCGCTACAACCTTTCGCAGTATTGTGTTGTCATTAGACGAAGATGATCAGCCCAGCCAGAAAAATCGCCTACGAAGTATTGCGGCGCGTCGAAGCCGAAGGCGCGTACGCGAGCGACGTGCTGCACTCGGAACTTGGCGCGCGCGTGAAAGCCGAAGACGCGGGCCTGGCGACCGAGCTGGTGATGGGCGTGCTCCGCTGGCGCCGCCTGCTGGATGTTTTGCTGGAACGGCAATTGAAAAAACCGGTAGCGCGCCTGGATCTGCCGGTCGCGCTCGCATTGCGTATCGGACTGTACCAACTGCGCTTTCTCGAACGCATCCCGCCGCGAGCGGCAGTAAACGAATCCGTCGAGCTGGTGAAAAGCGCGCGCAAAACTTCCGCGGCGACGCTGGTGAATGCGGTGCTGCGCCGCGCCGCGAACGAAGCACGCGTGCCCGCTGCAAAATTCGTTCCACAAGCAGCGCCACTCGCCGAGCGCCTAAGCATTTTGCATTCGCATCCCACGTGGATCGTCGAGCGCTGGCTTAAACGCCTAGGCGACGGGCAAACAATCGCGTTGCTAGAAGCAAACAATCGCGCGCCGCGACTTAGTTGCGCGCTACATGAGGTCGCACGCCGCGACGAAATCTTCGTCGCGCTGCAGCACGCAGGCCTGCGCATCGAGTCCGGAAAAATCCTGCGATCCGCCTTCGCAGTAAGCGGCGGAAGCCCCACACGCACCGAATCCTTCCGCACCGGCGCGATTTCTATTCAGGATGAAGCTTCGCAGACCGTGCCGCTGCTGCTCGATACACAATCCGGCGATCGCGTCCTAGATCTATGCGCTGCGCCAGGAGGAAAAACTCCTCCTCTCGTGCCTGCCGCAGGCGCAAAAGGCATCGTCGTCGCTGCCGACCGGCACGCACATCGCTTGCGCGCCATGCGCGAACAATTTAAACGGCTCGCACTCACGCACGTGCGCCTAGTCGAGCTCGACGCCGCAAACCCGCTTCCTTTCGGCATACTCTTCCAGCGAATTCTGGTGGATGCGCCATGCTCCGGAACCGGCACGCTCGCGCGCCATCCCGAAATTCGTTGGCGGCTGCAGCCCGAGCAACTCGCGGAATTTCACGCGCTGCAAACCTCCCTGCTTCGTTCGGCGCTGCAGCAACTCGCGCCGGGAGGCCGGCTGGTTTATTCCACGTGCTCGATGGAGGCGGAAGAGAACGAGCAAGTGGTAGAGGAAACGCTGCGCACCATCACCGGGTTCCAGCGCGACGTTGGCGGCGAAGTCCTGCGCGGCTTGAGCGGCAAGCTCGTCCCAGATCGCAATGCGAAAAGCCTGTTCGACCGCGACGGGTAC
>Ga0209274_10001016_pt1 | contig 14945 bp, 11 predicted proteins | sample HubBroMetageREF1_FD_188343 | JGI IMG/M metagenome (GOLD analysis project Ga0209274, IMG submission 188343) | Reference soil microbial communities from the Hubbard Brook experimental Forest, New Hampshire, USA - Hubbard Brook CCASE Soil... | ecosystem: Environmental > Terrestrial > Soil >...
CGCCGAGGCCGGTGTCGTCACGGGGGCTTCGGCACGCAACTGGAGTTCCTACGCCGACGAGGTGCGAGCTACTGTGCCGGTGACTCAAGCCCAATACAGTCTGCTGTGCGATCCGCAGACCTCGGGCGGCCTGCTGGTGGCCTGCGCTCGCAGCGCCGTGCCGCAGGTACTGGACGTCTTGCGGCGCAACGGCTGCCTCGAGGCCGCCGCCATCGGCGAGCTCCGGGCCGGCGCCGCCCAGGTCGCCCTCGCGAGCTGAGCGCGCTCACTGCGGCGGCGACGCTGGCGAGACGCGCTGCGGGCGCAGGATTGCATCAGCGCCGGACACCAGCGCACGCCGGCTGCGCTTGTCGAACAGACACAGGACCCGTGCCGCAGCGTCGTGCATGTGCGGCTGCGGATAACGGCCGGCGATCAGCACCGCGGTGAAGCCGACACTGTCGTCGAACTCGACCAGATCGCCCGCCGCGTGCGCCTTGCGCAGGCCACTGGCGGCGACACAGGCGGCGATGACCTCCTGGGTATGTGCCGCCCAGGCCTCCGGGGTCGATGCCCGCGCCGCCGCGAGCACGCACAGCGGCAGCGTCAGGACGCTCGCGCGCCATGCGTGCATCAGCTGCGCTCTTTCGCCGGGGGGTTGATGGCCGTGATGCGCACCGTGCGCGAGCCGCAGGTACTGTCCGCACACACGCCGCTGAACCAGACTTCTCCGGCCCCGATCATGACGCCCTGGGCATTGGCGAACAGCGCCGGGTAGGTCTGTGCGCGGATCACGGCGAGTGCTTTCGCCGGCAACAGCTGATCGTAGTGCTGCAGAAACTCCGCCGGCGTTTGCAGGATGATCTTCTTGCCCGCGATATGCGTCGTCAGGGGGTAGGCAACCATGGCCGCCACCTCGCTGCGGGCATCCTTGGCGACGGCCTGCTGCAGATCGGTCAGGAAGCGCCGGTACGAGTCGTGCTCACCGAACAGAATGTCGAGCCGCGCATCGATGGAACCGGGGTCCTGGGCGGCGAGCGGTGCGCTCACCAGCATCAGTACTGCGAGCAGGCTGCTCCAACGGTTGGCTGTCATGCTTTCCTCCACCTGCGATAACCGACAACAACAGCGTAGCAGCCCTGCCCGCCTGCGTTGAAGCCTGCAGCCCGCCGACTGCGGGTGAGACGTGGCGTTGCGGGCACGGTGGTTCGGCGCTGGCGCGTGTGGAATACTGCCGCACGGGTCAGTACAACAACGATAAGCACACGCAGTACAGGAGCGCGCCGTGGCCACGACCAACCTGCCGATGTACGAGTCTGGGATCGACCGCGCGCACCGCCGCGTCATTTTCGCCTCCAGTCTCGGCACCGTCTTCGAATGGTACGACTTCTACCTGTATGGCTCACTGGCGGCGATCATCTCCAAGCAGTTCTTCTCGGGGGTCAATGAGACCACCGGGTTCATCTTCGCACTGCTCGCCTTTGCCGCTGGTTTCGCGGTGCGCCCGTTCGGCGCGCTGGTGTTCGGCCGTCTCGGGGATCTGGTCGGCCGCAAGCACACCTTCCTCATCACCATCGTCATCATGGGCCTGTCGACCGCGCTCGTCGGCGTGTTGCCGAGCTACGCGCAGATCGGTGTGACCGCGCCGGTGCTGCTGATCGCGCTACGCCTGCTGCAGGGCCTGGCCCTCGGCGGCGAGTATGGCGGCGCGGCGACCTACGTCGCCGAGCACGCGCCGGCGGGCAAGCGCGGCCTCTACACCAGCTGGATCCAGACGACGGCCACTCTCGGGCTGTTCCTCAGCCTGCTGGTCATTCTCCTCACGCGTCAGTCGCTGGGTGCAGAATTCGACAGCTGGGGCTGGCGCATCCCGTTCCTTGTCTCGATCCTGCTGCTGCTGGTCTCGGTGTATATCCGGCTGCAGCTGGCCGAGTCGCCCGTGTTCCTGGCGATGAAGGCGGAGGGCACCAGTTCCAAGGCGCCGCTGACGGAGTCGTTTGCCCGCGCGGACAACCTGAAGCTGGTCATCTTGGCATTGTTCGGCGCCACCGCCGGCCAGGCCGTGGTGTGGTACTGCGGTCAGTTCTATGCACTGTTCTTCCTGACGCAGGTTCTCAAAGTCGATCAACAGCCCGCCAACCTGCTGATCGCCGCTGCGCTGCTGTGCGCGACACCCTTCTTCGTGGTATTCGGCAGTCTTTCGGATCGCATCGGCCGCAAGAAGATCGTGCTGGCCGGCTGCCTGCTGGCCGCGCTCACCTACGTGCCGATCTTCAAGGGCATCACCCACTTCGCCAATCCGGCGATCGAGACCGCAGCGGCACAGGCGCCGGTGACGGTGCTCGCGGACCCGAATGCCTGCACCTTCCAGTTCGACCCGGTGGGCAAGAAGAAATTTGTCCAGTCCTGCGATGTCGCCAAGGCGGCGCTCGCCAAGGCCGGCGTGCCCTACAAGAATGAGAGCGCGCCAGTGGGCTCAGTGGCACTGGTGCGCATCGGCTCAACCGAGGTTCCCTCGGTTGAGGGCGGGCGCATGTCGGCGGCGGATTTCAAGGAGGCGACCGGCACCTTCGCCAAGGCACTCAGCGGTGCGCTGAAGAGCGCCGGTTATCCGAGCAAGGCGGAGCCGGCGCAGATCAATTATTTCATGGTGTGGTTGCTGCTGTTCATCCTGGTGCTGTATGTCACGCTGGTGTACGGACCGATCGCCGCGTGGCTGGTAGAGCTGTTTCCGGCGCGCATCCGCTACACCTCCATGTCGCTTCCCTATCACATTGGCAACGGCTGGTTCGGCGGCTTTCTGCCTACGGTGGCCTTCGCCTTGGTGGCGCTCACCGGCGATATCTACTACGGCCTGTGGTATCCAATCGTGGTGGCGCTCATTACCGTCGTCATCGGCTTCTTTTTCTTGCCGGAGACCAAGGACCGGCCGGTCCGCTGAGCAGGCTATCGGAAAACACTCGCCTTCACGGAGCTGTCACTGTGAACGAAACACCCAAGACGCAAACCGGTTGGCGCTGGTGGTATCTGCTGTTCGTGCTGCAGTTCCTCGGCGTGCTGTGGCCACCCTTCTACAACAGTGCTGAGCCCTCCTGGCATGGCATCCCCTTCTTCTACTGGTACCAGATGCTCTGGGTGCTGGTAAGCGCGCTGCTGACCGCAAGCGTCTATTTCGCCACCAAGAAATAACCACTGCAGTTCACTCTGAGGGGGACGCGATGCAGCACGTGAACTGGGTGGCGCTCGGCATCTTCGTGGTGCTGTTCGGCTTCATTACCTGGCTGGGTTTCGCTGCCGCGCACTGGCGCAAGGGTGACCTCGACCAGCTGCACGAGTGGGGCCTGGGCGGGCGCCGCTTCGGCACGCTGATCACCTGGTTCCTGGTCGGCGGTGACCTGTATACCGCCTACACCTTCATCGCCGTGCCGGCGCTCGCCTTCGGCGCGGGCGCCGTCGCGTTTTTCGCCGTGCCCTACACCATCCTCATCTATCCGATCCTGTTCCTGGTGTTTCCGCGCCTCTGGCACGTGTGCCACAAGCACAACTACATCACCGCCGCCGACTTCGTGCGCGGCCGCTTCGGCAACCGCTGGCTGGCACTGGCGGTCACCATCACCGGGATCATCGCCACCACCCCCTACATCGCGCTGCAATTGGTCGGTATTCAGGTCGTGATCGGCGCCATGGGCGTCTCCGGCAGTGGCTGGGTCGCCCACCTGCCGCTGTTCATCGCCTTCGCCGTCATGGCCGCGTTCACCTATTCCAGCGGTCTGCGCGCACCGGCATCGATTGCCATCGTGAAGGACATCCTGATCTACATCACCGCCTTCGCGGCCATCATCATTATTCCCATCCACCTCGGCGGATTCGGCAAGATCTTCGCCGCGGTACCGGACGCCAAGCTGCTGCTGGCGGTCCCGGGCGCTCACAGCACTGGCGCTTACAGCGCCTACGCCACGCTGGCGCTGGGCTCGGCGTTGGCACTGTTCCTCTATCCGCATTCGCTCACCGGCATTCTCGCGGCGAGCAGCGGCGGCGCCATCCGCCGCAACGCCGCCATGCTGCCGGGCTACTCGTTCGTACTGGGACTGCTGGCGCTGCTCGGGTTCTTCGCGATCGCCGCCGGCGTCAAGGACCTGCCGGAGTTCGCCGCGGGCTTCAAGGAGTTCGGCAATAACTTCGCGGTACCGGCTCTCATGCTGCATTCGTTCCCGGCCTGGTTCGTCGGCGTCGCCTTTGCCGCGGTGGGTATCGGCGCGCTGGTGCCCGCGGCCATCATGTCCATCGCCGCCGCCAACCTCTACACGCGCAACATCCATCGCGAGTTCATCAATCGCAATCCGAGCGCCAAAGAGGAAGCCCAGATCGCCAAGTGGGTCTCTCTCATTGTCAAGGTGGGCGCGCTGGGTTTCATCCTGCTGGTACCGACCAAGTTCGCGATCAACATGCAGCTGCTCGGCGGTATCTGGATCATCCAGACGCTGCCGGCCGTCATGCTCGGCACCTTCACTCGCTGGTTCAACCCCTGGGCGCTGCTCGTGGGCTGGGCGGTCGGCATCATCGCCGGCACGTCGATGGCGATCGCGGCCCACCTCACGCCAACCTTCCCGCTGGCATTCGCCGGGGCGACTTTCCCCGGCTACACCGCTTTCTACACTCTTCTCGCGAATCTGCTGCTGGCAGGCGTGCTGACGCCGCTGTTCAATGCCCTCGGCCCGCGCGCCGCGGATGAAACCGTAGCGGCGGACTATCACGCCTGACGGGGTTAGCGGTGGCCAGCGTGCTGCGAGTGGGCGCCCTCGCCCTGTGCGGGCTCACCGCCGCGTGCCATGGCGCACAGCCGCCGCCCGCCCCGGACTATGCGCAGCCGGCCAGCTGGGCTGCATGGCCCGGCAGGCTCGGCGCTGCCGACAGCGTGCCGCAGGGCATCATCGATCCGGCGCTGCCCGCTGAGCAGCAGGCGGACGTGTTCTTCATTCACCCGACGACCGACCTGTCGCTCGCTATCGGCAATGCGCGCTATGACGAACCCGGCAGCACCGGCACGCGCATCGAACACGGCGTGTTGCGCTATCAGGCGAGCACCTTCAATGGCTGCTGCCGCATCTACGCGCCTCACTATCGGCAGGCCTCGATCGGTGCCTTCCTCAAATCCGACCAGCCTGCCGCGCTGGCCGCTTTGGAACTCGCCTATGGCGACGTGCAGCGCGCGTTCGATTACTACCTGGCTCATGAGAATCACGGCCGGCCGTTCATCATCGCCAGCCACAGCCAGGGGTCGCTGCATGCGCTGCGCCTGTTGCAGGCGCGCGTGGCCGGCAAGCCGTTACAGGCGCAGCTGGTCGGCGCCTATGTGATCGGCGCCTTCGTCCCACTCGCGCTCGAGAATAGCGGGCTCAAGGTCTGCCGCGCGCCGCACGACACCGGCTGCATCATCGTCTGGAACAGCGTGAGCCGAGGCAGCGATGACAGCCCGCGCGAGAACCGCGGCCTGCTGTGGCTCGCTGGCCGCTACCAGTCGGCCAGCGGCGCGCAGCTGGTGTGCGTCAACCCGCTCAACTGGGCCGAGGGCGGCACCGCTGCGGCGGCGCTCAACCGCGGGGCGGTTCCCGCCTCCGGCAGCGAGGGTGCGCTGCCGGCGCCGCTTGTCGGACTCACGGGTGCCGCCTGTCATGGCGCACACCTCGAGGTCGACATTCCGTTCGGCGCGCGCCAGGGATTCCGTGACACGCTCAGCCTGTTCGGCAGCTACCACGTGTTCGACTACAACCTCTTCTACATGAACGTTCGCGACAACGCGAAGGAGCGGGTGCTCGCTTTTCGCGGCAGCGCGCAGGCCGAGTGAGGTCGGCGGCCGCGGATTTCCTTACACTTCTGTCATAGGGTGAGGGGTATGGTATCGGTTGACTTGCCGGCGGACGCAACGGAAAATCCGCGCGCTGCATAGCATACCCGGTACCCTATAGGTCGATGGGTGCCGGAACCGGCAGCGCGTGCGTGACCCACGCGGCCGGTCGCGGCGGCAGCGGCGGGCTGCGGTGCCGGTCTCGCAGCGCATCAATGCCGATGCACGACGTCCCGTCACAAATGTGCAACTACAATTAGCGGTTTGTCGGAAGCAAGCGCCATGGAAACACCCGAAACCGAGCACCCGGTCAACCCGCGCGGACGAGCCTTCTTCTGGGGCGGCATCATCCTGGGTCTGCTGCTACTGCTGCTACTGCTCACGCACGGTTTCGGACTGTTGCGCGCACCGCCGGAGGCGCCGGCGCAGCCCGCGCTGGTACACCAGGGTGACAAGATCTTCGTGCCGCAGAACTCCCCGCTACGGCAGCGCCTCACGGTCGAAGCGGCTGCCGCCGAGAACAAGAGCATCGTCGTGGTGGCGCCCGGCATCGTCGAGGCCGATCCGGCCCGCACCATCAGCGTGCTGCCGCCCGGAGCCGGCCGGGTGCACGAACTCAAGGTGGCGCTGGGCGACTGCGTGAGCAGCGCTCAGGTCCTGGCACTCATCGATTCGCCCGATCTGGCACAGGCCTACGACGACAACGATAAGGCCGCGAGCCTGGCGCGGCTCAACGCCAAGATCCTCAAGTACCAGGAAGAGCAGTTCAAGATCGGCGCTGCGGCGCAGCGCGATCTCGACCAGGCGCGCAGCGACAACGAGCAGGCCGCGGCCGAATACACGCGCACCCGCGCGCACCTGCGCGCCATGGGCGCGCAGGAGAACGCCCGCGGAGCAGCGCGGCTCCTGGCGGTACGCGCGCCGCGTGCCGGCTGCATCGTCGCGCTCACCACCGCGCCCGGCACCACCATCAATGACGATACCCAGCCCATCATGACGCTCGCCGATCTGTCGGTGGTCTGGGTGACCGCACTGGTGGCGGAAAAGGACATCGCGCAGGTGCAGCCGAGCCAGAGCGCCGAGATCACGCTCGATGCCTACCCGGCGCGCAGCCTGCACGGCAAGGTGTTGTTCGTGTCACCGGTCATGGAAGCCGACTCACGGCGCAACAAGACGCGTATTGCCTTCGACAACCCCGACCTGCTGCTGAAGCCGAACATGTTCGCCACGGTGTCGCTGCAGGCCGCAGCGCTGCGCCGCGTGGTATTGCCGAGCTCAGCGCTGTTGATGAACAACGACCGCACCACCGTGTTCGTTGCCACGGCGCCCTGGACCTTCGAGCGGCGCACGGTCGAACCACTGCTCGAGGAGAGCACGCAGGTTGCGATCCGCTCGGGCATCGAGCCGGGCGAGCAGGTCGTGGTCAGGGGCGGAATCCTGCTCAATGATTGACCAGTTTGTAGACTTCTGCCTGCGGCGGCGCATCGCGGTCATCGTCATCGCGGTGTTGCTCAGCCTGTTCGGCATCTACGCCTGGGAAACGCTCAACGTCGAGGCCTACCCCGAGCTCGGGGACGTGGCCGCGCAGGTCACCACGCAGGTGCCGGGGCTGGCGGCCGAGGAGGTCGAGCAGCTGATCACCGTGCCGCTGGAGCGCGAGATCAACGGCACGCCCGGGCTGCTGCTGATGCGCTCGGAGAGCACCTTCGGCCTGTCGCTGATCACCGTGCTGTTCCGCGATGGCTATGAAGACTACTGGGTGCGGCAGCGGCTGCTCGAGCGCATCAGCCAGGTCACGCTGCCGGCCGGCGCCGCGCCCTCGCTCGATCCGGTCGCAGGACCTGGGGGCGAGATCTATCGTTACACGCTGGAGTCGGACAGCAAGAACTTGCAGCAGCTGTCCGAGATCCAGCGCTGGACCGTCATCCCGGCACTGAAATCGGTTCCGGGCGTGGTCGATGACACCAATTTCGGCGGCTTCACCACGGTTTATCAGCTCGATCTCGATCCCAAGCAGCTGCAGCACTACAACCTCGGGATCACCGATGTCATCAACGCCATCAATAACAACAATGCCAACTCCGCCGGCGGACGCGTCTCGCGCGGTGACCAGAGCTATGTGATCCGTGGCGTCGGGCTGATCCGCAGCCTGGCCGAGATCGGTGCCACCGTCGTCACGCAGGTGAACGGCGCTCCGGTGCTGGTGCGTGACCTCGGGCGCACCACTCTCAGCCACCAGGAGCGTGAAGGCATTCTGGGCAAGGACAACAACCCGGACACGATCGAAGGCATCGTGCTGATGCTGAAGTATCAGAACCCCTCGCAGACCTTGAAGGGCATCCACGCCAAGGTCGAGGCGCTCAACCGCCAGCTCGCCGCAGACAACGTGCGCATCGTGCCCTACATCGACCGCGACGATCTGGTGCACGCGACCATCCATAAAGTGGGTCGCACCATTCTCGAGGGCATCAGCCTGGTGTTCCTGGTGCTGGTGCTGTTCCTCGGCAGCCCGCGCAGCGCGCTGGTCGCAGGCGTCTCCATCCCACTCGCGCTGGTCGCGGTGTTTTCGCTCCTCAACCTGACGCACGTCTCCGCCAACCTGCTGTCGCTCGGGGCGATCGACTTCGGCATCCTGGTGGACGGTGCGATCGTGGTGACCGAGGCGGTGCTGCGGCGCCGCGAGGCGATGCCGACCGAAGAGCTGAGTGAGAGCGAAGTGAAGGCGGCGGCCATCCAGGTGACGCGACCGATCTTCTTCGCGAGCCTGATCATCATCACCGCCTACCTGCCGCTGTTCTCGTTCGAGCGCGCCGAGGCGAAGCTGTTCACGCCGATGGCGTACACCATGGCGTATGCCCTGTTTGGCGCCCTGCTGACGACGCTGGCACTGGTGCCGGCGCTGGCCTACTACGCGTTCCGCAAGCCGGGAAGTGTCTACCACAACCGCTGGCTCGAATGGCTGACGCTGCGCTACGAGCGCATCCTGGCGGCGTGCATCGCGCAACCGCGCATCATCTATGGCGTGGTGATTTTCGCCCTGCTGGCGGTCGTCGGCCTCGGTGCCACGGTCGGGCGCGACTTCCTGCCCGATCTCGATGAAGGAGCGCTCTGGCTGCAGGTGCAGATGCCGACCGGGCTGTCACTCAACAAGGCGAGCGACATGGCGAGCGACCTGCGGCGCGAGATCCGCAAATCCCCGGAAGTGTCCTACGTCGTCACCCAGACCGGCCGCAACGATGACGGCACCGACCCGTGGACCATGTCGCACATCGAGGCGCCTGTCGGTCTGACGCCCTACGACGGCTGGCCGGGCGGTGAGTCGAAGAAGCAGTTCCTCGACAAGCTGGCCGCGCGCCTGGCGCACGATCTGCCGGGTTACTCGATCGGTATCAGCCAGCCGATCATCGATGGCGTCAACGACATGATCGGCGGGGCGCACAGCCCGCTGGTCATCAAGGTGTATGGTGATGATCTCGCCATGCTGCGCCATATCAGCCAGCAGATGGTCGACGTGCTCTACGACGTGCCCGGCACCTCCAGCGCCTCGATCTTCCAGGAACCGCCGATTCCGCAAATTAACGTCACCGTCGATCGCGAGAAAGCGGCGCGCTACGGCATCAACATCGCCGATGTGCAGAACGTCATCCAGACCGGCGTCGGCCAGGCGCCGGTCTCCACGGTGTACGTGGGCGAGCGCGTCTACAACCTCACCGTGCGCTTCCTCGGCACGAGTCGCGAGTCGCCGCAGGCACTTGCCAACCTGTCGGTGCACACCAGCGACGGCAAACAGGTACCGCTGTCGCAGCTGGCCGACATCAAAGTGCAAACCGGCGAGAGCACCATCACGCGTGAGAACGGTCAGCGCAATCTCACCATCCGCATCGACAACCGCGACCGCGACCTCACCAGCTACCTTGAGGAGGCGCAGAGGAAGATCGCCGCGCGGGTCCATTTCGATCCCGCCAAGGTGCGGCTTGAATGGGGCGGCCAGTTCGAGAATCAGCGACGCGCCGAGGCGCGCCTGCTGCTGATCCTCGCGCTGGTGATGGGCATGATGCTGATCTTCCTCACCATCGGCACCAAGTCGCTGCGCCAGGCGCTGCTGATCCTCGGTGTGGTGCCGCTCGCGACCCTGGGTGGGCTGGTGTCGCTGCATCTCACCGGCCAGACTCTCAACGTCGCGAGCGGCGTCGGTTTCATCGCCTTGTTCGGCGTCGCGGTGCAAAACGGCATCATCATGGTGGCGAACCTCAACCGCATGCGCAGCTCCGGCTTCGAGCTGCACGAGGCGATCATGCGCGGCGCGACCGAGCGGCTGCGGCCGGTGCTGATGACCGCGACCGTGGCGACGCTCGGCATGCTGCCGGCGGCGCTGCACACCGGGGTCGGCAGCGATGTGCAGCGTGGCATCGCCACGGTGGTGGTCGGCGGACTCGCCATCTCGACCGTGCTGACGCTGTTCGTGCTGCCCTCGATGTACCATGTGGTGGAGCACTGGGCGGCGCACCGCCATGGCGAGGCACGATGGGCGTGAGCAGGCCGGTCTGCGGCTTCGTGGCGGCACTGCTGGCCGGCTGCGCGGTCGGCCCGAATTTCCAGCGCCCGGCCGCGCCGCAGGCGAGCGACTACGGCAGCGCCCCGTCTCAGGGCAGCACCGCCGCCGCGCCGGGCACTGGCGGCCAGAGCCAGCAGTTCATCGCCGGGCGCGACATCCCGGCTGAATGGTGGACGCTATTCCGCTCGGACAAGCTCAGCGCTCTGGTCGAGCAGTCACTCAAGGGCAATCCCAACATGGAGGCCGCGCAGGCGGCGCTGCACCAGGCGCAGCTGCTGTACAAGGCGCAGCGCGCGAGCCTGCTGCCGAGCGTGCAGGGCAGCTTCGGCGGCACGCGCTCGCAGTATCCGACCGAATCTCTCACCGCACCGACGACCGCGAGCTCGAACACCTATAACCTGTTCACGGCGCAATTGAGCCTGAGTTACATGCCGGACGTGTTCGGCGGTAATCGCCGCGCGCTCGAGGCCAGCCGCGCGCAGGTCGAGGCGACCCGTTACCAGCTGATCGCCACCTACGTCACGCTGAGCAGCAACGTGGTCACGACCGCGGTGCAGGAGGCATCGCTGCGCGGCCAGATCGCCGCTACCGAGCGCATGCTCGCGCTGCAGCGTCAGTTGACCGAGACCGTGCAGAAACAGAAAGGCATCGGCACCGCCAGCAACATCGATCTGCTGCCACAGGAGGCCACTGAGGCACAGACCGCCGCGACGCTTGCGCCGCTGCAAAAGCAGCTCGGTCAGACCCGGGATGCGCTCACCGCACTCCTCGGCCGGCTGCCGGACCAGGAGCCGGCCGAGACTTTTCGCCTCGACGAGCTCGCGCTGCCTACCGATCTGCCCGTGAGCCTGCCCTCCAAGCTCATCGAGCAGCGCCCGGATGTGCGCCAGGCCGAGGAGAACCTGCACGCAGCTTCCGCTCAGGTCGGGGTTTCGGTCGCCAACATGCTGCCGCAGTTCCAGATCAGCGCCGACACCGGCTCGGCGGCGCTGACCATTGGCAAGCTGTTCTCACCCTACACCGGCTTCTGGGACCTGGGCGCCTCGCTCAGCCAGACACTGTTCGACGCCGGCGCGCTGATTTACCGCCACCAGGCGGCCGATGCCGCGCTCGATCAGGCCGGCGCCCAGTACCGCGCCACCGTCATTCTCGCCTGTCAGAACGTCGCCGATACGCTGCGCGCGCTGCAGTCGGATGCGGATGCCTTGAACGCCACCGCCACGGCCGAGCGCGCCGCGCGCGAGGCGTTCGAGCTGGCGAACCGGCAGTATCAGCTCGGCACCCTCACGCTGGTGGCGCTCATCAACGCCGAGCAGACTTATCGCAGTGCCGAACTGGCGCTGGTGCAGGCACAGGCGAACCGCTACGCGGACACTGCCGCGCTGTTTCAAGCCCTGGGTGGCGGCTGGTGGAATCTTCCCGAGGCAACCTTCAAATGAACGACCTGGTGTTACGCGAGGACAAGGACGGTGCGGCGATTCTGACGCTCAACCGGCCGGCGAAACTCAATGCGCTGTGCAAGGAGATGGTCGAGGTGCTGGAGGAGCACGTCGATGCCATCGCCCGCGAGACCAAGACCGTCGGCGTCGTGGTGCTGCGCGGCGCCGGCGGCAACTTCTCCTCTGGCCACGACATGGACGAAGTGCTGAGCCAGGTCAAGGCGCACGCCAAGCCGCACTACTACGTCGAGGTGATCGACAAGGTCGCCGACCTGCCGCAGCCGGTGATCTCCGCCGTGCAGGGGCACTGCTCAACCGGCGCGCTGGAGCTCGCCCTCGCCGCCGATCTCATCGTCGCGAGCGAGTCGGCCAGTTTCTGCGATGCCTATGCCCGCTGGGGTCTTACTCCCATCTGGGGCCTGAGCTTGCGCCTGCCGCACCGGGTCGGCACCTCCAAGGCCGGTGAGATGATGTACACCTGCCGCAGCTACTCCGGGCGTGAGGCGCATGACATGCATCTGGCGAACTTCTGCTTCGCCAACGACATGTTCGAGGCGGAGCTCAGTGCCATCATCGCCGACATCCTCGCCAACTCCTGGTACTCGAACCGCGTGAACAAACGCGCGCTGCTGGAAAGCAACGGCCTCACCCTGCAGGACGCGCACGCGCTGGCGCTGTTCAAGAACGAAGGCCTGGCGCCGGATGCGGCGCAGCGCCTGACGCGGTTCTTCAAGGGGCGCAAGACGTCCCGCTGAGCTGCCCGGGCATGCGGCCGCGCGCTGCGGTTACCCGGTGCGGCGCGCGGGCGTGCTGGGCGTGGCGTTCAGCACAGCCGCAAGGCACTGCGCGAGCTCCGCTGCCGCCAGCGGCTTACTGAGCACGGCGACCGCGCCGACCGCCTGCGCCTCGGCCTGCAGGTCCGGGCCGCCGTAACCGCTCAGCAGGATGCACGGCAGCTGCGGATGCGCGCGCCGCAGCTCCGCGATCAGCTGCGGCCCGGACATCTCCGGCATGATCGCATCGGTGACGACCGCATCGAAGCGCTGCGCGGATGCGCTGAACACCTTGAGCGCCTGCGCCGCCCCGACACAGCCCACCGGTTCGTAGCCGAGCGAGGCCAGCACCTCTTCCGCCAGGTGCACCAGACTTTCTTCGTCATCGACCACCAGGATCGTCTGGCCAGCACCGAGCGGTACCTGCGGCGGCAGCGGTTCCTGGCTCGGCTCGGCATCGGTCAGCGGCAGGTACACCGTGAAGACCGTGCCGCTGCCCGGGCGACTGTCGACCTCGAGTGCGGCGCCGTGATCAAGCACGATGCCGTGCACCAATGACAGGCCGAGCCCGGTGCCGGCGCCCACCGGTTTGGTGGTGAAGAATGGCTCGAAGATCCGCTCGACCTGCGCTGCGCTCATCCCGGGGCCGGAGTCGGCGATGTCGATGCGCGCATAGCGGCCGCGCTGCAGGCGGCCCACGGTGCAGTCCTGTGGCTCGCCGATCTCGCTGGCGCTGGCCCGCAGCCTCACCCGGCCACCGTGCGCGACCGCCTGCACTGCATTGGTGACGAGATTCGCCAGCATCTGGTGCAGCTGCGCCGCATCGCCCAGCACCACCAGTGGCGCCGGCGGCATGCTCAGCTCAAGTCGCACGCCCGGTGGGAGCGAGCCCTGGCTGAGACTGTCCACTTCGCCGAGGATTTTCTGCAGTGACACGGGGCGCGCGCTGCCCATCCCCGGGCGGCTGAAGGCGAGGATGCGTGCCACCAGGTCGCGCGCGCGGTTGGCCGCCACGATGATGTTGTCGATGTAGCGCCGCTGCGCGCTGCCGGCGGCACTGTGCTGCAACGCCAGTTCACCGTAACCGAGCACCGCTCCCAGCACGTTGTTGAAGTCGTGGGCAATACCGCCGGCGAGCGTGCCCAGCGCTTCGAGCTTCTGCGACTGGTGCAGTTGCCCGGTGACGCGCTCGTGGCGCGCGAGCTGACGCAGGAACGCTACCAACAGTAATGCCGCGAGCGCCGTGATCACGAACGTGCGGCCGACGTTTTTCCAGGTCTTGGTACGCCAGGCGCCGAGAATCTCGTGCTCGCCGCGTCCCACCGCCACCACCGCCGGAAAGCCCGGCACGCGCCGCAGACTGAGCAGTGTGCGTCCGAGTTGCGGCAGCTGCAGCGTCAGGTCACGGGTGTCCGCGTCCCCCAGCTGCGCGAGCGCCGCACGCCACTGCGCGCCGGCGGAGCGGATCTCGGACTGCTCGCGGCTCACCAGCGTGATGCCGTCGGCGCGCAGCAGCTCGATCGTGCTGCCCGGCCCGAGATCGATCGCCTGGTAGAAGCGGCGGATGTAACCCACGTCCACCGCCGCCCCCGCAATCCCGGCGAAACCGCTGCCCGGCAGGGGGCGGCTGAGCACGAAGGTGGGGGCACCGGTCACGCGGCTGATGAACGGCTCGCTGACAAACAAGCCGAGTCCGGGGTGGGTTCGCTGTTCGAGGTAATACGAGCGGTCGCTGAGATCGGTGTTGGCGATGCCGTTCGGCGCGGAGCTGACGTGCAGCTCGCGTGCCGGGTCGAACAAAAACAGATTGCGCAGCTGCGGCACACCGCGCATGTCGCGCCGCAGAGTCTCCGCCATCGCAGCCTCGCTCGGCGGCGTCGCCACGCCCGCCGGCGCCAGCAGCGCCGCCTCCTGCAGGATCAGATCCGTGGTCTGCAGCGCTCGCGCACCCTGCTCGGCGAGCGCGCTGGCGACGTTATCGTGGTGCCGTTCGGCGAGTGCCAGTGTGGTGTTGCGGTCCTGGATGGTGTCGAACAGCGTGGACAGCCACACCAGGGCGCCCACGGCTGCGACGATCAGCACCAGGCGGGTGCGCAGCGCCCGGCCGCGCGCCGCATCGCGTCGCAGGGACTCGGTCAGGGCCGCGGCCTGTCCGGCGGGGGTGGCGCTGCTGCCTGCAGGCCGAGTGCTGTCCATAGGTCGCCGCGCGTGAATGGTTTGGCCAGGATGCGCATCGCCCCGAGTCTCACCGCCATGGCATCATTCGCCATGTCTCCCGGGGAGAATCGGCCCGAGGCAAGCACGATCGGCGCGCGCGGGTAGGCACGCCGCCAGGAATGAAGGACCGTATGAGC
>Ga0209274_10001019_pt1 | contig 14911 bp, 15 predicted proteins | sample HubBroMetageREF1_FD_188343 | JGI IMG/M metagenome (GOLD analysis project Ga0209274, IMG submission 188343) | Reference soil microbial communities from the Hubbard Brook experimental Forest, New Hampshire, USA - Hubbard Brook CCASE Soil... | ecosystem: Environmental > Terrestrial > Soil >...
GTTCGGCTGGGGAGCGGCGCAGGTACTGGTGTGCGCAGCGCTGCTGGGTGCCGCTGCCTGGGCGCTCGGTGAGCCCCCGACCGCCGCGGCCATCATCGGCTTCGGCCTGTCCTTGTCCTCAACCCCCCTGGTGCTGCAGATGCTCGCCGAGCGCGGCCAGTTGAAGACCCAGCACGGGCGCGCCGCGTTCGGGATCCTGCTGTTCCAGGACCTCTCGGTGCTGCCGGTGCTCGCGGTGCTGCCGCTGCTCTCGCCGCTCGGACAAGCCCACGCCGGCACCGGCGCCTGGTGGGTGCCACTGCTGAAGCTGCTGGCGGTGGCCGTGGTCATCATCGGCGGCGGGCGGCTGCTGTTGCGGCCGGCGCTGCGCGTCGTGGCCCGCGCGCGGGTGGTGGAAGTTTTCACGGCGGCGGCGCTGCTCACCGTGATCCTCACCGCGCTGCTCGCCAATCTCGTCGGACTGTCCATGGCGCTGGGCGCGTTTCTTGCCGGGGTGCTGCTCGCCGACAGTGAATTCCGCCACGAGCTGGAAGCGGATTTGGAACCCTTCAAGGGCCTGCTGCTCGGCCTGTTCTTCATCGCTGTCGGCATGAGCGCCAACCTGGGTCTGCTCAAATCAGAGCCGCTGACGCTGCTCGCGCTCACCGCCGGATTCCTCGTGATCAAGGTGCTCGCCGTGACGGCTCTCGGGCGGCTCGCGCGGCTGCGCCCGGAGGCGGCGTGGCGCCTGGGGTTCGCGCTGCCCGCCGGTGGCGAATTCGCCTTCGTGCTGTTCACCCTCGCGGCGAGCCAGCAGATCCTCGACCCGCGGGTCGCTGACCTGCTGGTGCTGGCCGTGACGCTGTCGATGATGTTAGGACCGGTGCTGCAGCTGGCACACGAGGCGCTCCTTAAACGCCGGCTCGCCGGCTCGGCGCGCCCGTTCGACGCTATCGAGGAGCACGACATCCCGGTGATCATCGCCGGCTTCGGACGTTTCGGGCAGATCGTGGCCCGCATCCTCAGGGTGAAGGGCCTGTCGTTCACCGCGCTCGACGCCAGCCAGACACACGTGGACTTCGTGCGCCGTTTCGGCAACAAGGTGTACTACGGCGATGCCTCGCGGCTCGACCTGTTGCGCGCCGCGGGCGCGGAAACCGCGCAGGTGCTGGTGCTCGCGATCGACGACGTGGACGCCTCGGTCCGCACGGCGATACTGGCGCGCGAACAGTTTCCGCAGTTGAAGGTGTTTGCCCGGGCGCGTAACCGCCAGCACGCCTTCGCGCTCAAGGACGCGGGTGTCACCAACATCATCCGCGAGACCTATGGTTCGAGCCTGGAAATGGCGGCCGCGGTGCTGGAGGCGCTCGGGAAAACCCCAGCCGCGGCGCGCGAGGCGGTGCGCCGCTTCCGCCAGGCTGATGAAGCGACGCTTGAGGCGCAGTACCAGGTCAAGGACGATGCGGAGAAGTTCCTCGCCACCTCGCGCGCGGCCGCGCAGCAGCTGGAAAAACTGTTCGACGCCGACCGGCCGCCGGCGCAATGACATGGATGAAGCCCGCAGCGTGCGTGAGTTCTGGTTCGGGCGGTTGCCGCTGTCCGCCAGCGCGCTCGATCAGCGCATGCGTTTCTGGTTCGGCGGCGGGCCATCGGATCTGCGCCAGCGGTGCGATGAGCAGATCCGCACGCGTTTCGGCGCGCTGTTCGAAAAGGCGATCGCTGGAGGACTCGCCAGCTGGGCGGATGGCCCGCGACGGCGGCTGAGTCTGGTACTGGTGTTCGATCAGTTCCCGCGCAACATGTTTCGCGGCAGCGCGCGCGCTTTTGCCTACGACCCGCAGGCGCTGGCGCTGACGCTCTCGGGGATGCAGTCGGCGGCTGATGCAGCGCTCGACGTCGTCGAACGGCTGTTCTTCTATATGCCGTTGCAACACGCGGAGAACGGCGAGGTGCAGGACGAGTCGGTGGCGGCCTACCGCCGCCTCGTGAGCGAGGTCCCGGCGGAACTCTCCAGGTTATTCCAGGGGACGTTGCGGTCGGCGGAAAATCACCGCCAGCTCATCGCACGTTTCGGGCGCTTTCCGCACCGCAATCACGCGCTCGGGCGCGAGAGTACGTCCGAGGAGCAGGAGTGGCTGCGCAAGGGCGGGCAGTCCTTCGGTCAGTAGTCGCCCGCGAGCCGCTCGAGCTGCCGGATACGCTCGAGCAGCTCCAGTGCCAGCACGGCGCCACTCGCGTTCACCCCGAGATCGCTCATCAGACGGCTGACAACCCGCAGCCGCGGCAGCGCCGTGGCCGGGACCTGCCACTCCCCGGGCCCGCCCTCGCGCGGGGTGAGAAGTCCGAGCTCGGCGAGCTCGCGCACCGCGTTAAGATCAATGCTGCACAGCTGGCAGACTTGCGCCGCTGCAATCCAGTCGCCTTCGCCCAGGACGTGAGCCTCGAGCACCGCTGTGGTCACCCTTACCATGTTGGTTTCCTCGCCTTCAGCTTGCGCGCGGGTTGAAGTTGAGCTTGGCGCGCATTTCCTCGTACAGCGCCTTCGCCTGCGGTGAGTCCGCGGGCGGCAGTACCACCTTGAGTTGCACGTACTCATCCCCCGGGGGCTGCCCGGGAAGTCCCCGTCCGCGCAGCCGCAGCTTCTGCCCCGACTGGGCGCCGGGTGGAATCTGCATCTGCACCGCGCCGCCAAGCGTCGGCACGGTCACGGCGGCGCCGAGCGCGGCTTCCCAGGGCGCAATGCTGAAACTCACAGTCACGTCGCGGCCATCGAGCTGGTACTGGGCATGCGGCTGGATGTGCACCTCCAGGTACAGGTCCCCCGCTGACCCCTGGCCGGCGGCGGGCTCGCCCTGCCCCCCTAAGCGTACCAACTGCCCCTCGGCGACGCCGGCCGGAATGTTGACGCGCACGGTGCGCGCACGCAGTTCGACCGACCCATCGGGCTTGAATTCCGGGTGCCGCAGTTCGAGCGTGCGTGTCGTACCGCGAAACGCTTCCTCAAGATCAAGCTCCACGCGCGCGTGATGGTCGCGCCCGGGGCGCGCGCGCGGCCCGCCCCGGCCTTGCGCTGCGTCGCCGAAGAGTGAAGAAAAGAACTCACTGAATCGCTCGTCGTTGAACGCGGCGTCCCCGTCAGCCCCGCCGGACCCGTCACCGGCTGCGGCGCGCGCCCGGCCGCGCTGGGCGCGGCCCGCGTGAGCCCCCTCCCAGCCGGGAGGCGGACGAAATTGCTGCCCGGACTTCCAGTCGCTGCCAAGCTCGTTGTAGGCGGCACGCTTTTGCGGATCCTTCAGCACCTCGTAGGCTTCCTGCATTTCCTTGAAGCGCGTTTCGGCGTCTTTTTCCTTGCTCACATCCGGGTGGTACTTGCGCGCCAGGCGCCGGTAGGCGCTCTTGATCTGCTCAGCGGTGGCGCTGCGCTCGACCCCGAGGACCTTGTAGTAATCGCGGAATTCCATGGCGTGCATTCTAGCCTCGGCGCGCACCGGGGTGGTGCGGGCGCGCCCCTCCTTAGCACCGCCGCGATGCAAAGGCGCGGCTCGCGGGCCGGCGAAGTAACCCCTGCACATCAAACTGGCGGGAGGCACGGAACTTGCTCCGTGCTAAAGGCTGTAACGAGGGGTGCCTGCGATGATGCGTTTGTCCCGTCCCCCGCCGCTGCGCAATCTGCGGGCGTTCTGCGCGGCCGCGCGCCACCGCAGCTTCAAGCTCGCGGCGGATGAGCTGTGCCTGACGCCCTCGGCCGTCAGTCACCAGATGAAGGAGCTCGAGGCGGCCCTCGGCGTGCCGCTCTTCGAGCGCAAGACGCGCTCGCTCGAGCTCACCACCGCCGGCTACCGGCTGCTCGAGGAGGCGGAGCCGCTGCTCGACGCGCTCGAGCGGATGCTGACGCAGGTCGCGCGGCGTAGCGGGCGCCTGACGCTGCGCCTGCGGATGCCGGCGCTGTTTGCGAACGAGCTGTTCATCCCGCGCCTCGCGGGCTTCTGCGAGGCGCATCCTCTGATCGATGTGCAGCTCGACACCCGCGACCCGCGGCCGGTGGCGCATCCGCCTACGGCCGATGTATCGGTGTTGCTCGCGGACGAGGCTCCACAGGGACTGGAAAGCGCGCGCCTGTTCGCGAGCCCCCTGACCGCGGTGTGCTCGCGCGAGCACGCCGCGGCAGTGGCGCGTCTGGGCCGCGGCGTGTTTGCCACGCTACCGCTGATCGTGGACCGCACCCGGCCCTTTGCCTGGGGCAGCTGGGCGGAAGAGGCGGGACTTGAGACACCTGAGCCCAGGCAGGTGATCGAGCTCGACACCATGTCGGCGGTGGTGCGCTCCGCCGAACGAGGCCTCGGTATTGCGCTCGTGCCGGGTTTGCTGTGCGACTCGTGGATCCGTTCCGGTGCCCTGGTGCGTGTGTTCGCTGTGGAACTGGCCACCCGCGACGCCTACTACCTGGTGAGCCGGCCGAAGGACGCGCACAAGCCGCAGGTAAGAGCCCTCACGCGCTGGGCGTTGGCGCAGTACCAGCCGGCGGCTTGAGAAGCGTGAGCGCGGCTCACGCGTGAGCCAATTCTTTTCGTTTGTTGGAGCGCCCCGCAGTCCTTATCGTGGCGACGCGCTTTGAGCAGTTCGGGCTCACGACAACTGAAAGCAAGTTTGGGCAACAGGAGACGGGCCGATGACGAAGCAACATCGCAATCAGGATGCAATACCTCAACAGCAAGCTGGCCAAACAGCCGGCCAATAAATGACCGGAGCGGGAGACGGGTCATCTTTTCGATCCCCCTCGAGCGGAAGGTTCCGTCTCCCCTCCGATCACCGGCGCGCAAGTGCAGCAAAAAAAGACGCCGCGTGCGGGGGAAGTCGCATCGCGGCGTACAAGAGGCGAACACGGGGAGGTTGTTCGCAACTGCTCGTAGCAGGAGCAAACGCTGTGCCAGCCCGGCAAGCGCTGTATAAACAGGCAGTTACAGATTGACCGCCCGACTCGCGGTGACGAGAATTGTCAGTTGCGGTCCGAAACCGGCACGGCCATGCAGGCTTGCCACTGTTGTTTCAAAGATGCGCAGATGCCGCGCGCCTGGGCCTCATCCTCAGTAGGCACCTGCAGTCGGTACAGATGCCCTGACGGGGTACTGGCTGCAACGATGTGCGGCGAAAGACCGCCGAACTCCGCACCGAAGCGTGTCTGCAGACGGCCCCACTCCGCCTCGGCGGTCGCTTCGCTGCCGAACGCCCCGAGCTGCACCGAGTAGTTGCCCACGCTGGCGCTGGACACCGCATCCGCAGAAGCCGCAGGAGTTTGTGTCGCTACGGCGAGGCGCAGCGTCGCGGCGGTTTGCGCCGCCGCGGGTGGCGCGCTGCTCGCAGCGGCCGGCGCATTCGTCGCGGCGTTCGCTGGCTGATCGCGGGCTGCCGCGCTGGCCGCGGCCAGCTGCATCAGCCGCACGCCGGTGGTGCCCTGCAGCGAGGACGCCTGCTCCGGAGGCTGCTGCGCAATGCGTGGCGCTGAGCCCAACGCAAATGCTTCGATACGGATCCGCGCGGTTTCAGACCAGTGGCCGCTCGGGTGCTGTGCGAGAAATTTCTGGTAGGCGGTCAGCGTCGCAGCAGCTGACGCCTGCTGCCAGTCCTGATCCTCCGCAAACTGCGCGATGCGCGCCCGCGCCTGGCGGACCAGCTCGCTCTGCGGGTGCTGCTCGATGAACACGCCGTAGGCCTCATTCGTCCCGGCGCTCTCCGCGGAGTGCCAGTCCTGCTGCTCGCGGCTGCAGCCCGCCACCAGCACGGCTAACACGCCGATGAGCGCAGTGCGAGCAGCTCTTCCTCCCTGGAATGTGACCATGGTCGGCATCTTAAGGCACCGGAGGTTCGTATGATCAGCGGATGGCCGAAACTCTGAAACGCAGGCTCATTGACCAGATCGGCGATTCGCCGACGTTCGTGACCGAAGGCAGCCGCATCACCGGCGATCTGGAGGCTGTGGGACCGCTGGTCGTGTGTGGCGCAATTGTGGGTGACGGGCGCGTGGCGGGTACTCTGCACATGGCCGTGACCGCGCAGTGGCACGGCGAAATCCATGCGCAGGCCGCGGTGGTCGCCGGGCGGATCACCGGCCGCCTCGTCGTCGAGGATAAGCTCGAGGTGGCGGCGACCGCCATCATCCGCGCCGACATCGTCGCGCGCAGCATCGCCGTCGCCAAGGGCGCGGTCATCGAAGGCGCGGTGACCGTCACCAGCGGCCAGCCGGTTGTGCAGTTCGAGGAGAAGCGCACGCGGCACGGCTAGCGCGCTGCCGCGAAAACCAATCACATCGGTCTTCAGGGCGCCTCGCGCACGCTGAGCTGCTCGGCTGCAGCGGGCGCAGCAGCTGCCGGCTGCACGGCTCCCAGCAGCCCCAGCACATGCCGTTCAAGCCACGTGGGGCCGGTAAGATCGTCGAAGAAACCGCAGTGACCGCCGTAGCGGGTGAGCGTGACGGCGAGCGACGGGGGCGAGGCAATGCGCGCCAGATCGCCCACCGGGATCATCGGATCGTCCTGTGACATCAGGATGTAGGCAGGCGTTTCAACGCTCGCCAGACGCTCGCCGGTGATGGCGTAACCGCTCAGATAGTCATCCAGTGTTGGGAACTCGGTGTAGTGATGCACCAGCTCCGCCGTCATCTGTTCCAGGTGGCGCATGCTCTCCAGGGTGCGGAAATCGTAGCTGTCAGGCCACGCCGCCTGTTTCTTGCGCAGCGACCGCAGCCACTTGCGCACGAAATACATCTCGTAGCCGGGCATGCCATGCTGCAGCGCCGCCATGGTGACGTGCGGCTCGAGCACCGGCGACACCGCGATCACGCGGGCCAGGTTAAGGCCCGCCGCCCGTGCCTGCGCCGCCACGCGCAGCGCGAAATTGCCGCCGAGCGAGAAGCCTACGAGCTGCAGCGCCTGTCCCGGATAGAGCCCCTGCAGCGCGTGCACCGCGCCGACCACTTCCGGCAGCCGGCAGGAGTGGAACAGCTCGCGGTTCAGGTGATGAGTTTCGCCGTGATCGCGCAGGTTCAGCCGCACGATCTCGAAACCGCGCGCGAACAGGCGCTGCGCCAGCGACAGCACGTAGAGTGACTCGGCGCTCCCCTCCCAGCCGTGCAGCAGCACCACGGGCCGCCCGTTCGAGGGCGTAGGACTGGAGACGAAGCACTGCAGGCGCACTCCCTCTCCGCAGTCGAGCAGCACCTCGCGCTCGGCCGCCACCAGCGGCGCCGCCTGGCGCACGACACGGCCGCGGCGCACGAAGCTGCTCGCGAGTATCGACTGCAGGTGCGGATTGCGGAGCCACCACGGTGGCCGGAAATCGTCGTCGGCGAATGGCGTGGGGGTAAGCGCGCCCGGATTCAAGGTACGCGGATCTCGACCCGATTGTTGGCGCTGCCCGCGCGATTCCAGTCGCCGGCAGTCAGGTCCCCCGCCACCGTCGGATAGGGTGCGCGCAGATTGTCCGCCTCCCCTACCGACACCTGCACCTGCAGCGCGCCGTGCGTAGCGCTGCGCACCGAGGCAATGAGATTGGCGAGCGCGAGCGGCGTGCGCTGCGTGGGGGACAGTGCGTCATCGGCGGGGTTGCCGACGGTGTCGCACTTGGCAAACGGCATCTCATCCGGCGGCACGGCAAAGCCGTCGTTGGCGTTGCCGACCAGACAGAACCGCCCGGCGAAAGCTCTGATGTCCACCACGCCCGTCACCTTCTGCTGCGTCAGCCGATCAAGGAGTCGACGGATGATTTCGAGCCGCGCGCCGCCGAGCGCATCCGCGCCATAAGGGACCGGCACGATGATGGGTCTGAGCTCAGCGCCCGGCGCTGTTGCCGGGCCCGGCGGCTGCAGCGCCGCTGCCGGGGCCGCGTCGCTGGCAACGCCGGCCGCAAGCTCGGGTTGTGCCTCACGCTCGCGCTGTTGTGTGAGTTCGGTGCGCACCGCCTCGAGCAGTTGCGCGCTGCGCCACCAGGCGGCGGCGCCCGCGAGCCCTATGACAAGCAGCGTGCATGCCAGCAGCCACGCCCAGGGTGGTATTGCGCGCGGCTGCCCCGCGGGCGGCAGCGACTCGAGCAGCAGCGCCCGCACCTCCGCGGTGATGCGATCGGTCTGCGTGTCGATGCCGGCGACCAGCGCCCGGCGCAGGTCTGCGAAATGTTCGCGCAGCGTGCTCTCGGTGAGCGCCCGGGACGTGAGGCCCCCGCCCGCATCCCGCGCGCCCTCGACGTGCAGGCTTACGGGTGTGAAGGTCGCCTGCTCGGGACTGCGCCGATCGGCAACCAGGTGCAGCTGGTATAGCACCTTGGAAACATCGGTCGGCTTGATCTGCTTGGGCAGCACGCCCACCGCGCCGAGCGCGCGCGCCTGGCCCAGGTACAGCTCCCCTTCCTGGGAGGTGTACATCATGATGGGGATGGTAGCGGTGCGCGGATCGTTCTTGATGGCCTGCACCGCCTGGAAGCCGTCCATGCCGGGCATCAGGTGATCCATGAAGATCACATCGGGGCGGTTGCTGCTGAGGTACTCGATCGCCGCCTCCGCGCTCTCGGCGCTGTCGACGTCGATGTCGTAATTCTCCAGGACCCGGGCGAGAAACACGCGCGCCGACTTCGAATCATCGACGATCAGCGCCCGTTTTGCGCCCATGCTCCGCTCCCAACAGCCGCAGTCCAGCGGTGGGGAAAGTGTAGCTCAGAACCCTTAGGGTTCAAGGCGTCGCGCCCCAAAGACAAAAAACCCTTCAGATCAGGCGCTGGCGCGGGCGGTGTATGGCGCGCTGAGCAGCTGCGCGTACAGACCCTTCAGACGCCGCGCCATCACGGCCGAGGACCAGGTGCGCGCGTAGGCGCGGCCGCGCGCGCCAAGCTCAGCACGCAGGCCCGGCTCGGTTAGAACCCGTACCACCGCGGCTGCAAAGGCCGCGCAATCCTCGGGCACGACCAGGGCGCCGGAGTCAGGCAGCAGGATCGAGCGGGTGCCAAGCTCGGCGGTGGAAACCACCGGCGCACCCTGTGCCATGGCTTCGAGCAGCACCAGTCCCTGCGTCTCGGTGCGCGAGGCAAATACGAACGCATCCGCTGCCGCGTAACAGTCGAGCAGTTGCGTGTCACGCGGCAGATAACCTGCGAAGTGTACCTGCCTTGCGAGCCCGAGGGCTGCCACCTGCGCGCGCAGCGCCTCGCGCGCCGGCCCTTCGCCGGCGATCACGAGCAGCGCCTGCGGCACCGCCGCCAGCACCTGGGCGAAAACCCGCACCAGAAAGCCGATATTCTTCTCGTGCGCGACACGCCCGACATAAGTCAGGAGCGGTCGGTTGGCACCAAGTCCCTCGCGCGCACGAAATGCCTGGCCGTCACCGGCACGGAAGCAGTCCGCGGCGAGGCCCGTGGGCAGTATGTGGATAGGCGTCCTTACCCCGTACTCAGCCAGCACGGCGCGCATCGGCTCCGAGGGCGCAATCAGCGCCTGTACCTGGGCGCACTGCGAGCGGGTGAAGCTGCGCGCCAGCGCCCGTCCCATACGCCGCGGCAGCACCGGCAGGTAGTGATGCAGGTACTCCTCGAAAAAAGTGTGGTACGTCGCGATACACGGGATGCCGGCGCGGCGCGCGAAGCGCGTGCCGGCGTAGTGCGCGACGAACGGCGTGTGGATGTGCACCAGGTCGAAATCCGCGTGCGGCAGTTGCTCGAGCGCACGCCTGAGCGCTCCCCAGTGCATGCGGCGATCCTCCGGGTCACGCGGCACGCGCGCCGCGCTCACGCGCAGCACCTGCGGCTCATCGCTGAGGTTCTGCGGCGCCTCGCCGTAGTACGGCGCCACCAGCTGCGTTGCCACGCCCTCGTTGGCGAGATCCTCGCGGAAGGTGCGGATGGAGGTCGAGACGCCGTTGACGCGCGGAAAGTAAACGTCGGAGATGAAGAGCACCCGCACGTGTTCAGGGCGCGGCGCGCGGTGGGCGCGCTGGCACGCAGGCAGTTCGCATCAGTGGGATCTTACGCCAGCGACGTGCCAAGTTCCGCCAGCGCGGCGCCGATGGCCGCCCCGGCGAGAACATCCGACGGATAGTGCAGGCCGAGCACCACGCGCGAGCCGGCGATCAGCGCCGCCAGCGGCACCAGCACCCAGGCCAGTTCCGGAAAGTGCGCGCATGCCTGCCAGGTGAACGACACGGCGTGCAGCGTGTGACCGGACGGGAAGCTGTAGCGGTCAAGCGGTGCGGCCCCGCGGTCGATCGCGGCGTGCGTGATGAAAGGACGCTCGCGCACGAACGTGCGTTTGAGCAGCGCGTACACGAGTACGCCGAGCGCGCCCGTCAGCGCCATGACGATCGCCGGCTTCACCGCCGTGTGCCCGTAGATGAGCGGCAGCGCGAGGATGAGCGCATACCAGGCAAGTCCGTCGCCCAGGCGGCTGGCGAGCTGGAATACGCGGCGCGGAACCGCGAACGACGCGCCGCGGTTCAGCCTGCGGCACAGGCCGTATTCCGCGGCGTCGAAGCGCGCGATGACCGTGTGGATAGCGGTCGCTTTCATGGGAACAAGCCTCGGATCTGCGCGCTTCAGACCCGTGACGGGAATGTGAAAGATTTGTTTCTACAAGGACTTAGGAGGCTTTTTGTGTGTCTCACATCACATATCTGGACGCCTGCAGGCCGCAAGCGTCGCGGCGGCGAGGCGCGACGCTGCTCCCGGGGCGTGGGCGAAAAACAGCGACGGCTCGATGAGTTCCAGCTCCAGCAGCCGCGGGGCGCGCGATTCATCGCGGATGAGATCCACGCGCGCGTACGGCAGCACACCGAATCGCAGTCCCGCCAGCACCCGCTGCGCCACATCCAGCTCCTCGGGCGCCGGGGTGCGCGCCGTGATTTTTTCCGGCGCGAACAGTGCGCGCGTGGCCGGCGCCCCCGCCGGCAGGAGCGCCTCCTTGCAGATCGCGTGGCTGAAGCGCCCGGCGATGAAGATGAGCGCGGTCTCCCCTGCGGTATCGACTGCCGGCAGATATGGCTGCAGCAACACGCTGCGCTGCGCAGCCAGCAGTGCGCCGATGTGCGCCAGCGCCTCAGGTATGGCGGCGCGCGCGTGGCGCCGCGTGTCGCGCGAGCCCGCGCCCACGGCCGGCTTCACCACCAACTCAGCGCACGCCTCGCGCGCGAGGAACTGCGCCAGTGCGATGGTGGGATCCGCTGCGGGTTCCACGAAGGCGCTGGCGACCACCGGCAGTCCGCTGCTGGCGAGTTCGCGCAGATAGTGCTTGTCGGCGTTCCAGCGCACCACGTTCGGGGGATTCATGAGTTGCGTGAGCGCCGCAGTGCCCGCAACCCAGTCGAGAAATTCCGGCAGGCGCTGGGTGTAGTCCCAGGTGGAACGCAATAACGCCACATCGAAGCGCGCCCACTCGACGCGCCTGTCGTCCCAGTCGACCACGGCGGCGTGCGCGCCGGCAGCACTGAAGGCCGCCAGCAACGGCGGCAGATCCTCATCCAGGTCACGCGCGGCGCGCGCGCTCACCAGCGCAACGCTCCGCTTCACTCCCTGATTCCCGTGCCCCGGTTCATGAGGACAAGAGCGGCGGCGAACAACGCGATCGCCGCCGCCGTCATGAGCGCAAAGGCAATCGCGACATCGACGTCTGAGACACCGAGGAAGCCGTAGCGGAAGGCGTTGACCATGTAGAGAATCGGATTGGCGTAGCTCAGGCTGCGCGCCCACTGCGGCAACAGGCTGATCGAGTAGAACACGCCGCCGAAATAGGTGAGCGGCGTCAGCACAAAGGCCGGAATCCAGTTCACCTGGTCGAAGTTCTTCGCAAACAGTGCATTCAGGAAGCCGCCGAGCGCGAAGGTGAGCGAGGTTAAGAGCAGCGCCGCCACGATAACCAGCGGGTGCTGCACGTGCAGGTGGGTGAACACCAGCGACACGATGGTGACCGCGACTCCCACCAGCAGGCCGCGCACGATCCCGCCGGTGGCGTAGCCGCCCACGATCACCCAGTTTGGCAGCGGTGAGACCAGCAGTTCCTCCACGTGCTTGCCGAACTTGGCGCCGAAGAAGGAGGCCACGACGTTGCCGTAGGAGTTGGTGATCACCGCCAACATGATGAGCCCGGGCGCGATGTACTGCTTGTAGTCGAAGCCGCCCATGACCCCGACCCGACGCCCGACGATGCTGCCGAAGATCGTGAAATACAGCACCGAGGTCACCACGGCCGGCACAATGGTCTGGCCCCAGATGCGGATGATGCGTCCGTACTCACGGATGACGATGGTCTTGAAGCCGATCCAGCGCACCACCTGCAAACTGACCGGCGGCGCGGCCGACTGCGCCACGACGCTCATCGCGCCACCTCGGTCGGCGTGGGTACCGCCAGCCCGGACGCCGCCCGCGGCAGCGTGTCCGCGCGCGCGCCCTCGGCGCTGCCGCTGCCGCTGCGTCCCTCGACCAGGCGCATGAATACCTCTTCGAGCCGGTTCACCTTGTTGCGCATGCTCAGGACTTCGATGCCGAGCGCGGACAGCCGCGCGAAGATGTCGTTGAGATTCTCATCCTTCGAGATTTCAACTTCCAGCGTGTGGTCATCCACCAGTCGCACGGGGTAACCCTCCAGCGCGGGCGCCTGCGAGAGTGAGTCGCGCAGGTTGAGCACGAAGGTCTCGAAGTGCAGCCGGCGCAGGAAAGTGCTCATGCGATCGCGCGCGACGATGCGTCCGCCATTGATAATGGCGACGTTGCGGCACAACGTCTCGGCCTCCTCCAGGTAGTGGGTCGTGAGGATAATGGTGGTGCCGCGCTGGTTGATCTCGCGCAGGAAGTCCCACATCGAGCGGCGGATTTCGATATCGACCCCCGCGGTGGGCTCATCGAGAATCAGCAGACGCGGTTCGTGCATGAGCGCGCGCGCAATCATCAGCCGCCGCTTCATGCCGCCCGACAGCCCGCGTGAAATCCCGCCGCGCTTGTCCCACAACTGCAGCTGCTTCAGGTACTTCTGCGCGCGCTCGCGCGCCACATTGCGCGCAACGCCATAAAAGCCGGCCTGGTTCACACAGATCGTGAACGGCGACTCGAACATGTTGAAGTTCAGTTCCTGCGGCACGATACCGATACAGGCCTTGGCCGCCTCGAGCTCGCGGTCGATGTCGTGCCCGAACACCTGCGCCTCGCCCGCACTCTTGTTGACGAGCGAGGTGATGATGCCGATGAGCGTGGTCTTGCCGGCGCCGTTGGGACCCAGGAGCGCGAAAAAGTCCCCCTGCTCGACGTCCAGATCCACGCCCTGCAGCGCCTGGACACCGTTCCTATAGGTCTTGGTAAGCCCTCTGACAGACAGTGCATTCATGGCGGGAAGGATCGGGTGTCACGCGCGCGAGCGCAAGTAAGCGGCGAGCCGCGGACGGGGTATTGACGAGGGCGTCAGACCGCGTTGCGCAGCAAACCCTCGGCGGAGCTGTCCGCGGCAGCATCGCCTGCGCCCTCGTCCGCGCCGCTGTGATACCACCAGGCGTTGCGGCCGCGCTTCTTGGCGGAATACAAAGCGACGTCGGCGAGCAGCACGGCATCCTCGTGCGAGTACTTGCCGCCGCGTGTCACCGTAGTGACCCCGACGCTCACCGTGAGGTATGGGCGCGTCTGCGCGCCGTCGTGTGCAATGCCAAGCTCGGCGACCGCGCGCAGCACCTTGGCGGCGGCATCGGTGGCCTCGGCGCGATCGCTGCCGACCAGGATGGCGATGATCTCCTCGCCCCCGTAGCGGGCCACGACATCCAGTGGCCGGCGTCGCGCCGCGCCGGCAATCGCCGCGGCCACCTCCTTCAGACAGCGGTCGCCCGCCGGGTGGCCGTAGTGATCGTTGTAGGCCTTGAAGTGATCGATATCCATCAACATGACCGACACCGGCAGACCGCTGACGCGCGCGTGCTGCCAGAGGCTGCGAGCCTGTTCTTCGAGCGCCACACGGTTGAGCAGGCCAGTGAGCCCGTCATGCGCGGCAACTTCCGCCAGGCGACGGCGCTCCAGAAACGCCACGCGGTTGGCGTACTCGAGTGCGTAACAGCCGGCGCCGCCGATGAGGTTGGCGCACAAGAGCACGAACAGCGAATAGGCCGCGACCGTCGGCGCGATCTTCCCCAGCAGCGCCGCCACCGAGTAGGCGGCGATCAGCAGCAGGTTGGTGCGCAGTGCCGCTTTGAAAGTCAGTCCCAGCATGAAGTAGAAGAAGAAGGCCGCGAGCAGCAGGCGCGCCGCCACCAGGGGCAGCGTCGCCGGAGTCGCGTCCACCGCGAGGAACACGCTGCCAACACCGAACAGGGGAGCGGCGAGCTGGATCGCCGGCTGATACCAGCGCGGGTAGAGGTGCGCACCGGTGAGGCCCAGCATGATCAGCACCAGCGGCAGCTGCAGGCCGAAGCGCCACGCATCGGGCTGCGCCAGGCGCGGGCCGACCAGCAGCCAGTGATCGATGATCGCGAAGCCGAGCACCGTGGAGAGCGCCACCAGGATACTCATGCGGATCCAGGGACGCGCCGCGGCGCGGTAACTTACCAGGAAGTGCCGTTCCAGCTCCGCATCCGGAAAGCGCAACTTAAGTCGCGCACGGCGTGGGCGATTCTCTGTCGACACCGTTCTCGATCCGCGCACCGGGCGGTTTGCCGGCCCTTCAGCGCGTAAGTCTAGCTCTGGCCGGAGCGATCGCGCAGCCGTTCGCGCTTCGCGCGCGCCGGCGCCTTCACCCGGGTTGCCCACACTTCGTAAGGATCCCAACCAGACTTCTGGGCAGGCTCGCGCACGGCGCTCACAGCGCCCTCGAATTCCTCATTGGCGGCAGTCAAGCGGCGTTGAGCGGGTCCCTGCGCTCCTTTGCTCTTCATCGACCGCGCTCCTGCTCATCGTGTTGGTGGACGCCCAGTGCGTCCGTTGTCCGTCGCTC
>Ga0209274_10001020_pt1 | contig 14908 bp, 11 predicted proteins | sample HubBroMetageREF1_FD_188343 | JGI IMG/M metagenome (GOLD analysis project Ga0209274, IMG submission 188343) | Reference soil microbial communities from the Hubbard Brook experimental Forest, New Hampshire, USA - Hubbard Brook CCASE Soil... | ecosystem: Environmental > Terrestrial > Soil >...
CGGGTCCTGCCCGGGAATTCCCGAACTGGTCGACGCAGATCCGAGGGGTGAAGTCGTCGCCGCCGTCGGCAGCGCGACGGGCGAATTCGAGGCGGCGGATCCCGGGACTCCGCTGGCCGCGGCCGTGACGCCGACCGACGCGGGCGCGAGCATCAGGACGACGACGAGCACGGCGAGCACGAGCAGCAGCCCGTGACCGCGAACGTGCACCCACGGCCGCTTCTCCCGGAGAACGATCAGCCGCTCCCGCGTGACTCCGGCGTCGGAGGCCGGGGTGGATGGTCCTGCCGGACCGTACGGGTACGCCAAGGTCACGAGGAATGGCGAAGTGGGAATAGCTTTTAATCTAGTTGCAGGGCGCCGCGCCACTCCGCCCTCAGTCTCCGGGTACGTCCGGGGTCGCCTACGTCGGACCTGGAATCGATGCCGACACGGACTTTCCGGGGCATTCGCGAGCCCTTCTCGAGGCGAAGTTCGTGGACGCGGATTCAGCCCGGTGCCCACCCGGGGCATTCCGGTGGTGAACTGCTAGGCATTAAGTGCGGGCGGTTTGGGCGAACGCACCGGGACATGTCTTCGCACCCTTCGCGCGCGCGACTCCGCTCCGTGGCCGACTTCGCCCGCGTCGCACTTCTCGCTCTCGTCCTCGGCTCACTGCTTTGCTCAACCTCCTCGATCGCGGTGTCGGCCCCGCGCGCCGGCCCGGCGGCGGGCATCGACTTCCTCGCGCGCGGAGCGGATACCCCCGTTTCGAAGGCGTCGGTCGACCTCTCCTCCGTCTCGCCGGGGGTTTCGGTCGGTGCGGGACCCGCCGGGATCGCCTACGACTCGGAGGACGGGGAGGTCTACGTCGCCGACAGCGAGTCGTCCAGCGTATCCGTCCTAAATGCGAGCACGCAGCAGCCCGTCGGCTCGCCGATCACCGTTCCCTCAGGTCCGCAACAAGTCGTGTTCGACAGCGGTACAGGGGACCTCTACGTGTCGGACGCCGGCGACAATGCGGTGTCCGTCATTCGGGGCGCGACCAACTCGCTCCGAGTGTATGCGATCGCGGTGGGGAGCGATCCCACCGGATTGGCCTACGATGGACCCACGTCCTACATCTACGTCGCCAACACCGGGACGAACAACGTCACCGTGCTCGCAGACTACGAGTACGCCCAAGTCGTCCCGGGGTTCGCGGTCGGCTCGGCGCCGCGCGGAGCGGTATTCGACAGCACGAACGGAGACGTGTACGTAGCGAACTCGGGGAGCAACAACGTGACCGTCATCGACGGCACCGATGGCCGGGTCACCATCGGCGGCATCGCGACGGGGGCCGAGCCGGTCGCCCTCGCCTACGACGGCCAAACCCAGCAGATCTACATCGCCGAGAGCGGCGCCAACGCCGTCGGAACGCTCAACGGCTCGACGAACCGTACCGACGGGCCCACGATCCCGGTGGGCGTGGATCCGGATGCCATCGCCTTCGACGCGTCGACCGGAACCGTCTTCGTGGCGAATGCCGATTCGGATAATGTCACGGCGATCGATGCCGCGACGGGTCGAGCCATCGCCTCGATCGCGGTCGGCTCGGACCCGGACGGGATCGCCCTGGACTCCCGCGACGGCTTCCTCTTCGTCTCGAACTACGGCTCGGACAACGTCACCGTGATCAACTCTACGACGTTCCTGAACGTGGTTCCCGCGATCACCGTCGGGGAGGGGCCCGACGCGATCGCCTACGACGCCGTACACTCCGTCATGTACGTCGCCAACTCCGGTTCCGATAGCCTGACAGGGATCAGCGGCGAGACCTACACCGTAGTGGACCCCTCGCTTCCGGCGGGTGACACACCGTGTGGAGTGGCGTACGACCCCCACGACCAGAAACTCTGGGTGACCGACGAGGGGTCCGGGAATGTGTCGGTCCTCAACGCGACGAGCAATGCGATCGTGCCGGTCGGCGTCGCCCCCTGCGGGGTCGCGGTGGCAGGCGAGTTGGTGTTCGTCGCGAATTCGGGATCGGGAAACGTGAGCCTCTTCAACGCGTCGACGGGCGCTCCCGTGGGAACCGGGGTCGGGGTGGGGATCTCGCCGTGGGCGGTCGCGTATGACCCGACCGACGCCCGTGTCTTCGTCACCGACGCCGGTTCGCGCAGTGTCACGGTGCTCAGCGCGACGAACGGATCCGTCCTCCAGTCCGGGATCCCGGTCGGAGGGTCGCCGGTATCCGTCGCGTACGACGCCGCGACGGGAGACGTCTACGTCGCGAATTCCGGCACCGACAACGTCAGCGTGCTTTCCGCCGCCTCCGGGGCGGTGCTCGTCCGGGGCCTCCACGTCGGCGACTCCCCGCGAGGGCTGGCGGTGGACCCGCTGTCCGGAGAGGTCTACGTCGCGAACGCGGGGTCGGACAACGTATCGATCATCAATGGGCGGAACGAGACCGTCCAACCGTTCGCGATCGCGGTAGGGAAGGGTCCGAGCGCGGTGGCGTACGATAACGCGACCGACAGTATCTTCGTCGTCGATTCCGGAGCGAACGAGGTCTCCGTGATCCCCGGCTCCCCGCCGCCCGGATACGCGATCAGGTTCCAAGAGTCGAACCTGCCGGGGGGCGACGCGTGGTCCGTGTTCACCGCCGGCACGACCCACTCGACGACCTCGACGAGCATCGAATTTGATGAGCCGAACGGGACCTACTCGTTCTCGGTGTCCGGGCCGGCGGGATGGACGTCGACCCCCCGCTCCGGCGACGTGTCCGTCCACGGTGGAGCGCAAGAGGTGAATGTCACGTTCTCGGTCTCTACTTCGGCCACATACTCGGTAGAGTTCGAGTCATCTGGCCTCAGTCCCGGAACCCTCTGGACAGTGGACCTCAACGGCTCGATGCTCTCCGCGAACACGACCTCGATCGCGTCCAACGAGACGAACGGGACCTACCCGTACAGCGTCTCCGCCGTCGGGTGGGTCGCGTCGCCCTCGAGCGGGACCGCGGTCGTCGCCGGAGGCGCGGCTGCGGTGCCGATCGTATTCACGCTCAAACCGCCCGAGACGTTCGTCGTGACCTTCACCGAGAACGGTCTCGCCCCCGGCATCTCATGGACGGTGGTCCTCGGCGCATCCCAGAGTACCTCGGTGCTCGCGGTCGTCGAGTTCCAGGAACCCAACGGCACCTTTTCGTTCACCGTGAAGGTACAAGGATACACTCCCACCCCGGCGACCGGATCCGTCGTCGTCACCGGAAACTCCACGGTCGAGGCCGTGGGGTTCGTCGCCTCCGTGACCGGGAGTGGACCCCCTCCCGCGGGGATCGACGAGCTCGAGCTCGGCGTGCTGCTCGGGGTCCTCGTCGTCGCCGCCCTGATCGCCGTCGTGCTCCTGCGCCGACGGCGACCCCCCGCGACCGGGCTTGCGCTCAGTGGCACGACGCGGATCGATCCCGACGAGATCGAAGTGCTCCCGCCCGGTCCGCCGAGCGAACCCTCGGGATGACCTTCGGCCGCCGGAGCCCTGGATCGGGCGGTCCACGACCGCACACCCGTCCGCGACGCCCTCACGGGCTGCGCGCGGCAGAGGCACGGGTTCGGCGGGTTCTCTCGCGACTCCCGAGGGCAGACCATCGGAGGGCCCGGACCGAGTGCCTGTCCGACCCGCGGGGTCGGGAACGAGACGGCCCGCGCTCATCTTGTCGGGATGGATTTAAGTGCCAGGGCGAGTTGGACCCGACCGAGTCGGGCCTGAATGGACGTCACGCTCTACGCGATCGCACTCGCCGTGTTTGCGGTCCTGTACCTCGCGATCGGGGTGTTTCTCGCGTTCACGCTGATCATCACCCTCCTCGTGATCTTCGCCTACCTCGTCGTCCGGTATCGGGACCTCCCCGCGAACTACCCCCACTCCGCGTCCGACGCGATCACGACGATGATCTTCATCGGAATCACCTGGGCGATCTTCACGTTCGTCTCCGACAAGAGTCCGCTGCCGTTCATCGGGTCAGGTCTCACCTATACGACCCAGGCCCTCGTGCCGGTGAACACGATCCTCGCGATCGGCTTCGTCGTCGCCGTTCTGTTCCTGGGCGTCTTCTCGTTCCTCGCCAGCCGCAAGGAAGGGCCCGGCGACTCGGAACCCGATTCCGGCACCCCCAAGCAGGGCGTCGGAAGCTGAGCTCGTTCGGACTCTCGAACGCTCCGATTTCGTTTCGACGTACACGACGTGAACCGTCGAGCGCCGCCCCGGGACTCGGGGGGTGGGTCGCTTTCGGAGAGGCGAACGCTTACGCGTAGTGGCTTAGACTGGAGCGCTCTTTCTTCGCGGCTTCGCGCTCTTCGCCGTGCTCTTCCCGTCGGCGCTCCTTCTCGCACTCTTCTTCGGTGACCCAGAGGAACTCGAGGTCCTCCGGATGCTCGTGCGCTACGAACGCTCCCGCCTCGAAGGCGCTCGACAGGAGCTCCTCGAGGTTGTCGGCGTCCGACCCTTCGAGACGGCCCGCCGTCCGCCAGTACCAGTCCGGGGCCTTTCCCGACGCCTGGAGGTACTCGGTCACGAGGTCGTAGATCGAGGAGCGGTCGTCCGACAGGCGAACGTGGAGGTGGCGGTCCTTGTCGTCAGCACCGGAGGGGTCGGAGGCGCTCATGCGCCGGTCCAGAGAGACGGGCACTATAACTCCTCGTTCACCGGCGGACGAGCCGGGCGATGCTTGAAGAGGCCCCGTGAGTTGGGGACGCTCGAATCCGTGTACGCTCCCCCGTCGAACACCGCACCGGCCCAGGTCGGGACGCCCGACGCCGGGACCCGGAACCAGCGGTACAACTACCTCGTCGGTCGGTTGCGCAATCGCCAACTGACGATGGAGGAAGCGACCGAGCTGTTCACGCTCATGCAGGCCATGCTCGCTCGCGCGAACGAGCTCGCTCGGGTGGCGGCCTACCGTGCTTCTCCCGCATCGGCGGGCGCCTCGACCCCTCCGCCCCCTCCATCTCCTGCGGCGCCGTCGTCCTCGGATGACCTGCTCCTGGTAGGCATCCTCGCGATGGGCGCAGGGGCCGGCCTCCTGGCGGCGCTCGCCCGCCGCATGGGGGACCCGAACCCTCCCGCCCCCTCGGGGAGCGGGCGCTCGACCCCGAGCGCCACGTCCCGGTAGGGGTCGGTGGATGGCGTCCGACCGGTTCGTCTTCGCCCACCTCGCGGACGCCCACGTCGGCGCGTGGCCCCGGGACCCGGCCGTGCGTGCGGCGCTTCGGGAGAGCGTACTGCGCGCCCTGCGCGTGGTCTCGGAACGCGACGCGGAGTTCCTCCTGATCTCGGGAGACCTGTTCCACACCCCGGTGCCGGACCCCGGCGAGGTCGCCCCGATCGCCGCCGCGCTCCGCGACCTCGTCGCGAACGGTCGCCGGGTCTATGTCATCTACGGCTCGCACGACTACATCGCCCATCGAACGAGCTGGCTCGACGTGCTGGCGGAGACCGGCGTGTTCCTGAAGGTCGCCCCCGAGGCGATCCGGACGGAGGGGACCCGGTGGACGCTCCCCTTCCTCGTGGACGAGCCGACGGGCGCCCGGATCGCCGGTATCTCGGGGCGGTCCCACGGTCTCGACCGGGACTACTTCCGCGCCGTCGACTCGGAGGCATTCCGCGCGACGCCCGGGTTCAAGGTATTCCAATTCCACGCGGCGGTCGAAGAGTACCTTCCCCCGCAGCTGCGCCAGCACATCCGGGGGATCCGGCGGGACGACCTCCCGGCCGATTGCGACTACTATGCGGGCGGACACATTCATTACACGTACGAGGGGGAGGGGCCCGGCGGGGGCCGACTCGTGAACCCGGGCGCCGTCTTCGGGACGAGCCGGACAGACCTCGAACACGGGGAGGCCGGTCGGACCCACCAGGGGGTCGTGATCGTCACCGTCGATCACGGGGAGACCGCGGTGGAGTTCGTCGACACGGCTCCGCGCGGGTCGATCCGGCTCGTGGACGTCGACGTGACGGGACAGAGCGCGGACGAGGCGCACCGGTCGGTCGCCGCCAAGATCCGGGCGGCGAACGACCGCGTGGGGGTCCTGGTATTCCCGAAGATTCGCGGCACGCTCTCCGATGGCAGCGTCGCCGCGCTCGCGCTGAGCGAGGTCGCTCGCACCGAGGGCAAGTCGGCGGGTACCGTGCACTGGGACGTCAGCGACCTGGAGGCGCCCGGACCGGCCGGCGCCGGTTCGCTGAACGAGGCGGAGATCGAGAGCGCCGAGGTCCAGCGCCTGCTGACCTCCGAGGAGGGGCGCGCGTCGTGGCTCGACGGGGCGGACGGAGAACGACGCGTCCGCGAGCTCGTGCGTGAGCTCGGGATCCCCAAATCCGAGGGGGAGTCCCGTCCGGATTACACCAACGCCCGGCTCGGGGCGGCGCGGCGACTGCTCGGGGTCCGGCTCGACGGCGCGACGTAGGGGGAGGCGTGCGGCTTCGCCATCTTCGCGTCAAGAACATCCGAAGCTATCGGACCGGCTCCCTCGACTTCGGCGCCGGAACGACGCTCATCTCCGGCGACGTCGGCGCCGGCAAGACGAGCCTGCTCTACGCGATCGAGATGGCCCTCTTCGGGACGTCCGAGGTCGACGCCGCGTACCTGGTCCGACATGGGGCGCCCCATGCGGAGGTCTCCGTCGGCTTCGAGGACGCCGAGCACCGCTACGAGATCTCCCGGCGGTTCCGCCGGGTCCGGCGCCGGGGAAAGCAGACGTTCGAGCCGGAGGCGATCTCCTTCTCGGTGGACGGGGCGAAGACCGAGTACTCGGCCACCGAGTTGCGCCAGCGGGTCATCGAGCTGCTCGGATTTCCGGACAACCCGAACCCGCAGGCGCACTCCGACCTGTGGCGCTGGGCGGTTTACGTTCCGCAGGAGCGCATGCGCGATATCCTCGCGGCGAAACCGCAGGACCGTCTCGAGACCGTCCGCAAGGCACTCGGGGTCGAGAAGTATCGGACGGCCGCCGACAACGCCCAGGAGTTGGCGACCGACCTTCGGCGGAGCGCCCATGCCCGCAAGGCGGAGTCGGAACTCCTCCGCCACTTCGATGACGATTTCGCGGCAAGCACCCAGGAGGCCGACCGCCTTCGCATCGAACGCGTCGCGCTGGAGCAGACGATCGATGCCCGGGTCGCCGCGGTGCGCGAGGCACGCACGGAGCTCGAAGCGGTCCAGGCCCGGGTCCGGAAGGCCGAGGCGGACCGGCGGGAACTCGAGAGCCTCGGTCGCGAGGACGCGGCGGACGCCGCCGGCCTCGCGGACCGTGCCCGCGTGCGCGCGGAACGAACGGCCGCGGTCGAACGGCAGCGCATCGAAGCGGATGCCGCGCGGACCGAGGCCGGCACGCTGGACGCCCGACGGCGAGGATTGGCCGAGACCGAAGTCGGTCGAGCGGAACGTCGGGCGCAGCTCGGTCGCCTCGCCGATGACGTCCGCGACCTGGCGCAGGCGCGGGCCGACCTCTCGAGCGCGGAACGGGGCATCGAGCCGGCCTCGCGCGCCGTCGACCTCGCGGTCACGGAGCTGGCCCGCGCACGCTCCGCGGCGGACCGGGCCCGAGGCGCCGGGCCGACCCACGAGCCTCCGTCCCCGACCCCCGACACGCTCGAGGTCCTGGACCGGAAGCTCGACGCGGCGAAGGAGCGAGAACGTACCTGCTTCACCGTCTGGACGCGCGCCCAGGCCTCCCTGCATGAGTTCGAAGAGCTCCTGCGGGCGGGCGTCTGCCCCCGGTGCGGTCAGACGGTCGCAGCGGGCGAATTCGAACGCCACCGGTCCGATGCGTCGGCCCTCGAGCAGCGGGTCGGCGAGGAGCACCGTCAAGCGGAACTCGCCCGGATCGCTCTCGAGGATTCTCGCCGTGCCCGAGAACGGTACGAACGGGCACGCGACCGATGGCTCGAGGTCGAACGGGAACGCGCGGCGACGTCCGCGGCCGTCCACGTCGCGGAGGAGCGCGTCGCCGCCGCGGAGGCCGCCCGGCGCGAAGCGGCCGTCGTGGTCGCGGAGACCCGGGTCCGGGCCGCAGAGCTGGGCCCCGTGGAGGTCCGGGAGCGTTCGCTCCGTGCGGAGCTCGACGCTCTGGAGCTCGAACGGACCCAGCGGCTGGAGAGCGTCGAGACCGCGTCCGCGGCCGCCGAACGGATGCGCTCGGCCGTTTCCGCGGCCGAGGTACTCGAGGCGGAGGTCGCACGGGTCGACCGGGAGACGGCCACGATCCGCGAGCGCCGGGAGCAGCGAGGCGGTCGGATCGGCGAGCTGCGGCAGCTCCTCGAAGGGTCGGCAGCCGACGTACCGCGTCTCGGGGAAGCGGAGGCTCGGCTGAGGTCCGGTGAAGAAGCCGCGGAGACCGACCGCCGCGCACTGGTCCGCGTCGACACGAGGCTCGACGAGGCGGTGCGGCGGGTAAGCGACGCCGAACGCGGCCGAGCCGAACGAGCGCGGCGGGTGGCCGAGGCCGCGGACCTCGAGACGAAGGCCGCGTGGGTATCGGGACCGTTCCGCGTCGCGGTCCTGACCATGGAACAAAAGCTCCTGGCGCACGCTCAGGCTGCGTTCGAGCGAAATTTCGCGCGCTACTTCTCGACCCTGATCGACGACGCCGCGCTCGTCGCCCGGACGGACGTCGCCTTCACTCCGGCCGTGGCGATCGAAGGAGAGTGGACGCCGGCCGAGGCCCTGAGCGGCGGTGAGCGGACGAGTCTCGCCCTCGCGTTCCGCCTCGCCCTCGCGCAGGTCGTCCGGTCGCTCGGCAACCTGCGACTCGAGACGATCCTCCTCGACGAGCCGACCGACGGGTTCTCGCCGGAGCAGGTCGTGCGGATGGGAGAGCTGCTCGCGGAGCTCGAGCTCCCGCAGGTCGTCCTCGTCTCGCACGAGGACGAGCTCGCGGGGATCGCCGACCGCGTCGTCCGCGTCGTGAAGATCGACGGCGCGTCGGTGCTTCGAGACCCGGCGGAGAAGCCCGCCGACGCGGAGGACGAGGCGCCCGAAGTCGAGGCGACGGCGCGCCGCTGAGCCCGAACGCCCCGGGCGGTCCTAGGCCATCACATCCGTGAACGCCGCCGCATCCCACGGGACCAACGAGGCGACCTCGAGGTTCTCGGCGAGGTGCTCGGAACTCTTCTGGCCGACGAGCGGAGCCAGCGTCCCCGGCGCCGAACGAGCGAATTGGAGCGCGGTCTGCGCGGCGCTCAGTCCCTGGCGCTTCGGACCGGCCCGGGCGAGTTGTCCTTGGAGGAGGGGAACGCTCGTGAAGCAGGCCACTCCGAGCCGGGCCGCCGCGTCGAACAGCGTGAGCCGGTCGTCCCCGACCAGTTGGTTGTGCACCGCGGCGGCCTCGGGCATCGCGAGGTTGAACGGGAACTGGATGAAGCGGAACCCGTGCGTCTCCCCGCCGACCTTGCGCGCGATCCGGGCCGCCGACGCGAGCGAGAAGTAGCTCGCCTCGCTGCGCGGAACGCGCAGACAGTCCCAGGTCGCGAGCCCGTAGCTCCCGAGGGTTCCCCGCGAACGGAGCTGTTCGTAGAACCCGAACGCGGCCTCGAGCCGGCGTTCGAACTCCTCGCGCCCGACCACGGGAAGCTGCGCGTCCGGTCCGTTGTGCAGGTAGACGAGGTCGATCGACTCCACGCCGAGGTTCTTGCGGCTGCGCTCGAACTGGTCCGCGAGGTATCCGGGGGTCATCGCGTGGGAGTCGTCGACGATCTCGGAGGGCTTCAGTACCCCCGGGCGGATCAACTCCTTTTGGACCCACTGGTCGGGAGGGACCTTGGACTCGGCGTCCGGAGCGAGGTACCCGCTCTTGGTCGAGAGGAACACCTCGTCGCGCGCGACCTCTCCCTTGCTCACGAGGTGCTCGAGCGCGCGGCCGATGCTCCGCTCGGCACGCTGGTACCGATAGTTGATCGCCGTGTCGAGTACGTTCACGCGCCCGGAGGTGAGGCAGATCGCCACCGAATGCTCGACGGCGAGGTCGGTGGGCGCGTCGGGCGGACCAATGTAGGTGCCGAGGCCGAGCGAGGTGAGCATCAGCTCCCCCGGCGCCGGGCGAAAGTGCCCCGGAGGCAGGTGGCGGTCGGAGACGCCGCGGTCGCGGAACTGCGAGGTGCCTTCCGGAGTGGCGGACCCGGCGAGCAGCGGCACGCCCGTCACGGGGCGACCTGCCTCAAAAGGTATTCCTGACGCTACGACCGGCCCGACCCCCGCCAGATTGAAACGGCGCCGACGCTGCCGAAGTCGGCGAGCCCATGCCCCGCCGCAAATACGGCCGTCTGCGAAAACCGATCCCCCCGCTCAAGCCGGAGAAGTGTCGCTTCTGTCGTCTGGGCCGGGCGTGTCCGGTCCACGCGAAGACCGCGCGACCCTGACGGGGCGCGCCGCTACGGGGCGGCGCGGGCGGGGGGCTTCTTCCCGATCAACAGCGGCGTCGCGACGCGTTCGTGGAACCGGTCCGCGGCGTGCCCGATCCCCTCCACGACGCGCGGCGAGAGATGGTCCCGGGCCTTGCCGAGCGCCGCTTCGAGACCGAAGCGCGCCTGCTGCCACCGGTACAGCACCTCGGGGTAGGCCGCCTCGTAGAGCAACGTCGAGCCCCCCGAGCTCTTCGAGTTCCGGGCGCGGCCGGTCAGGCGGTCCTTGACCGAGTCGTGGAATCGGGTCCCGGGGACCGGCACCGCGATCGACACCGAGTACTCCTCCGGACTGAACTTGCGGAAGAGCTGGAGCGTCGCTTCGATATCCTCGAGCGTCTCGCCCGGATACCCGAGCATCAGGAACCAGAACTGTCGGATCCCCTCGTGCCGGAGCGCCGCGGCGGTGCGCTCGACCTGGCCCAACCGGGTCCCCCGGTTCATGAGGTCGAGCATCTTCTGGCTCCCGGACTCCACGCCGACATAGACCCGTTCGAGTCCGGCGACGCGCATGCGCTTCAACAGGTCCGGCTTGAGCAGGTCCACGCGGGCGAGGCACTCCCAGCGCAGGTCGAGCCGCTCTTCGATCAGGAGCGTCAGCAGCCGGTCGATCCACGGACGGGAGACGCCGAACACGTCATCGCAGAACCGGACGTAGTCGACCCGGTACCGGTCCTTGAGGGCCCGCAGCTCCTCGAGCACGCGCTCCGGCGACTGTTGCCGGAACGTCCGTCCGAAGGTCGGCTTCGAACACCAGGAACAGTCGAAGGGACATCCGCGGGACGTCAGGACCGCGGCGCGTCGCTCGCCCGTGTTGTGCTGCCACTTGCCGAGGTAGGCCTCCATGTCCACCAGGTCCCACGCCGGCAGCGGAAGGGAGTCGAGGTCTCGGAGGAAGGGGCGCGAAGGCCCCCGGACCAGCCGGCCGTCCCGCTGGAGGACGAGCCCGGAGATCCCCGAGGCGTCGACGCCGTCGTGGACCCGGCGCGCGAGCTCCACCAGCGCCCCCTCGCCCTCGCTGGGGACGACCGCGTCGAATCCCGCGGAGAGGTACTCCTGGGTCCGCGTCGCGGCGTCCGGGCCCCCGGCGACCGAGAAGACTCCCTCGGCGCGGGCGCGCTGGGCGACCTCGACCGACCGGTCGTGGGTCAGCGTCTTCGTATGCACGCCCACGACGTCCGGGCGGAACGACCGCAGCCGCGTCGTCACCGGTCGGGCGTCGCGCGCGAACGTAAGGTCGGCCATCTCGACCTCCACCCCTTGGCCGCGGAGGTAGGCCCCGAGCGTCAGCAGGCCGAGCGAAGGGTACAGCTCGACGAACTTTCGCTCCATCGGGTCCTCGCGCGCGACGTAGGGGTCAACGAGGAGCACCCGCGGAGGCACCGAGCGGCGAGCGGGGGCCCGATCAGTCATCGGACCGCCGTCGACGGGTCACGTTCCGGCCGCCCGAGATCGCCCCGACGGGGCAATACGGGACGCACCAACCACAATCGGTGCAGTTCGGGAGTACTTGCAGGCGGGTCGGCGTGAGCTCCATCGCGTTCGGAGGACATACCCCCGTGCAGAGACCGCAAAGGACGCAGACGTCGGGGTCGATCTCGATCAAAGTTTCCTGACGGAGGCCACGCCCTGCCCCGGGGCGTTCCAGCGATACCGAGGTATTAAACTCCCTGTGCGGGAGGGACGCTCGTCGCCGCCGCCGCGACCGCGCTCGGGTCGGGATGGAGGGCCCGGCCGAGGGCCGCATACCCGGTGAGGGCGCACTTGACCCGGACGGGGGAGAGGGGAATTCCGAGGGATTGGAGAACGTCGTCCCGCGACAGGTGGCCCGCGTCCTCGAGCGAGAGTCCCGCGAGCTTCTCGGTGAGCATCGACGTGCTCGCCACGCTGATCGCGCATCCGTCTCCCTGGAACCGTACCTCCTGGATCTTCTGGGCGGTCGGGTCGAGCTTCAGCCGAAGCGTGATGTGGTCTCCGCAGAGCGGGTTGGACTCCTCCCCCACCCGGTCCGCGCCCTCGAGGGGCCCGAAGTTCCGGGGCGCCCGATAGTGCTGGAGGATGACCTCTTGGTACATGTCGTAGGCCATTGGAATGCTCCCACCTGACGATACCGACCCCGAGTATAAGTCGGCGCGTCGTTGGGCCCGCCGTGACGTCGAAATGGGCCCGCCGGGGCGTCGAAGGCGTACATCTTATAAACACACCCGAGTGTGTAAATCCGATGGCGGCCGCCGTTCCCCGTTTCGACCAATGGCTGTCGGAGAAGCAGGTCCACGACCTGTCCCGGAGCCTCTCCGACCCGCGTTCCTTTGTGGCCGCGCGGGAGGACGCCTTCGACCGCTTCCAACGCCTCGAGATCGAGCCCAACCCGCTGTACCGCGGGTACGGCTACTTCACGAACGTCGATTTGTCGGAACTGGACCCGGTCGCTGCGGGCTCGCCCGTGGCCGTTCCTGCGCCGCTCCCGGGGTCGGTTCGGATCGTCCATGACGTTGCCGGCACCCACGTGGATCTGCCGGACGCGCTCCGCTCGGCGGGGATCTCCGTGCGGTCCCTTCCGGAGATATGGTCAGGGAACGACGCCGGGGTCGACCGATTCCTGCGGGGAGCCGAAGAACCGGTCGACCGGTTGTCCGCCCTCGCCACCGCGCTGTTGAACCGGGGGTATCAGCTCGAGATCCCCGCCGGCTTTGCTTCCCCCGTGCGCGTCCAGGACATCACCGTCCTCTCCGTTCCGCACGAGGCGTTGTCGGTCCGGCGGTCGATCCGGGCCGGTGCTTCCGTCCAGCTGCTGTTCACCGAGGAGGTCTACTCCACCCCGGGGGCGTCGCCGGCCCAGCGGGTCTACGGGTCGAGCACCGACCTCGACCTCGGCGAGCGTACCAAAACGGTGTTCCTCACGGTACATGCGCCGGACCTTCGCGCCGTATCGCTCTACCGCCGGACCGCCACGCTCGGCGACGGCGGACGGCTGGCGTGGCTCTGGAACGGTCTCGGGGGCTTCCGCACGAAGCTCCGCAACCGGACGGTCCTCTCGGGCGTGGGCTCGAAGGTCGACGACCTGCAGACGTTCTACGGCGCGAAGGACCAGTCGTTCGACAGTTCGGTCGACATGACCCACGTCGCGACCGACACGCACGGGCAGTCGATCACCCGCGGGGTGTACCGGGACGATGCGCGCGGGATGAGCCGGGGCCTCGTGCGGATCGAGCACGAGGCGCGCCGGACGATCAGTTTCCTCTCCGAGCACGCGATGCTCCTCTCGCGCGGCGCGCGCTCCGACACGATCCCGATCCTCGAGATCCTCTGTCGGGACGTCAAGGCGACCCACTCCACGTCCGTGGCGCCCGTCGACCCGGAAAAGGTCTTCTATCTCGAGTCCCGCGGGATCACGACCTCCGACTCGATCCGGATGATCGGCGAAGGGTTCCTCTCCTACGTGCTCGACCGCGCGCCGATCGCGCGGCTGAGAGATGTGATCTACCCCTCGCTCGCAGCGCGCTGGGACGACCACGAGATCGCCTGGCGGTCGGACGCGTTCCCGGCGCTCCCCGCGCTCGACGTCACCGGTACCGAGAGCGCCCCCGAGTGGCGGTTCGACGCGAAATTGAGGTAGGGCTCCGGACCGGGGCCGGGGGGTCGGTGCCGCTCATCCTCGACCCCGATGCCCATCCGGAGCCGGTCCTTCGGGCGATGCTCGACGAGTTCGTCACGGACCTTGCCTCGATGCGCGACGACGTCGTGCACCCCACGGCGCGTGTCCTCGACCCGGCGAGCCTGGACACCGCCCGCGAGCTCATCGACGCCGTGCTCGCCCGGGTCGGACGAGGCGGGGAGCGGACTCGGGCGGACCTCGCCGCCGACGCGAACCTTGCCTACGCGACGATGCTCGCGGTCATCGACCTTTTGAAGTCCCACACCGACCTGCCCCGCGTGCCGCCGGCGCGCAAGGGCGCGGGGGCTTCCGCCCCCTAACGTCGCGGGTCTATCCGACCGCGCCCGTCATTTCGAGCTGGATCAGCCGGTTGAGCTCGAGCGCGTAGTCGATCGGGAGCTCCTTCGCGAACTCCGCGAGGAATCCCATCAGGATCAGGTGGATCGCGTCGGACTCGTTGAGCCCGCGGCTCATCAGGTAGAAGATCTGCTCCTCCCCGATCTTGCCGACGACCGCCTCGTGCGTGATCGTCGCGTCCTCTTCGTGGATCTCGTTGTACGGATACGTGTCCGAGCGGCCGAACTCGTCGGGCAGGAGCGCGTCGCACCGGACCGCCGCCTTGACCCCGGTGGCGCCCGGCGCCACGTGCAAGAGCCCCCGGTAGCTCGTCTGGCCTCCGCGGATGGCGATCGATTTCGCGATGATCTTGCTGGAGGTGTCCGGCGCCGAGTGGACGGCCTTCGCTCCGGAGTCGATGATCTGGCCCTCGCTCGCGAACGCGACCGAGAGGATGTCGGCCCGGGCCCCGCGGCCCTTGAGGTAGACCGACGGATACTTCAT
>Ga0209274_10001023_pt1 | contig 14877 bp, 15 predicted proteins | sample HubBroMetageREF1_FD_188343 | JGI IMG/M metagenome (GOLD analysis project Ga0209274, IMG submission 188343) | Reference soil microbial communities from the Hubbard Brook experimental Forest, New Hampshire, USA - Hubbard Brook CCASE Soil... | ecosystem: Environmental > Terrestrial > Soil >...
CGGTTTTCCCGACTTTCCCGGAGGCGCGGACGGCGGTGCTTCCGCCAAGCGGTCGCCGTTGGACGCGGACTCGGCCCTCAGCCAGGCTTCCACCTCCGAGGACAGTGCGTACACACCCGAGCGTTTGCCGGGGATCCGATGAACGGGCAGGCCGCGTTCCTTTTCCCAACGCATGGCGGTGCGGACCTCGCGCTTGAGATAGGCGGCAATCTCCTTCCAGGATTCGAGGCGTCGTCCGTCGGGGGTGTTTGGATGGCTGGCAAGGCGTCTCCGACCAATTTTAAGGCGTTGTCGCATGGTTTGTCACTTCCTGGCGCTTTATGTCGCTTGTCCGGCGCACGCGAGAGACGCTACAAAGCCAAATGAGGAGCCCACATGCGCAAACGTCCGACGCAGGCATGTCCGGCCAGGATTTGCGCAGGGAAGCCGAGGTGACCGAGAAAAGGAGTGAACGGGTGGTTAGGGACCCCGCCGGGAACCAACATCACCAACGCCTATTTCCAGGATGTCTAGGTAATGAGCGACGCCAACGGGCAATGAGAGGAGGCGGGCGCGCCCCCGGCACTGCGCCCGCGCTTGATCCGGGTGTGCGCGAGAACTACAGCCCCCACGGAGCCGGCCCGCATCAATCATCCAGCGCCTGGAACAACTCCGCCAGGGGGACCTCTATCACGGGATCTTCGGTGCGTAGGATCCCGTCTTTGGCTTCATAAATCAAGGACGCGGTGTAGACGTCCGCGCGGCGTGCTTCAGGGTCGATGAGCCACACGTAGGCTACTCCGAATGCCAGATATTCGTCGATCTTCTTGCGCACCCGGCTCATGCGATCTTCGGGCGAGAGGATTTCGACTGCGATGAACGGCGGCGTGCCGGGGACCGGATCGCGGGGCACCGGCTGGAGGTAGACGCAGACGTCCGGTATTCGATATTTGCGGGCCGCGATACGGATACGTAGCTCGGGAATTACTCGAATCCCGAATCGCTTGCGGCGCTCGTACAAGAAAGCGCCCAGCGCAATTTGAATGAGACCGTGCGGTTGTTCTCCCAAGTTACGCTCCAGCAGCACGCCGTCGTCGTACTCGCAGTCTGGCTCGTAGGTGGTAGTGAGATACTCCTGCTCCGATACGAGAAGCGACGTTCCCATGCTCAGAGTATACCGCACGCACGGCGGGCGCTACCCGCTCATCGAATTCAAGAACTCGGCATTGCTGCGGGTCTTGCTCAGCTTATCGAGCAGCAGTTCCATGGTCTCCACCGGCGACAACGGATTCAGCACCTTGCGCAGAATCCACACGCGGTTCAACTCTTCCTTGGGCAGCAGCAACTCTTCCTTGCGCGTGCCGCTCTTGTTGATGTCGATAGCGGGGAAGACACGCTTATCCACGAGCTTGCGCTCCAGGTGGATTTCCAGGTTGCCGGTGCCCTTGAACTCCTCGAAGATGACGTCGTCCATGCGGCTGCCCGTATCGATGAGCGACGTCGCGATGATAGTCAATGAACCGCCCTCCTCGATGTTGCGCGCCGCGCCGAAGAAACGCTTGGGGCGCTGCAGGGCGTTCGAATCCACGCCGCCCGAGAGCACCTTGCCGGAGGGCGGCACGATGGTGTTATAGGCGCGTGCCAGACGCGTGATGGAATCGAGCAGAATCACGACATCTTTCTTGTGCTCGACCAAGCGCTTGGCTTTTTCGATCACCATTTCGGCCACCTGCACGTGGCGCGTGGCCGGCTCGTCGAAGGTGGAGCTGATCACCTCCCCGCGCACCGAACGCTGCATGTCGGTGACTTCCTCGGGCCGCTCATCGATCAGCAATACGATGAGGGTGACTTCGGGATGGTTGGTGGTGACCGAGTTCGCGATGCTTTGCAACAGCATGGTCTTACCGGTGCGGGGCGGCGACACGATCAGCCCGCGCTGTCCCTTGCCGATGGGCGTGAGCAGATCCATGACGCGGCCGGAGAAGCCGTCGCGCACCGTTTCGAGCTTGATCCGCGAATTGGGATAGAGCGGCGTCAGGTTGTCGAAGAAGATCTTGTTGCGGGCTTCCTCGGGCGGCTCGAAGTTGATGGCATCCACTTTAATGAGCGCGAAATACCGCTCGCCTTCCTTGGGCGGCCGGATCTGGCCGGAGATGGTGTCGCCGGTGCGCAAATCGAAGCGGCGGATCTGCGAGGGCGAGACGTAGACGTCGTCCGGGCCGGGCAGGTAGTTGTATTCGGGAGCGCGCAGGAAGCCGAAGCCATCGGGCAGGCATTCGAGCACGCCTTCGGAGAAGATCAGGCCGCTCTTCTCCGCCTGGGTTTGCAGGATCTTGAAGATGAGCTCCTGTTTGCGCAGACCCGCGGCGCCGGCCACGTTCATATCCTTGGCCACCTGGTTGAGCCTTTGGATGCTCATGTCCTTCAATTCCACCAGGTCCAAAGTGGGTGAGCCGTTCTTGGCCTGCGCGGGTGGTTTGTTGCGCCGGTGCCCCCCATGCTGGTGGCCGCCGCCAGGAGCCTGTTCGGGCCGTTCAGCGGGGGCCGGCGGCCGTGCCTCGGGTGCTGGAGCGCCGTCCTGAGGTGGGGTATTGTTTTGGTCGCGGGCTGGCCCCGAGGTTTCGCGGGCAGGCCCATTTTCGCGGGCAGGCCGTTCGTGCGGGCGCTCGGACGGCTTGTCCTGTTCTTCTTGCGGTGTGGTGGTGTTTACCGCGTCCGGAGTGTTTTCGTTATCACTTGCCAAATTTCCCTCACTCCCCGGCCCGTTGCGGCCGAGAACGGCAGCGGCTCGACATTTTCCTTGCGGATGGACGCCAGACCCTGCCATTGTTCCGATTGATTCAACTTATCTGTCTTTGTGGCGATTACCTGGTATCGCCGGTTGTGAAGCTCTAGCCATTGTTTGAGTTGCAAATCCCGTTCCATCCAGCCCCTGCGCGGGTCCAGCACGAGAAACGAAAGGTGCAAAGTCTGTCGGGTTAACAGGTAGCCCTCGATCAGCTCATGCCATTGCCCGGCCAGTTCCTTGGAAACCTTGGTGTAGCCGTATCCGGGCAGATCGACGAAATACAGCGATCCGTTGATTCGATAAAAATTGAGCGTTTGCGTGCGACCCGGAGTGCTACTGGTGAAAGCCAGCCCTTTGCGCCCTACCAGGGCGTTAATCAGGCTGGACTTTCCTACGTTACTTCTCCCTAAAAAGGCAATCTCTGGCAAGCCGTCAGAGGGGAACTGTTCAGGCTTGGCCGAAGATGTTACAAAAGTGCTGTCGATTACCAAATGCTGCCAGCTAACCAAGAGACAGGCCAGATGCCTGTCCTACTAGTGCGCGACAATTTCTTCCGGCTGGGCGGCGACTTCCACACCGGGGCTACCAGGCATGGGTAACGCCACAATCTCCCGCTCCAATGCGATTTTAAGAACCTCGTCCATCGACTCGACGAAATGGATCTTCATCTCGTTGCGAATATTTTCCGGAATCTCAGGCAGATCCTTCTTATTGTCCAGGGGTACGATAGCCTCGAAGATCCCGTGGCGGTGGGCTGCCAACAACTTCTCCTTCAATCCTCCGATGCCCAAAACCTTGCCGCGCAAGGTAATTTCGCCGGTCATAGCCACATCGCCGCGCACCGGAATTCTGGTCAGCGCGCTGCAAATGGTGGTCGCCATCGTGATGCCGGCCGAAGGTCCATCTTTGGGAATGGCGCCTTCCGGAATATGCACGTGCACATCCAGGTTCCGGTAAAAATCGCGCGGAAGCCCGAACTGATACGCCCTGGAACGAATATAACTCATAGCGGCCTGCGCGGACTCTTGCATCACTTCGCCCAGTTTGCCCGTAATCGTCAGCTTCCCTTTCCCTTCCATCAGCGTAGCTTCGGTAGTCAGGATCTGGCCGCCAACTTCGGTCCACGCCAGACCCACCGCCGCCCCGATTTCATTCTTCTTCTCCGCCACCAGATCGCGGAACCGGTGCGGCCCGAGCAAATCAGGCAAGTTCGCGCCGCTAATCACGATCTTCTCCGCGCGCTTCTTATCTTTGGCGCTTTGCGCGTTCACTACTTTGCGCGCCATCTTCCGGCAAACGTTGCCGATTTCCCGCTCCAGGTTTCGGACACCGGCCTCACGCGAGTAATATTGAATCAGCCCCTGCAGCCCGTCGTCGGAAAACTCGATGTCGGCGTCGGTCAATCCGGTCTGCTCCTTTTGTTTGCGGACCAGGAAACGCTTGGCAATCTCCAGCTTCTCATATTCGGTGTAGCCGGAAAGCCGGATGACCTCCATCCGGTCCTGCAAGGCGGGCGGAATCGTATGCAGAACGTTGGCCGTCGCGATGAAGAAGACCTGACTCAGATCATACTCCACATCCAGATAGTGGTCAACAAACATAAAATTCTGCTCGGGATCCAGCACTTCGAGCAGGGCGGCCGATGGGTCGCCACGGAAATCCATGGACATCTTCTCCACTTCGTCCAGCATGAAGACGGGATTCCGCGTGCCGGCCTTCTTCATCATCTGGATCACCTGGCCGGGAAGCGCGCCGATATACGTGCGGCGGTGGCCGCGTATCTCGGCCTCGTCCCGCACGCCGCCCAGAGACATGCGCACGAACTTGCGGCCGGTGGCCTTGGCGATGGACATGCCCAGCGAAGTCTTGCCCACGCCGGGAGGGCCTACAAAGCAGAGGATCGAACCCTTGGGATTTTTCACCAGGCGGCGCACCGCCAGAAATTCCAAGATGCGCTCTTTGATTTTCTCAAGCCCGTAGTGATCGGATTCAAGCACCTGCTCGGCGAACTTCAGGTCGCGGATCTCCTTGGACTTCTTCTTCCACGGCACCGCCAGCAGCCAATCCAGATAATTGCGCGACACGGTGGACTCGGCGGACATGGGCGGCATGTTCTCCAGCCGCTTCAACTCCGCCATGGCCTTATCCAGCGCGTCCTTGGTCATGCCGGCCGTCTCGATGCGCTTCTTGAGCTCGTCGATTTCGCTCTTTTCGCCGCGGCCGAGTTCCTTTTGGATGGCCTTGATCTTCTCGTTGAGGTAATACTCTTTCTGGGCCTTCTCCATCTGGCGCTTCACGCGGCCCTGAATGGTGCGATCCACGTTCAGCTTTTCAATTTCGATGTCCAGCATCTCCGCTACGCGGGTCAGGCGGTCCACGGGATCGAAAATTTCGAGCAGTTCCTGCTTTTCCTCAATAGTTAACTGCAGATTGGCGCCCACCGTGTCCGCCAGTTTGCCGGCGTCGTCCACGCGGATGGCGGCGATCATGGTTTCGTAGTTCAGGTTCTGGCTCAGCTTCACGTATTGCTCGAACAGCGTGGTCACGCGGCTGGTGAGCGCGTCAAGCTGCGGACCGGCTTCCACCTTGAAGTTGAAGGTGCGCACCACGGCGCGGAAAAAGCCTTCTTCGTCGGTGATGGAAAAAACCTTGGCCCGCTCCACGCCTTCCACCAGCACTTTGATATTGCCATCCGGCAGTTTCAAGCTCTGGACGATGTTGACGACCGTGCCCACCGTGTAAATCTCATTCGGCTTGGGCTCGTCGATGGAGGCGTCGTGCTGGGTGGCCAGGAAGATTTTCTTGTCTCCGGCCATGGCCTCTTCGAGCGCCCGCACACTGGATTCGCGGCCCACCACGAAGGGGGTCATCATGTACGGGAAGATCACCACATCCCGAATCGGCATCATCGGCAAACGTTTTGTGTCCGATTTTTCCTTTAAAGTAAGCATGTTTCTCCGCAAGGGTTCGTAACCGGCGCCCCGTGGCCGGTTCGGCAGGCTTGGCGCAAAAAAGCGCGCTGGCTGGCTTAGCCGGCCTTTTCTAATATTGTAAGGCTGATTTTCTGGGAAAGCACCATTTCTTTGGTGACCAGGAATTCCCTTACCTTCTTGTAGGACGGGAGGTAATACATGAGATCCAGCATCAGGTCTTCGAGGATCATCCGAAGGCCGCGCGCTCCCACCTTCCGTTCCAGGGCCAAATCGGCGATCGCCTCGAGGGCGTCGTCGCTGAACTTCAGCCGCACGTTCTCAAATTCAAAAAGCTTCTGATACTGCCGGACAATGGCATTCTTGGGCCGGGTCAGAATCTGGATCAGCGAGTCCTTGTCCAACTCCTCGAGGACCGCGCTCACCGGCAATCGTCCGATGAATTCCGGGATGAACCCGAATTTGATCAAATCCTGCGGCTGCGCCTGGGCCAGCAGGTTGATATCGCGATGGCCCGCGATACCGATCGTCTTGCTGTTCTTCTCTTCTTCGGGAAGGAACCCCATGGATTTCTTGCCGACGCGCCGCCCGATCACCTTCTCCAGCCCCACGAAAGCGCCGCCGCAGATGAACAGGATATTGGTGGTATCCACGGGCGTGAATTCCTGGTGCGGATGCTTGCGCCCGCCTTGCGGCGGCACATTGGCGATGGTGCCTTCCAGGATTTTCAGGAGCGCCTGCTGCACGCCTTCACCCGAAACATCGCGGGTGATGGACGGATTCTCGTCCTTGCGGCAGATCTTGTCGATCTCGTCAATGTATATGATACCCTGCTGGCACCGCTGGACGTCCCCATCGGCCGCTTGCAACAGCTTGAGGATGATGTTTTCAACGTCCTCGCCCACGTAGCCGGCCTCGGTCAACGTGGTGGCGTCCACGATGGCGAACGGCACGTCCAGAATCCGGGCCAGGGTTTGCGCCATCAGGGTCTTGCCGGTCCCGGTCGGACCGATCAGCAGGATGTTGGACTTGGAAAGCTCCACGTCGGAGTTCCGCATCCGGTTCATGTGGATGCGTTTGCAATGGTTGTAAACAGCCACCGCCAGCTTCTTCTTGGTGGCCTCTTGACCGATGACGTACTGATCCAGGTGCTCCTTTACTTCCAGCGGCTTCGGGATCTTGTGCGGCATCCCGGTCGGCTGGTCGACTTTGTCGTCGTCCAAAATCGAGTTGCAAACCGCGATGCATTCATCGCAGATGTACGCTCGCGGGTAATCGCTGGGGGATGAGATGAGCTTCCCAACTACATCTTGGCTTTTGTGGCAGAATGAACATCGCAGGGCCTCATCGGATCCGGCACGCTTCACGCAGTCGCCTCCTCAACCCCGGGCGGATGGCGCCCAGGGAATGCGCCTCCCCCCACACGACCTCCGGGGGTAGCAGAACGGGTTCAATCCTATTATCACCTGAATGCGGTGTTTTAAGCAACGTGCCCGGCGGACGGAAAAAGTACTGGCGGGTTCAGGCCCCAAACCTGGGGGGCGGAATTTTCCCGCGCGGGGCTTCAGCCACGCCCTCCTACCGGTTCTTCTTCAACCACTCCCTAAACGACAATAGCCGCGGCAACGATTCCTTGTCTTTCTGGCGATTTGCCACCTGTTTGCTTCCCGCGATGTCGTCAATATTGGCAATCGGAAAGCCGTGCTTTTCGACGCGCCGCCACGCATCGTCAAGCCGTTCGATACCATCGGGCGCAAAGATCAGGTCCAAATCGAACGGCCGTTTCTGACTTGAATGAAAACCTTACCCCGGCGGATCTTTTGTTGTTCCTCTTCGGTGAGCCGGCAGTCAAGCTCCAAGAGGGCGTCGACCAGTTTCAAGCAGTTTGCTTTTCCACGTAAAGATCGACATCCTGCGTGGTGTCCGCAAAGCCCAGCAATATAGCCCCGGATTTGCCAAAGAACAGGTACCTTACGCCGTGAATCTGGCAGACACGGCCAAGCTCTTGTGCGTTCTTGAATTCAAAGATCGCCATGCGAGGAGTTACGTGCGGTTGTAGCCGAGCCAGTCGGGTAGGTTGTCCTTGCACCACTGGCGATACTCTTCCATGCTGCTACCGGTATTCCGCATCATTCAGAACGGGCTTGTCCGGCGGAGTACTGCTAGCCTTCGTGTTCCAGATGCTTCAGGCGGGCCTCAAGAACTTCGTCCACCCGGTGCAGTTCCGCGCATGGCACCTTCATTCTATCATCGCGGCCTACCCCAGCGCCCTACGGAACCCGCTTGGCGACCATTTCCAAAGTCTGCCCGAGGGCCTGCAGCTCCACCGTGAACTTGATCGTGTCGCCCTCCACCTTGCCCTTGTAGTTGACCTTCCCTTCGGCGCCTTGCACGTTCACCGTGAGGCTAAACGAGACGTCGTCGCCATCCACCTTGCCGTCTTCGATCGTCGACTTGCCAAACCGAGCGCTGTTCGTTTCGCCGGTGAGCTTGTGGCCGTCCACCTTAAAAACGAAGGTTCTCTCCACTGTGCCGTTGGGCGTTTCGGCGGTCCCCTTCCAAGTGCCGCCGATATCGGCGGCGGAGGCCGTAAAGGCGAATATCGCCATCAAACACAATAGCCATTTCATTGCATTCGTCCTCTCGTTACCGGAACGGCCTACTCCTCTGTCTTCCCCGCGTGCTCGAACAGGAAACTGAGCGTCTTCTCGGTCTGGATATGCGAGGCGATACGCCCCAGCGTTCCATCCTTTTCAAACCGCAGGCGCACCGCAGCGAAGGGTTCCCGCTGCTGCCGGGCGATACGCTCCACTTCCTTGTCCACCTCGTCGCGCGTGGGCGCGATAGCCTCCCGCTCCGAGATCCGCGACAGCAGCATGGAGGCCTTCACTTCGCGCTGGGCCTTGTCGCGCAGGGTATCCTTGGCCTTTTTCCAGTCCAGTTTGAGGGATTTGGTATCCACACCCTGTTCGGCCAGCCCGCGCACCCGCTGCTCCAGGCGATTCTTGATCTGCTGGTCGATGAAAGTCTCCGGCACCGGAAAATCGTGCAGATCCACCAGCTTGTCCACCAGTTGGTTCTTGGCTTCCTGCTGCGCTTCGAACTGGCGCTGCCCAAACAGCGACTTGCGCACGGCCTCCCGTAACTCATCCACCGTGCGATAATCGCCCAGATCCTGCGCGAATTCATCGTTGATCTCCGGCAGTTCCTTCCGCCGCACACCCTTCACCTGCGCCCGGAAGTGCACGGTCTTGCCTGACAGTTTGGGCTGGCCATAATCCTCCGGATAGTGAACGTCGAACTCTTTCTCCTCGCCGGGACTCATGCCGCGCAGGTGCGCGCTGAAATCTTCCAGCGTATCGCCGCCGCCCACTTCGAGCGTCATTTCATCGTTCTTCACGGGCGGACCCTCCACGGCGCTCAGACTCTCGAGCGACAGCACCGCGAAATCGCCATCCTGCAACGGCCGCGGATCCTCGTTCACGAAGTCGGCCTTGGAATGCCGCAATTCTTCGATGCGCTTGTCCACGTCCTCGTCCGTGACTTGCGGGTCCCGATACTGCACCGTCAGCCCCTTGTAGTCCTGCAGCTCGATCTGCGGTACGACCTCGAATTCGGCCTTGAAGCGCAATGGCTCGCCGGCCTCCAGGTGGACCTCGGTGACATCGGGCTGTCCGACCACTTTCAGGTCTTCCGCCTCGAAGCGGTTGTGCAGGTATTTGGGGATGAGGCTGTCCAGCACCTGCTTCCGGATATCGCCGGCAAAATGCTGGCGAATGATAGAGGCGGGCGCCTTCCCGGGCCGGAAACCGGGCAACTTCGCGCGCTGCTGGACTTTTGCCACGGCCCTGCCGGTTTCGGCCTCCACTTCCTCGACGGGCACGGTGATCTCCAGGGTGTGCTTGCAACTTTCTACTGAAGCCAATGGGATTTACCTCGGAATCGAACTAAGCCCCATCATAACACTGGGTCTGGAGGGTACAGCAGATGGCAGATTGAACCCGCGCTCCTACGGGGTTCGTTAGAGGGTCGCACGCCGGGGCACACGGCTCGCGGCTTCAATCTCCTTGCTCCTGACGAAGTCGCCGGCGCATCAAGCGCAGACAGCGGAGGCAATTTCGTCGGCGAACTGGAGTTGTTCCTGCGGGGTAGATTCGCTTTCTCCGCGCACAGGCTCGGGATCCACTCCGCCTCGATGAATAGCGTAGCTCCGGGAGGCATCGCGGTCAAGCTTCCGCAGCCCGTTGTAACCCATCGAATCCCTTCTGCATAACTGAGTCTGAAAGCTCCAATCGGAAGTCAGGCTTAATGCTGGTGGGCAATAAGACGTTGAAGCAGTTGGCGCGGAGTAACGATGGCGATGGACCCGCAGTCTTTGGGAAAGTGGCGGGCATTGCCGGTCACGATATAGGCGGCTTCCGCGGCCAGTGCGCATTCAAGAAAACAATTGTCGTCCGGATCGGAATAGAGGGAGAGTTTGTGAGTTGGGGAGACGTGCACTGCGAATTTCGCCATCAATTCCAATACTTCTCGTGCGCGGGCGGCATGCGGCCGGAGAACTGGTCGCGTGAGCACGTCCAGATACTCGTCCATGATTGCGTCCGATATGCACGGGGTGAGGGTACCGGGCGCCACCAGATCGAGAATTTGGGCCGGAACGCCGACCCGTTTGAACGCCGCGGAAAAGAGGATATTGGTATCGAAGACGACGCGAATCATCGCGAGGGTTTGCGTTTCCGTTCCCGCCTCGCGGCGGCGATCTCGGCGTCGATTTGGCGCATCGTGAGTTTCGCGGCCGGGGTTTTGGCGGCCTCCGTGCGGAGTGTTTCGATGGCCCGGGCGAATTCACGGCGTGCCTCGTCGGAAACGTAGCGCCGGTAGAGTTCGCCGACCAGATCGCTCATCGTGCGATTCTGTTTCCTCGCGGTCCGTTCCATGTCCCTGAGTTGGCTCAGGGGTAGGGACACTGACAGGGTCTTGGCGGTTCTCATGTCGTGCTTAGTCCTATCGACACTTTCAGTATAGCGATTGTGGCGCCGCTGTCCAATCTTCGCTCGCGCAAATCGCTGTGACCACCAGGCCAAACCCTGCGGCCGCCGGGTCAAGATCCAGCTCGCCCAAATCATGCAGGACGTAGATGAGCGTGCCGCCCATTTCGGCAACACCTGCGTGGATGATCAGGTCCGATCCCGCCAGCACTGCCTCAGGCCGCAGCAAGCCGTGCGTGTCCGAGATCAGTCCGACGAGCACGAGTTCCGATCGTCCAGCGCTCCATTTCCTTGTCCACCTCGTCGCGCGTCGGCGCGATGGCCTCCGGCTCCGGGATCCGCGACAGCAGCATGGATGCCTTCACTTCGCGCTGCGCCTTGTCCCGAAGGCTCTCCTACGCCTTTTTCCAGCCCAGTTTGAAGGATTTGGTATTAGGTCCGAAAGGTTGTAAAGTTAAGGAGGTGCCACGACCGGTTTCCCGGCCGTGGCTTTGGTGTTACTTAAGGCGACGACTCCGCGAAATGCGGATCGTTATCGTGATCGCTGTGCATGCAGCGATCATAACGGTCAACGTGATGATTAACATCCGTTGCCTCCTTTCGCCTAAACGTTAGATTTGCGGGCCCGGGCTGCTAAACCGGGCCGACAGCGTTTAGGACGCCGTAAAACGGCCCTCCGCTTTCCAACGGGCGAAAACTTTAACGCAAGAACAAATGTGGCTGCAGACGCCCCGGCATTCTCCGGGCAAAATCGCCGGGCGATTATGCGCCGCAGGGGCGACAAGAACTCATCGCACCGCCGGAAATTTGGCGGTGCAGCGGGTAGCTTGGTTCTGCTTTTCAATATCTTAGGCCACCTGAAGCGTGGCGATGGAAATGCCGATAAGAGAAGCATGAGTTCCATAGGTTCCCTCAATAATCTTTCCAGCAGCTATTTACAGCAGCTTCTTAGCACCACGCTCCAAAACACGAGTTCGGCGGCGAAGAGCCCAAGCAGCACAGGCACGCCGTCTGTGACTGCCCAGTCGGAGAACGGTCAGCTTTCACCGTTCGCACAACTCATGAGCACTCTCCAGCAGCTTCAACAATCGAATCCAACAGAGTATAAGCAGGTCACTCAGCAAATCGCGACGAACCTGCAAAACGCGGCGCAAACGGCCACGGCGGAAGGCAATTCGACACAGGCGACCCAGCTTAGCCAGCTTGCGACGGATTTCACCAGCGCCTCGCAGAGCGGCCAATTACCCAACATGCAGGATCTGGCGCAGGCGGTCGGTGGGGGCCACCACCACCATCATTCCCACGCCGCGTCAAGCGATTCCAGTAGCAGTTCGACCAGCAGCGGCACGAGCCAGACGCTAAGCCAACAACTGGCGGCTTTCCAGGCAAACAGCACCCCGAACGAAGCCACGGACCCCATGGCGATCATCATGAACACGTTGTCCAGCGCGGGAATTAACCTCTCCTCCAATAGCTGAACGCCGATAGCCGATGGGTAGTTGCTCCGCGCGCTGCGATAAACTAGTTGTTTCAAATGAAACAACGCATACGCTCGACGACGGTGCTCTGCGTCCGCCGCGACAACAAAGTGGTCATGGCGGGCGACGGGCAAGTGACCCTCGGCCACGAGGTCCTCAAATCGTCAGCCAAGAAGTTGCGCCGCATCTACAACGACAAGATCCTGGCAGGATTCGCCGGCTCCACCGCTGACGCCTTCGCCCTGTTCGCGCGCTTCGAATCCAAGCTGGAACAGTTCAACGGCAACCTCTCCCGTGCCGCCGTGGAGTTGGCCAAGGACTGGCGCACCGACCGCATGCTGCGCCACCTGGAAGCCCTGCTTTTGGTGGCGGATGACAAGAACACCTACATTGTCAGCGGCAACGGCGACGTCATCGAGCCGGACGAAGGCGCCGCATCCATCGGCTCGGGCGGGCCTTTCGCGCTCTCCGCCGCCACGGCGCTGCTGCGCAACACCAAGCTGTCCGCGCGCCAGATCGCCGAACAATCCATGCAGATCGCCGCCCGCATCTGCATCTACACCAACGACAACATCACCTACGAGGAGCTCGCCTAATGGTCATCTACCTTCCCGCCCAGTCCGTGGACGAGGAACCCATCCTCGACGAGCTTACTCCTCGCGAAATCGTGCGCGAACTCGATAAACACGTGGTGGGGCAGGCCGACGCCAAGCGCGCCGTCGCCATCGCGCTGCGCAACCGCATTCGCCGCCAGAAGCTGCCGCCGGAGATGGCCGAAGAGGTGATGCCCAAGAACATCCTCATGATCGGTCCCACCGGGGTCGGCAAGACGGAAATCGCGCGGCGCCTGGCGCGGCTGGCCAATTCGCCGTTTCTGAAGGTGGAGGCCAGCAAGTTCACCGAGGTCGGTTATGTCGGCCGCGACGTGGAATCCATGATCCGCGACCTCGTCGATATCGCCATCGACATGGTGCGCGAAGAACGCCTCGAAGAAGTGGCCGACCGCGCCGAAGCCAACGCCGAAGAGCGCCTGCTGGACCTGCTCATGCCGCCCCAGCCCGAAACCACCGAGAGCGTCGAGCGAACGCGCGAAAAACTGCGCGAGCGCTTGCGCGAGGGCAAACTCGACGAGCGCACCGTGGAACTTGAAGTGAAGGACCGTGGTCCCAATTTCGAGATCGCTACCAACGCGGGCATCGAGGAGATGAGCATCAACCTTAAGGACATGCTCCCCAATTTCTTCGGCGGCAAGTCGCGGAAGCGCAAGATGCGCGTGGCCGAGGCCGCCGATTACCTGGGGCAGGAAGAGGAGCAGAAGCTCATCGACATGGATCAGGTCACGCGCGTAGCGCTGGAGCGCGTGGAGACCAGCGGCATCATCTTCCTCGACGAAATCGACAAGATCGCCGGGCGCGAAACCGGCCACGGCCCGGATGTCAGCCGCGAGGGCGTGCAGCGCGATATCTTGCCTATCGTGGAAGGCACCACCGTGAATACGCGGTACGGTTTCGTGCGCACAGACCACATTCTGTTCATGGCGGCCGGCGCGTTCCACGTCTCCAAGCCCGCCGATATGATCCCCGAGTTGCAGGGGCGCTTTCCCATCCGCGTGGAGCTGAAATCGCTCACCGTGGAGGACTTCATCCGCATTCTGAAAGAGCCCAAAAACGCGCTCGCCAAGCAGTACACTGCGTTGATGGAAACCGAGGGTATCAAGCTCACCTTCACCGACGATGCGCTGGAGGAAGTCGCCAAGTTCGCCGCGCAGGTAAATCAGAGTTCCGAGAACATAGGCGCACGCCGCCTGCACACCATCATGGAGAAGCTGCTCGAAGAAGTGTCCTTCGAGGGACCAGACTTGAAAAAGAAGACCGTGAAGGTGGATGCGGCTTACGTGCGCAAGCAGCTCGCCGACATCGTCAAGGATCAGGACCTGAGCCGCTATATCCTGTAAACGCGATTGGCCCTTTAGTGGGGCGGGCCTCCAGGCCTGCGCGGGTTCTCCAGAACCCGCTCCGCCCCTAAGGCACTCTTGCTCCGATGCCCATCCAACCGCCCGATCCCGGCGGCACTCCCATGGGGCTGAGTATATCGCCCGCCTCAATGAATGCCACAAGCTGCGCGTGCGTGAAGGGGCCCAGGCCGGTCTGGTCGGTCACATAATTGTCCGCGGACGGCTGGTACAGCAGACCGTGCGGCCGGCCGTCGATCGTGCCTCTTACGATGAGGTCGCAGCCTTGCTGGCGCTGCGCCGGAAAGCGATACTTCCCCGGAGCCAAACTCTCCAATGGATAAACCCAGGAGCGTTTCGGGGCGGCCTGCGACTCCAGCAGCGCCCAGTCTCGAATCACCGCACTGTCGCGCACGTTGGCAGCCGTAACCGTGCGCGTGTAACCGACCGCTGGCGCCACACCCGTGTCGAAGCTCTGCAGATATGCCGCCAGATGCGCCTGAGCCTGTTTATCGGTAGCGAAGCTTCCGAAAACGGGGTTGGAGAGGAATTTGAACAGCCCCGCGTCCGCGCCATCGTTGACCAAGCCGAAGCCGTCGATGCTGGCGGCCCCCGGAGTATTGTCGAACAGCAGCTTTTGATAGATGTTCCGAAGCTGCGGCGCCACGTACGCCTGCGGCAACTGATTCAGGACCGCGGGAACGATCAAGGTGCTGGTCCCCACCGGCAGAGTGTGGCAGTTCCGGCATTTGCCATTCCGCAG
>Ga0209274_10001024_pt1 | contig 14877 bp, 10 predicted proteins | sample HubBroMetageREF1_FD_188343 | JGI IMG/M metagenome (GOLD analysis project Ga0209274, IMG submission 188343) | Reference soil microbial communities from the Hubbard Brook experimental Forest, New Hampshire, USA - Hubbard Brook CCASE Soil... | ecosystem: Environmental > Terrestrial > Soil >...
GCGCTCGCTTGCCGACGGAACCGGCAATTTGATCGGGCATGGATGTGAGACATGCATGATTCTTGCCGTCTGAGCGGCGCGAATCTGGCCGGGGCTATGCGCGACTCGGCTGCCGCAATTCGCGGCGGTATGCGGCGCCATGTCGTTCAATTGAACAGCAAAGGAAACCCGTGACAGTTATCGCAAGCCGTGGTCGGATGGCATCGCACGTGCTCTATCCGGTTCAACGTTGAAAAAGCACGTCGCAGAGTCCCGCCCGACTCACGATGAAAGGAGAGGAACCAAATGACCGCCAAGATCGCAATGGACCCACCGCTCGGGGCGCTCGAAGACAGCACCCTGATCGCGCTGGCTCTGGCAGGACAAAACGAATGCTTTGCGGTGCTGGTTGACCGTCATAGGGCTCCAGTTCGAAGGCGCATTGCCTCCATGGTCCGGAACCCCGCTGACGCGGACGACGTCCTTCAGGATACCTTATTGAAAGTGTGGAGTCGTCTGTCGACGTTCCGGTCCGAATCCAGTTTCCGCACCTGGATGACTCGTGTAGCCATTAACGAAGCATTGCAAGCATATCGCCGGGGTCAGCGAAAACCACTTTGTCAGCCGCTGGGCGATCTCGACGCCGTCGATTCTCAAAGCGAATCGCCGCACCAGTATCTTGCTCGCGTTGAAGTAACCCAAGCGGTTCGCGGCGCCGTTGTAAGGCTCGGCCCTAAGGATAAGCAGGTGCTGATCCTTCGCGACCTTCAGCAGTTCACGGAACGAGAGACGGCGCAATGCCTCCACTCGAGCATTCCTGCAGTGAAAACACGCCTTTTCCGCGCGCGGCTGACGCTCCGGGCAGAACTCCAACGATCGGAGATCCCGGGAATTGCCAAGCGTAGGGCTTAGCTGTCCCGTTGGCGCCGCGGTGAGGCCGGTATCCGCACGCTTGATGGCAAAGGCACTGTGCTAAGAATCGCTTTGCAAGATAGGGCCGACCAAGTCATACCTCGGGCTCTAAGGTGACGTCGCTGGAACCCGGGTCGGGGAATTGGAAGATTGCTGGCGGGGCCATGAGTGCGAAACTCGAGGCCGGCGATTGTTCCTGGATTTGGCGGATGTGGCCCACGTTCGATTCGGCCGGGAAGTATCCGCTGGCGTACACAGGGCTGGCCAGTCGACGAGAAGAGATGGATAAGACTTTGACGACAAGATGACGAGAATTCGCGGCACGATCTGTCGAATACTCGACACGCTGTCACATTCCCGAAGCGCAATAGCTAAGCTTAACCGAAAGTCGAGCCCTCTAACCTTCGCCAATCGCTTAATTTGCTTTCAGCCGGCTCTGGCCGCTTAAAGGCCTGCGGCCAAGATTGGCCGCCCCACAAAACCAAACTGACCCACCCAGGGGCATTCAAGATTGGACCCTTAATTGCCGAAGGTTGTGCCGGGACTGAAGTGACCTGGCCTGGTTTTGAGCGAGCAGAGCTAGACATTTCGTTCCATGTTTCGCAACTGGAGAATAGATCAATTAACCAATTCATTTAAGGAGGTAGCCCTTCGTGGCCGCTGCACCAACATTTCGCATCGACGTCGCAATCCATGACCTGCTGATGAATTCGAACCAACGCCCTCCGGCGCCGGTTGAGCCGAAAGGTCTAACTCTCCCTCAGCCTGTGTTCCCTCAATTCCCGGACCGGCTGAGAGATCCCGGACCCGAGATCCCACCCGAGAAGCGCCGGTGGACGGCGAAAGACGTCTACCGCACCTCGCGAGGATGGCTTTTTCCATATGTTCGCTCGCGTATGTTGCCTGGCGAGTTCCATCCCATTACGGCTTATCTGTTCATCGAGTATAAGTGCAATCTCGATTGTTGGTACTGCTGGTCGTACAACAACAACGTCAAGGGGATGACCGAAGATGTCGCCCGGCGTTCCATCGACTGGCTGCATGACCATGGCTGCCGCGTGCTGGCGCTGATGGGTGGCGAACCGCTTCTGCGTCCCGACTTTGTGCACAAAGTGGTCTACTACGCCGCAAAGAAGGGATTCTGGGTTTACATCGCGACCAACGGCCGCTTGCTCAAGCCCGATTTTGCGGATCGCCTGGGAGACGCCGGCGTATCCGCTTTCAACTTCGCCTTGGACACCTGGGATATCCAGCCCAGCCTCCCCAAGGCCCTCGTGCCGTCACAAAAGAACCTGGAACATATCCTGCGCAAGCAGTACGTGAACGGCTACGTCGTCTTTTTCAACATCAACATCTGCCGCAACAATACCGAAGACGTCAGGAGGCTGACGGATTACGCGCACGATCGTCGCGTGGCCACCGACTATCACATCAATGAAACGCCGATGCTTGAACAGGACGACCACTTCAAGCATCTCTACGACAACCCCACCTACATCCGGCCGGAGGACTGGCGCGAAGTGGACGCCCTCGTCGATTGGCTCATCGCCAAGAACAAAGCCGGATATCAGATGGTGAACTCGGTGCAGCGGCTGCAAGAGATCAAGGCCTTTATGCGCATGTCCTCCGGACTCGACCTGAAGCAATACGGCTGGAACGGAGATGGAACAAAGAGCAATGGACACCAGGCGGAAGTGCTGGCGTCAGTGCCGGGGATCGTTCAAGACGCGAATGGGGAAATGCACTTCGATGAATGGAACTGCCGCGCCGGCCAGAACAACGTCATCATTCGCACCGACGGCACGGTTGCGCCCTGTTTTCCGATGTACGGATCGACGTTCGACTGGGGAAATATCGATCGCCCGAAGTTCGACCAAACGCAACTCTCCACAATGAAATCCACCTGCCAGCGCCATTGCTTCTCGACGCTGAACCACAACCTGGCGTACTGCTACAACGATGCGCGCGTGATCAAATGGCTCTGGTCAAACGTAATCAAGAACAAGTTCCAGGGCGGCGTGCGCAGCTTCGAGGATTGAGACATGCCAAGGCCAACCGCTAAAGGTAAGCCTTTGGTCGCGACCGTTACGTTTCTCGGGCTGGCCGCGCTTGCGTCCGGCGCCGACAATCGGGTTTTCTCCCAACTTGTAGCGCACAATGGGTTGCGGAGCGCCGCGCTGCTGGAATACACAGCCACCCGGACCTACCAGGTCGCCGACTTGAGCGGGAAGGTGCATGCTCGGGAGGTCGGGCGGATGGAGTACCGGGCGCCCGACCGAAAGACGTTTGTGGTTACATCCGAGGAGGGTTCGGCATTAGTTCGGCGCTTGGCGTTGAATCCGCTCATCGCCAGTGAGATCAAAGCGGCAGCCGGGAAGGATCGTCACGATAGCTCCATTACCCCCGAGAACTATACTTTGGAACTGCTGGGCGAACAACAAGTGGGACCCTACCATTGTCTTGTGGCGCAGGCGGTCCCGAAGCGGCGTGACAAGTATTTGTTCGAAGGGAAAGTGTGGATCGATGCACAGGATTACGCTGTGGTGCGGATCGAAGGCCATCCCGCGGCAAAGCTCTCCTTCTGGCTCAAACGAGCCGATTTCGTCAGACAGTACCAGAAGATCGACGGGCTCTGGCTTCCACAAAGAGACGAGACTTTTGTCGATGTCAGGCTTTATGGGAAGAAGGTTCTAACCATAGACCATCGGGATTACGTTGTGGAGAGCAAACGATAAGCCTTGTGCGAAGAGTAATTGCGACGACCGCGATGCGCCTGCGATGCCAAATCGGAACCCAGCTTTCAGCGGTCGGCTCTTTGTTTGAATGCCGACGTTCGGCAATTGCTTCGGCAGATAACGGGTTTTCGGCAGCATTTGCGGCTACTAAGTGCTCACGACTAGCCAACCAGACCGGCGATGCCGCTTTGCATTTTGACCGCGACAGAGTCGCTTGATGGGTCCGCTTTCAAGTGGCAGCCGGGCTGCAAAGCCAGTTGACATGAGAAGAAGCCTGGGGCCCTTTGCCTTGAGAGGATATTTGAAGAAGCTCCCGATTGCCGTCGCCGCCCTGGTAGTCTGCTTTTGCTTGCGCGCTTCTCCGCTGGCGCTGATTGTGCTGAATTCCACGTGCCAGGATGCTGGCAGCGTGCCCGCGGGCTGGCAGATCAAGGTGCATCACGGTAGGCCGGAGATCTCGGCTTGCCAGGACGACGACACGGCCTGCGTCCACTTGAAAAGCGTAAAGTCGTCGTTCGCTTTAGAACACGCCGTCGATATAGACCCTGCGGAATTGCCGTATCTGACTTGGCGGTGGAAAGTGAGCCAACTTCCCGCCGGCGGCGACTTCCGGCGCGCGGCCACAGACGACCAGGCGGCGCAGGTTCTGGTGGCCTTTGCAGACCGGCGCGTGGTCGCGTATATTTGGGATACTACAGCGCCGAAAGGCATCATGGAAAACGCCGGCTCAATTCCTCTACTGCGTGTCTTCGCGGTGGTCTGTCAATCGGGAACGGCTGCTCTCAACCACTGGATTGTGGAAAGCCGCAACGTGACGGCCGATTATGAGCGGGCCTACGGAAAACCGGCCCCGCATGTGAAAGGTATCCGCCTTCAAATCAATTCTCAGCATACCGGCAGCAGCGCCGAGAGCTATTTCGGCGAGATCGCATTCCGTAGCGCGCTACAGTGATGTTTCTGGCAGCCGAGGGGATGTCTGTAGGCGGCACGTCCTTGTCTTATCGGGATTCCGAGGCCGACATCCGGCGATTTTCATACCGTTCGCCCCAGTGACGCCAAGCCGCCTCCACCACACGGCATACCTCTTGAACGTCGAACGGCTTTGCAAGCACGTCGTAAGCTCCAACGTTAATAGCTTCCGCCCACAGTCGTTCATCTGCCAGCCGGGAAGTGACAATCAGGAGCGGCGGCGCCGTCAATCGGGCTGCACGCTGCAGTAGCTCCCGCCACGAACCGGGTGGCAAATCGCGCTCGACCAAGACAATCGGAATATTGCTCTTCCGCAAGACCGCCAGAGCCGATGCCAGCGTGGCGCTGGTCTCCACCTTGAACTTGAGATGGGCCTGCTTGGAGCCGTTGAGGATTTGCTCTAGAGCAACGTGGTCCTCCTCGATCGGGCTTACCGAGAACACCGTCGGGACTCTGGAGTCGACTTTGTGCGGCTTCCTTCTCATGGCGGCTCCTTTGCGGCGCGAAAACCTTCCCCTATTCAGGGAGCAAAAATGTGACTTCGTCCCCGGCGGTTGTTGGTTTCGTGAACCGGCGCCCCGGAGAACTGAGCACGCCGATTTCCAAGTTGGCCGCCCAAATGAGGAACCCGTTATGCCCAAGGCTTCCTGGTGCCGAACTTCGGCAATTGCCGGGCAAACGATGCCGGTCGGCGGCCTATGCGCCGGAATATCGGGAGTTCCAGTGGAAGCCGAAGTGCACTCACGGTCTTCGCTGGATGCTAGGAGAGATGGAAATGTGGGTCGTGTGGTGCCTCGCCGCCCTGATTGGCGTTTGTCTGCTGTTATCAACGGTCGACCTGCCTCACTCCAGGCGATGAATACGAAAACAACGGAGATCTGAAGTGCGCGGCTTCGTGGCGGCGCGCCGCGGCCTCGAACGAGCTGTTCGAAATCGACCTGCGCTATGACGGGCACTTGACGAAGCTCTTCGACTTTTGCTTGGAGACTTGGTCTCGCAGCCATGTCTATGATCCATATTCTCGACGGAACCGCGCTTGTCCTACTACTTCCAGGTTTGTGCCCGGCCCGATCCTTGACACCGACCGAGGCGCTCGATCGGTACCTGGCTGGAGCGCGTGACCAGCAGCCCGGATGCTCCGGCTTGGTATTTGCCGTACAGATCGACGCCTCATTGCCGAAGCTCAGAAGGCAGGGAAGCATGAATGGGATCAAGCTGGTTTCCCAAACCGGGCAGATTGCTTATCGTGGTCTCCGATTCACCGGAGACAACCTTGTCAAGACCGCGGTAATCGCGCGCTTTCTCGCCCACGAAATGGAGCCGCCCGACCCAGCGGTCGATACCGCAGTTACACCCCGGAACTATTCATTCGTTTACGACAAGACGTCGGACTACAACGGGTTGGCCGCATATGTGTATTGCCTGAAGCCGAGGCGAAAACGCAAAGGGCTCTTCGAAGGCGAGTTGTGGCTGGACGCGGCCAGCGCCGCGCCGCTCCGATTGTGGGGCGACTTAATCAAATCGCCGTCGTTCTTTATCCGAAGCTTCCGTTTCGTGGAGGATTACCAGCGTTCCAAGCCGGTCCGATTATTGGTGACCGTTCAAACGCGATTAGTAGGCAAAGCCGAACTGGCGGAGTGGCTGCATCCTATCGACGGACAAGGAAGCCTTTCAGCCGCCCAGTGACTGCGAGGTGAGGTCCGCGCGTTTATGGCCCGGTCTTCCCAACCGCCGGCGCGGTTTTCTCTTCATCGGCCACATCGAGCGGAGCGGTGGGACCCGATCCCCGTACCGATTAAACGTCACACAGCGCCAGACATCGCGCATACTATGCCACCTCGGAAAAACAGGGCCGGCACGATCTCTAGAGCTCCCACAAGCACTGCCCGCCACGGAAACATGAAACCATCCCGTCTTCGCTGACCTTGAGCACGGCCCCAAAATGCGACGCCGCCACCGCCGCAGCGGTCCGGCTTCCTTCTCCGGGGATGGATGCTCCGGCAATCGAGTTTTGCAGGATGGCCCCGAAGGAAAGCAGATTGGCGTCCTGGTCGAGAACGATCGCCCCATCGATTCTCGCCACGGACTCCAGAACCGAGGGCGGGAGCCTCAACGCATCCTGATCGCGCAAGAGATAATGAAACCGCCGTTTAACGAGGCTCTGGTCACCGTCCTGCGATGGATCGTTGCGCAGCAAGTCCTCGGTCGAGATCAATTGATGCACCAGGGTGGCATCGTCCAGCACCACGAAAAGCGCGCCGCGCCGGTCCTCGGCAAGATCCAACGCGACTGCGAACAGGCGTTGCGCCGCCGACTCGTTCCGGATGGCCTCGTTCCACAATCGGTAGCACTCGGCCGTGTTGGCGAAATGCCACCGCCCGTCCCGAAAGGTGAAGACCTGGGCGCCTCCGGCGAATACCTTTATCTCGCCGTAGGCCGTGAGAATCATGCAAATGTGGCCGCCGCACAATGTGGCCCGGCTGTGGAATTCGTATCGCGCCGCTACGGGCGCGGGCAACTCGAAGTCGCGAAATGGACGGGCCCACTCCTCTACGTCGACCAGCTCAACCAGGAGACCTTCGCGGTTTACCAGAGCGACCGTCTTCAATCCGTCCGACAGCCGGTAAAAGCTGCGCGTGGAAGTCAGATCGCTGGAATAACGAAGCGCGCCTTCGGGAAGCAAAGGGAGTTCATGGCAGGCATCCCGCTGCGAACCGAAAAGAATCACGCCCGTTGAGATCCGCCGGTTTTCGTAGGTCGTCATGGCGCTAAGCCGCAGCACCTCGATCGCGCCGGCGATCCTGTCCGGCCTGCTTGCCGCCTCGTCCGGATCGCGGTATGTGGAAGAATCGAGGAAAGCGGATACATAGCGGTCTTCAGGCAATCCACGAAACAGGTGAGCGCTCTCGGCCGCCAGGACCGGGTTGAAGGCGAGCCGGTAACGAATCGAGAGCACCCGGCCGACGCTCTTGACCATGCGTATCAGGTCGTCTGTAAAGCCGCCCTGCAGATTGAGACGATAACGGTAACCCAGCCAGTCGAACTCGATCACGCGATACGGCGAATCGTGGCAGGCGACGACGAGATCATCGGTATAAACCACAGGGCTTAACAATTCGACCTGAGCCGCGGGCATGAAGTGCTCCAGGCCCTGTTTCAGCAATTGGCGGAAAACCGTATCCAGACCTTGTGTGACGCCGCCTGAAGCGCGACGCGCGGGAACCGCCTCCGCACCGATGTCCACACGCACAGTCATTGTTAGTAGTGATGCATCGAACGGTAGGGAGGATGCTTTGGAACGTCCAGTCTGCAAGTATCCCTGGCTTTCATGCCGGTCGCCGGCAAGCAGTGTGCGCCGTTGCACACTCCAAACCAGCCCCCGCTGGAACCACGGCGGTTAAAATTGGAGGGAGAGTTGTGACGTGGAACGTGACGGAACCGTCGTCTTTGTACCTGCTAGCGAAGCGCGCGTAGGCAATAAACCATCGATCCCGCCACGGTGCAATCGTGGCGTGAGACATTCGTTTACGCTCCTTTCCATCCCCGCGCGAGCACGTCGCGCGCATTGGTCCAAAGCAATTGATCGGCTGCACTTGGATACCGCTGTTGGATCGCCGCAACGACCGATGCGGTGTGACTGTAATCGGGACACTCTTCGATCGGCTTGATGAATCCGTCGAGGTCCGTGCCGATCGCTATGTGGTCGTAGTTGCCGGTAATCTCATGGAGACAATCGATGGCATTGAATACCACTTGAATGCTCTCATCGCCGCCCATCTGCTGGCTGGGCTGCCGCAGCCAATGCGGATACAGGATCACGCCAACGACGCCATTGGAGGCGGCGATCTGCCGGACCACCGCCGGGCTCAGATTTAACGGATAGTCCGACGTGGGACGTACGCCATTGTGCGACGAGATCACAGGCGCGTTGCCGTGATCCCGCGCCAGGTTCAGGATGTCCTGTTGCGCCTGGTCGGAGGCGTGCGTGATGTCGACGAGAATGCCGCGCTGCAAGAGGCGCGCCACGATTTGCATCCCCAGGTCCGTCAGCCCCACATTGGCCTGTTGCTGCGGGTTAAGAACCTTCGCGAAGAGACTATCGGGCACAAAGGGGATGGCGTTTTGGCAGGTGGCCACGCCACGGTAGAACAGGTGCGCGATGACCACGTAGGCCACGCCCCGCGCCGCCAGCGCGTCCACATTCGCGGGGTCGCCCCCGAACGCGAAGGCTCCCTCCACGCAGTGAAACAGGAACTTGCCGCCGTCGTCGAGACACTGTTGCAATTGAGCCGGGTTGCGCACGATCTTCACCCGGCCGGCCACCTGTTTCTCGACGTTGTCCATTTGTGCCAGCAGGTTCGGGAAGGCTTCGGGCCGCGGCGTGGCGTTACGAAAGAATTCATCGTCGGGGTCGTAGAGGACCGAGCCGATTCCCCCCGGGCTACCCGCGACGAGTTCATCCAGGGAGACACGCGGCTTGCCGTTTTGATAGTTCAGCAGGTGCTGTGCGGCGAAATATTCAATCTCTTTTCCCACTGGCGGAGGCTGGTGCGCAAAGCGGGGTGGAAAGTGCGTATGCATCGGGAAGTGTGCATGCAGGTCGATCAGTCGATTCATGGTGACCTCTAAATTTACGCGCTAACTGCCAATTGACCCGAGCGGGTCGAATTCGCGCTGCACGAATTGCGCGGTGAACGCAATGAAACGCAGGCGGGCCTGCAACTGCGTCGTCGGATCGCTGGTCCCGACGATCTGAAAGGAAGCCAGGAAGCCGGCCAGATTTTCCACGGCAGCCCAGTTTTCAAACGTCTGGAATTTCAGCAGGGCCGTGCCCGTTTCCTTGTTGCTGCCGTCGGGCTGCCGCTCGAAGACGTGGCAGTACAGCGTGGTGTAGTCCAGCAGCAGATTACCCACGTCCTTCTCCATGTATTTCACTCCTTCGAGCGTGAAGCGGCGCCCGCCGCCGGCCAGAAATTCGATGTGGTAGTTCATCTCGGCTTCGCCCGTTGCGAGGTCTACGCGAAGGTAATGAAACTGGCTGCGCGACGAGTCCATCGGGAAAGTGGCCGCTCCCTGGCCTTCGAATTGCCCGAATGAAATCGTTCCGCTGAGTTGCGCCTGATGTTCATAGCCATCCACAAACTCGTTAACGTCCCGGATGGTCATCGTGGCTTCGAAGCTGCAGGTCACCGCGCCCGGCGGGGCGCCGCTGGCCGGAATTCGCTGTGCGATCGTGAGATCCCCAGCGCGCCCCGGCGCTGGAGTGCCTTCTCCGGGGAAATACCAGCCGACCATCTGCTCGTCAAAAGTCATGCCGACGCCATCCGGCAATTGCGTGTCCAGGAACGGACGCAACAGCGTGTTGGTGGGCAACTGCTTTCCAGCGCGCGTGAGCATGTAGTAGAAACCGAATTCCCCGCCGGTCTCAGTGTGGAACAGCCCGAACGAGGAGTTCGCCACCAGATCCGCAATGGGCTCCGGCAACGTTGTCACATACTTGCCGACCATGAAATCCGCAGTCACTTTGCGAATCTCGTCGTGAAACGGCGTGAAGTCGTTCAACTGGAAATGGTCCTTCAAGAAACTCGGGACGATCAGGCCCTCGATAAGGCCCATCAGCTCGTAGCGCGCCTCGAACCGCCCATCCGGCAGATTGCTGAACTGCAGATAGGCGATGCCGGCTGCATGATTCGCATTGGAAATCACGTCCATGCGCCAGACGCCATTCAGATCCGCGGCGTCCGGCACGGCGGCGGCCGCGTAGAGCGCGTTATGGTCGTCCACGGTCATCTGGTCGAAGCTATAGAGCCGGGACATGGGGAAGGTAAACAACCGCGCGCCGTTCGGATACTTGCCCAGGTACACGCGGCCGATCATGAGGTCTTCGTTAACGATCTTGAAGACATCGTAAAAGCCCTGCCATGGCGGATCCAGATAGCGCAGAAGAACGTAATTGCCCGGCTCGAGCGAGCCGTTGGCGTGTCCCACCGCGATCGAGACCTCTTCCAAGCTATTGCGCGCCTGGATGTGGCCATCGGTGTCGCTGGTGATACCCGTGTATTTTCCGTCCGGCTGCTTGTGAAATTCCTTCTTGAACCCCGTGAAGATCGCCTTGGACATGTCGTTCAGCACGCTTCCCTGCGGGAAGAAGCCCTTCCAATAGCGGTCGTTATGAATGGTTTGCTTCTGAATGTCGATTACCGGATCGCCGCCTTGGTTGACCAGCGTGTCGATACCCATCGTGGGACAGCGGCGGAACAGCGCTTCGAGCTCGCCTTCGTTGTAACCGGTAGCGTCGAGCGCGTTGATGCCCGCCATGCTGACCGGTTTCGCCGGCGCGGGATAGGCAGCGCCTTGGAGTTGCTGGATTTTCCGCTCGACAAAGCGCTCGGTCAACGCTGAAATCGTCAGAAAAGGATTGACGCCGAGCGCGCTGGGAATGATGGACCCATCGGTAACGTAGAGGCCTGGATGCACGCTGCCGTCGCCGGCGAACACCCGTCCGAACACGTCTACCGCTCCCTGCAGGTAATCGTCGCCCATCGGGCATCCACCCAAGGGATGGGCCGTAATCAAATGGCGCAGCTTGAAAAAGCTCCAGGTGGGATTCGAAATGAAGCTGGCGCTTAACGCGTGCGCATGGCGGCGGATCTCCTCGTTCATGCGCGTGAAGATCTGCTGCTGACCGGCATGGTCCCATGAGATGTTGATGCGGCCGTCGGGCTCGGTGAACGGCTTTTCGAAGAGAATGAGGCCGCGCGCGTTGTCCTGACCCATAACCAGATACAGCATGGTGTGGTTCATCGCCCCGCCGGGATCGTGTTCTCGAGCTGTCGGAGGGAGGTCGCGAAGACGCCGCGCCAGTTGGTCGGCCTCGTTTCCGGCGACCGTATCCTGGCCCTGAATTGCGCCGAAGACCGCTTTGGAGGCGTCATTCGACGCCACGGGGAAAGAGAAATCTTCGACCGCGATGCGCTTGGTTTCGGGCAGGGAACCGTTGTAGCGGACGATGCCGACGATGTTCGGCCCGGGCGACGGCGAATCGCCCGGCGCCGGCCTGTCCGCGACCTTGTAACCCAGCACATCGGTTTCGTACGCGCCGTTGTAGGCTAAGCCGAAGAAATCGCCATTGCCGCTGAACTTCGTGCCCAAAGCGGGGGCCACGGAAAGACCGTGCATCTCCGAACGCAGCAGAATCTCTGGGGTATTCAGTGCGCCTGCCGAAAGGATCACTTCGCCGGCTTGCAACGCGAAGTTTTCACTACCGCCGCCGGTCTTGACATACTTCCCATGAATGATCCAGCCGCCTGCTGCGTTTTTCTCCAGCCACTCGACCTTGGCCTGCGTGAGAATCGTCGCTCCGGCGCGCTGCGCCATCGGCAGGTAATTCATGTAAAGAGTGTTCTTCGCCCCTACGTTGCAGCCGGTGACGCAATTGCCGCAGTTGATGCATGGCTTTTGCTGAACGCCATACGGGTTCAGGCCGTCGATCGTGAAATTGACCACAATATCCAGCGGTTGAGCGGTGGTTCCGATTTCCACCGCCCGGCGATTGAGCGCCTGGACCTTGGCCAGGTTGAGCGCATCCGGGTGCGGATTGGCCGCCAAAACCGCTTTGGCACGCTGGTAGTATGGCTGCAGCGCATTGTATTGGATGGCGGATGGCCAGTTGAACTGTTCGAAAACCTCTTCGTCCGGAACGATGGCGACGTTGGCGTTGATCAGCGAGGTGCCGCCTAAGCCGGAGCCTTTGATCACCGAGATATCCGGGTGATTCAGCAGTTCATATAGTCCCAGCGGGTTCAGGTCGCTGCGCAGGGTCGCCGCAACATCCAGCGGCGCTTCCGGATATTCGCCTGGCTGCCACTCCTTGCCGCGCTCCAAAATGCAGATGGCAGGCTTTGGATTCAGATCGGCCATTGCCAGCCGGGCCGCGGTGATTGCGCCTCCGTAGCCCGATCCGATCACGACGATGTCGTACGCTTTCTTGCGCTGGTCCCACGGTGTCGCTAACATCGAAAATCCTCCGGTTCAATTTCCGAGCAGGTCCCGGAAATAATCGTTGAGAAGCCGCCCATTCGGATCGTAGGTCTTGCGGGCGGCGGCGAACGCCTGCAGCCGGCCGCCCCACGCTTTTTGCGCTTGCGCGGGCGTGATGCCATAGGTCTGATTAAACAGCGGGATGCCGCCCTGGTCGCTGCAAAACTGATTGTAGGCCACCAGGAACTGGTCCCATCCCGGATTCGCTGTGGAGACCGGGTCTATGGTCATCACGTCGCCGTCATATGAATACGAGAGCAGCGAGTTTTGATCCTTCGCCACGCGGTAGCCGACAAAGAGCATGTTGATGCGGTATCCGTTCGTCTGGTAATACTGTTCGCAGAACTGAAAGCAGGCCCGCAGTACCGTGGGATAGGTCTCCTCGGGAAACGCCCAAAGGCTGAACGTGTAGCGGCTCGCGCCACCCACCGGCGGGTAACGGATGATCTGGTCGGTAGCCACGGTGTTGCCGCTCTTAATCAGATTTTCCAGCTTCCAGCGCCACAACGCATTGAATCCGTCGATGACCTGATACCGCACGGTCTTATCCGGAATATCTTTTTCGGCATTGGCGCAAACCAGCGGTCCGGCGGCGGACCAAAGATAATTGCGGAGCGGCCATATGGCGCGATTCGGAGAGCCCGTCGCGGTGGGATCGTATTTCCTGAATTCCACGGTGATCAGGTTGTCGAAGGGGAAGACGTAATACATCAGGGATTCGCCGCCGGCTTTGAGCGCCGGCAGCTTCTGCACGAAATCGTCGAGGGTGAAAGTCTGGTGCCGCACCGCCATGGGCTGGATCGGGCGCACGCGGAAGGTGGCTTCGCAAACGATTCCGAAAGTGCCATAACTTGACCGGACCATCTGCATCAGGTCGGGCTGACTGTCGGTAACTTCCAGGAAATCGCCGGAAGGCAGCGCCATCTTGATCCGGCTGACGTAGGAGCCCACCTGGCCATATTCACCGGGCATCGACGAGTCTTTGGTCCCGGAGCACGCCGCGCTGCCTACCGAAAGATTGCCAATCTCGGTGTTGACATAAAACTGTAGGTTTTGTTTTTCGAGCTCTTTCGCCACATCGATGTAGAGCGCTCCGGCTTCAGCCGTCACGGCGCCGTTCGAGATGTTCAGGATTTTGTTCATGCCGGACATCTTGAGAATGGTGCCGCCGTTGACCACGGCGCAGGGCGCGGTGGAATGGTTGGCGCCAATAGCCCGGACCGGAGACGGATACTGCGACGGGTTCTTCAGGGCGTTCACCACGTCGGCGGCGGAGGAAGCTTCCACCACGGCCTGCGCATGGGAAACCAAGTCCCCAAACCAATTGGTGACGGTAATATCGGGCATGTAGGACAGGCCTCCTGGCCTGTCGTTCTGCATTTCTTCTTCTGCTGCTACGGACAGGCCAGGAGGCCTGTCCTACCTTGCGGCGGCCAACAGCGCGCGCTGGCTGGTCCGGACAAGCTGTGGGCCGGTAATCAAAATGTTCGCGCCGGCCCGGCGATTGGACGCCTCGTCCATGGCGATCAAACCCCAGGGTTCACCAAACTGTTCGCTGGTGGTTGCGGCGACTTTCTTCAGATGGGCTGCCAGATCCTGCCGCAAGCTCTGAAACTCCGGATCGTCGACCGCCGCCTTAGGATGCTGGCCGAACCATTTGCGCATAGCCGCCAGCCGCTGGCCTGCGCCCGCCATGGCGTCGGCCCACCACATAATGGCCGTATAGTCCGCCGTGATCGCGCCCAGCAGGGGGGCCGGCACATTCGGAAACATCGCCTTGAAACCCGGCTGGCCTTTGGACTTCATCGTGTTCCAGAGGTCGTCCTCAATGGCAGGCTTGCGCCGGATGGCATCCGGGTCAGTCTCACTTACGAGCAATTGGATGGCGGCACGACCCGCGTTTTCATAGATCTGTTGCGGGATGGGATCGCCGTTTGAATCGACAAACAGGGCCGCCGCCAGGCCGCTATCGTAATCCGTGGTGGCGTGAATCATGGTGCGGCCGAAATCGTCGATGCCGGCCGGCACGGTGGCGTCCTCGCCGGAGAACAGCCCGAGGGCGGCTCCCACGCGGATCTCGCGTTCCATGCGGTGGCTGTTGGTGTTGTTTTCGAGGTCGAAGAAGCTGTGGCTGCACTGCAGGCTCGGTCCGCCGACCTGTTGCTGCGAGCCCTGGTAGACGGCGGTCAGAAGAAACGATTCCGCCATAACGTGACGCAGTTTCTGCGTGTCCGCGCCAAAA
>Ga0209274_10001025_pt1 | contig 14870 bp, 15 predicted proteins | sample HubBroMetageREF1_FD_188343 | JGI IMG/M metagenome (GOLD analysis project Ga0209274, IMG submission 188343) | Reference soil microbial communities from the Hubbard Brook experimental Forest, New Hampshire, USA - Hubbard Brook CCASE Soil... | ecosystem: Environmental > Terrestrial > Soil >...
CTGAGGATTCCGTCCATCTCGGAGCTACTCGCCGAGTCGACTAACTGTCCTATCAGAATCAATGCAAGTATTCGGGCCATCTGGTGCGTTGTGCCTGTTAAAGTTCCCGGGCCGTCGTTCTGTGTCTGGACGGCTCTCACTGGCGGCCACACCTGCCCCATCTGGTAGTCGCTTCCTATCCATACGCCGGCCGTTCCGTCGAAGAAGCCCGCGGCGAACAAGGCGCCATTGAGATAACTGTATCCGAGACCGTGGATACAGCTCATTGCCGCACTATTGTTGCTCGGTATGATCATTTGGTTCAATGACGTAAGGTAGCCGGAAGTGAAATCGATTAAGCCCGAGGCGTTTGGCGTAGGCGAAAACATTGCTGTGTAACTAGGCTTACGCTGGGTATCGGTTATATTTGTGGCTGAGTTGATAAGAGGTACTGCGTGCAGAAACTTGGGTGTCTGTACCGCTGCCATTTGCGGAAAGAACTGGGCTGTCGTAAGAAGGGGATTCGCAGCGGCAAAGCGGCGAACCATAGCCCGCATTTCGTAGGCAGCGTACAACACTGCGACCTTCGCCTCGCTGGCGATGTAGTCCACCTCGCTATCACGATACGCTGCCATGGGAAACGGTGGCCCCGTAGTGACCTCCGCTATCGTAAACGGCACCGGAAAACTCCCGGCCGCCTGGCGACAACGCGTTTCCGCCTTTTGGATTGCATGACCTAGTGCCGGCTGAAGTTTGCTGGGTTCGGCCACGAAAGGGTCCTGGTACGGCGATGTGGGGAAGGATTCCACTGGCGTGGGTATTATCGCATGCACCGACGCGCCGGTTCGCGTTGTCGGAGCGACAATTCGATAAGCGGACCTTAGGGCATTTGCATCGCTCATGATGTCTCCTCGGGCGTCGTTCCCGACGCACTGGTCTGTTTCGTAGGCAGTCGAGAATCGTCTTGCAGGCTGTCGAATGGAGCCCCGTCGACGAGTGTCACTTCGTCTCCCTCAGCTCCAATGTACGTGAGTGAAAGGTTGGCGGTCGTGGGGACTTGTGCAAATTGCACGTCGACCGCGTCGCCGTTCGATATAAATTTGCTCGCAATAGATAGTGTCGAGTCGAAGCCGCCACCGTGGAGCCGCAGGCTTCCGGGCTCGTTTGCGGCCTCCTCCTGTGTCAAGTCGAGGCGAACCCAAAGAGAGGATGTCGGCGAAGAACTACTGCTCGACCGGGACGAGGAACTGCTGCTCGACGCAGACGAGGAGCCGCTGCTGGACGCAAACGAGGAACCGCCGCTCGACACTGACGAGGGGCTGCTGCTTGGCGAACTGCACGACGAAGGGCTCGACGATGGACTCCCTGACGAGCTTGGCTGTGCCGGCGGAGCACCCCCATGGCATGACTGGACCGGCTCGCCAACATTTCCCGATCCGGCGTTAGCGTCGGCATCGCTTGCCGCGGCGTCCAAAGCCTGCGACTGGGAAGCCGGCGCCGGAGTTGGGTCGGGAGACATAAAATGAAAACTATCGCTTCTTGAGGTGGAGCTTCGCGGCTTGCCGTAGCGTCGGCATCTTCACGCCCGGATTTCTGCGTTTGCCGAGAATCTCTCCCGCCCATCGGGATCGATTGTCCGTATCGAAATCGCGCCCGAAGACGATCATCAGATCGATGTACTTGCAGACATCGCGTTTGGCGGTAATTCCGTACCCCGCCGCGCGCTGAATTCCGTACTGAACCATTTCCCGGAGCCGTTGATCGCCAGCGACCGCGCACTGCTTCGGAAAAAACTTCCTCAGGTGCCCCAACATCCAGTCCTCGAACTTCCGCACCTCCAACTGCGAAAAGATTGCGAATTGTTCCAGCCGTATCGTCAGCATGGTGTCAGATCTGCGCCCGACTATGTAATATAGTATAGGCTCTGGCCCCTTGCACGGGCAGTCGTGCTATCCTGATCGCGATAGGCTCGATTATGATACCCCTCGGCGACACCGGATTTGCGTTGTGTTTTCGGCACGAAATGGGCCGGATGGATCGCAACCAGGCGCTGGACCTCTTGCGCCGGTCGAAGTCCGACATCTGGGCGCAAGCCTCGTTGCGCAGCGTTGTGGCGAAAAGATCGGCCCCCACCACGCTGACCCGGTTTAACGACGACCAAATTCTGGAAGCCGTCGCGGACCTCATCGCGTCCGGGGAATTGGTCATGGTGCGCACGGGCGACCACGCCATCGGCCGCAAAGGCGACACGGTGCTGGGTGGAGGCGCCAAGAGCGATGCCCCGCCACCGCCCGCCCCGCGCCCTGCGCCCCAGAGCGTCGCTCCTCCGCCGCCCGTCGACCCTAAGGTATATTCGGCCAATGTAGACCCCGTGGCCCAAGCGGCGGTGAATCAGGCGGCGGCGCAGCAAGGGGCGCCGTTCTGCGAAGAATGAGCGAAGGCAGCGGCGGCCCGGGCGGCCGCGGAAAACAATTAAGCCGCTAGAGGCAGGCATGGTTTCGGGAACTACTCTGCAACGCATCCGTCAGACTCTCTGGCCGGAGGGTCTGCCCGGCTATACGAAGGTATACACGATTGCCGACGGCGCGCAGGATAAGCGCATTTACGGCGCGGTGGATGCCTCGCGGCAGGATCGATGCTGCCTCCCTAGCATTGACCGGCGGTGGGGCGGACAAGATCTGCCCTGGCAACTGTTGATGACGTCCCCGTATCTGGTGGAGCTCGACCCCGACGAGGGGTTCACCGGCTACCTGCTGCGCAACGGCTGGGATCGCCACTGGGGCATTTTCTTTCGGTCGGACACGACCATGCAGAATGTGCGGCGTCACTTTCGCGATCTCTTGGTGGTGCGGGACGAGAAGGGCAAGCGGCTCATGTTCCGATACTACGATCCGCGCGTGCTGCGTGCCTATCTGCCCACTTGCTTGCCAAGCGAATTGCGACAGATTTTCGGGCCAGTAGATGTTTACATTGTTCCCGGCGACGAGCCCGAGACGGCCGTCGCGTTCCGGTTGGAAAACGGGCGGCTATCGCAGGACCTGGTGATGCTGCGGGAAGGGCCAACCGCCGTGGCGCAGACCATCCGGAATCAGTTGTGAATGGCGGCGGTGGGGCCAGGCGAAACCGCATGCCCCACCGTTTCCGCTTAGAGGCCTCGAGGTGCAAGCGGCTAGTACTGGCCGCCGCCCGAGGAACGGGTGCGTGGCTCTTCGGTCTTGTGCTGACTATGCAACCAATTGTCCAATTCCCTTTCGGCTTGCGCCCGGGCTATGCCGTAGCGTTCCTGCAGCTTCCCGAGGAACTGGTCTTTTTTACCGGCGATAACTTGAATGTCGTCGTCGGTTAGTTTGCCAAACTTCTCGCGAACCGATCCTTTCAGTTGATTCCATTTGCCTTCAACTTCGTTCCAGTTCATGATATAAAACCTCCATGGGGATTACTGCAGCCGGCGTACCCTTGTGACTCGGCACACCTTGGTACGGTACGGCACAGGATGGATTGCGCGTCTTGGTACAATCCGTTGAGGAGTTCTCATGAAACGTTATCTCGCAGTACTGGCCGGCGCATTGCTGCTTGCGCCCGCTACCGTGCTGTCAGCCACGAATCCCGCGGGTGTATGGGAAGGCACACTCAAGACCCCCAATGCGGATTTGGGCTTCATCTTCAACTTGCATCGCGACGGCGACAAATGGGCCGCGGAACTGGATATTCCGATGCAAGGACTGTCCGCCTTGCCGCTCCAGAACGTCAAGGTGGATGGCCCGGCGATCGGTTTTGCGCTTCCGGGCGATGCGCACTATGACGGCAAGCTTTCCGAGGATGGCAAAAGCATCTCCGGCAGCTTCACCCAAGGGGGCGCCTCGCTATCGCTGGATCTGAAATGGAAATCCGAGCCGAGAGCCGTAGAAAAAGCGCCTGCCAATACCGGCGACGTGCAAGTGTTGGAGGGCGTCTGGGAAGGCGTGCTGGATGCCAACGGCCAGCAACTTCATCTTCGCTTCAACTTCACTAAGAACGCCGACGGCAGCATTACGGCCACACTCGACAGCTTGGATCAAGGCGCCAACGGCCTGCCCGTCACCAGTATTGCCCGCACCGGAGACAGCATAAAGCTGGATTTGAAAATCATCTCTGGTTCCTACGAAGGCGCCTTGAACAAAGACTCTTCCGCGATGACGGGGACGTTCACACAGGCCGGGGCGCCCCTGCCGCTCAACCTGCAGCGCAAGCAGGCCGAGAAGAAGAACTGATCGGGCGCCACATGCCCGACCTTCCGGAAAAATGGCCGGAGGCATTTCCGGAAGCGTTGCCGGAAGCGTGGCTGCGCGGACCTTTGCCGCAAGTGAATCCGCTGCTGGCGCCTGCGCTGTACGGGTTTCAGCAGACGCGCGAGGATCTGGCGCGGCACACCGCAGGTCTCACCGCCAGCCAGGTATGGTCGCGCCCGCACGGGCTGGCGCCCTTAGGCTTTCATCTCCGGCATATCGCCGGCAGCGTGGATCGCCTTACGGCTTATCTCGAGGGGCGGTCTTTGAACCCAGCGCAGATAACCGCGCTGACGGCGGAAATGGAGCCGGGCGCAAGCCTTGAGGAATTGTTGGCGGACGTGGACCGGGCGCTCCGGCACGCCGCGGAGGCGATCTGCGCAATCGATCCCGCCACCTTGTGCGAGCCGCGCTGGGTGGGCCGAAAGTGTTTGCCCACGACCGTGATCGGACTGCTGGTGCACATCGCGGAACATACCCAACGGCACCTGGGACAGGCGATCGCCGCGGCGCTGTTGGCGCGGGCCTGAGAGTAGTCGCGAAATAACTGTGCTTGTGGGGCGGCCAATCTTGGCCGCGGGCAGGATTGCCCAATGTCACTTACTTTTCTCAAAACTCGGAATACTGGTAAGTCGTGGGGCGGCCCCCATGGTCGGGGTGCCCTCCGGGCCCGGTCCCCCTGCACCCGCTCTTAGCATGTGGAATCAGCCGCTTGACCGGTCGCCACAGGCCGACGAGGGCGTCGGCCGCGGACCGTCCGCCCCACAATTTTCGCAGGTGTTCGGTAGCGAGAAAACTAAGTGGCATTGGGCAGGATTGCCCGCCCCACTATTTCATGAAATTGCGCGCGCCGCAGGCGCTAAGAAGACAGACCACAAAAAGCCTGCCCACCTACCGCTCCCAAACGCGCTTGGGCACGCCGTGGTCCCGATCCTTCACGCGGTCGTAGAGGTAATACGTCGAAACGGTGCCGAGCGCTTCGTTGTAGAGGGTCTCCAATCCCAACCCCTGCTTGAGATCCTCCTCGAAATCGTGCAGCTCTTTCAACTCGGAAGCCAGCGCCGGCTTGGTCTTCCCCGAGGGCGTACGGAAGAATTTCTGATAGCCGCCATCTACCAGGGAAGCGATCTCGCCGCCCATCTGGATGCCGGCCAAATCGGCGCGCCGCACTTGGCCGCCGCTTTCGCGCAACGCGACAGCGCACTCGCCCTTGGCGACCAGCACCGTCCCATCTGGGCGTGGCGTAACGCTGAATCCCGCCTGCTTGAGGCTGTCGAGTCTATCTTGGAACGTGAGTTCGGTGGGGCGCTGCCGGCGAAAGAACATATGGATATTATAGCCACACGGCAGACAGGCCGGGACGCCTGTCCTACTCAGTAGTGGAATCTCCACCGGAATTCGCCGTAGATCTGGCGCGGATCGTTAAAGTGGAATCCTCCAAACGTCAGGCTGTTGTCGAGCAATACGCGCCGATTCGACACATTTGTAGCAGTAAGGGAGACCCTGTACTTATCGCCCTCGCCAAAGCTCTTTCCCACCGCGATGTCGAATGTGGTGTGCTGGGGCAGATAGCTCCCCGGATATTGCGCGTCCGGCAGCCCATTCGTGAATCCCGAGCCATAGTACACATTGGTCGAAGCGAACACCCGCCACGGAAGACTAGTATTGGCCCCGAAGTTCAACGTGTTTCTTTGGTCGTGGTCTACCGGCGAATATCCCGGCGGAATGGCCACGGGGCACGCCGGCGACACGGGAGCAGGACAGATCACTCCTCCGGTGATGGGGGCGGTGGCCTGCGCGATCTGATTCGAGTAGGCTAAGTGGATCTGAGCGCGGCGCCACAGGCGCGGGGAACGCAGTGTGGTTTCCCAACCCTGAATCAGGGCGGCTGTCCAGGTGATGGGCCAGAAGATGTTCGATTCGCCGATATTGTTGTGGTCCAGCCAATTCTGCGCGCGTGTCTGAAAGGTGTCTTCCTCAAGCACCCAACCGTGAAAAGGAATCGAGACTCCGAATTGGTATTCCTCGTCGCGCTCTCCCTTCAGTGGGGCGAAGGTGAGTGTTTGGCTGGTGGCTAAATCGAGCAATGGACCCGTAGCAGTCAACAGTGGTGGTGGTTGATAGAAGTGGCCGTAAAAGCCGTGAAAGACCCAGTTCACGTGTGGGACCTTGATGGCCACGCCAAAGCGCGGGTCCGTCGCGTTCTGTGTAACTCCCGGCTCTGTTCCAGCGCCGGGGGTGGTGAAGTTCGACTGGCGAAGGCCGGCGATCAGCGTCAGCCACGAGGTCACCTTAAACCGGTCGCTGATGAATTCTTCGGCCAGGCCGCCGGTTACTGTGGCTGACGACGGGCCGTAGTTCTGGCATCTCGTACCGCAATCCGTAAAAACGTTATTGAAGAAGTTGCTCTGGTGCTGGGCGAATCCGTATACGCCCGCTTCGACGCTGTTCTTCCCAACAGTTGCGTTCAAGGTCGATTGCAAACCGGCATAATTGGCGGTCTGGTCCACGGTCGAAATTACCGGCACATCGTTCGGCCCGCCGTTATAGCTGGCCTGGTTGTAATGATAGAAGGGCGACACGGTCAACAGCAGGTTCGGATTGAAGGTGTGGTCCCAGGAGAAGGTGATGTAACCATCGAGTTCACGTTCACTATCGTGCAGGCCGTAACTGGGATAGACCTGATTTCCGGCTGAATTGGGATTGGGGTCGATGGGTATCTGGTAATAATCCTGGCGCAACGAGGCGACCAGCCGGAATTGGTCATGGGAACTGGGGTTGAAGATCAAGGACGCGAATCCCCCATAACCGTTGTCCGCGTCGTGAACCACCTGGCCTATGGGGGGCTGCAGACCGTAGTCGCTGCGATTCGCGTTCACACTCAAGTAATACGCGAAACGCTCGGTGTGCCCGCTGAAATTGAGTTGATCGTTCGTTTGGTCCCAATTGCCGAAAGAAGCGACGAGTTCGGCTTCATTGTCGCGCTCGAAGCCGCTGCGGGGCACGATATTGAAGACTCCGTAGGTGCGGTCTCCGTATTGCGCATCGTAGCTGCCTCGCTGAACCTCGAGATAATCGATGTCTTTGGGATCGATCTGCGGGCCGAGATTGGTGGCGATATTGGTGTTGGGCACGGGCACGCCGTCAATGAGCCAATCGACTTGATGGCCTCCGCGCATGTGCAGCATGTCGTGGGTTACGTATGCAGCGGGCACGTAGTCGGCGATCATTGCCATACTGTTGGTGCGGTCGGCGCCGGGAGTTTGGGCGATGTCCTCACGATCGACGAGAGTCGTGGGGGTTACCGAATCCATATTGACGACTCCTGCCTGGCCGGCGACCACGGTAGTTTGAGTCATAGGCGCGATCGCCAGTTGAAAGTGAAGAATCGGCGACGATCCAGAAGCGACTGTGATGGCCTGCTCCGAAATTTCGAAGTTAGACTGAGTGACAGTGATCTTGTAGTCGCCGACCGGGACGTTGGCGAACAAAAACTCACCGTGGTCGTCCGCTTGCGCGGTTTGCGACCAATCCGAGGTAATCGCCGTCAGCTTGACCGACGCTCCGGCGACTGGCCGATGCTGTGGGTCGTGTACCACTCCCTGTATTCTTCCAAAAATCGTTGCATGCAGCAGGGAACTAAACGATAGTAAGGCCGCCAGACACGAATAGGATATAAGCTTTCGCACGAAACCTCCTTAAACCGTAGGACAGGCCTCCCGGCCTGTCCAGCTTGGTGACTAATGGTTAAGAGAGGGGACTAGGAGGTCCGCGCTTCTGGTGGGCGCAGTCAAACAAGAGGCGACATCCGGCCTCAGACTGAGATCGATCCGTTATCCGACTGTCGATGGAGACGCCCACGGGCTGAGACGCCGCCAGCAGAGCCTGCCCCGAATGTGGAACCACCGCGCCGCCATTCGGAAAGAATGGGCACTTGGCGCGCAACGCATCGACGGCCGCACCGGACGACGGCGTTTCCGTCATGTCCGGATCCGTCATGCCGCAATGATGTTTGCCATCGCGGCGGCAGCAGGCGGGCAGATTCGATTGGGCGTCAACGAACAGCGCGGGGCCAATCGGCGAAAAGCCGAACAGTAATACCAGCAGGATGGCCGGAACGCGCCGCATCCTAACTATGCTACCACTTTACCGCCCGCGGCTCAATGGTTGAACGGATATTCGTTGATCCAATGAAAGCCCCGGCTGGTGAGCGGAAACTTGGACGGATCGAAGCGATGGAACTCCGCGACAACGGGGCCGTTACCCAGGTCCCCCCGAAGTACCAAGTGTTGGGCGTCCGGCTGGCTGTAAGTGAAATCGCCGTTCCGCTTCCCGGAAGTCAGCTTTACCGTCCGCTTCGGCTCGTCATACGCGGTTTGAAAATATAGCCTTTCACCGGCGGCATCGCGGATATACAGTCCCCTCGAAAACTGAATCGCCATTTGACGCCAATCCGCGGTCGCGCTATCGGCATTCCAAACGCCATACAGCGGCGCGTGCTTCAAGAAACCGCTGGAGTACTCTCTGAGGCTCTTATAGCCGCCCCAAATATTGTTGTAAAGGACCGAGGTAATCACCAGGACCTGCAGGGCGATGGCGGCGATCCGCAACCAGCGCCGCTGAAACGTTGGCCACACGCCTTGCAGCCTGGACGGCTGCTGCAGCAGAAAGAAGCGCATCAGCGCGCCCGCATCCGGGATCAGCAAGAAGAGCGACATGAGGATGAGGTGCACCGAGTATAGCTTCACGGGGACGTCGTAGCAGAAATTCAGAACGGCCACGTTCAACATGTCGGCCGTGGCCACCAGCGCGCCGAGCGGTGTTGTGCGCCGGAACAAAAGCAGCAGTCCGGCTAAGACTTCCGCCAGCCCGCAAAATCTCGTGTAGCCGGTCGACGCGCCCATGAAAGTCCAAAGAATACCCATGGGCGACGATTCGCCGTAAGTTTCGGTGAGCTGGGATAGGAACGGCGGCATGAATTGCAGCGGATACACCTTGGCGAAGCCGTACGAAAGCATCGTAAATGCAAGGGTAAAACGCACCACCAGCCGCAGCCACGCATAGAGAGTCCGGTAGGTGGGCCGGCGGTGGTCGAGAAACGACCAGACCAGTGCCGCGAATGCGGCGATCGCGGCGAAGCAGAACACCTGGACGTAGTCCAGCGTAGTGTCGCCGCTGCCGGTAACATGATACTGAGTGACGGGGCCGCGCAGGCGAAAGATGTGGACCGCCACCCAAGGGCAGAGGGCACGAATCGGAACTTCCGCCAGCTTGGTCATCTTCAGCGTATCGTCGTCGTTCATGGAGCCGGCGGCGAAGCTGGGAATCGCGTCGAACAGGTTCGATCTCCCGGCGTATGGCCAGCAATATAAAACCAGGTATACGAAGGCGAAGCGAAACAGCACCCGGGTGGGGAAGCTCCAGCGTTCGGGCATGCTCGCAGCCTGAACTGAAAAGGCTGGGGCTTGGCCGGTCATCTGGCCATGTTACTCCGTCTGGGGGATAGCCGCAAGCGGCTATAATTGCCCCATGCCGTTTGTTTTGTCGCTCGACGAAGGCACCACCAGCGCGCGCGCCGCGCTATATGACGAACAAGGACGCAACGTCGCCATGCAGTCCGCGCCGGTCGATTGCCGTTATCCGCAAGCTGGCTGGGTGGAGCAGGATGCCGATGAGATCTGGAATGCGCAGCTTTATGCCGCGCGCCTGTTGCTGGACCGTGCGGGCGTGCCGGCCGCGCAGATCGTCGCGGCGGGGATCACCAACCAGCGCGAGACCACCATTGTTTGGGAGCGCGCCACGGGGCGTCCGGTAGCGCCGGCGATCGTCTGGCAATGCCGGCGTACGGCGCCCTATTGTACGGAATTGGCGCAAAGCTCCGCGGCGGCCGATATCACGCGGCGCACCGGCCTGGTGATCGACGCTTATTTTTCCGGCAGCAAGATCCGCTGGATCCTCGAAAACGTCCCCGGCGCACGGCAAAGGGCGCGCGATGGCGAACTGCTTTTCGGCAACGTAGATACGTGGCTGATCTGGAAGCTTACCAACGGCGCGGCGCATGTAACCGATGCCACCAACGCTTCGCGCACTATGCTCATGAACCTGGAGACAGGTGAGTGGGACGACGAGTTGCTGCGCATCCTCGACGTGCCGCGCGCCATGCTGCCGCACATTGCGCCTTCCAGCGCGGTGATAGGGACCATGCACGCCGAGCACTTTGGCGCGGAGATCCCCATCGCCGGCATCGCGGGCGATCAGCAGGCCGCCCTGGCGGGCCAAGCCTGCTTCCGCGCGGGGCTTTCCAAGAACACATACGGCACAGGATGTTTCGCGCTGATGCACACGGGCGGCCATCTGCCCGTGTCGCGGCACCGCCTGCTGGGGACGCGCGCGGCTTCCACTAGCGGGCCGCCGCAGTTCGCCATTGAAGGCAGCGTGTTTGTGGCGGGAGCGGCCGTGCAGTGGCTGCGCGACAAGCTGGGCCTGATCCAAACCGCGGCCGATTCCGAAGCGCTGGGCGCCTCGGTGCCCGATACCGGCGGCGTCTATCTGGTGCCCGCTTTCGTGGGCCTGGGCGCTCCGCATTGGGACGCCGCCGCGCGCGGCATCGTTTGCGGCCTGACGCGGTCGAGCGGCCGCGCGCATATCGTGCGCGCTACGCTCGAAAGCATCGCCTACCAGACACGCGAGCTCATCGACGCCATGCAGGCGGATGCGGGAGCGCGCATCCTGGAGCTGCGCGTGGATGGCGGCGCGGCCGCGAACAATTTCCTGATGCAGTTCCAGGCCGACATTCTGGGTTGCCCCATCGTCCGGCCCGCAGACATCGAGACGACCGCACTGGGGGCCGCTTATCTGGCCGGTCTAGCTACCGGCTTCTGGAAGAGCGTGGCCGAAGTCGAGAGCTTCTGGCGCGCCGAGCGGCGATTCGAACCCGCCATGGACGCGGGCACGCGCGACCGCCTGTTCTCGGGATGGGAGGACGCGGTGGCGCGCTGTAGAGGTTAATTACGTTAAGCTAATCGTTTAGATGAGACGGACGATTATCGCCGCGATGCTCTGGCCGGTATCGCTGCTGTCCGCCCAGACGGCGCAAACCGTTAGCTTTCGCGCCACGATGGGAGGCGCCAGCGGAGATTCGGGCACCGCCGATATCCTGCTCCACTTAGTGGCGGATTCGTCAGGCACAATCCTCTCGGGTTCTGTAGATTTCTATGTGGCATATCAATTCCCCAGTGACACTACCGTTACCCTACTGGGTATCTCGGGCGATGCGAATGCCACCTTTCCGCTGGCAACCGATATCACGGCCGCATCGCCCGTTTTGGCGACCGCCGGCAGGGGCTCGATTTCGCGCCAGGTACAGGTGCCCGCCGGCGATCAGGCGGGACTGGCAGCCCTGAACGGCATCCTCAACGATCCCGGCCCTTATTATGTCGTAGTGATCACCCCGGATCAGCCGGCGGGCGCCATGAGCGGCGCATTGCAAACCGGTAATACGGCCGTGCTGATGGCGGTGTTGAATTCGAGCGCCGGCACGGGCGTGGCGACGGTAATGGTCTCTTACACCGGACCCGCGTATGCGATTACATCCGGTGAAGCTACCCTGCAATTAAGTTATCAGTTCCCCGCGCAGGCGACCTTCTCCGGCATGCGAGTTTATGCGGGCCAAGGCGAGAGCGGGCAAATCGCGGTAGCGGCCGATCTGATGCCTGGTACGCCGTCCGCCGCCGGCGGCACGGGCGTATTGACTGCGCCGCCTACCCAAATCGACATGACTAACTCCCCGATGGTGCAGGCGATTCAGAACATACTGCTCGGCCCCACCAACTTCTCGGTGGATGTGGACACCGTCGAGAATCCTACCGCGCCGCTTACCGGGCAACTCCGCGGGACGGATTTCATGACCTTTCCGATAGCAGGTTTCGCGGGGACCGGCGCCGCTTCCGCGATCGGGTTGCATACGTTGCGGGGGGGCCAGTCAGCGGGAAGCGTGGTGGCGGGCACGGTGGTCTTCGATGTCAACTATCGCCTGGCGGCCGGCGCGCAGATTACGGGATTGGATATCGACGGCACGGTAATTGCGCCCGCGGTGTCCACCGATCCATCGGGATCGGGCAACGTGTACGCGGTGGTTAGCGTTGGCGGGGCGGCCGCCTTGGCATCCTTGAACGGCATTGTCGCCGATCCCGCGACGCATCAGGTCAACCTGGTTACAACGGCCACGACGGCCGCGATGAGCGCCGCGCTGGCGCCCGCCGACACGGCACTACCGGTGGTGGCCGCGGTAATTCCGATTGTGGAGGTCAAGGACCTATCGACCTTCGCACCGGGCGAGTTAGTGGAGATTTACGGCACCAACCTGGCGCAGGTTACTACCGATCTCAGCGGTTGGCCGGGCGTGTCGCTGCCCAGTCCGCTGAATGGCGTGTCCGTGATTTTGGGCGGCCACGGCGCGCGTCTTCTGTATGTGTCTCCCTACCAGGTGGATGCGTTACTGCCCTTCGGAGCTCCCACGGGTTCGCAGGAGCTTACGCTGACGAACGCCAATGGGACCAGTGCTCCGTTTCCGTTGAACGTGGCTGCGGTTGCGCCGGCGGTCTACAACTTCGCATTCGAGAATGCTAACTTTTCGCTCGTGACCGCGTCGAACCCGGCGCACGTAGGCGATGTGCTGGTGTTCTACACTACCGGAATGGGGCAGACGACGCCAACGCTTGTCACGGGCCAAGTGGTTCCGCTGGGACCGCCCTACTACGACACAGCACCGGTCACGGTAACCGTCGGCGGCTTAAACGCCACGGTGATTTACTCGATCGCGGCGCCGCCGTATGTGGCGGGGCTTTACCAGATGGCCATAACGGTGCCCGCCGGAGTGGGTCCGGGTAACCAGCCTGTGGTGGCTACATCGGGCGGCATTCAGTCGAACACCGTTACCATCGTGGTGCAATAGCGAGCAGGACAGGACAGGCCGGGAGGCCTATCCTACCGGCGCCAGTAGCCGCGGTACCAACGATGACCATAGTAGCGCGGGCCCACCCAATAGGCGCGGGCGTATGGCGGACGAGCCCAATAGCCGGCGCGCCATGCCCAGCGCGGGCCATTTGGGTACCAATAACCGCCGACCCACGCATATCCCGGACCGGGCGCCGCCGGCGCGTAGGCGACGACCGGAGCGGGTGGCGCGCCGATGCCGACTCCAACAACTACGGCCGGCGCGGCGAACAGCGAGCTTCCGGCCAATAACAGAACGGCGAACAATTTGGATTTCATAACTGCCTCCTGACCGCCTCTTTTGCAAATGGTTTGCCACTCCGGAAAGGCATGAAAATAAACGGGTATTCGGCCTTATTGTGGCCGTTCTCCACCGTCGTTGGTGGATCTCGGCCATTTTGTGTTCGCCTTTTGTTCGCCTTTGGTGTATACTGCTCTTGATGGCTCTCAAGCTTTACCTGGTAACGTGTAATTTCCTCCAGTCCGGCGATTACCGGTCGCTGCAGGAGCGCCTGCGCACGCTGGATGCGAAGCAGGTGCTCGACAATCAGTGGGCGTTGCGCAGCACCTACACAGCATCCGAGCTGAAGGAGATTTTTCGTCAACTCATGGACGATCGGGACCGCATCGTGATCGCCGAAGTGGGCGCGGAGTGGGCCAGCCGTCGGGCGCTGGTGAATATGGCCAAGCTCTAACTCGGCTTGCCGATCGGAACCCAGTCCTGACCGTCGAACTGGATGAGGAATAACTGTTTGATCGGCTGATAATCGGTCGGACTCGTCGTCACCCTGATTCCGGGACGAAGCATCCCCAGTTCCAGGTCGAGGCTGGCGGCCTGCTTCATCACGTTGCCGCGCGTCAGATCCGCGCCGCACTTCCTCAGCACCTCCACCAGCGTCTGCGCGACTTCATAGCCATATACATTGTTGGCATCCCGAATGTTCGCGTCAGGATTGTATTTTCTCATCCATTCGAGAAACGCGCGCACCTCGGGGTCTTGCCTCGATGGCGGCTTGAGCCACGATTTGGAACGCGCATTCGTAACGATTCCGGCGGCCTTTTGCAAGCCGGCCGGCTCCAGAAACGCGGCGACGGAGAGAGACGCGTTGGGAATGAACTGCAGTGGATGCCAGTCGATATCGTAGGCTTTGCGGATGGCGCGTGTGGCGAGCCGGCCCACCACCAGATTCATGAATACGTCCGCGCCGGAGTTCTTGAGCGCCACGATCTGCGCGTCGAGCGCTTCGGGATCGGAATACTCGAAGGACGCTTCTTTGACGATCATGGTGGACGCGTTTGCGCCCAGAACGGCGCGGATGCCTTGCCGCCACTCGTCGCCGGATGGATCGTTGGCGTAGAGTATCGCGACCTTGGCGCGTGGCCTGTTTTGCAGGATGTACTTCGCGTAGACCAGACCTTCGGTCCGCTTGCTGGCCTGAAAACCCATGGTCCACGGGAAATGCGCGGGATCGTCGAATGCCGATTCGGTGGCGGCAACGAAGAGTTGGGGCACCTTTTTTTCGTTCAAATAGGGGCGGATGGCCATGTTGGCGGGAGTACCCCAGATGCCGACGGTCGCGAGAACCTGGTCCTGCTCGACGAGCTGATGCGCCAGAGCGACCGCTTTATTGG
>Ga0209274_10001027_pt1 | contig 14856 bp, 14 predicted proteins | sample HubBroMetageREF1_FD_188343 | JGI IMG/M metagenome (GOLD analysis project Ga0209274, IMG submission 188343) | Reference soil microbial communities from the Hubbard Brook experimental Forest, New Hampshire, USA - Hubbard Brook CCASE Soil... | ecosystem: Environmental > Terrestrial > Soil >...
CTGACCGAGGATCCAGTCGCGCCGCGACATCACGTAGCGTGATGGCCGGTCGGCGTGCAGCCGCTCGGGGTTGGGGAGCACCGCGGCAAGCAGCGCCGCCTCGGAAGAGGAGAGACGCGCAGCCGGCTTGTGCCAGAAGCGCTCGCCTGCCGCCTGCACGCCGTAGATGCCGTTGCCGAACTGCGCGATGTTGAGATACATCTCCAGGATCCGCTCCTTCGGCCAGATCGCCTCGATCAACACCGTGAAGTAGGCTTCGAGCCCCTTGCGCACGAAGCTGTATCCCGGCCACAGGAACAGGTTCTTCGCCACCTGCTGCGAGATCGTGCTGGCGCCGCGCAGCCGCCGGCCGCGCTCGCTGGCGCGCACCGCCTCGCGGATCGAGTTGAAGTCGAAGCCGGCGTGGAACGGGAACTGCTGGTCCTCGGAGGCGATGACGGCAACGGCGGCGTTCGGGGAGATCTGCTCCAGACTCACCCAGCGGAAATCGGTGCGGTAGCCGCGCTCGTGCGCGAGCGCGGCCTGCGCCCGCGCCTCGAGCATGAAGGCCGTGGTGAGCGGATGCAGCCAGCGCAGCAGCAGCACCGGGATGGAGGTGCAGAGCAGCCACGCGAGCAGCAGGAGTCCGAGCGCTCTCAGCAGCCGGCCGGCCAAAGGAGTCGCCGAATTGACGGCTGCGCTACGCCGGTTGCAGGCGCCGCGCGGACTGGATCACCACGTCCTCGACCGGTGCGTCCTGGTAACCGCGGCGCGTGCCGGTACCGACCCGCGCGATCTTGTCGATGACGTCCATGCCCTCGGTCACCTGGCCGAACACGGCATAACCGTAATCGCGCGGCCCGTGATCGAGGAAGCCGTTGTCCTTCAGGTTCACGAAGAACTGCGAGGTGGCGCTGTTGATGTCGTTGGTGCGCGCCATCGACAGCGAGCCGCGGGTGTTCTTCAGGCCGTTCTGCGCTTCGTTGCTGATCGGCGCGCGCGTCTTCTTGCTGGCGAAGTCCTGCGTGAGTCCGCCGCCCTGGATCACGAAGCCAGGCACGATGCGATGAAAGATCGTGCCGTCGAAGAAGCCGTCGTCGACGTAGCGCAGGAAGTTCGCAACCGTGACCGGAGCTTCCTTCTCGAACAGCTCCACGGTGAAGCCGCCGTGCGTGGTCTCGAATCTGATCATCGTTGTCCTTCCGTCATGCGCTCGCGACCGGCTAGGTCGCGATGCGAGCGTACAGAACGCAAGCCCGCGAGGACAAGCTCGCTGCGCACGGCGTGCGCCTGATCCGCGCCGTGCTCGAGCAGCAGCCAGCCGCCGGGGTTCAGGTGCGCGGGCGCGCCGCGCGCGAGCACCCGCAGGCACTCGAGCGCATCCGCGCCGGGGGTGAGCGCGAGCTGCGGCTCGTATCGCAGCGTGGGATCGGCGAGGGCCGGATCATCCGCGGCCACGTACGGCGGGTTGCTGACGATGAGGTCGAAGCGCTCCCGGTCCAAGGGCTCGTACCAGCTGCCGGCGCGCAGCTCGAGGCGCTCGAGCCCGAGCGTGGCCGCGTTCGCGCGCGCGACGGCGAGCGCCGGCTCGGACACCTCGGTCGCGAGCACCCGCCAGCCGAGTCGCTCGCTCGCGAGCGCGAGCGCGATCGCGCCGCAGCCCGTGCCAAGGTCGGCCACGGCGCCGTCCGCAGCCGCGCGCAAGGTGAGCGCCCGCTCGACCAGGAGCTCGGTCTCCGGACGCGGGATCAATACCGCGGGAGAGACTGTGAGAGTGAGCGACCAGAACTCGCGCCGCCCGGTGAGATAAGCGACAGGCTCCCCGGCGGCACGCCGCTCGATGAGGCGCAGGTAGCGCTCGGCGGCCTCCAGGGTCGCCACCTCCTCCGGGTGGGACTCGAGGCGCGCGCGGGAGACCCCGAGGACCTGGGCGAGCAGCACCCGGGCATCGAGCCGCGCCGTGTCCGGCCCTTGTCGGCCAGCGCCCGCCGCCCGCAGGCGCCGCGCGCCGTCCTCGAGCAACGCGGCGACGGTCACAATCGCATTCATAGGCGCAACTCTGCCGCACCTCGGTAAGATGCGCGAATGCCAACCCCGCTGTACCCGCCCCAGCGGCCGCTGTCGATCGGCGAGATCGTCGACGCGGCATTCCGAATCTTCCTCGCTACGGTAGTGAAGTGCCTGCCGTACGCCCTGGTGGCGGTGGTCGCCGAGCAGCTGCCGAACATCTATTACATCGTCACGGGCCGCGGCGTGTTGCTGGCGATGTTCACGGCCGTCAAGGACCCACGTTGGCTGCTGTTCGATGGCATCGGCCTGGCGATCGCCATGTTTCTTTGCTCGGCAATGCTGCTGCGCCAGCGCGCACTCGTCACCGGGGGGGCGGCAGCGCTCGCTCCCGAGCTCACCGCGGTGCTGCGGCGGGCGCCGGCGCTGATGCTGCTGGTAGTCCTGTGGGTCGCGGTTGTCCTGGCCTGTTTGCTGCCGGCCCTGGCCTTCGGCCAGCCGCTGAATATCGTGGTGGCAATAGTGATGCTGGTGCCGGCGAGTTTCATCATGCTGGCCCTGTGCGCATCCTGGCCGTCACTGATCCTGACCGGCCGCAGTGCCGTCGGCAGCCTGGTGCACAGCTGGCACCTTACCTCCGGGAGCCTGTGGCGCCTCAGTGCGGTATTCACGGTGGCAATCGTACTGGTGTTCGTGCTGGAGCTGTTGATTACGGTGGTCACCGGACTGATCTCTCTGCTGGTCGCCCACGGTGATGTGGCGATCATCATGGCGGCCACCGAGACGGTGCTGGTGATCCTGCATGCGATCGTGATGCCCTTCTACACCGCGCTGCTGCTGGCCGTATTCGGCGATTTGTGCGTGCGCAAGGAAGGCACGGACCTCGCGCAGCGCATTTCGGTGGCCGCCGCCGGTTGATGCGATGCGCCGCGTGCTCCTGGCGCTGGTGCTGGTGCTTGCCGCGACGACTGCGGCCGTTGCGCGCGACGCGCTCGCCGTGATCGACAGCTGTCTCAAGCAGCTCGACCCCTCGCTCGATGTCGGCTACGAGAAGATTGCCGCGCGCTGCCCGGATCTCGCCCCGGCGCTCAAGGCGAGCCCCTGGCAGGCGTGGCTGCCGCGTGACTGGGACAAGTCCGGCAACGAGCTGTCCGACCAGGGGTTGACGGAGCTGCGAACCTTGATCGTGCGGGAGACGCAGCGGCGGGCCGGCATGCGTGCGCCGCGCCTCGAGCGCGTGAGCTCTGTACTGGCAGCCCTCGAGGCGGGGCGACCGGAGCCGGCGGGCTGGTGGGCGCGCTTCAAGGCCTGGGTGCGCGGCATAGTCACGGCGCGCGCCGCGGCCGGCTCGGACAGCTGGCTGGCGCGCCTGCTCGGCGCGACGCAGCTCTCTGAGCGCGTGGCGCGCCTGGGTTTGGTCGCGGTCTGCGCGGTCCTCATCGCGGTGGCGGCCGCGATCGTGATCAACGAGCTGAGCCTGGCCGGATGGTTGCACCGGCGTGGACGGACGGGTGCAGGGCACGCGGCCGGCGTGGGCGCGCAGCCGCCTGCTGCCGGCGACCTCGGGCAGGTCGCGGCGGCTGCCGAGGAGCTGCGGCCGAGGCTGCTGCTCGAGTTGATCGCGCGGCGGTTGTATGAACAGGGGCGGCTGCCTCCGGCCCGCGCGCTCACCGTGCAGGAGCTGCTGCGCGCGGCGCGCCTTGCAGACGACGCGGATCGCGAGCGCCTGCGGGTGCTGGCGCAGGTAAGCGAGCGCTTGAGGTTCTCCAATAGCGGGCCCGGGCGCGCCGCGCTCGGCGCGGCGCTTGCGGCCGGCCGCGAGCTGCTGGCGGCACTTGCGACGGCAAGCGCATGAGGGAGCGGCTGATCACACTTGGCTGCGCGCTCGGAGCGCTGCTGGTGTTTGCGGCGCTCTTCATCCATGGTGACCCGCTCGGCGGGCGACAGATGGCGCTGCCGACCACCGTCGAGCACGCCGGCAACGGTCTCGCCGGCGCACTCGGCTGGCTCGAGGAGGAGCGCATTCCCGTGGTATCGCTGCGCGAGCGCTTCGACACCCTGGCACGGCGGCGCGACCTGCCGCCCGTGGGCAACCTGCTGATCGTGTCGCTGCCGGCGTCGACACCCTTCTCGGGTGCGGAGCGGCGGGCGCTGGACGATTGGCTGCGCGCCGGCAACACGCTGCTGGTGCTGGCGGCGATCGCCGACAAGCCGGACTGGGCGCGTGGCGGGGTTTTCTGGGCCGATCTCGAGGATCTTACGGGACTCTCCTACGAGCCGGTGCGCCTGCGAACCGCGGCGGCGGCCACACCCAAGGGCGAGGATCTGATCGCGCTGATGTCGGCCGCATCGCGTCCGCTCGCCAGTCCCGAGCGCACCACGCTGATACCCAATCGCCCGCATCCTTATCTCGACGGCGTCGCGCTGGCAACGGCCTGGTCCGACTATCCGTGGCGGGTGTTTCCGTGGCAGGCGTGGACCGTGAAGGTGCCGCGCGACGGCTTCGTCCTATCCCTGGCACGGCAGCGGGAGACGGGCGAGGGCGTGCTATGGACGCGACCGGTCGGCGCGGGCACGGTGATCATCAGCGGTTTCGCATCGCTGTTCAGCAACCGGGCGCTGGCACAGCCCGACAATGCACGGCTGCTCGCCAACATCGTGGCCACGAGCCTCGGCGCACGCGGCGCGGTGCTGTTCGACGACGAGCACCAGGGTCTGGGCCTCGCTTACGACCCGGCGAAGTTCTACCGCGATCCGCGCCTGTATCAGACACTCGGCGTACTGCTGGTGATGTGGCTCGTGTGGGTGCTGGGCGGCACGCGGCTGCGCCTGCCGGCGCGGCGCGCCAGTGCGCCGCGCGAAGCGCAGCTGGTGCGGGCCACGGGCGCGTATCTGGCGCGCGTGCTGAAGCCCGCTGCTGCGGCGCGCCGCATGTTCGAGCATCTGCAGCGCCGGCTCGCCGCCGGTCAGAGTGCGGGCGCGACTGGCGGTGCGCTGTGGGAGCTGCTCGAGCAACAGCCGCGACTCGCGCGCGCGGATCTCGAGCAACTGCGCGCGTGGTATGGGCGGGCGTATGCCGGCGAGCGCGTGCCGCTCAAGCGCCTCCACAACCTCATCGTCCGCATCGAAAGGCAGCTGGCCGCATGAGCGAATCGATCCGCGAGCTTCACAGCCTGCTCGAACGCGAGCTCACTCGCGTGGTGGTGGGCGCGCAGAGCGCCGCGCGGGCGCTCTCCATTGCGCTCACGGCGCGCGGCCACGTGCTGGTGCAGGGGGTGCCGGGGCTCGGCAAGACGCTGCTCGCCAAGACGCTTGCGCGCACGCTCGGCGGGGAGTTCAAGCGCATCCAGGGGACCCCCGACCTCATGCCGAGCGACATCATCGGCGTGCCGGTGTTCGATGAGGCGCAACGCGGCTTCGTATTCCGCCCGGGCCCCTTGTTCGCCGACATCGTGCTGGTGGATGAGATCAACCGCGCGGGACCCAAGACCCAGTCGGCACTCCTCGAGGCGATGGAGGAGCGGCAGGTGAGCGTCGAGCGCGAGGTGCGGCCGCTGCCGGCGGATTTCCTGGTGATCGCCACGCAGAATCCGCGCGAGTTCGAGGGGACCTATCCGCTGCCCGAACCGCAGCTCGATCGCTTCATGCTGCGCATCGAGATGGACTACCCGGCGCGCGAGGCGGAAAGCCAGATACTGACACGCTACGGCGGCACGGCGGGCGCGGCGCAGACCACGCTCGAAAGCGTCACGCCACTGCCGCGGCCACTACTCACCGCAGCGCGCCTCGAGGTCGAGCGCATCCACGTCGCGGATGCACTCGGGGGCTACGTGCTCGATTTGGCGCACGCCTCGCGCACGCACGCGCGGCTGTCGCTCGGGCTCTCGACCCGCGGGGCGCTGGCGTTGCTCAGGGCGGCGCGCATCACCGCAGGGCTGCGCGGCAGCGACTTCGTTACGCCCGATGACGTCAAGGAGCCGGCGGCGTGGGTGATGGCGCACCGTCTGGTGCTGACTCCGGAAGCGGCTCTCGAGGGTACGACCGAAACCGGGATCGTCGCGCAGCTCCTTGCCGAGACGCCCGTGCCGCGCTGACCGCCATGCACCTCGCGCGTCGCGGTTACCTGCTCGCGTTCCTCGCCGCCGTGCTGGCGATTCTCGGGATCTGGTCGGACAGCCCGCGGCTCTGGCCGCTGCCGCTCGGGCTGCTGCTGCTCGGCCTCACGGTCGAGGCGCTGTACGTGAGAAAGATGCCGCTAGGCGCTGCGCTCGCCACCGCACCACGCGCGCTCCTCGGCCGGCCGCAGCCGGCGGCGTTCGTGTTCGAGAACCCGACGCGCCGGCCGCTCGTGCTCGAGTACGCGCCGGCCGTGCCGGCCGGTTTCGAGGCGCTCGCCGCCGTGCGGCGTGTCGATGCGCCGCCGCAAGCCACGGTGCGCGATCCTATCGAGCTCGCCCCCGTGCGACTCGGCCCGCAGCACTGGCCGCCGTTGCCGGCGCGCGTGCTCGGCCCGCTCGCGCTCGCCTGGTGGAGCCGCACCCTGACACCCGCCGCTTGCGTGCTGGTCGCGCCCGATACGCTGCACCGGGCGAGCCGCACGCGCGGCCTGCCGGGAGGCGCCCGTGCGCGCCGCAGCGCCGGCGCGGGCGCTGAGCTTCACCAGCTGCGCGGCTACGTGCGCGGAGATCCGCTTTCGCGCATCGACTGGAAGGCCACGGCGCGCGCGGGCGCGCTCATCACGCGCGAGTTCAGCGAGGATCAGCAGCTCGACATCCTGGTGGCGGTCGATGCCGGTCGCTTCAGCCGCGTGCAGACCGGGCGGCTGGACCGCCTCGGTCTGTACGCCAATCTTGCCACCCGGTTTGCGGAGGTTGCCACGCACAACGACGACCGCATCGGCCTCATCGTCTATGCGGATCAGGTTCTGGCCACCTGCGCGCCGGCGCGCGGACTCCCCGCGGTGATGCGCGTGCGCCGCACGCTCGAGCAGCTCAGCGTACAGCCCGCCGAGTCCGACCCGACGCTCGCTGCGGTGCGCATCCGCAGGCTCCTCAAGCACCGTGCGCTGGTGGTGCTGCTCACGGACCTCGACGACGCCAGCGTCGCAACGCAACTGACCCGCGCCGTGCGGCTGCTGTCGCCACCGCACCTCGTGGTGGTCGCCGGAGTGCGCAGCCCGGAGGTTGCCGCGCTCACGCGCCGCGCGGCATCCGCCTGGGCGGACCCCTGGGTCGCTCTTGCCGCTGCCGAGCACGAGACCCGCTCCGCAGCGCAGCGAACGCTCCTCGAGCGCCTGGGCGCACCGGTGGTGGCCGCGCCGCCGGAGGCGCTCGAGGAGGCGGTGTTCGCCAAGTACGAGGCGCTCAGGCGCGCACGCCGCGTGTGAGCATGTCGCGCTGTCAGCTTGCGGTCGGCCACCGGAAGAGGCGCCCCGACAGGAGCGCCACCATCACCAGCCAGTAGCCGATGCCGATACCGAGGCGCGCGGTGAGCGAGAAGCGCGGGTCAGGCGAGACATAGCCTTCGAGGACTCCGGAGCCCACCAGCAGCACCGCGCAGGCGATGAGGAGCTTCCCCGAACGCAGCGCCGCGGTGCGGAAGGATTCCGTGCGGGTGGCATGGCCCGGACGGATGAGCGCATCGCCTACCGCTGCCCCCGCGGCCCCCGAGAGACACATGACCGAGAGCTCCACGAAGCCGTGGGGCGCGACGAACGCGAACAGCTGAGCGGCAAGCCCGTGCTGGCTGACGAACGCGAACACGGCGCCCAGCATCAGGCCGTTCAAGCCGAGGATGTATAGCGTGCCGAGCCCGAACAGAAAACCGGCACAGTAGGCGATCAGGCTCACGACGATGTTGTTGGCGAGGATCTGCACCGACAGCACTGCGGAGGGCACGATGTTGAGCAGGCCCTGCGTCCACAGGTGGCCATGCTCGACACTGGCGATCAGGTCGGGGGAGGCAAACAGCGCAATCAGCTCCGGATAACGGTGCACCAGCGCGAAGCCCGCGAGCAGCGTGACCACGAAGATTGCGGTGGACCAGACAATGTAGGGCGCGAGCCAGCGCACTACCGCCGGCACTTCGTCGCGGAACAGCTTCAGCAGCTCGCTCCCGAGGTGCCAGGCGCCGTGGTACAGCGCCGCGTGTGCGCGGGCGTAAGCCGCTTCGAGATATTCGCGCGTTCGGGTCTGCGGGATCAGCGTGCGGGCGCGCGCCAGGTCGTGAGCCAGCAGCCGGTAGTCATCGGCGAGACGCGCGGCGTCCTCGGCGTCGTCGCTCACCGCGCGCGCCAGCCGGCGCGCGCGCTGATCGGCGGCCCGCCACAGCGGCGCGCGCTCGAGGAGGCTCGCGGCGAGTGCGCGCCGGCGAGCGGCGTCGTTGCCGGACGGACTCATGTGCCGGTGAGGCGCTCGAGGCGCGAGCGCAGTGCGGTGTCGGGAGCCACGGAGCCGTCGCCGCCGTAGCGCGCGAGTAGCTGCTGCGCGAGGCGCGAACGTGCGGCGGGCTCGAGCGCCGACCAGCGCGCCAGGAGCTCCTGCACGAGCTCGAGCCCTGCGGCATCCAGGGGACTTCCGGGGAGCAGTGCGCCCGCGATGGCCGGAGCTGCGCTCAGGCGCTCATAGACCAGCAGCGTTCCAGCCGCCATGTCCCCGATGCGCACCTGCTCGTCGGTGAACGCCACGGCGATGAGGCCCACGCCGTAGGCGACCGGCAGGCAGTCGATCAGCCGGAAGACATTGCGGGAGAGGAGCGCACCCGCTGTGGGTGCGCTGCCGTCGCGCGCCACTATCTGTACGCCCGCCATGCGTTTGCCCGGCGTGCGGCCGCGCATCGCGAGCTCGAGCACCCAGTGATAGAGGAAATAGATCGCCGCGGCGGGCAGCAGCACCAGCCCAAACCAACGGCCCTGCGCCGTGTCGGGCGCAAGCAGGCTCAGGTGCCCGTTATAAAGGAGTGCCGCCGAGACGTACCAGGCGAGCGCGACAACCAAGCGGATGTGCCAGTCGATGATGAAGGCGTAGGCGCGCGCCCCGGGGCCCGCCACGGCGAGCGACACGTCGATACCGGTGACGCTGTCGACCGTCAGCTCCGGGGCGACCCGGCTCATGGGTCAACCTCTCTCATGTCTCTTCCGCGAGCAGCTCCGCCTGGTGCTCCTGCTGCAACGCGCCGATCAGCTCGTCGAGATCGCCGTCCATCACCTGCGCCAGCCTGTAGAGCGTCAGCTCGATGCGATGGTCGGTGACGCGGCCCTGCGGGAAGTTGTAGGTGCGAATGCGCTCGGAGCGGTCGCCGCTCCCGACCTGCAGGCGGCGCGAGCGGGCCTGCTCACCCTGCTGTTTCTCGTGCTCGGCGGCCAGCAGCCGCGCCTTGAGCAGCGCCATGGCGCGCGAGCGGTTCTTGTGCTGCGAGCGCTCATCCTGACACTCCACCACGATGCCGCTCGGCAGGTGAGTGATGCGCACCGCCGACTCGGTCTTGTTGACGTGCTGCCCGCCGGCGCCGGAAGAGCGGTAGGTGTCGACGCGCAGGTCCGCGGGGTTCAGCTCGATCGCGCCCAGCTCGTCGAGCTCCGGCAGGATCGCCACCGTGACCGCGGACGTGTGAATGCGCCCCTGCGCCTCGGTTGCGGGCACGCGCTGCACGCGGTGCGTTCCCGACTCGAATTTCAGCCGTGAGAACGCGCCCGGGCCTGCGATGCGGCTGATGATCTCCTTGTAGCCGCCATGCTCGCCGGGGCTCTCGCTGATCACCTCCGCGGTGAGACCGTGCCGTTCCGCATAGCGCGCGTACATCCGGTAGAGATCCCCGGCGAAGATCGCCGCCTCATCGCCGCCCGTGCCGGCGCGCACCTCGAGGAAGATGCTCTTGTCGTCGCGCGGATCCTTCGGCAGCAGCAGCAGGCGCAGCTGCTCTTCGGCGGCCCGCGACTGCGCCTCGAGCCGCCCGGCTTCCTCCTCGCCGAGCGCCCGCATGCCGGGGTCCCCATCCGTCGCCAGCTCGCCGGCGGCCGCGAGGTCACGCTGCAGATCGCGGTAGCTGCGGAAACGCTCGGCGAGCGGCTGCAGTCGAGCATATTCCATGGAAAGCTCCCGGAATTGCTGCGAGCCCCCCGCTACCTGGTTGCTGGCGAGCAGGCGCCCGACCTCCTCGAAGCGATCGGACAGTTTCTCAAGGCGTTGTCGGATGGAGTCCTTCATGGGCGTGGGAGCCGGCGGTCGCGCGGGGGGGTCGCGGGCCGCAGCGCGGCGGCAAGTCTCAGAGGGCTCGGCATTTTCCGGAATGTCTTCAGTTTGTGACAAGTTGCGCGATGCGCGAGTCCGCCGGAGGCTCTATAGTGCCTGATGTGAACGCAATCAATCGTTTGAACCCTAAACTCTCGGGTTTCGTCGGCCTCGGCGTCCCGCTGCTCTTGCTGGCCACGGGCTGTGCGACCCTCCATCCGAAGCCGGCCGCCCCGCCGCCCGACCCGGCGGCGCTCACCCTCACCGCGGAAGTCGCTCTCAAGAAGGGTGACTGCCGGACGGCGGCCGAGGCGTACGCGCAGGCGGCGTCCGTCGGCGACGTGGAGCTGGCGAAACACGCGACCCAGGTCGCGATCGCCTGCGAGCACATGCCGGCGGCGTGGCAGTCGGTGAGTCGCTGGCGCTCCCTTGCCCCCAACGACAAGGAGGCCAACGCGATGTACGCGCTCGTGGCGCTGAAGCTCTATCGCATAAGCGACGCGCGCGCGGGGATCAAGGACTTCTGCCGCGTGACGTTCAACTCCGGCGCGGGCGCTGCGCAATCCGGCGCGTCACCACCCGGGACAGCGAAGCCCGGCGCCCCAAAGCCAGGGGCATCGCAGCCTGGCGCCGAACCTCCGGGCGCCGCGCCCCCCGGCCTCGCGCCCCCGCTCGCTCGCGCGCATGTGCGCGATCCGGGCGAAGTCAGCCTCACGGAGCTGGCATCGCTCCTGCTCGAGGAATCGGATGCCTCGGCCGTCCTCTCGGCCATGGCCGGTGCGATTCCGGAACCGCACGCGAGCTCGGCGGCAACCCTGACGCTCTTTGGCGAGCTGGCGCTCGCCGCCTACGACGGTGACCGGGCGCAGAAGTACGCGCAGCAGGCGCTGCAGAAAAGCCCCAAGAGCCTGGCGGCGCTGCGCGTGCTCGCGGATGCGTACGTGCTGCAGGGACAGGGGGGCCTGGCCGTCGACACCGCGCGCACCGCGGCGGGCATCGACGCGGCGCGCGGCGGGCTCGAGCTCGCGGAGATCCTCGCATCCCTCGACCGGGTCGAGGAGGCGCACCAGCAGCTCGAGAGCCTGCGCAACGTCGGCGTCCCAGCGGAGGAGATCGACCGGCGACTCGCGCTGCTCGCTTATCAGTCGGGCGATCTGCAGGAAGCGAAGCAGCGCTTCACCGCGCTCATTTCGAGCGGCGAGGCGAGCGATACCGCGCAGCTCTATCTCGCCGACATCGCGCTGCGTAACGGCGACCCGGAGCGCGCCATCCAGGACTACCGGCGCCTGTACGACTCGTCGGTGGCGCTCTCGGCGCGCTCGCGCTCGGCGGCGCTCTTGCTCGACCGCCATGCGCGCACCGAGGCGCTCACGCTCCTCGATGACTATGCGACCGAGCATCCGGAGGAGGAGCTCGAGCTCACTCTCGCCAAGGCGCACCTGCTGGCCGACCACGGCGAGGCGCAAGCCGGACTCGACGTGCTCGCCGGCGAGCTGCAACGCCATCCGCAGCATCCGTCCATCGAATACGACCGCGCGGTGATCCTCGAGCAGGCCGGCCACGTGCACGAGTCGGTCGATGCGCTCGAGCATCTGCTGGCGCAGCGTCCGGACGATCCGGTGTTGGAGAATGCGCTCGGCTACACGCTCGCCGATCACTCGCTCGAGCTGCCGCGCGCGGAAGGGCTGATCCGCCGCGCGCTGGTCAGCATGCCCGACAGCCCAGCCGCGCTCGATAGCCTGGGATGGGCGGAGTTCCGCCGCGGCGATGCGACGCAGGCGACCAGCATGCTGGCGCGCGCCTACTCCATCGATCACGACGCAGAGATCGCCGCGCACTGGGGCGAGGCGTTGTGGGCCAGCGGCAAGCAGAGCGATGCGCGCAAGGTGTGGGCGCAGGCGCTGGCGCGCGATCCGGAGTCGAGGCCGCTGAAGGCGACCATCAGCCGGTTCGTACCCGATGCAAAATAGGCTGCTGGCAGGCGCGGCGCTCGCCGTGCTCACGACGCTCGCCGCCTGCCGCACCGTTCCCACCGCCGCCCCGTCCGCCACCCCGCTGGCGCCGCCCTGGGGCGAGCGGCGCCCGCAGCTGCAGGCGCGCGAGCTGTTCACACTGCGGGGCCGGGTGGCGGTCGCCACCGGCGAGCAGGGATTCAATGCGAGCCTGCGCTGGACCCAGGACGGCAAGAACTCCGCGCTGACGCTTGCCGGCCCCTTCGGCATGGGCGGCTTCGAGATCGACGCCGACGGTCCCAACCTCGACGTCATCACCCCGAGCGGCGAGCACATTGCGAGCGACGCGGCGCGCGCGGAGCTCACCACGCATCTGGGCTTCGACCCACCGGTCACGAGCCTCAGGTACTGGGTGCTCGGCGTCCCTGATCCCGCGCAACCTTCCACCGAGACGGTCGACCAGGCGCACCAGCGGCTCTCGGGCCTCGAGCAGCAGGGTTGGCGGGTCAACTACACGAGTTATGTCGTGGTCGGAGACGAGTGGCTGCCTTCGCGGCTGACGCTCGAGCGCGCCAACGTGCGAGTGCGGCTGCTGGTCGATGACTGGCGCCCCTGAGGAGCGGCGCGAGCGCGCCGGGGCGCCCGGCGATGGGGAAACGCGCTGGCTGGCCCCCGCAAAGCTCAATCTCTTCCTTCATGTCACCGGCCGCCGCGCCGACGGCTACCACGAGCTGCAGACGCTCTTTCAGCTCATCGACCTGTGCGATTCGATCGCGATCGACGTGCGCGAGGACGGACGGATTGAGCGCACCGAGGGCCCGGGCAGCATCGCTCCTGCCGATGATCTCGCCGTCCGTGCTGCCCATGTCCTGAAGGCGGCGACCGCAACCCCGCTTGGCGCCGCGCTCAGGATCGAGAAGCGCATTCCGATCGGCGGGGGCTTAGGCGGGGGGAGCTCCGACGCCGCCACTACGCTGCTCGCGCTCAATGCGCTCTGGAGCTGCGGACTCACGGTGCCGCAGCTCGCCGCTTTGGGCCTCCCGCTCGGTGCGGATGTCCCTGTTTTTGTTCAGGGTTTCTCGGCCTGGGCGGAGGGCGTGGGGGAGCGCCTCAGCCCCCAGGCACTCCCACCCCGTTGGTACATGATCATCCACCCGGGTGTCGCGGTCAGTACCCGGGAGGTGTTCCAGAGCCCTGAATTGACACGTAATTCCCCCCTCATCACAATACGCGCCTTTTTTCAGTCCGGCGGCCGCAACGACTGCGAGCCGGTGGTGCGGGCGCGCTATCCCGAAGTGGCGGAGGCGCTGGAGTGGCTGGCGGGGCGGGCGCCCGCCCGGCTGACGGGCACGGGCTCGTGCATATTCGCCGAGTGCGCGAGCGCGATCGAAGCCGAGCGCCTCGCGGCGCAGGTTCCCGATCGCTGGCGGAGCTACGTGGCGCGCGGGCTCGACCGCTCGCCCGTGTACGCGCAGCTTGCGGGCGGGCGGTGAAGCTCCCGCGGCTGTAAGATGCGCGCCCGCCACCAAAGCCGGCGATGCGGATGCTGGGGTGTCGCCAAGTGGTAAGGCAGCGGGTTTTGATCCCGCCATTCGGAGGTTCGAATCCTTCCACCCCAGCCAGTTTCACAGAGGACCGGCGCGCCTTGAGCGCGCGCCGGGCCGGGCCCGGGAGTCTCGAGCGCGCGGCGCATAGAGTATGAGTACCAGCGACACACTGGCGCTGTTTGCCGGCAATGCCAACCCGGCACTCGCGCACGACATCGCGCGGAGCCTGCAGGTGCCGCTCGGGCGCGCCTACGTGGGCCGCTTCTCGGACGGCGAGATCAACGTCGAGCTGATGGAGAACGTCCGCGGGCGCGAGGTATTCATCGTGCAGTCGACCTGCCCGCCGGCGAACGACAGTCTGATGGAGCTGCTGGTGATGGTGGATGCGGCGCGGCGCGCCTCCGCGGCGCGCATCACCGCGGTGGTGCCGTACTTCGGCTACTCGCGCCAGGACCGACGGCCACGCGCCACGCGCTCGGCGATCACCGCGAAGCTGGTGGCGAACATGGTGTCGAGCGCCGGCGTGAGCCGCCTGTTGACGATCGACCTGCATTCGGACCAGATCCAGGGATTCTTCGACATCCCGGTGGACAACGTGTACGCCTCGCCGGTGCTGCTCGGGGAGGCCTGGAAGCAGGCGTACCGCAACGTCATCGTCGTGTCGCCGGACGTCGGCGGTGTGGCGCGGGCGCGCGCCTTCGCCAAGCGCCTCGACGATGCCGACCTCGCGATCATCGACAAGCGCCGGCCGCGGCCGAACGAGTCGAAGGTGATGAACATCATCGGCGAGGTCGAGGGCAAGACCTGCTTGCTTGTCGACGACATGGTCGACACGGCGGGCACGCTGTGCCGGGCGGCTGAGGCGCTCAAGGAAGAGGGCGCCGTCAAGGTGGTGGCCTACATCACGCACCCGGTGCTGTCGGGGGGTGCGGTGGAGCGGATCTCGAGCTCGGCGATGGACGAGCTGGTGGTGACGGATACGATCCCGCTGTCGGCGGAGGCGAAGAGCGCCGGGCGCATCCGCCAGCTGTCGGTGGCGGAGCTGCTGGCGGAGACCATCCGCCGCATCCTCGACGAGGGCTCGGTGAGCTCGCTGTACGTCGATTGATTGTTGACTTTTGCCGCCTGCTCGGAGGCGTCAGG
>Ga0209274_10001028_pt1 | contig 14856 bp, 8 predicted proteins | sample HubBroMetageREF1_FD_188343 | JGI IMG/M metagenome (GOLD analysis project Ga0209274, IMG submission 188343) | Reference soil microbial communities from the Hubbard Brook experimental Forest, New Hampshire, USA - Hubbard Brook CCASE Soil... | ecosystem: Environmental > Terrestrial > Soil >...
ATGCTGCAATCAAAGAGGAAGGCGACAGCGCCAGAATCGAATGCGAGTTCGGGCGCATCGCTCTTCGCCGCGGCGACGATCAAGCCGCTTTCGAGCATTTCACCCGCGCCTACTCACTCAATCATGGGGAGGTGGACGCGCAGTTGGGTTTGGGACGCTTGCTGATGGCTCAGGGAAAGCTGCAGGACGCGCTGAAGTATCTTCGCATGGCGGTGGAGGCCGATCCGCTCAACGGCGAAGCGCACTACCGCCTCGGCACTCTTTACAGGAAATTGCAGATGCCCGACGATGCCGCGAGGGAATTGAAGCTTTTTGATGAAATCAAGAAAACCAAACAGCAAATGCAAGAGCTATACCGGCAGATGAACAAGCGCTCGCAGCCCGTCGACGAAATTTCGGACGTCCCACAATGAGCTCAGCGCCGCGTGAACTTGTCGAAGACGTTGATCACCGGCAGCGCGTTGCCGTTATCGTCGAAAAATCCCCGTGAACCGAGCGGGCCTGAGGCGATCGGTTCCCACCAGAACACGCCTTTGCCGAGTCCATTGGGCGTTTCCATGACAACTCGATTCACCTCATCGAGAAACTGCGCCTGTCCTTCGGGCGACTCCGGAAAAGGCCCCGGTTTCTTGGTGTATTCCGCCGGCCTCCAGTTGTAAGCGGCTTCGACCACGATGATGTCCTTCTTGTATTCTTCGGCCATAAAAACCATGTTGTCGCGAAGATCGTTCAGGCTTCCGTGCCACCACGGATAGTACGATTGCCCGATGACATCGTATTGAACGTGATAGGAATTCAGCTTGTCGAAGAATTCCTTCGTGCGGACTCTGTCGCCGCCGCGGTCGATATGAATCATGATTCGCGGGCAGGGTTGATCGCCGCTGCCGACACGCACACCTGCGATCCCAGCGTTGACCAACTCCGCAAAGTTGTCCCAATTCCCAGGTAACTTGCCGTCCGGCCAAAGCATGCCATTGATCACTTCGTTGCCCACCTGCACCATCTCGGGGAGCACGCCGGCTGTTCGCATCGCCGCAATCGTGTCGCGTGTGTACTCGAATACGGCCTTCACCAGTTGCGCGTGCGACATTCCCTGCCATGCTGCCGGGGTGAACTGCTTGCCGGGATCGGCCCAAGTGTCGGAATAGTGAAAATCCAACAGGAAATGAAAGCCGAGCTTCTTCGCCGCTTGAGCCAGAGCGATTGTGTACTCCAGATTATTGGGGAGTTCCTTCGGCGCGTTGAAAACGCGCAGCCGCACCCAGTTGTATCCATGATCCTTGAGGATCACGAGGCCGGGCTTTGCCTCGCCATTGTCGTGAAGGACTTTTCCACTATCTTCCACCGACTTCAGGAACGAGACATCGGCTCCGACGGCGTATTTGTTTTCGGACGCACGCGCGCCGGCAGCGGAGCAAAAGAGCCAAAGAAGCAAAACGCCAGCCGCGCGTCTCAACAGAAGATTGCAATCGATCATTTGCTTAGATCCCTCACCACTTCGTACTCTGGAATCAATCGGACGCCATCGAGTTTCACGGCCTCGCCATTGGCGGCAAATGCCGGTCGCGCGCCTGGTGGCAAGTAAATTGGCGTATCACTGCGAAGGGGTAAAATCCTGAGTTCCAGTCCGCGATCGAGTTCCTCGGGCGAAATTCGGCTGAGTCCGATTTCCCATGTGGAGCCGTTGTAAAAATTGTCGGTGAAAAGCTTTCCTCCGGCATAAATCCGGGCGATGTCGCCGTCGTATCGAATATTCAGAAACACTTCGTGGACCTCGGTCGCATCCATATGCGGCACGCGAATCTTCCATCGCGCGGCCTTTTCGAACGCGGATTCGTCCGGCACCATCGCGACGTCGTTGCCCATCTTCGCAGGAGGTGGATCGTCAGCCTCTTGCACCATTTCCACCCTCGCGGTGACGCTCGCGTCAGCCGCCTTTACATTCACTGCGTACCGATGGAAGACGCCGTCGCTGCCGTCGTCCCGAAGGCCAGCCGGCGGGAGCTCCCAAGCAGGGAAGAACGAAACCTGCAGTAGAGAAGAATCGCTCGAGCGCAAATGGATCCGGTCTCCATCGAAGAATAATTCCGCAGGCGACAGAATCAGGCGATCGCGACCGCCGAGTTTCGCCTTCCACGCATTTAACGCCTGCTCGCGCGACAGCACGACGATCTGGATGTCCCCGCCTCCTTGCGAACGCACGTGCACCGCCGCGCCCGTGCCGGGCTTTGCGCCGCTAACATAGGCAATCCCGTTTGCGCGGGTTATTCGCGCGTCAGGAGCGTCAACCGAGACGCCGGGTTTTTCTTCGATCGCGAATTCGGGCTCTATTCCCGGCCACGCGAAGAAAACAAACGTTTTCGGATCGTCGATTTCGCATAAAAGCTGCGCCGTCGAGTAACGGACCATGGTCGCGCCCAAATTCAGATTCACGGGCCAAATCGTGTAGGCGCCGCTGGGGATGTCGACTGGCTCCTTTGGTATTTCCATCGCGCCCGAAGCCAGCTTCAGCCGAACCTGAAACTGCTTTCGTTCCGGCAGAGGATAGAGCCGCTGATAGTTGTTGATGAAGAGGAAGCCGTGATTATCCTTCAGACGGGCGGCTACCCGCGGGGTTTCCGTATCGCTCTTGCCTTCGGGCATTTTGTCCGGAAAGTAGGGAGTCATAGGAGCAAGGCTGCTGCCGAAGTCAGCTAGGAACAAGTGCAAGGTCTTGAGAACCCGAAATGACTCGTGTGTTTGGCCGAACTCACCCAACGGGGCCTGAAAATCATAGGATTTCACCGGCACATCGTTCAGATATCCGGTTATTTGAGACTCTTGCAAAGTCGTCAGCTTCCCGTCGGGCTGTGTTCCTCCGTGAAACATGTAGTAACCGTAGAGAGAGACGCCGGAACCAAGCTTCGCCACTTCCATAGCGGCGATGTCGTCCGCGTCGACCAAAGGCCGCCGATGATAGGAAAGCTCCATTCCGCCGCCCATTTCGGCTGTTAAGTACGGGTAATGTGCGTCGAGTGCGTCGATGTCGGGCCGGCTCGACCGCAAGTCGTCCGTTACATTCTCGTCGCAGCGGATTAGCGTGAAAAAATAATTGGCGTTCGGGGGTAATGCAGCGGCCGTACGTTTCCAGAACCCGTCGGGATAACCGCCGAACACGGGGAGCACGCCGCTTGAAGGGATCACGGCATCATCCCATCCCGTGATGGTGTAGAAGGGCGCATCGAGGCCCGCTTCCTGCGCGAGGCGCCGCAACGCCAGGATATAATCGGCGCCCTTTCCGGGACCGCGCGCACTGTATTCGTTTTCAAGCTGGATTCCGATGATCGGGCCGCCATCCTTCCAAAATAATCCTTTCAGCCGCAACCCGATTTGCGCATAAAACCGCTTCACATAACCAAGATACATCGGGTCGATCTGGCGGGTGGGACACTGCTTGATCAGCCAGTCTGGAAAGCCTCCGTTGCGGCATTCGCCGTGATCCCATGGTCCTATCCGAACCCAGACGTACAAACCATGCTTGGCACACAGTTCGACGAATCGCCGGAGGTTCCGCTGCCCCGTCCAGTCAAATTGACCCTCGATTTCCTCGTGATGGATCCAAAAGATATAGGTTGAAACGATCTGGACTCCGCCTGCCTTCATTTTCAGGATTTCGTCTTCCCATTCGGCTTCGGGATACCGCGAGTATTGGAACTCGCCCATCACCGGGAACCACGGCACGCCGTCGCGCAAGAGATAGCGGCTATTCACCGAGAGCACTACCCCCCGGAGCGACCGCCCGCCCGCGGGAAAGGCAATGACGCTGGGCGGAGGAGCAACTGTGGTCGCGCGAATTATGACCTCAGACGAAGACTCATCTCGCGTTGTACCGGAAAGCCCCACTGCCGCCGCAAGGACGGCAAGCGCTGCCCAATAAGAATGGCCCGAGTATGATTTCATGGTGGTTTGGGACACCAACTCCCAAGAGAATCTAGCCGGATGGAGGCTCGCGGGAATCCTCCTAAGGTCGGATTACGACGGAAGTTACGGGGGATGCGCCCACTCGAGACAGACGGGGTTGGTCCTAGAGGTGTTCCAGGCCGCGATGAAGTGCTGCAACGACGGCCTGGGTGCGGTCGCTCACACCGAGTCGAAGCAGGATAACGCTCACGTGGCACTTCACGGTCGCCTCCGTGATTCCTAGCGCGCTTGCGATATCTTTGTTCGCGTTGCCCTGCACCATCAGCGACAGGACTTCGCGTTCGCGCGGGCTTAGGTCTGAATTTGGCGTCCGGTCTGCAAGGCTCCGCACAATCGGTGGGGGGAGAAAACGCATTCCAGAACGCACCTTGCGAAGCGCATCGACCAAGGTCTCATGCGACATGCCTTTAATGATGTAACCAAGCGCGCCCGCCGCAATCGCCTGATGGATGTCCTCGTCGCCCTCATACGTGGTAAGCACGATGCTGCGGGCGTGCGGATCGATTCGCCGAATCACCCGCAGCGCCTCGAGACCGCTCATCCGGGGCAATCGCAAATCCATCAACGTGATATCGGGGCGGTGCTTCTTGAACATCTCCACCGCTTCCTCACCCGTTCCGACGTGCGCGCAAACCTTCATGTCGTGCTGCGCGTTGATGATCGCGGCCACGCCGAGACGCATAATCGGATGATCGTCCACAACCAGGACGGACGTTTTCTGAGCCGTGTTCACACTTTTCCCTAAACTGCGATTTGACTCTCGGCGGCTACTGGCCGCACGGGAACTTTGATTGCAACTCGAGTCCCCTGCCCCGTGGAGCTCCGGACTTCCAGCTGGCCGCCCAGGCTCTCGATTCTCTCGCGCATTCCAACCAAACCGAAATGGTTTCCTTCCACAGCCATCGCCGCGACGGGATCGAACCCACAGCCGTCGTCGTCCACTTCCAAGCTCATCGCGTCTGGCTCGAAATGCGCCCGGATGACCACCTTGCTAGGCTGGCCATGCCGCACCGCATTGTAGACCGCCTCGCGCGCCACCATTAGCACAACGTGTTCGACGACACCGTCCAGTGACGCTGGCCTCCCGGAGGTTTCGAAACACACAGGCACGTGCGAGAGGTGGCTCATTTGCTTCGCAATCTGCTCCAAAAGAAAACCAATCTCCGGGGCGGCGCTCTCTTTACGCCGCAAATTCCAAACCGCCATTCGCGCCTCGTCCACTGTAGCCCGAACCTGGTCGCGCGCCGAGTCGAGCAGTTCCCGCCGTTCGCCCGACTCTTGCGGCTCGAGCGATACGACCGCCTCAAGCAGCGCCGATGCGCTCGCACAACCCTGGATCACCGTATCGTGCATTTCGCGCGCGATGCGGTTGCGCTCTTCGAGGACAGCTTCGAATCGTTTGTGCACCTGCTGGAGTCGCAGACGGTAGGCGAAGAAGACCAGCGTGACGATGAGCGCTGCACATAGCGCCAGAAACCATCCAGTGCGATAGATGTGCGGCCGCCACTCGATCTCGAGCGACGCTTGCGTCACGTTGTCGGGCATGTTCATTTCGAAAGCCTGCACCTGAAACTGGTATTCGCCGGGCGGCACATTCGTGTAGTTGGCCACGCGAGTCCGGAGCGCCTCCGTCCATTGGTGATCGAAAGGAAGCAGCCGATAACGGAAACGGATTCGCTCCTGAGATCGCAGACGAATCGCGGCATAATCGATCTGCAATTTTCCTTCACCGGGCGGAACGATCAATCGACCCGAAGTGGGAGCTTCACGTCCATCCACCAGCACCTGCTCGATCGCGACTTGAGGCAGACCTCCGGGCCGCGCTTGATCCGGAATGATTCGAACCGGCCCCCGATTGCTGGGAAACCAGACTTCACCATTGGCGGTCAGGCAACCTGCCGGTTGCACGCCGCCATACATTTGTGTCGCCTCGACGCCGTCGGAAAGCCCGTAGAGCGTCACCGCCGGCGGGCGCCTTTGCCCTTCAGCGTATCGATCGAGATCTTCGCGCGTGACCGAGGAAATTCCGTCGGGGCCATTCATCCAGAAGGTCCCGCGAGAGTCCTCCAGAATCTGAAAGATGCTATTGCTGGCAAGGCCCTGTGCACTCGTATAGGAAGTGAGCTTGGCGTCACGCCAGCGAAACAAGCCGCTGCCGCGCGTTCCGAACCACAACCCGCCGTCGCGATCTTCGTGAATCGTCCAGACTTTATCGGCTTGCAGCGCCTGGGTCACGGCGTCCTGCACGAATGCGTTTTTGTGCAAGTGATTGACGCCCCGCTCTGTGCCAATCCAGATGTCTCCCCTGCTGTCTTCGAGCAAGGTCCGGATGCTGAAGTAGCACAAGCCATCACTCACGCGATAGTTCGTCAGCACGCCGTCGCGCCACCGAGTGATGCCTTCATCCGTGGCGATCCACACACTCCCATCCCGGCTTTCGAGGAATGCTCTCACGAAGTCGTTCACCATCCCGTTCCGCGTGGTGTAGTGAAACTCCTTCTGGCCTCTTGTGACGAAGACTCCGTACCCTTCCGTCCCCACCCACCAACCACCGGTACTATCCCGAAAAACGCTGCGAACCCGCATGCCCGGCTGTGGCGGCGGAATCAATTCAGATCCGTCTCGCAGCGGATCGATTCTGTAGAGACTCGTGCTTCCCACCCAAAGGGAACCATCGCGGTCGGGGTAGATAGTTTCGAAATCGGCGTTCTGCGAGCCGGGCAAGGGGAATGTGCTCATGGCGGTCCGGCTCAGGCGCAGCAGACCCGTCTGCAAACCCACCCAGATGTTCTGTTCGTCGTCCTCGAAAACGGACAGCACCGTGCCGCTAGGAGGATCTTCCGGAGTAGCCACTCTCGAAAAGCGGTCGTGCAGATAGTGAATCAGGCCGCCTCCGATCGTTCCGATCCACAGCGTGTGCGAATTGTCTTCGTGCAGCGTTCGCACCGTGCTGGTAATCTCTGGGATACGTTCGAACTCCTCGTCGCCTTTGAGGTCGCGCCGCAGCCGCTGGAGTCCTGAAACTGTGCCGACCCATAGTGTTCCATCGCTGGTTTCGAGGATCGATTTCACCCGGTTCGCGCTTCGTTTGCCGCTCAGCGGAAACTCGCGGAATTCGTCGCCCTGGATCATCACGAGCTTCGATCCACCCACCCACAAATGGCCGGTGTGATCCTCACGGATGCTGTGCACCGCAAGAATCGGAATCTTGCCCTTGCCGTCAACGCGAATCAGGCGATCCGCGGCGAGGCGGAACAATCCGTTGTCCGTCCCGACCCACACAATTCCCTGGCGATCCTCGTAAACCGAGCGGACGAAACCGTCGCTCAAGCCCTCCGATCCCGAATACGAGCGGAACACGCCGGCGCGATAACTCACGAGCCCACCGCCCTCCGTCCCGGCCCACAACGTCCCGTCGCTTGCAACGGTGAGGCAGAAGATGCTGTTTTCGTGAATTTGCGGAGTGTTTTCTCGGTTAAAGACTGCGAAGCGTTCCCCATCGAAGCGGACTAACCCGCCACTTGTGCCAATCCAAAGGTAGTGATCGGGAGTCTGCGCGAACGCCTGGACTGTGTTTTCCGGGAGACCGTCTTCGGTTTGCCAGACGCGCCGGGTATAGCCGTCCGGCACCGTCCGCAGAGATAGCGCATCAAGCGGAATGGCGAGCGCAGACGCGAATGCACAGGCCCAGATAAGCCGCAACATGACGTTTTGCCGCTATCCTATCGCCATTCCTCGCAGCGGGAAACCAAAAAGAAGCCTACTTCAGAGTTGAGACGTGGACGTAGTCGAAACTGGCTGTGAAGCCCGATCGATTGCCGGCGTACAGGCAGATTTTTGCCTGGGCGCCGAGACTGTGGGTCCACGTGCCGCCGCGAACCCAATTCGCGCCATCCGCGCTGCTATATGCGGTGTAGGTTTCAACGGCGTTCACCGTGCGCTTGACGATTCTCATCCACGCAGCGACGCCCCCGGAAACGATGGCGGGCGCCCCGAGGTCGGTTGATCCCCAAGTGGGATACCCGCTTGCAGGAGGAGATTCCGCCTTGATGAATTCGATCTGACGAGTATCGGAATCCGAAAACAGATCCATGCGAATGTAGTCAGCGTCGTCGGCATACAACAACAGGCCCGCCTGTGCAAAGTCGTTGCCCGCACCAGTGGAGGGGAGATTGAGCGTGACCTTCGTTTCGAGGACATAGTCGGTGGCAGGAGCAGCCTCGGCGAGAAGAGGCACCTGCGCCATGGCATTGGTGGTGTCGAATCCGACGGTGGGAACTTGATAGGCTGAGCCGGTCAGCTGATACGCCGGAGTGGCATGGATGAAAGACCACTGCGAACTGAGCGTTGCGGCGTTGAACTCGTCGGACAAGGCGGCAATCGGCACGAGCGGCTGATCGTTGCTATTGAACGTCGCAGTGTAACCTGATGCGGCGCCCGGTTGGGACGCGGGAGCCGGCTGCGGAGCCGTGGAATCCGACGGACCAAAGCCGCCACGAGCGAGGGGCCAACCGTTCGAGTCCCAATCAAGGGCGTCGAGCAACACGGGTCTAGCGGTGGAACCAACAAAGCCGGGGAAATAGGGAGAGCTAAGGTTAACGGCGTGATAGAGGATATAGGACTGGCCCGTTTCGTCGGTGAACACAACGTTGCCGCCGGGTCCGACGAACCTATTCCCATTCATCGCGAGGACGGGAGTTCCTCCCGTGGTGACGGCCGTGAAGGCATTGCCCTGCTCGTCTATGTATGGCCCCAGAGGTGAGGTCGCGCGCGCGGCGAAGACTCCGTATCCGGTCAGTGGCCCGGCGCAACAGTTGGTGGCCGACGCAAGCAGGTAGTAATAGCCGCCATGCTGAACCCAGTTTCCCCCCTCGTAGCGATTGTCCGCGGCGATAAGTTGCTCGCTCGTTGGATCGGATGTGAGTCCATCGGCCGAAAGTTTCCGCACGGAAATCCCGCCGACATAGCTGCCAAAGAGAATGTAATTCTGCCCTGTGGAATCCTGCACGACATCCGGATCGTAGAGCCAACGATAGGCGTTGGCACAACAGTTTGTGGCGGTCTCCGGGCTGACGACGGGAGTGCCGCTATCAGTAAATGGCCCTTTGGGGCTCTGACCGATACCGACGCCGATGGCCGCACCACTGCCTGCGAGGTTAGTGACATTGGTCGTGAAGTAGAGATAGTACTGGTTGTTGAAATACTTGATCGCTGGCGCCCACAAGTATGGAGTTGCGACCCAGGTAGGTGGCGAAGCGAACGCGTCGTTGTCGTAAGTCCAGTTCACCAGATCAGTCGATTCGTAAATGCTGATCAAATGGGCGTTCAACTGACCCTGCGCGTTGAGATCCTTGCTGTTATGCGCATCGCCGGTGCAATAGAGATACCAGGTGTCCTTGCCACTGATTTGTACTTTGAGAATCGCTGGGTCTGGGCAACTGATGACGGGACCAGTGGCCGGATCGTTGAGAGACAGCGGGTTGCTGTATGCCGCTGAGGCCGGCTTTTGAATGGTTACGGCAACGGGAGCAGAAACCGAGGACGCGTCCGCCAAATCTCCTGAAAACGAAGCGGTCAGATTGTGAGGCCCCGGAGCAAGATTGGTGATGGTGAAGATCGCGCGGCCGCTGGCATCGAGCTGCGCGGTGCCAACGGAAGTGGTGCCGTCGAAAAAGGTGGCGCTTCCCGTGGGAGTTCCCGTGCCGGAAGTGCGAGCCGTGACCGCGACTAGTTCCAGAGGCAGCCCCTGCAGCAGAGTGTTGGCGGAAGGCGTGAGGACAACCGAGGTGGCGGCGGGCGGTTGCTGCTGCACTGTGACTATGATGGCGGAGGAACTGGATGGCGCATTCGTGGCGTCTCCGCCGTACGCTGCTGTGATTGAATGCACTCCCACGGCAAGCGAACCGGCGATGAGCATGGCTGAGCCCGCGTTGTTCAGGTTCGCGCTGCCGAGGACGGTGGCTCCATCGGAAAAACTGACCGAGCCCGTGGGCGGGCTGGCCGAACCCTTGATCGTGGCGGTGAGCGTGACGGAGGTGCCCACGCCGATCACGGCGGCGGAACTGGAAAGCGTGATTGTGGTGGCAACGAACGTGGCTGCAGGAAAGCTTGCGGATGGCTGGATGACCGGCCAGTCGTTGCTCCACGTCACAGGAGCAGCCCAGAGGTAGTCGAGGCCGTTCTGCTGCAAGTTCAGCGCATGGAAGACGATGATGTCGCTACCGCTGGCTGGATCAAGGTAAGCCGTCTGTCCGCCGGGTGCGTTCCACGTTGTGCCATTGCCCGTCATTAAGATTGTGCCGCCGCCTTGCAGCATGGCCGTACCACTCATATCGGTGAACGGGCCGTTGGGACTCGACGAGCGACCTATTGCAATTTTGTAGTTGCTGTCCGCGGGATTCGACTGGCAGCAAAAATCGAAGGAGACGAAGAGGTAGTAGTAACTTCCGTGCTGCAGGAGAGAAGCGCCTTCAATCGGGTCGTATTGAACAGTGGGACGGCTGGCGAGATTGGTTGCCGCCTGGCCCGCGATGAGTTTGCCAGTGGTGGGATCGATCTGCTGCTGGGAAATTCCGTTCCAGAAGCTTCCATAAGTGAGCCAGACATTGCCGCTTGAGTCGACGAGAATATTGGGATCGATCGCGTTGAAATTGTCGGTGGAAATCGAACCGAGAACCTGTCCCTGATCCACCCACTGATAGCTTGGATCGGTGGGATCCAGTGTGGTGTTCGTTGCGAGGCCGATAACGGATACGTTGGAGCCGAACGTGGAGCCGGCGTAGTAAACGTGATACAGGCCGTTAAAGAACGAGATGTCGGGCGCCCACAGGCCGGAGACCCCCGGGACAGCCGCTTGCACCCAGGAGGGAATCTGGTCGAACACATGGTCGCTGTGACCCGGTGTGCCGCACATCACCCAAGCCAGCTTGTCTTGCGAGCAGCGAATGGCCAGATTGCCGGTGGCAAGGCCGCCGGGATCGGTGGTGAAGGAATAATAAGTGGCGCCTTGCATGATGATGCTGGGATCGTGGACCGGCTGAATGTTACCGGTAAGGTTGTCTGCGGACGGCAACTCCGGATAGGTTGGGGGCGGAGTCACGGGAGGAGGCGTGGTACCGCTGCCGCCACCTCCGCCGCAATAAACCTGGATAAGGAGGGAGAGAGCCAGGAACCCGAGCACGGCGTGGCGTTTGGCGATCATGGGATGAGTAAACGTTTACCGCAATGCTCGCACCAGAGGTCTGATGAGCGCGGAACGCGACTGCGTTTCCGGCTTGTAAAGCCTCCAAGGGTGGCAAGAATATAGGCCCTGGCGCTTTACCGTGTCAACCAAGTGTTTAGAGTGCGGCTGGAAAACGTTTGCTGTGTTTGTGCCTCTCTGTTAAAGAAAAAGGCTCCTTCAAGGGTCCTTTGCCGGCGCTTCCGCGCCTCCCGTAGGATCGAGCAGTTTCATCACTACGCGATGACGTTCGACGTCCTCCCGCTCGCGGTCACCAGCGATCTGCAACTCCTTCTCGGAGTCTTCCTTCCGTCCCAAGCGGGCGTAACTCAAGCCAAGGTAGTAATGCGGCTCGCGGTCAGTTGAATCGACGGCGATCGAACTTTCGAAGTCGCTCGCGGCCTTATCGTAACGCTTCTCTCCGAATTCCACGCGGCCCATCCCAGCCAGTGCTTCGGCATGACGAGGATCAATTTGCAGGACGCGATTGAAGTCGTTCCGGGCGGCCTCGAAGTCGTCTTCCACCAAGTCAATTCGGCCGATTTCGAGATAGGACTCGGTCTGTTTTGGCTGAATTTCAACCGAACGTTCGAACTCCGTCCGCGCTTGCGGGAATTTCTCAAGTGAGGCCAGCGTCAACCCCAGGGCGTAGTGTCCCGAAGCGTCTGCCGGGTTCAGTTTCACATAGCGCGAGAAGGTATCCGAGGCGTCTTGGTATCGTCCAAGACCAATCTGGGCGCGGCCCAACCCGTATAGAGCGCGCGCATCCTCGGGTTGGGCCGAAAGCACTTGCCGAAAGGCGGTTTCAGCGTCCGAATAGAGAGACATACGCAAGGCGACGTAAGCAAAGTCATAAAGCACGTCGGGATTTTTCGGACTGGCCTTACGCGCGGTGAGTAAAAGCGAAAGCGCCTTTTCGAGCTTTCCTTCGCGAACCGATTCGTGCGCCTGGGCGCGCAGCGCGTTCAGCAGCGCGCCTCGCGCGTCGGTTCGGCTCGGGTCAATACGGAGCGCTTCCTGGAGTTGCGGAACGGCTTCATCCAATTTCGACATTTGGAGATAAAGCAGGCCCAGATTCACGTGTCCATTCGCGGAATCCGGCTGCAAGAGGATCACTCGCTTGAAGAGCTGCTCGGCTTCGGCGTTCCGCTGCTGCGCGGCCCGCACCATGCCCAATAAATTCAGCGCATGTGAATCGTTCGGGCTCTGCCGGAGCGCCGAAGCTAGGTCGGAGTCGGCTCGATCGAGATTCCCGGCCGCGAGCGAAGCCGCCGCGTCCTTCATGAGCGCGACCGAGTCCGCCGGTGGAACCGTTGAATGCGGAGTCTGTCCATGCGCCGCCGTAGCCGCTGCGAGAACGAATATAGGAAGAAGCATCATGACGGACCAGATTGTCGCGAGACCGTTCTCACGCGTAAGTCCTCGACTCAACGCACATTCGGCAACGGGGATTGACTCGTCGCTCCCGAGCTTGCGTCCCGTGCGTGGACCAATTGCTCCGTGATTTTGAATTCCTTCGCTGCCAAATCCGATTTCCCCAAGCGTTGATAGACGCGAGCCAGAAGGTAATGGCTCTCGATCGAGCGCGGCTCTAGTTTGACTCCAGTTTCCAGCTCGCTGCGGGCATCTTCGGGTTGTTCCAGGCTTACGTAGGCGGCGCCGAGTTCATAGTGGGCTTTGCCGGAACCTGGCGCGATGAGGACAGCTTGTCGAAGTGGCGCGACGGCCTCCGATGAGCGATTCAACTTCGTAAGCAAGGCACCAAGATTGAGATAGGGTTGTTCGGTGCGACTGGAAGACGCTTGGTCTAGAGTGATGGCCTTGCGATACGCGGTGATCGCGGCATCGATCTGGTTCTTGGCCTCCAGGCTCAACCCCAGATTGTTCTGCGCGCGAATGTTGGCAGGGTCTTGGCGCAGGACGGACTCAAATGTAGCCACGGCGGCGTCGAAACGGTTCTGTTGATACCGGACTCGGCCGAGATGATAAAGCACTTCCGTATTTGCGGGAACCATTCGGAGCGCGTCTTCCAAGTACCGCGCCGCGTCGGCGTAGTCGTTGAGCAGAACGTAGTCGAGAGCCACGATCTTTAGATCGTCCGAGGATGGCGATTTCAATCGGGCTGCGGCCGTGAACAACTCGAGCGATTCCTTCGGTTTGTCCTCGCGGAAGCGGTTGTACGCCAGAAGATACGCTGCATCCTCCGATTGAGGATGACCGGCAAGATACCTTTCCAGTATGGCGTCAGCTTCCGCGAATCGGCCCAGATTGGTGAGGCATTTCCCCTGGAGCAGCAGCGCTTCGGTCTGGCCCGGCTGAGCACTCTCCACACTCCCGAACGCCGCCGCTGCCTCCGTCCAGTTTTTCTGATTGAAGAGCTTCATGGCCTCATCAAACGGAGAACGTCCTGTTTGAGCGCCGAGCGCAAGGCTCGCTGCGGCAACGAGAGCAGCTGCTCGCAACCCGGCAGCAATAGACCTCGACATAAATCAAAGCTCCACTAGTTCGGGGACGAACTCGCCTCGTTCACAGACAGGATCTGATCGGCACCCACGTCGCGCAAGATTTGATGAATTCCGCTCGGCCACAAGATTTCGATTTGTTTCACGTTGGTCTCAGATCCGAGCCCGAAATGAACGCGCTTATCGCTTGAAGACTGATAGCTGCTGCTCGTCGTGACGGTTGCATATTGGTCGCCGGCGTTTGTAGTGATGTGGACGACTGCGCCAATCGCGTCGCGGTTGCTCTTCACACCGACAAGCTTGAGGGTCAGCCAGTGGTTTCGCGTGTCGGTTTCGTTCAGCAGCACCCACGCGGGACCGTTGTTGGAGTTGACCACGACGTCCTCTCTGCCATCGTTGTTGATGTCGCCGGTTGCCAAGCCGCGCGCCACCCATTTTTGCGCGAACACGTCCCCGGACCTGGAGGAAACGTCAACGAACCGCCGTCCCCTCGAGTTCCAGAGGAGGAGAGGCGACTCACGATAATGGAGATGCGGCTCGTTGATCTCGATGGTATCCATTACGTGAGATTGGACGATGAAGAGATCCTTCCAACCGTCGTTGTCATAGTCAAGAAACCTGGCTCCCCATCCGGAGTGAAGCAGCGTGATGGCACCCAGGCCGCTCGAGTTCGTAGCATAGTCGAACGTGCCGTCGCGCGCGTTCCGATACAGTGCGTACCGTTGGTTTGCCAGATTGGTGACTACAATGTCGGGCCAACCATCATTATTGTAATCCGCGAAGTCGACTCCCATACCCGCGAATGTGGCGCCACTGCTGTCCAGAGCGGCGCCCGAGACTAATCCCACTTCTTCAAAGGTTCCATCTCCTTTGTTGTGGAAAAGGTATTCGGGAATCGAATCGTTCGCTATAAAGATGTCGATCCAGCCGTCGCGGTCGTAGTCCGCAATTGCCACGCCGAGGCCCTTGCCCGGCTTGTCGAGCCCTGCTTTGTGAGAGACCTCGGTGAACTTGCCGCCGCCGTCGTTGTGGTAGAGAAGCGTCGTGACAGGCTTAAACAAATCGGGGTGGCAGTAGGAGCGAAAACCCGCCTGGCGCTCGCCGCAATAAATGTCGTCAAACGTCCACTCCATATAACGCGTGACGACAAGGTCGAGACGGCCGTCGTTGTCGTAGTCCACCCAAGCGGCACTGGTAGCCCAACCGGAACCGCCA
>Ga0209274_10001031_pt1 | contig 14827 bp, 15 predicted proteins | sample HubBroMetageREF1_FD_188343 | JGI IMG/M metagenome (GOLD analysis project Ga0209274, IMG submission 188343) | Reference soil microbial communities from the Hubbard Brook experimental Forest, New Hampshire, USA - Hubbard Brook CCASE Soil... | ecosystem: Environmental > Terrestrial > Soil >...
GATCAGCTTCGAGATCTGTCAGGAAGATTGATGGCTACTCAGGACGAGGAACGCCGGCGAATTGCCCGTGACTTGCACGACAGCGCTGGCCAGAATCTGTCTGTGCTGGCGATGACTCTGGCGCGAATCGAGGATGAGGCGAAGCGCGCCCCTGCGCAACTGGCACAAACCGTCAAAGATGCTCGCGCCTTAATTGAGGGTCTGTCCCAAGAGATACGCACTACTTCTTATCTTCTGCACCCACCCATGCTGGACGAATTCGGACTTTCGTCCGCACTTGGCATGTACCTGGAGGGACTCGAGAAGCGCAGCGGACTTAGAATTGAGCTCAATATTCCTGCCGACTTCGGAAGGCTTGCCCCGGAAGTGGAACTTGCCATATTTCGCCTCGTGCAGGAATGCCTGACAAACATCCATCGCCATTCAGGAAGCAAAACGGGGGCCATCCGTATCAATCGTGAGCCCGACAAGATTTACGCAGAGGTTCAGGATCATGGGAAGGGAATGTCGCCGGAACGATTCGCAGAAGTTCAATCCCAGGGTGCCGGGGTGGGCGTCGGGATTAGGGGAATGCGAGAGCGCGTGCGACAGGCTCATGGCGAATTGACTGTGGATTCCAATGCCTTGGGTACGAGGGTTACTGCTATTTTTCCGGCCAAGAAACCCGCAGTGACCGAACAGGGTCCTATTTCGCGACACAGCGTCGCATAATTGCCTCGCACAACAGCCAAGTTCGCGCAGCTTTGGGTTTTCCGCGCGCATGTTCATAGCTCGCGTTCCTGGCACCGTCAAGTCCCGGTTAGTCGCGGAATCGGAAACTGACTGACTATCGCGCTCACGCGCGCGTTGACTTGTCTATGCGCCGAATCTAATATGTGCACGGAATGACAGACTCCCAGCCCCTCGTCGGGCAAATCATCTCCCAATATCGCGTTTTAGAACGGCTCGGTGGCGGCGGCATGGGCGTGGTGTACAAAGCCGAAGACACCAAGCTCGGCCGCATGGTAGCGCTGAAATTTCTGCCAGACGATGTTTCTCAGGACAAGCTGGCTCTCGATCGCTTTCTCCGCGAAGCGCGCGCCGCCGCCGCGCTGAGCCATCCCAATATCTGCACCATCTTCGAAATCGGCGAATACCAGGGCCGGAGTTACATCGCCATGGAATTGCTGAAAGGCGCCACGCTAAAACATCGCATCACCGGTGGGCCTTTGGCGTTTGACACGCTTCTCGAATCCGGCATCCAATCCGCCGACGCGCTCGACGCCGCGCATTCCGAAAACATCATTCATCGCGACATCAAACCCGCGAATATTTTTCTCACCGACCGCGGCCAGACCAAAATCCTCGATTTCGGCTTGGCCAAAATGATGGCCGTTCCCGGCAGCGATGGCCGCACCGCTTCAGGCAACGTCACGCTGGATGACGCCCATCTCACCAGTCCAGGAATCGCGGTGGGCACCGTGGCGTACATGTCGCCGGAGCAAACTCTCGGCAAGGACCTGGATTCGCGCACCGATATTTTTTCGCTCGGCGTGGTGCTCTACGAAATGGCTACCGGCCGCCAGGCTTTTTCAGGCTCCACTTCCGCTGCCGTTTTTGACGCCATCCTGAATCGCGCGCCCGTCGCGCCCGTGCGCATCAATCCAGACGTCCCACAAGAACTCGAGCGCATCATTAACAAGACCCTGGAAAAAGACCGCACCATGCGTTACCAGACGGCCGCCGACTTGCGCACCGATCTGAAACGCCTGCAGCGCGATTCGGGTTCCAGCAAGACGCAGGTCAGCACCGCTGAGAATTTCAGCTCTGCAAATGCCCGCACGGCCGCAGCCGGGTCGTCGGGCGCGAATTCCGTCGCCGCGCCACCATCACCGCCGCCAACACAAAGCTCCGGTTCAACGAAAACTTCCCCCAGCGGCTCGGGCAGCGCCGCCATCGTCCTCGGCGAAGCAAAAAAACACAAAGGTCAATTGATTGCCGCAGTCGCCTTAGTCGCGGTCATCGCTGCCGCCATCGCTTTCTTCGCCTTCAGGCCGCGCGGCCACCAGAACACCTTCAGCGCACAAAACATGAGCATCGTAAAACTCACCGAAACCGGCAAAGCATCCGGCGTGGCCATCTCCCCCAACGGTCAATACGTCGTGTACGTCCTGCGCGACGGCGAAATGCAAAGCCTGATGGTCCGCCAGGTGGCCACCGGCAGCGATGTGCAAATTCTCCCGCCTGCCGTGAGCGTCTTCTACGGCCTCACTTTTTCTCCCGACGGCAATTACATTTATTTCACCGAAGCCTCCAAAGAAAATCAGCTTTTCAGCTCGCTCTACAAAATGCCCGTGCTCGGCGGCAATCCGCAGCAGATCCTGCGCGATATAGACACTTCCATCAGCTTCTCTCCCGATGGCAAACAATTCGCGTTCATCCGCGGAATTCCAGACAAGGGAACTTTCAAACTGCTGGCCGCCCATGCGGACGGCTCGGGCGAAAAACTCCTGACCTCGATGAGCGCGAACATAACCGTCGCCGGTCTGCTGACTCCGGCTTGGTCGCCGGACGGCAAGACCATCGTCTTTGCGTCTTTGCTGCCGTCGGTCAGCAGCCAGCTCAACGAATTCACCGTCGCCACCGGAGCGGTGCGCACGCTCTTCGCCACCCACGGCGCTCTGGGCCGTCCACATTGGTTGCCGGATGGCGACGCGCTGCTGGTTCCGATGCGCGACGAGAGCGGGGGCGCGCAAGGCCAGCTTTGGAAAATATCCTATCCTTCCGGAGAAGCGCAGCGGCTAACCAACGACTTGACGGATTACAGTTTGCCCTGGCTGGATTTGACGGAGGACGGTTCGACAGTGGTTACCGTGGAAACCACCTCTTCCTCGGATCTCTGGAGCGCGCCCGGTGGAGATTCGGCGCACGCCACACAAATCACCTCAGGCGGCCCAGCAATTTTCGGCGTTTCGGCATTGGGCGCAGACCGCATTCTGTTCAGCAATCGCAACCGCGAACTCTTCACCGCGAACTACGACGGCAGCTCTCGGAGCCAGATTGCAGGCAGCGATCGCAACATCCTGTTCGCGTGGGGTTGCAGTGACGGAAAGCACATTGTGTATTCTGTCCCGCGCGGCAACGCATCAGACATCTGGCGCATGGACGCGGACGGTTCTAACCCGTTGCAGTTGACCCACGACAAGTCCGCGCTGCTCCCGGTATGCTCCCGGGATGGTTCCACGGTCACTTTCGACTACGAGGATCAACTGAGTACTTGGCGGATGGGAATTGATGGCTCAAATCCCACCTCGCTGGGCCTGCACAATCAAACCGCCCCAGTCGTCTTTTTATCCAAGGACAATAAGCTGATCCTCTATCGTGTGGGGCATCCTGACGCGCCGCAGCTGCGCGATCAATTGGTTGCCGTCCCGCTGGGGGGCGGACCGCCCGTTTTTTCTTTTGACGTTCCTCTCGGCGCTGCCCAAAATTTCCCGCATTGGTCTGCGGACGATCACGGCGTTGACTTAGTTTTGATTCGTGGAGGCGCCGCGAATATTTGGCGGCAGCCAGTTCCAAGCGGCGCGATGAAACAGATCACAAATTTCCCCAACGGCACCATCCGCGCCTTCAACTGGTCGCCCGACGGCAAGACATTGTTTCTCGCGCGAGGCTCGGTATCCAGCGACATCATTCTGCTGAAGAGCGCCAAGAACTAATCGTTACGGCCCATGTCCTGAAATTTCTCCGGCACCGGCGCCGGATGCTCGTAAACTAAGCCCTGTGCGCCCTCCACCTTTCGGCCGCGTTCTGATTGCGATCGCTTTCGTCCTGGCCGCAGTCGCCGACGTGCATTCCCAGGAGCAGAACCCCGCTCCGGTGGTTTCTTCCGATTTCCACAGCACCCTTTCGCAGTTCGTCAAGGTGATCCGCGCGAGAGCCAAGACCCTCGAAGCCAGCCCCGCTATGCAGCAGGATTTTCGTTCCTTCGTCTCCGCGCACAATCTGCCGCCGGACAGCGTTAGTTACCACGACTATGTCGTCGTGCACTTGCTGTTTGAAGCCACCCGGGATGCGGGTTTCTGGAACATGCATTGGTCCGTCACCGACCAGCCGCCCAACTCCGATAAAATCTGGCGCCAATGGCAAAGCGCCGTTCAACCTTCCGCATTGAAGCCGACCGCCACGGCGGAATGTGACGAGCTCTCCGCGCTGTACGCATTTCTGGTCGAACGCGCTGGCGTCAAGCCTGTCGGGCTCTTCTGGCCCTACGCGAATCATACTGTCGCGGTCTGGACGTTGCGTCCTGCAGCGGGAATCGTCGTCCGCGTCGTCGTCCCTACGTCGCAAATCTTCCTCGACCAAACCGACACGTTTGACACCAGGAAGTTCGATCCCTGGCAGCAGAAGACCATTTACGAGTACACCCGTCGCGACGTGCCGGATTCTTTTGAATTTCCAAAGCCGCTTTTCGATTTCTTCCTCCGCCAGTTGGATAAATACGGAGGCGCATCTGAAGCCACGTTGCAGCAGCTGAGATATCTGCGGGAAGGTGTCTTCTTGAAAGCTTGGACCCCGGACGAGGCGGCGCGTGCCGCGCTCACGAAGCGCAACAACCTACCATCCGGCTCAGCGGAGGATTTAGCAGCCCTCCAGAGCTTCGCCCAAGATATGCGGGCCGCACCTGTTCGTTGAGCGCCAAATTAATCGCGCGCAGGGTTGGAGCGGTCCGGAACCCAGCGGATTTTTCCAGCAATGGAGGATCACGAACGGCCGGCGACTGGTAGCGCCGCACGCACCGTGCATCCTTCGCCGGCGATGCTCTCGATGCTGAACTCCCCTCCCAACTCCTCCACGCGTTCGCGCATCGCTGAAATCCCCACCGTGCTATCTGGATCGGAACCGGCGGAACGCAGCGGCAGGCCTCACCCGCAATCCGCGATTTCCAGCACGATTTCATCAGACTCTTGAAATAAGCGAACAGCTGCGGTGCTGCTACCCGAATGACGGTACACATTGTCCAGCGCTTCTTGCGCGACCCGAAATATCGTCAATTCGGTTTCTGCTTTCAATCGGCCGATGTCCGGCGCCAGCTGCAACGAGATCGTAACTCCGCTGCGGCTCGAAAATCCGCGCACCAGCCATTCCAGCGACGATTCCAGGCCCATCTCCTCCATCGTCGGCGGATTTAGCAGATATGAAATGGAGCGAATCTCACCAGCGGCCGCCTGGATCAAGTCCTTGCATTCCACCACAACCTTTTGATGTTCGGGATTACTTTCGTCAAGAAACGTTCGCATCCTGCCCAGGGCCAGGCTCAATCCGCTCACGTACGTGCCGATGCCATCATGCAGTTCTCTGGCGACTTTTCGCCGCTCTTCGTCTTGCGCGTGCAGCAGCCTTCCCGACAAATGCCGCAGCGCGGATTGCGCTTGATTGCGCTCGGTGACGTCTTCGCCCGAGCTAAGCGTGCCGATGACCGCGCCGTCGTTGTCGCGCAGCAGCGAGTTGCTCCACCTGAACATTCTTTCTTCGCCCGACCGGGTGAGTACCGGATTTTCGATCTGGGTCAAATCTCCGGCCAGAAGATTGCGGAAGCATATTCGGACCTGTTCTCTGATTCCGGCCGGGATGCAGGTCTCGAACCAGTCGCGGCCCAGAAGTTCGCCCTCCTCCCAGCCGAGCGTCGTGCATCCCTTGCGGTTAATCAGCGTGACCCGGCCCTGCACGTCCAGCGCGCGCAAGATGACGTCGGCAACGTCGAGATAGAGCTGCGCGCGATCGCGCTCCTGGCGGATCAGTTCGTTCGCGCGATTGCGTTCGGTGATGTCCCGCGTTATGGAAGCGACGCGCTCTACTCCCGGGGTCCAATGATGGGAAAGTACGAAATGAGCAGGTCTCTTTCGCCCAAACGCGGAGACTGATACGACAGCTGGAATTTAGCCACACGATTCTGGAAGCATTCGTCCAGCTTGGGCTTGATGATTCTCTTGAACAAGTCCGCGCTCAGTACCTCATCGGCAGAAGGGCCAACGATTTCTTCGAGCTCCGCTCCGCGATAATCCAGGTAGGCACGATTCGCAGTGACGTAGCGGTAATCGCGATCCATCACCACAATCATTTCTTCGAGATTTTCCACCACTTGTTCGTATCCGCGAAAGCGGTTCGCGGACGCGCCCGTATCACTCGCACGCCGCTTCGTGCGCGGTTTGCCAGTCCTAGTTTTTTTCGAGGCATCTCGGCTTCCAGGACAACGAGACGCGCGGCGCACGCAATTCTGCTTTTTGCCGGGACCACAGCGTGCAAGCGCTGAGCCCCGTGACGGGGGAGGGTGGCCGGGTTCGCGGGGATGACTTGCAACAGCTTGAACACGAACCACTACACCGACGCGCCGCCAGTCTGTACTCGATTTACGCCGCCGTCAAGATATCTACTTTTCCGAAACGCGTGAATCCGCCGGGTACGAGAAGGCGCGTGACCTGGAGCCAACTCTTCTCGGCGTCCCGCGGCATCGCGGCGTCATCTGATAGTATGAACAAGCATCGCGCCGCGCGTGATTGGCGAGCGCGATTTGTGGATTATGGACACGCCTCTACTCAACGAGCACAAGAGTGCCGGCGCGAGGCTTGCGTCGTTTCATGGTGTCGCGTTGCCGGAGCAATTTACGTCGTTCGCGGATGAGTACCGGGCCGCGCGCGAAGCTGTTGCGATTTTTGATACCAATCGGCACACTATCGTCGAGCTTACCGGACCGGATCGCGTGCGCTACCTGAACGCCATCGTTTCGAACGATGTGAAAGCTCTGGGCGAAGGCCGCGGCACGCTGGCGCTGCTGCTCACGCCGCAGGGACACATTTTGGCCGAGCTGGAAATTTACGCGCTGCAGGACAAATTGCTGGTGCTCTCGCACGCTTCGGTGCGCGAACGCACCGTTGCGACGCTGGATAAGTTCATCATCATGGACGACGTCACTTTGAGCGATGTGACCGAGCAATTCGGCAGCTTCGCCATCGAAGGCCCGCGCGCTGGAACGGTGATTGCCGAGGCTTGCGGCTTGGCGCTGGAAGGTTTTTCCGAGCACGCCATCGCAGAAGTGGAAATTGATGGAGTCGCGTGCCATTTGATTCGCCACTCGCACTTTGGTTTGCCTGGCGCGGAAATTATCGCGCCGCGTGAGCTTCTCGGATTGCTGTGGCGCAATCTTCATGCCAGCGTTATCGCGCAACACGGTGCGGCAATCGGCATGCGCGCTGTGAATTCCCTGCGCCTGGAAGCCGGCATCCCGTGGTTCCCTGACGATTTCAACGATACCGTAATTCCGCACGAAGCCGCGCTTGAAGCAACGCACATCAGCTTCAGCAAAGGCTGCTACACCGGTCAGGAAATCGTCGAACGGGTGCGCTCGCGCGGTCAAGTGAATCGCCGCCGCGTGCAGCTGAAATTTTCTGCCGCCGATCCGCCCGCGCCCCTGACGCGCCTGTACGCGGCAAATGTCGAAGGCACAACTGCTGAGTCCAAAGAAGTTGGCATCGTGACCAGCTCCGGATTCTTGCCAGCAGCGGGAGCATCCATCGGCATGGCCTACGTCCGCCGCGAACACTACGCTCCCGGCACCATCCTCGATCTCACCGGCGGGACAGCAGAAGTCCTTTCGACAACTTAGCGCGTTTCCGAAGATTTAAACCGAAGAGCACAGGCAGAATTGCCTGCCTGCGGCGGGCAGGCCTATGCCACGATGCAGAGGACGCACAAAAAGAAAATGCAGGAGAGAAGAATTAAGGCTCGGTCTGGGAACGCTGGAGAAATCTAACTTTTAACTTTCAACTGTGAACTGAATTTCTAGCTCTTGCTGAAATTCATGGAGCGCATGAAGCTGCCGCGATCGTTGTCGATTTTTTTCTGCAGTTGGAAGATCGCGTAGAGCAGAGCTTCGGGGCGCGGCGGGCAGCCTGGGACGTACACGTCAATCGGAATCACCTGATTGACGCCTTGCACGACCGCGTAATTATTGAACACGCCTCCAGACGTGGCGCAGGCACCCATGGAAATTGCCCACTTCGGTTCGGGCATTTGTTCGTAGAGTTGCTTAATTACCGGCGCCATCTTCACCGAAACGCGCCCGGCGATGATCATCAAATCGGATTGGCGCGGCGAGCCGCGAAAAACTTCGGCGCCGAAGCGCGCGATGTCGTAACGCGAAGAAGCCATGGACATCATTTCGATCGCACAGCAGGCGAGGCCGAAGGACATCGGCCAGATCGAACTGCGCCGCGCCCAGTTCACCACTTTGTCCAGCGACGCAAACAGAATTCCTTCGTCCTTCAGGAAATTCGCATCTTGCCCTGGGGCTTCGAGTGTGACGCCCTTCGCCAGTTCAACGGCCATGGCCTATGTGACTCCGTAGCGGCGCAACAACCCGCGCCGACTGTACCCATTTTGCCTGTTTGCGCCGTTCTTTGCAACGCAACGCGCAGCCGCTGTTCGTGCGGCGATCGCAAGCATCGCGCGCCCGTCGCGCTATTCCATCATTGCACCTCGATGGTCAGTTGCTGTGTCTGGGTGTTGCCCTTACCGTCGTCCGCGGTGAACGTGTACGTCGTGGTCTTTTTTGGCGCGGCCTTCACGCAACGATTGAGCGAGGGAAACATGCTGGCCACATCGGGCGGATCGAGTTTCACGGACTTGGCGTTGGATACGCCATAGCACATGTCCACTTCATCGCCACGATGAATTGTTGGGGGCATCGCGTAAAAACTGATGATCTTGAAATCCGCGCCGCCCAGGACTTCGAAGGATTTTGCGGCATCGTCACGCACCTTGGCAGCTTGCGCGGCCTTTTCTTTCGCGGCAATGTCTTGATTCTCCTGCCAGCGCGACCAGAAAACGAAAGCTGTGTACCCGAGGACAATTGCGGCAAGCACGGCAAAGCCGATCCACATGTTCCGCAACGTGCGCGGCGCTTTCTGTTCCGGTTGCTCCAGCATTTCAGCGTTTCCTCCGGCGAGCCTTACGGCCGAATTTCGACTAATGTCCCAACCGCGACGAGAGGGTAAATTTCCTCGATTTCCGCATCGGTCGCCGCGATACATCCATCGGTCCAATCTTTTTCGCGATGCAAGCTTCCGAGCCACGCATATGTCTTTTCCAGGCCATGGTTTTCAATCTCCCCGCCGGGATCAACGCCCAATTTCTTCGCACGAGCGCGATCCGCCGCATTCGGATATGACACATGCAGAGCAAGATGAAACCGGCTCACCGCGTTCTTTTCATCGATCGTGTACTTTCCTTCGGGCACTTTGTGGTCTCCCGCGCGTTCTTTTGCGGCCACCGGCACCGTACTGAGTGCGACGTGGTAAGTCTTCAGCGCGTTTCCCTTGCTCATCAGCGTCATCGTGTGCGCCGACTTCACGATCACAATACGGTTCCGGCCGGCGCGCTCGCTTGCAGCAACGAGGCGACGAGCAATAGCGCGGCGCGCATCCACACCGTCAGTCCACTCTTAAAACGATTTTGCCGAATAGCTCGCGGTTTTCCATGCGTTGGTGGGCTTCGGCGCATTTTTCCAGCGGCAGGACGATGTCAATCACCGGTTTCAGCAAGCCGCGGCGCAACAGTTCCAGCGCGGAAAGCAATTCGGCTTTGCTGCCCATGAAGGAACCCAGAATCGAGAGGTGGCGCGTGAAAAGATACGCGATGTTGAGTGCGCCATCGAAGCCGGTGGTGGCGCCGCAGGTGACCAGGCGTCCGCCGACGGCGAGGCTGCGGATGCTGTTCTCCCATGTGGCGTGGCCGACGTGCTCGAAGACCACTTCCACACCGCGGCGATTGGTTAGGCGTTTCACTTCGTCGGCGATTTTCTGCGTGGTGTGATTGATTACGGCGTCGGCGCCCAGTTCCCTGGCCTTCCCGAGTTTTGCGTCAGAGCCGGCGGTGGCGATGACGCGCGCGCCGGCGGCTTTGGCGATCTGAATCGCGGCACTGCCGACGCCGCTGCCCGCGCCGAGCACCAGCACGGTTTCGGCGGGCTGCAATTTTGCGCGACCGATGAGCATGTGCCACGCGGTGAGTGAAACCAGCGGAAACGCGGCGGCTTCTTCGAAGGAAAGTTTTTCGGGAATCGCGACGCAATTTACTGCCGGAGATTTCACGTATTCGGCGCAGCCGCCGTCAACACCTTGGCCGAACAGCGTGTAGGCGGCGCACATGCTGTCCTGGCCGCAGAGGCATTTTTCGCACTGGCCGCAGGAAATTCCCGGTTGCAGCAGAACGCGCTCGCCGACTTTCACGTTGGTGACTTTGTCGCCGACGCGGACGACGTCGCCGGCGATGTCGCTGCCGGGGATGTGCGGGAGCGGGACCCGAAGATTGTGCAGGCCCAGGCGCAGCGTGAGGTCGAGGTGATTCAGGGCGCAGGCGCGGACGCGGACCAGCACTTCGTACGGACTGATCTGCGGGTCGGCAACTTCTTTGTACTGCAAAACTTCCGGGCCCCCTTGCGTGGCGTAGACGATAGCTTTCATCGGCGCTCCTGAATTGGCTTCACGCCCACAATTAACAACGGTGGTCGAGTTGAGTCAAGTGGCGGGATGAGTAGCGCGCTTGGCCGAGAACTCAGTGGTAAAGATTGGGGAATTGTTGTTGGAGGTGCTCCACTTTGGGGAGGTCGAAGGCGGCGATGTAGGGGTTGTCGGGGTGAAGGGTGGCGTAGTTCTGGTGATAGTCTTCGGCGCGATAGAAGGCCTTGAACGGCGAGATCTGGGTGACGATTGGTTGCGAAAAAACCTTAGCTTGATCGAGTTGTTGGACGTAGGCCTGGGCGATGCGTTGCTGATCGGGACTCGTGAAGAAAATTGCGGAGCGGTATTGCGTGCCGGAGTCGGGGCCTTGGCGATTCAGTTCCGTTGGGTCGTGGGCCACTGAGAAAAAAACTTTCAGGAGATGGCCGAGGGTGATTTGCGACGGATCGTAGATGATTTGTACGGATTCGGCGTGGCCCGTTGTGCCGCTGCTGACCTGTTCGTAGTCGGGATTTTTCACAGTGCCGCCGGAGTAGCCGGAGGTGGCGCTGGTGACGCCTTTCACGTGTTGGAAGACGGCTTGGATGCCCCAGAAACAGCCGCCAGCGACGACAAGCGTGGCCTGGCCTTTTTGGGGGGCGAGGGATTCGTCAACCGTGGGATCGGGGAGGGCGGTGGCGGCGCTGGCGACGTCGTGACGGAGCGCGGCGTAGGTGATTAGGAGTGCGGCGCAAAGAACCAAAGTAATTTTTAGAGAGCGATTCATATTTTTACCTTTCGGCCACCGGGGCCGGGTTCGTACTGTTGGGTGCGGCGAAGAGCGTTTTCGGCTCTTTGCGGTACTCGGAGAAATCAACTGCAACTACGCCCGCCTAAAAAGCAGGCGGCCGCTACAAAGTCAAACGCAACTTCAACGACGCTACATCGCTTTTGCGAAGCGCATGGCTAGGGCGTTCATGCAGTAGCGCAGGCCTGTGGGGCGCGGGCCATCGGTGAAGACGTGGCCCAGGTGCGCGTCGCAGAGGCGGCAGGAGACGGCGGTGCGAATCATGCCGAAGCTGATGTCCGAAGATTGCAGGATATTTTCTTTCGCTATGGGCGCCCAAAAACTCGGCCAGCCTGTGCCAGATTCGAACTTGGTGCTGGCGTCGAAGAGCGCGGTGTCGCAGCAGATGCAGCGAAAGACGCCTGCGGCGTGGTCGTTGGGATTCTCGTTGGTGTAGGGACGCTCGGTTCCGGCATTGCGGGTAATTTCGAAGGAGTCGGGCGAGAGTTGCTTGCGCCACTCGTCTTCTGTCTTCACGATTTGGGGGATGGTGACGGTGTCTTGGCGCTGGCCGGCGTCGTTGAAGATGACAATCTTGACCATCTTCGGCGGGCCGGAGGGCGCTGCGGTTGCTGCGTGCACCGGCTGGCGCCGCTGAAAATATGACCAAGCCAGCGCTGCGGCGGCAGTGGCGATAAGTCCGAAGAAAGTGCGGCGGCCAATGGTGCTGGAGATTTCATCGTCGTGCTTGTCTGAAAACATGGTGGTCTCTCTCTTTTTATTTACCCGAAGGTGAAGGCGAAGGCTTGGACTCCGGGATCGAGAAAATCGATCTCGAAGGTGCGGTCTTCGACTGCGCCTTTTTGGCGGATGAGTTGGTAGAGGCGATGGCCTTGGACTGTTCCGGCGCCTGCGGCGTCGGTGTCGCTGCCGCGGTCGTTGCCGGGAGCGGTGCCGTCGAGCGTGACTATGAAGCGGATGGGCTTGCCATTTTTCGTTGGGCCCAGAACGAGATGTAGATCGCGCGCGTGGAAGCGGAAGACGATTTTGCCGGGGGCTGAATCGAGGACGGCGTTTTCGGGGCCTACTTGCCAGGTGCCGCCTAGCGCCCACTGGTTCAGAGTGAGTCGCGGCTGCGGAGTATAGGCCATGCGCGTGTCTTGCGCGAAGAGTTGCGCGGAGGCAAAGTGCTCGGCGCGTTTGTATCCGATATAGGTTTCGGGCGAGCGAGTATCGGGCAGGTCCGGGGCGGCTTCCGCGCCCCTGGCGGTGACGTTGATGGTTCCGTCAGCTAGAGATTTTGCGCCGTTTTCTTTCAGAAGGTCCTGGATCACGCGTTCGGACTCGTCGTATTCGCCTTCGCCGAAATGGTGATGGCGGATGCGGCCTTTGCCGTCAATGAAATAGTGCGCGGGCCAGTATTCGTTGTTGAAGGCTTGCCAGATTTTGTAATTGCTATCAATGGCGACGGGATACGTGATTTTCAGGTCGCGCACGGCTTGTTCAACGTTGGAGCGCTCTTTTTCGAAGGCGAATTCGGGCGTGTGGACTCCGATGACTACCAGGCCCGCGTCTTTGTATTTCGCGGCCCAGCCTTCCACGTAGGGGAGCGCGCGGAGGCAGTTGATGCAGGAGTAGGTCCAGAAATCTATGACGACAACTTTGCCGCGGAGTTGCGCGCGAGTTAGCGGCGGCGAATTGAGCCAGGCGACGGCGCCGCTGAGTTCGGGCATGGGGCCTTCGTCGGGGAGAATTGGTGGCGGCTCGGCGGCGCTTACGTTTGACAGCGCGGGCTTCGGAGCGCCGAGTGCGTGGATCAGATGCTCTTCGGCTGTCGCGGTGTTGACCAAGGAAAATTTCGCGAGGAGATTGGTGTCCCAACCTAGCGCGATGGCGACCACTCCGATGATTACTGCGGCGCCGAGCGCGCGGCGGATCCAAAGATCGAAGCGTAGAGAATGTTTCACGGTGGAGAACACCTTTTTTCCGGCGAAGAGCGCGATAGCCAGCGAGGTGGCCGCGCCCAGCGCGTACGATAACAACAAGAACGAAGAGCGCGCGCCGGGGCCTTGGATCGCGGCTCCGGTTAAGATCAAGCCGAGGATCGGGCCGGCGCAGGGAGCCCAGAGCAGGCCGGTGGAAATTCCGAGCAGGAAAGATTTGCTGACGCTGGTTTCTGTTGTGGGCCCGCCTTGCAGACGGCTGCCTGCACGGACCAGCGGGCGAGTTAGAGTTTCCGCGAGTTCTGGAAAAAGCAGAGTGAGGCCGAGGATAAGGAACACGAACATGGCAATGTGGCGTCCGCCTTGGTTCAGGCCGACGACCCAGTGCCCGCCGTAGGCAGCGGCTGTCGCGACCAGTGAAAACGTTAGCGCCATGCCGAGAAGCAGAGGCAGCCCGGCGCGGCGGAAGGGGCGGTCCGCGTGGGCGAAGACGAACGGCAGCACCGGAAGGATGCAGGGGCTGAGGATCGTCAGTACGCCGCCGACAAATGCTAGTAAGTAGATGAGCATGGCTTGAGCGCGCGGAAGCTCGGGGAGACGTGGCGCAACGTAGTTCGCCCCCCGACTATATATACGCTGTTGGCGGGCTGATTGGATTGCGCGGGCGCGGTAATCTGGCTCGCGAGGGGGAACATGGATAGGAATTTACCACAGGTGCGCGGCGTGGATGTGGATGCGCAGACGCGTTGCGGACATTATCACGGGGCTACGGACATCATTGCGATCAAGATGAAATGCTGCAGGATTTATTATGCTTGCAAGGATTCCCATATCGAGTTGGCGGGCCATGCGATTGAGGTGTGGCCGGTTGGCGAGTGGGATTGCGCGGCGATACTTTGCGGGGGGTGCGGGGCGGGGTTGACCATTCGAGAGTATATGGGGTGCGAGTCGCGGTGCCCGAAGTGTGGGGCGGGGTTCAATCCGGGGTGCCGGAAACATTATCAGTTTTATTTTGATATTCGCGAGGGGCTGCAGAGGTAGGGGTGCGGTTCGGTGGTGGCTAGGTTAGCTAGGCGATTTAGGGTTTCGGCGGCTTCGTAGGCTATAGCGGTGAAGAGCAGGGCGATCAGTAGGTACATGGTGACTCCTTGTTCTTCGTAGTGACGATGAGGGGAGAATCGTTGCACGGTGAGTTGCGTTGAGATCAAATATCTGACACCGAGGACACGGAGTAAGGCGGAGGGCACAGAGAAAGTCAAAGGCACCACAGATGAGCGCAGATGAACACAGATAAATGCGAAGGCAGAGAAAACCGCAGAGGCTCTGAGAACACAGGGAAAACCGAGGAGCACAGGCGAGATTGCCTATGCTACGACGCGCGGCGCAGAGATAGGTTGGGGGCTCCGACGATGGGCCCGGTGTGGGTTTCAATGCGGAACAACTCGTGCGGACTTGAAGATTAGAAAATTGAATTGAGCGGGGGCGCGACGGGAAAGGGCTGAACTGGATTCTTGTTGTGCCGATATGCTTGGCATGGATAGCGCGACCCGAGGTGCGGGCGAGCCGAGGCAGGCGATGATGGCAGCCGCTAAGGTTTCGTGGGAGGACCAGGACCGAGACGG
>Ga0209274_10001032_pt1 | contig 14815 bp, 18 predicted proteins | sample HubBroMetageREF1_FD_188343 | JGI IMG/M metagenome (GOLD analysis project Ga0209274, IMG submission 188343) | Reference soil microbial communities from the Hubbard Brook experimental Forest, New Hampshire, USA - Hubbard Brook CCASE Soil... | ecosystem: Environmental > Terrestrial > Soil >...
GTCTTGCCCTTGAGGTCGGGGCGGCACAGATCCGTGTAGTCGGCGATCTTGGCGCGCTTGGTGTTGACCACCAGGCCGTCCGTCCCCCACAGATAGGGCAGCGCGAATACCTTGCCGTCCATGGTGGTGTTCTTGCGGACGATCTCCAGGAATTGCGGCTGGAACTGCTCGAGCTTGATCTTGGTCAGATCGATCGGCTTGTATATCCCGAATTCGCGCTGCGCGGCTTCGATGCGATCCTGAGAAGGCTGCGCGAGGTCGTAGCCCGCCCCTCCCGTTGCGCGAAGCTTGGAGATGATCTCCTCGTTGTTCGACAGGGTCACTTCCACGTCGATGCCGGTTTCTTTCTTGAATGCAGCGATCAGGTCGGCCGGCACGTAATCGGCCCAACTGATGATGCGCAGCTTGTCGGCGTGGGCGACGGCAGCCCCCAGCCCCAAGGCGAGTACAAGCGAGGCTCTCAAAATGGCTTTCATCGTTGCTCCCCTTTCTCCCATGCCCATCTTACCGAATCGGCCGGTGCCCGTGCGTTCCATGGCAAACTACCCCCATGATGGATTCCGCAGCCGGTGTCGAGGCCCGTCTCGAAGCGAGCGCGCTGAAGAAGGTTCGCAATCGCCTCATCCCGTTCCTGGGCCTGCTCTATTTCGCGGCATTCATCGATCGGGTCAACGTGGGATTTGCCGCGGCTCAGATGAACCGCGACCTGGGTTTCTCGCCGTATGTCTATGGTCTGGGCGCGGGTATCTTCTTCATCGGCTACGCTCTGTTCGAGGTCCCGAGCAATCTGATCCTGCACAGGGTCGGGGGCCGCCGCTGGTTGGCGCGGATCATGTTGACCTGGGCCCTGGTCGCGGGTGCCATGGCGCTGGTGAAGGGCGCGGCCGGCTTCTACGGTTTGCGATTCCTGCTGGGTGTCGCCGAAGCCGGCTTCTTCCCCGGGGTCGTTTATTACCTGACCTACTGGGTGCCGGCCGCGGGCCGTGCCCGACTGATCGGACTCTTCATGACGGCGATTCCCATCAGCACCGCTCTGGGCGGACCGCTGTCCGGCGCCATTTTGCGGCTCGACGGGGTTCTCGGCCTCGCGGGATGGCAGTGGCTGTTTTTGACCGAGACCCTTCCGTCGTTGGTGCTGGGGGTCGTCACGCTCATCTATCTTCCCGACTCTCCCGCCGAGGCCAAGTGGCTGACGACCGAAGAACGGTGCTGGCTCACAGCGAAGCTGAAGGCGGAGAACTCCCGCCGCGACGCTCACCTCGGCGCCACGGTATTCAAGGCACTGACCAATTCGCGGGTGCTTGCGTTGAGTCTTGGCTATTTCGGCGTGGAAATCGGTTTGTACGGGGTCATTCTCTGGATCCCCCAGATCTTCGTCCGCGCCGGTTTCGCGGCCGACCGCGTCGGCGCCGTGGTGGCAATCCCCTATGTCGTCGCGGCGTTTGCCATGGTGTGGTGGTGCCGTCATTCGGATCGCAAGAAGGAGCGCGTGTGGCACATCGCCATCGCCTGTTTAACCGCCTTTCTGGGTTTGGCGGCGAGCGCGGTTCTGGTCGAGTCGCCGCTACTGTGCGTCGGCGCGATCTCGATCGCCGCCGCGGGGTCGCTCGCCATTCTGCCGATATTCTGGACGCTGCCGTCGGCGCTGCTGCGCGGCGCCGCGGCTGCGGGTGCCATTGCGCTCATCAATTCCCTCGGCAATATCGGAGGCTTCGCCGGACCCTTCCTGATCGGCTGGATACGGGATGCCACCGGCAGCTTCACCTGGGGCTTGCTCGCCGCGGCCGGCGGCGTGCTCATGACGGGTATCATTGCCTTGAGGTTGGGCCATGATTCAGCGGCAGAGCACGGCGAGCCCGCCGCAGTGGCATAATTCGACCGTCTCACCTGCAGGACCTGAATGACCATGGATATCGAACAATTGGAAATTGCGTATGTGCCGACCACGGGCGTGCGGCGCGTACATGAAGCCCCCGTCGTTCTCGCCACCGAGTCAAGTCTCGAAGGCTACGGCTGTCTCGTCGACGATCCGAAAGCCTTTCCGATCGAGATCGTTCCATGGCCGGCGCAGGGGTGGCGCGCCATCGACCCAAATACGGGCGATCAGGGCGGCGTCACCGAGGGCTCGTTCGAGTTTTGCTGGAGTGGAGAGACTCTGTACGCGCGCAACAACGCGGTCGGCGACAGCTATCTATTCGGCTGGAGCAATTGGCCGGAGGAGGCGGCGACCGGTCCCACGGGCCGAGTGCGCGAGCGCGCGCTCATCTGGCGTGCCAATTACCATCCGGACGGGGGCCAGCTCTTCTATCCGCTCAATGGCCAGAGCTTCGTGATCCCGCTGGCGCTGCCGGGCGACAATGTGACCCCCGAGAAATTCCGCACCTTTTGGTGCGACGGCAGCCGCGGGTTGTACCTGCATCCCAATGTGTGGCATGGGGCCGTCGTGCCGTTGGACGACGAGGCCGAGTTCCTCGATCGTCAGGGCCGCGTGCATGCCCGCGTCTCGGTCGACTTCGTCAAGGAGTTCGGAGTGTATCTCTCGGCGCCGTTGCGGCGGCCCGGATGACGCGCAAGAAGACCGCCTTTCTCTTCGACCTCGACGGCACCCTCATCGACAGCGTGTACCAGCACGTGCTCGCTTGGAAATCGTCGCTGGATCAGGAGGGGATTCCGCTGTCGGTTTGGCGCATACACCGCAAAATCGGCATGAGCGGCGGATTGTTTGCGAACATCTTGCTGCGCGAAACCGGATTCGACAATACGCCGGACCGCCTGGATAGGCTTCGACAGCGTCATGCCGAGGCCTACCGGGCGCTGTCGGCGAGCGTACAGCCGCTGCCCGGCGCACGTGCGCTGCTCGATTACCTCACGGCGCAGGCCATCCCCTGGGCCATCGCCACCAGCGGCCGCATGGAGACCGCCGGGCCGAATCTGGCGGCGCTCGGCGTCGATCCGGCCCGGGTGCCGGTGGTCACGCGCGATCAAGTGAAGTACGCGAAACCCGATCCGGATCTGTTCCTCACCGCGGCCGAGCGCCTCGGCGTCGATATCCACGACTCGCTGGTGCTCGGCGACAGCATCTGGGACATGATCGCGGCGCAACGTGCGCGCGCGTTGGGCGTGGGCCTGTTGTCCGGCGGATACGGCGAAGAAGAGCTGGCGCGCGCCGGCGCTTTTCGCGTCTATGAAGATCCGGCGGACCTGCTCAACCACATCGATGAAGTCGCCGCCCGCGCATGAACGGCTGCGGCACAGTTCATGCGCGCGGGTTCACGGCACGACGGTGGTGAATAGATAGACGATGAATACCGTGAGCAGCACGACCCCGTGCAGGACGATGGTGCGCCCGGTGCGCAGCGCGAGTGTCGTCACGAACAGCGAAAGCATGAGCAGCAGCGTGGATTTGGAGTCGATCCCCAAGCGCAGATGAGTGTTCATGCCGATCGAGAGGAAGCTGACCGCGGGTATGGTCAGCCCGATGCTAGCCAGCGCCGATCCCAACGCAAGATTGAGGCTGGTCTGCAGGCGATTCGCCCGCGCCGCGCGCAGCGCCGCGAGCCCCTCGGGAAGCAGTACGATGCCGGCGATGATCACGCCGACCAGCGCATTCGGCGCCCCCATTCTTGCCACTCCCGCCTCGAGGCTGGGGGCCAGCTTCTTGGCCAGCAGCACCACCGCGCACAGGCACATCAGCAGCAGCACCGAGCTTGCGGCCGTGGCGGCGTTGCTCGGCCGCGCCGCGTGCGCCGGCTCCGTCTCGGCGTCGCCGTGCAGAAAGAACTGCCGGTGCCCGACGGTTTGCGTAAAGACGAAGGTGCCGTAGACCACCACCGTGACGATGGCGATGAGCGTGAGTTGACTGCGGGAATAGTAGGGCCCGGGCGTGGTGACGGTGTAGTTCGGAAACACCAGGGTCAGGATGACGATCGCGCCCAGCGCAACCAGTGCCGCGCCGACGCCGTCAAGACTGAAACTTTGCTGCCGGTGCGTGAGGCCGCCGACCAGCAGACATAAACCGATGATGCCGTTCAATATGATCATCACCGCTGCGAACACCGTATCGCGCGCCAGGCCCGCGGCTTCCTCTCCGCCGGCTGCCATCAGGGACACGATGAGCGCCACCTCGATCAGCGTCACCGCGAGCGCCAATACCAACGTGCCGAAGGGTTCGCCGATCCGGTCCGCGATGCTTTCCGCATGATGGACCGCGGCGAACACGCTGCCGGCGAGACCCAGGGCGATGAGAGCCACCATGATTCCGCCGCTGACTCCGAGTACCGAAGCGAGCAGCACGGCTCCCGCGAAAATCGGCGCGGCGATGGTCCAGAGGGGAATTTGTCCGCTGGTTTGCATGCGATTCGGCTATTCTCGCAGGTCTGGTTCAAAAATCGACAGGTGACAGATGAAGATTAAGAGATTGTGCCGCCTGAGTCTCCTGATGATGGCCGGGACCCTCTGCACGGCCCTGACCGCGGCCGGCGACCCGGCACCGGCGACCGCGCCGCCCGCGGTTCGCGTCCAGGCACGTGAGATATTCGCGCACATCGTCGGCATCGAAAGCTCCATCGGCAAGGGGAACGTGCCGCTGGTGGCGAAGTATCTGGCCGAGCGCTTCCAGGCCGGCGGTTTTCCCGCCGCCGACATTCACATCCTACCCTTGGGGGAGACGGCCTCCTTGGTGGTGCGATACCGGGGGAACGGCCGCGGCGGACGGCCCATCGATTTCATGGCTCACATGGACGTGGTGACCGCAAAACGCAGCGACTGGCAGCGCGATCCCTACCGGCTCATCGAGGAGAACGGTTTTTTCTTCGGCCGCGGCACCTCCGACGTCAAGCAGGAAGTCGCGCTCTTGACCGCGACTTTCCTGCGGCTCAAAGCGGAGGGCTTCGTGCCGACGCGCGATCTCATCATTACATTCAGCGGCGACGAGGAGACGGAGCAGGCCACGGCAAGGGATCTCGTCACTACGCACCGCGACCTAGTGGATGCCGAATTCGCCCTCAACGGCGACGGCGGCGGCGGAGTCCTGAGCGAGGGCAGCGCCAAGCCGCTCATTTTCTACGTGCAAGGTGCCGAGAAGAGCTCGGCGGAGTTTCTGCTGACTACGCACAATCCGGGCGGCCATAGTTCCGCGCCGCGTTCCGACAACGCGATCTACGATCTCGCCGACGCGCTCAAGGCGCTGCAGCACTACGAATTTCCGGTCAAGTGGAACGAATGGACTCTCGGCGATTTCAAGGCGGCGAGCCAGGTGAATCCGGGCCCGGTGGGCGCTGCGATGGCTAAATTTGCGGCGGATCCGGGCAACGCAGCGGCGGCCGCCGAGATCGCCAAGGATCCTGCCTTCGTCGGGCGGCTGCGCACCACGTGCGTGGCCACCATGCTCGCGGGCGGGCACGCCGAGAACGCGCTGCCGCAGTCGGCGACCGCCACCGTCAACTGCCGCATCTTTCCCGGTACCAGCCCCGCTGACGTGCAGAAGACACTGCAGGGACTGGTGGGTCCCAAAGTCGAGGTGAAGCAGGGCTACGATGCACTGGTGTCGGATGCCTCGCCCATGCGCGCCGATGTGATGAGCGCGGTCGCCAAGGCCGTACAAGCCGCGGATCCCGGGGCGCCCGTGGTGCCGACCCAGGCGGCTTACGCCACCGACGGCGCCGTGTTCCGCAACGCCGGGATCCCGACCTACGGCGTCGGCGGAGTGTTCATCATGGACAGCGAGGAATTCGCCCACGGCTTGAACGAGCGGATCCGGGTCAATGAGTTCTACAATGGGTTGGTCTATTGGGATGTGTTGATCAAGGCGCTGGCGGGCTGAGGGCCCTCAGCTCAAGCGAGGACGAGGCCATGGCGAATATTCAGGTGCCTGACTGGCGCACCGAAGGCGTCAAAGTCATCAAGAGCGACCGGCTCGACAGCAACACGGCGCAAACCCCGGGCATGCTGCGCGCGGCCGCCGTGAACGCGGCTCGCGGCGCGCAGAAAATCTGGGCCGGTACGGTGATCATTCATCCCAATGCCAAGACCGGCGCGCATCATCACGGCCCGCTGGAGAGCGTCATCTACGTGGTGCGCGGCGTGGCGCGCATGCGTTGGGGCGAGCGCCTGGAGTTCGTCGCCGAGGCGGACGCCGGCGATTTCATCTTCGTGCCGCCCTATGTTCCGCACCAGGAGATCAACCGTTCCAGCGATACGCCGCTGGAATGCGTGTTGATGCGCAGCGACAACGAATCGGTGGTCGTCAACCTCAACATCGACGCCGCCGAGCGCGTGGAAGAGGTGTATTGGATCGATCCCATCCATCGCGCGGCGCCGAAGTAGTGCCCTCTAAAGCGTCTGTAGATCCTGCGTTTCGCGCCGCAGATCCTTGAGATACGTTTCCAGCTCGGCCTTGCGCGCCGGCACCATGGCCTTGCCCGCGGGAGAGAACACCCGCCCCGGGACGCTGCGTAAATTGTCCTCGAGCATCTTGACCGCCTTGGGTCCGTCGGGATTGCCGCCCTCCGGGTCGACCAGCGCCGTGACTCTCGCGACGCCGATGGCGCCCAGCCAGTCGAGCGCATCGGCGTCGTGCAGGTACAGGGCCTCGGGACCGACTGGATCTCGATAGTACATGTGGGTGCGAATGGCCCCGCGCACCGCGTCGAGTTTCGCCATGGGGAAGCCCGTCCCCTGAAGGATGGTGCCGACGATGTCGGCCGCGACGTCGGAATGATCGAGTTTGGGCTTCTCCCAGGGTTTGAATGCCGCCATGTCATGCAGGTACGCGGCGGCAAACAACACGTCGTCGTCCAGAGCCACATGATCCGTGGCGGCCAATTCGCGCGCCAGCGCATAGTCGCGCAGGCAGTGCGAATAGCCCCAGGCGGGATTCTTGAAGTGCTTGGCTGCGAACGCCCGAACGGACGCGCGCCAGTCGGTTGCGGCCGGCGCCGGCGATGCAATCGAACAGAGCATTGCGCCGGCGGTCCCGACAAACAGCGCGGCTGCGCATGCCCAACGCCGCGCCTTATGAGAGTTCGGCATTACTTCCCCCTGGTGAAATCGTATCGGCCGGCGCGGTGCGCTCCTCGGCAATCGCCTTCTCCATTATGTCGCGAAAGCTGGCGAGCGCGGTGTCCATTCGCATCGCGAGCATGGGCGCGTCGGGAGCGAGATCGAGAATTCGCTGCTGCGCCAGGATGATGTCCTTATCTTCTTGAAAACCTACGAGCACGCTTTGGGTCAAGTTCTCGGTGACCGACGGGTCGTCGAGCGCGAAGCCGTGCGATTGCTGAAAGAAATAATGCGAGGTTGTCTCGGTTTCCGGAGTCACCGCCTGACAGCCGAAGAACTGCGCCGCGTCCACGCGCGCGCCCTGTGGGGCACCGGTGCCGGTAGGGGCGCTCCCGGAGTCCATCAGCAGCACTCCGGGGATGACCACATCGTAGATATTCCAGCGGTCGACGTTGCCGGGCCAGGTTTTCAAGTTGCGCAGGAAGGGCGCCGGTTCATCGTCGATCAACCAGCGCTCGACGCGCAGCAGCGGTCCTCCAGCGCCACGACTTCGCCGCCGGAGTCGCGCCAGAACAGCAGGGGCACCCGGGTGATGGTCCGCGCCAGCATGCCGTCGGTGGGGATTTCGTGCGACCAGGTGTTCTTGAGAAAGTGGTTTTCAGTGCTCATCGCCGTCCTCTGATTGTAAGCGCGGCGCATTCCGGCGCCCAAGCTTACTCGTCCTTGCTTAAGTCCGCCGCGCCGGCCGCCAATGCACCGATCAACTCGTCGAGCGCCCGGTAGAAGCGCGCCGAGAATTCCGCGCCGATCACGGTCTCGATGTCGCGATAGGTGGCCTCGATCTGCGGGGCCATCTGCGCCGCCAGGCGGCGGCTGCGCGGTGTGAGCGAAACACGCAGCCGGCGTTGGTCATGAGCGAGGCGTTTGCGCTTGATGAGGCCGAGTTCCTCCATGCGCGACAGCACACCCGCGAGACTGGGACTCGAAATGCGGCACAGTTCGCCGATCTCGCGCGGCTCCAGCGGTCCTGTGTCGATCAGGGCGCGTACGATGCGCCACTGCTGTTCCGTGATGCCGTGCGCGTTGAGCATGGGCCTGAAACGGGAAATCACCCGTTCGCGCGCCTGCAGCAGGAGCAGCGGCAGATTGCGGTGCCTCAGTTTTCCAGGTCTAGGAGTCATCGTGCCCCGTGGCGGTGCCGTCTTGACGCCGCGATTTACATGCCACTATATTACTAATATATTAGTGAATATCCAGATGAGTATCGCAGAATTCAGGCGGGTGGCGGATGCTGGCTGACGCGGGTTTGTTCTCGATACCGTGCGACGTTCCGCCCTTTCTATTGAGCGGCGCGGTGTACGGGGCGCTGCTCAACCATCGCTCGGCGCTGGCGGCGCTCGGCGAGGCCGCGAAGCTGCCGCCCTACCATGCGCCGCCCGTCGCCCCCGTGCTCTACATCAAGCCGCAGAACACGCTGGCCCTGCCGGGCGAGATCGTGAGAATCCCGGCGGGAACCCCGGAACTCGAAGTGGGCGCGTCCTTGGGATTGGTGATCGGCCGCACGGCTTGCAGGGTTTCCGCATCGTCTGCCCTCGAGCACGTGGCGGGCTATCTCATCGTCGCCGACGTGAGCGTTCCACATGCGAGCTTTCACCGGCCGTCGATCCGCTTCCGGGCGCGGGACGGATTTTGTCCGCTGGGACCCGCGGTCATTGCCCGCGCCGCGGTTGCAAATCCCGATGCGCTGACCATTCGCGCATTTGTCGACGGAAGGTTGGCGCATACGGCGAGCACGGCCGAAATGATCCGGCCGGCGGCGCGGTTGCTGGCGGACGTCACCGAGTTCATGACTTTGGGCCCGGGCGACGTGCTTGCGCTGGGCGCGGCCGCACCCGCGCCGCGGGTGCGCTCGGGACAAACTCTCATGATCGAGATCGACGGGGTGGGTAGTCTCAGCATTCCGTTCATGGATGACGAGGCATGATGCGCGCGCGCGTGGCCTTCGCGGGCGCCATTCACGAAGCGACTCCGGTGCGGTCAGGCCGGCCGGGCGATTTGGCGGAGCCGGAGGAATTGGCGCTGGCGGACGGCCGCGTCGTCGCCGGCGCCGACGTGGTGTGGTTGCCGCCGTTCCAGGCCGGCACGGTGATAGCGCTCGGCCTCAACTATGCGGACCACGCCAAGGAGCTCCAATTCAAGCGTCCGGACGAGCCCTTGGTGTTCCTCAAAGGCCCCGGGACGTTGCTCGGTCACCGCGGCATGACGCGCCGCCCGGCGGACGCGAAGTTCATGCACTACGAGTGCGAACTGGCGGTGATCGTGGGACGTACCGCGAGGCGCACCCCGCGCTCATCGGCCCTGCAGCATGTAGCGGGATACTGCATCGCCAACGATTACGCCATACGCGATTATCTGGAGAACTGGTACCGTCCCAATTTGCGCGTCAAGAACCGCGACGGCGGCACGGTTCTGGGGCCCTGGTTCGTCGACGCGGCGGATGTCCCGGATTCCGGCAACTTGGGCTTGCGAACTCTCGTCAACGGCAAGCTCACCCAGCAGGGCAATACACGGGACTTGATATTCGACATTCCCCAGCTCATCGAGTACTTGAGCTCGTTCATGACCTTGCGGCCGGGCGACGTGATTCTCACCGGCACACCGGAGGGAGTGGTCAACGTCGTGCCGGGCGATGTCGTAACCTGCGAAATCGACGGTCTCGGCCGGCTGGTGAACACCATCGCCGCCGACCACGAATTCGGCCGTTGAGGGGCGCCCTATGCAGATTCAACATTTGGTCGACGGTGCCGCAGTCCCGAGCGCGGAGTACTTCGAGACCCGCAATCCCGCCACACAGGAAGTGCTGGCCGAGGTGGCGCGCGGCGGCGAGCGGGAAGTGGATGCCGCCGTGTCCGCCGCCAAGGCGGCGTTCCCGGCCTGGGCGGGCAGGGCCGCGGGCGAGCGGGCTGCGCTGCTGCGCAAGCTCGGCGATCTGATCGCGAAGCACGTTCCGGACATCGCCGATACTGAAACGCGAGATACCGGTCAAGTGATCGCGCAGACGGCGAAGCAGTTGGTTCCCCGCTCCGCCGACAATTTCTACTACTTCGCCGAAATGTGCGTGAGGGTGGACGGCCATACCTATCCCACCGCGACCCATCTCAACTACACGCTGTTCCATCCGGTGGGCGTCTGCGCGCTGATTTCCCCTTGGAATGTTCCGTTCATGACCGCGACATGGAAAGTTGCTCCGGCGCTCGCGTTCGGCAACACCGCCGTACTCAAGATGAGCGAGCTGTCGCCGCTGTCGGCGGCGCGCCTCGGCGAATTGGCATTGGAGGCGGGGATTCCCGCCGGCGTCCTCAACATCGTGCACGGGCTGGGGGTGGAGGCGGGTGAACCCCTGTGCAGACATCCGGATGTCCGGGCTGTTTCCTTCACGGGTTCGACGGCGACGGGCAACCGCATCGTGAAAGCTTCGGGGCTCAAGAAATTCTCCATGGAATTGGGCGGCAAAAGCCCCTTCGTCGTGTTCGAGGACGCGGACCGCGAGCGCGCCCTCGACGCCGCGCTGTTCATGATTTTTTCCAACAACGGCGAACGCTGCACGGCCGGCGCGCGCATCCTGGTGCAGAAGTCAATCTACGCCGAGTTCGTCCGCCGGTTCACCGAGCGTGCGCAGCGCATCGCGGTCGGCGATCCCCTCGATGAGCACACCGTCATCGGGCCCATGATCAGTGCGAATCACCTGGAGAAGGTGCGCCGCTACATCGACTTAGGGCCCAGGGAGGGCGCAACTCTGATGTGCGGCGGCGCGGACGCGCCGTTCTCGAGCGGGCCGCTCGCGCGAGGCAATTTCGCAACTCTGATGTGCGGCGGCGCGGACGCGCCGTTCTCGAGCGGGCCGCTCGCGCGAGGCAATTTCGTCAAGGCCACGGTGTTCGCCGACGTCGACAATCGCATGGCTATAGCCCAGGAGGAGATTTTCGGGCCGGTCGCCTGTCTGATTTCGTTCAAGAACGAGGCCGACGCCGTCGCCAAGGCCAACGACATCGCTTACGGTCTCAGCAGCTACGTGTGGAGCGAGAATCTCGGGCGGGCGCATCGCGTGGCGGCCGCCATCGAGGCCGGCATGTGTTTCGTGAACAGCCAGAACGTTCGCGATCTGCGGCAGCCCTTCGGCGGCACCAAGGCCTCAGGCGTAGGCCGCGAAGGGGGGACGTGGAGCTACGAGGTGTTCCTGGAGCCCAAGAATGTCTGCGTGAGCTTGGGATCGCACCCCATTCCCCGCTGGGGCGTCTGAACCTGCGCCGTGTGCCCTCCCCATGAGCCTGTACCAGATGCAAAAATTCCTGTTCGACATCAATCGCGACCGCGCGCTGCAGGAACAATTTCGCGTGCACGCGCCGGCGGTGCTCGACCGCTACTCTCTCGAGGGCGAGGAGCGGCGCGCGCTCGAGGCGGGAGACATCGGCTTGATCTATGTGCTGGGTGCCAACGGACAATTGCTCATGCACTTTGCCGCGCTTCTCGGCATGCCTTGGGCCGAGTACATCGCCGCCATGCGTGCGGGAGTCGCCCGTCACGGGCCGGTGCGCGCCGGGATCTACGCCATGACGACCGGCGTGGATGACGGGCCGCAGAAGCTATGAGCCTCGTGTTCGCCGGCATCTGCAGTCATGCCCCCGGCATCACCGGGCGCGCGCACATGGCCGATCGAAGCATAGCCGAGGAATTCCATGGTGCCTATCGCGGGATGGCCGACGAGCTCGCGGCGGCGAAGCCCGACGCGTTGATCGTCGTCGCCGCGGAGCATTTCGCCAATTTCTTCATGAACAACATGCCGGCGTTCGCGGTGGGCATGGCTGAGAGTTATGAGGGACCCATCGAGGACCCGCAGTGGCTGGGTATTGCCCGCACCGGCATTCCCGGCAACGCGCCGCTGTCGCGGCGGCTGATCCGCGAAATGATGCAGAGCGTCGATCTCGCCTACGCCGAGGAGTGGAAGTTCGATCACGGCATCATGGTGCCCTTGAGCTTCCTGACCCCGAGATTCGATCTGCCGGTCGTTCCGGTGAACGTCAATTGCCAGGGACCGCCGTTGGCGCCCCTGCATCGCGCGTGGGCGCTCGGCGAGGCGCTGCGCCGCGCCGCGGATCTCGCGCCGGAACGAATTGCCCTGGTCGGCACCGGCGGTATTTCGCATTGGCCGGCGACGCCGGACTCGGGCAAGATCAACGAGAACTGGGACCGCGAGTTCCTGCGCCGCTGGTTGGCCAATGACAAGCCGGCGCTCCTGTCGTACTCCGACGAAGAGACGTATCGGGACGCCGGCCAGGGAGGATTCGAGATTCGCACCTTCATCAGCGTAGCCGCGGCCGCGCAAGGCCCCGGCAGGCTGCGGTACTACCGGCCGATTCCGATCTTCGCGGTGGGCTGCACCGTCGGCACCATGGACATCAAGACATGTCGCACATGACTCTGGAATACAGCGCGAATTTGCGCGATGAGGGCCGTTTCGGCGAGCTCTGCCGCGAGCTCGCGCAGTTCATGGCCCGGCTGCGCGTCGAGGGACAACCGGTGTTTCCGCCCGGCGGCGTGCGTGTGCGCGCCATCCCGTGCGATGAGTTCTGCATAGCCGACGGTTCGCTGAGCGATGCCGGATTCGTCCACGCGGTATTGAAAATCGGCGCCGGGCGCAGCGACGCCGCGCGAGAGGCAACCTGCGCCGGCCTGTTCGACATCATGAAGACTCACTTCGCGCAGCGGTTCGCGGAGGCGGGGCTTGCGCTGTCGCTCGAGCTCTGCGAGTTCAGCGAGACCGGCACTCTCAAACACAATAACCTGCACGGACGCTTCAAGACGAAATAATATGCTGCCCTCCGACACTGTTCGATTGCTGGCCCGGCGCCTGTACGAGGCGCGCAAGAACCGCATCCAGCTTCGGCATTTCTCGATGGAATATCGCGACATGGCCATCGAGGACGGATATGCCATTCAAAGCGAGTGGGTGAGGATGGAAATCGCGGATGGCCGCAGCGTCAAAGGGCGCAAGATCGGACTCACCTCGCGCGCGATGCAACAGGCCTCGCAGATCACGGAGCCGGACTATGCGCCGCTGATGGACGATATGTTCTTCGCGGCGGGGAGCGACATCCCGATCGAGCGGTTCATTGCGCCGCGAGTGGAGGTGGAGCTGGCATTCGTGCTGAGTTCACCCTTGCAGGGGCCCGGCGTCACCCTGTTCGATGTGTTGCGCGCCACCGATTACGTGACCCCCGCGCTCGAGATCATCGACGCCCGCATCGAGCAGTTCGACCGCGACACGCGGGCGCCGCGCAAGGTGTTCGACACCATCGCGGATTTCGCCGCCAATGCCGGCATCGTCGTCGGCGGCCGTCCGGTCAAGCCCGACGCGGTGGATCTTCGCTGGGTGGCGGCGCTCTTGTACAAAAACGCCGTGATCGAGGAGACAGGGGTCGCCGCGGCCGTGCTGAATCATCCTGCCGTCGGAGTCGCGTGGCTGGCCAACAAGATCGCCCCTTACGGCGAAACCCTGCGTGCCGGGGACGTCATTCTTGCCGGCTCGTTCACGCGGCCGACGACCGCGGTGCGCGGGGACGTGCTGCATGCCGACTACGGACCGCTGGGCAGCATCTCGATGCGTTTTGTCTGATACCGGGAAGACCGCGATGCAAATGCCGACCAATGGATTCAAACGGGCGCTGCGCCAGGGGAAGCCGCAAATCGGGCTGTGGATGGGACTGGCGGACCCTTACGTCGCGGAGCTGATGGCGACCGCCGGCTTCGATTGCCTCATCATCGATGCCGAGCACTCTCCCAACGACCCGCGCAGCGTCCTGCCGCAATTGCAGGCGATCGCGCCATATCCGGTGCATCCCATCGTGCGTCCCGTTCATGGCAGCGTGGAAGTGATCAAGCAGTACTTGGACATCGGTGCGCAGACGCTGATCATTCCCATGGTTGAGTCGGAGGAGCAGGCGCGCCGCATGGTGGCCGCCACGCGCTACCCGACCCGCGGCGTGCGCGGTGTCGGCACCGCCGTGGCGCGCGCCTCACGGTGGAATCAGATCGATGACTACGTAGGGCGCAGCGACGCTGAAATATGCGTGTTCGTCCAGGTGGAATCCGTCGAGGGACTGACTCATCTCGAGCACATCGCCGCGGTGGATGGTGTCGACGGCGTTTTTTTCGGTCCCGCGGATCTCGCAGCGTCCATGGGGTTGCTCGGCAGACCGGGGGATCCGAAGGTGCAGGATGCGCTGCTCGAAGGAATCGCGACCGTTGCGCGGGCCGGTAAGGCGGCGGGCACGCTCACCTCCGACCGCAAACTCGCGCGCCGATACTTGGATCAGGGCGCGTTGTTCGTTGCGGTGGGAGTGGACACGACCTTGATGGTCAAGGCCGCCTCGGAGTTGGCCGCGGAGTTCATTCCGCCAGGGCCTCGTGCACCCGGCTGATCTGCCGCTCCGCCTCGGCGAGAATCGCGGCGCAGTCCTCCGACTTCACGTGGACGGTGAGAAACACATTGTTTCCCTCGGTCGCGACCGCGCGCGGTTCAGGCGCTTTCAGCGCCTTGGCCAGCGCCAGACTGGCGATGAGCACATCGGAGAGACCCGCTTCATGCTTCCATCGGCGATCGTGGTCTCCCTGCTCTCCCACGGCATCGCACATCTGCTCCGCGAAGCCCCAGCTTTCGAGCACGGCTTTGCCGATGGGTGCCTGCCATCCGATCAACAACTCCAGCCAGGATTTCTGTGATCCCAGCGCCACGGCCTGAGTGGCAGCTCGCGCCATG
>Ga0209274_10001033_pt1 | contig 14813 bp, 14 predicted proteins | sample HubBroMetageREF1_FD_188343 | JGI IMG/M metagenome (GOLD analysis project Ga0209274, IMG submission 188343) | Reference soil microbial communities from the Hubbard Brook experimental Forest, New Hampshire, USA - Hubbard Brook CCASE Soil... | ecosystem: Environmental > Terrestrial > Soil >...
GTATTGCCTGACGTATTCGCAGCCTTCCGCGGAGAGGAATGTTAGGTAGCCGTTCGAGTTCTTGGACAGTTCCGGGCGAATGCGGATCAATGTGGGTGTCGTCGCGAAACTGACGGAGCCCTTCCGCATCTCGAGCTCGGGGAAGTCCTCCAGGACCAATCCGTCGTCGCCGCGATAGCTTCCGAGCACCTCCGGACGAACGCCGGAGAAGGCGACGAGTGCGCATGCAGTGCGGATTCGTGGCGTCCCCGACAGAAGGATAGTTCTGAGCTCTTCTTGGGTAGGGACCCGCTCATTTTCAAGGGTGGGGGTCCTCTTCGCACCCCGAACCTTTACCGGACGAGAGACCTTGATTCCGTTGTGGAGCAACCAGGACTTGGCTGCCTTCATTGTCCGTACGATATAAGAGCCAGCGACTCCCCTCTTCTCCTCCGCGGATACAAAGTCGAGGAAAACCTCGTGAAGTCGGCGCTCATCGAGTGCTGCAAGGGCGGCCGGCGTCGTCCCGACTGCCTTGCAGAATGCCGCCAATCGACGCAGATTGATGTCGGCCGTCGCTTGGGAGCCGCGGGCCGTGTTCTCGAACCACCTGCTCACATCGGGATCGGACGTCAATTGGAGTAGCGCGGGTGTCTTTCTAGGCATACTCGACCCAAGTCAACGGACTATCTAAACCCTATTAGGTATGGACACGGGGGGATTTGAACCCCCGACCTCTGCTTTGCGAAAGCAGCGATCTTCCGCTGATCTACGTGCCCACCGGGGCGGGGGAGAGAGGTTTCGCCTTAAGACCTTTGGAAAGGCCGGGCGTTTCAGTGGGAATGCTGGAGAACCCGAGTGAATCGGACCAACTCGATCAAGTGATCGGCGATGAACTTCCGCGCCGGTTCGTCGGTCAATCGTCCCGATCCATCGAACTTCTGGGCTGCGAACGTGACCAGGACCTCCGGCCGGTTGATCGGGAACATGTTCAAGAACACCATCGCGTGGCGAAGGTCCAGCTGCGCACGCACCCCACCCGTCATCCCGACGGAGGCGCTCATGATTCCGGCGGGCTTACCGGTCCAAGCGCTCGTCCCGTACGGTCGGGAGGCCCAGTCGATCGCATTCTTTTCGGCGGCCGAGAGCGAGTAGTTGTGCTCGTTGATCGAGAAGAGGACGGCGTCCGCGGCGCGAACCTTCTCCTTGAATGCCGCGACGTTAGGGGGCGGGTTCGCGTCGTTGTCCTGGTTGAACACGGGGAAGTCGGTGATGTCCAGTATGTCGAGCACCACATCGGGCGGCACGAGCTCGGCCGCAGCCTTCAGCAGACCGAGAGAGTAGGAGTTCCGTCGTAGGCTGCCCGGGATCCCGGCAATATGGAGCGTGCGCATCGGAGTCGAACCTCGCTACGGCCCAGCGGGGGGGCTCTCTTAGCGGAGTGCTAGCCCCGACGATACCGAGAGGTGCCGACGCGAGGACGGTCAGGTGGCCACAGAAGCGAGCGGGCTCGCCAACTGTTCGTTGCTCGATGACGCCGAAGAACCTTTTCGGTTCGAGCCCGAAGATCCGGGAGGCGACTGGGGAGTCGACGGGGGAGGTGGGCGGCTGGAGGACGGGGGCCTCGATGCGGCCGCGGGATGCCGGACCGCGATCAACTGGTGTTGGGCGGCGTCGTACCGAAGCAGCTCGGCGTACCGTCCCCAGTTGACGATGTTCTGCACCGCTTCGTCGGCCGACGCGGTCGTGGTCGAGAGGAGGTGCATCAACTGGTCGTCGGTCAGCCGGTGATCCGGAGCACTCTCCAGCGCGCGGAGCAGCGTCTTGAACAGGGTCGTACGGCGGAGCTGGTCGCGCAAGAGCTCTTTGCGGTTCCGGATGGTCGACGCCACGTAGCGTTGGCCCAATTCAGTGAACGACGCGCGCCCGTCCGTCACCTTGACTAAACCAAGGACCTCTGCAAAATCGAGGGACGGCAGGATCTCGTCGATCTCCAAGTCGAGGTCGTCCGCGAGGAGCGCGACGTCTTCGGAGCCCTTGTGGGAGTTCAGGAGGACCAGGAGGCCCTGCATCTCCGTCGGGCTGCACTTGGGAAAGCTGGTCGGCAATTGCACTCTCGAAGCTGCTCCCCTATCGGGGCCGCCGCCTATAAGGGTTATTGCGCGGAAGGAGCATCGCTCGGAGTCGAAGGGCCCGTCGTCGGGCCGCCCCCCTCGGTGATCAGCGAGTAGATGCGGTCGGTGAACTCGTAGAATGCCGGGGACTTGCGGTCCCGCGGACGGGGCAGGTCGACCTTCACGTCCGCGAGCACGTGGGACGGCCGCCGGGAGAGGACAATGATCCGGTCCGCGAGCTGGATCGCCTCCTCGATGTTGTGGGAGACGAGCAGCACCGCGTCGGGGGGCAGGTCCGGGTCCCGCCAGAGCTGAAGGATCTCCTCCCGCAGACTCTCCGCGGTCAGCGGGTCGAGCGAGCTGAACGGCTCGTCCATCAAGAGGACCGACGGTTCCACCGCGAGGGCGCGCGCGAGCCCGACCCGCTGTCGCATGCCGCCGGAGAGTTCCCGAGGAAATGCCTCCTGGAACCCGTCAAGACCGGTGACCGAGATGTAGCGGTCGACCTGCGTCTTGATCCGGTCGACGGGCCAGCCGAGGGCCTCGATCCCGAACGCGACATTCTGCGCCACCGTGAGCCACGGGTACAGCGCGAAGCTCTGGAAGACCATCGCCATCTTCGAACAGACGGTGGTGACCGGCTGGTCCCGGAAGACGATCTTCCCGCCGGTGGGGTGGTCCAGCCCCTGGATCAGGCGGAGCAGCGTCGATTTCCCGCACCCGGACGGCCCGACGATGGCGAGAAAGTCGGAGTCGGCGACCTCGAAGGAGATGTCTTGCATGATGCTGATCGAGCCGTGACGGCCGGCGAACGACTTGTTGACATGATCGACGCGGATCAGCGACATCGTTCGCCTGTTCGCCTCCCCGCCGAGCTCCGGGACCCGGTCAATCGTACCGGTACTTCTCGACAGCCCGCCGGTAGAGGGGCTTCCATATGAATTCGTTGATGGTGATGACGCTCGCGACGAGCGTCAGCAGGGCGGCGACCATCAACGGATAGCCGGTGTGTCCCGGCATCGCGTACCCCACGTCGATCGCCCGACCGATTCCGAAGAGGCTCAACGAGTGGGACGTACCGACGTTCAGGTACTCGGCGACGATGAGCGTGTTCCAGCCCCCGCCGAACGCGGTGATCGACCCGGTGATCAGCGCCGGGAAGAGGCCGGGGAGGAGCACCCGGGTGAACCGCTTCCAGCCTTTGAGTCCGAACGACTGCGCCGCTTCGTCGAGGTCGGGTGGGAACGCGCGGATCCCCGAGAGGATGTTGAAGAACAGATACCAGAGCATGCCGGTCATCAGCATGAGGACCGCCGCGCCCTCGGCACTGATGTACGGGATCAGCTCGAAGATGATGACCGGGAACAGGGCCGTCGCCGGGAACGAGGCGATCACCTCCACGGTCGGCATGCCGAACTTCGAAGCGCGGTGGTTTCGCGCGAGGTAGAGGGCGAGCGGCAGCGCGATCGCGAGGCAGATGGCGTAGGCCGCGGTGACCCGGAGCGCGGAGGCCCCCATCGCGAGCGGCAGGAGCTCGATCTGTCCCCAAACGCTCGGAAGGATCGGACCTGAAAACACCTCGAAGATCGCGACGCTGATCGCGATGAGCATGAGCCAGCCGACGACCAAGATGGCCCCGAGGGCCGTATACGAGAGGGCGTTCTGACGGCGCTCGGTCGACCGAGCGGGTCGAACCGCGATCGCGGCGATCTGGACGAGCGGGGTGCTGATCCGGGTGACGCTCGAGCGCACGCCCCGCGTCACGTACGCCGCCACGCGACGGAACCGGTTGTTGGGGTCTTCCGCGGTGACGATCTCGGCGTCACCGGAGGGGGACGTGTCGTATCGGAATCGCTCGGCCCACTTGCCGAGCGGCCGCCAGACCGCGAAGTCGAGCAACGCGATGACGATGACGAGAACCAGGATCCCGGCCAGGAACTCGTCGGTGTTGTGGGCGCTCGCCGCGAACGAGAGGAAACTGCCGATCCCCGGAAGGGCGTGGGAGGAGTTGGTGGTGAAGATCTCCGCCTCGACGAGGAAGAACCAGCCCGCGGTCCACGACAGGACGGAATTGTAGACGAGACGGTTCAGGGTCGCGGGCAGCAGTACCCTTCGGAACAGCAGGATTCCGCGGAGGTGGAACGTCTCGGCCGCCTCCTTGAGGTCCCCGGGGAGTGTCTTCAGCGATTCGTACACGCCGAACACCATGTTCCACGCCATCGAGGTGAAGATCAGGAAGACCGAGGCGAAGTTCACGCCCGGCCAACTTCCCGGGGTGAGCGCCGCAAAGACCACGAGGGCGACCGGAAAGAAGCCGAGGATCGGAATGGATTGGAGGATGTCGAGGATCGGGATCATCACCCGTTCCCCGGTGCGACGGGTCGCCGCATAGTACCCGTAGGCGAGCGCGAACCCGAGCGAGAGGCCGTAGGCGGCGCTCATCCGGAGGAACGAATAGAACACGTCGACCGACGCGGTCGGCAGGTAGCTGGCAATTCCCCCGAAGGAGAGACCGACCGTCGCGACCGCGAAGACGGTAGCGAAGAGCGGGAGAGCGATGTAGATGGCCGCGGAGCGCCTAGCGGAGGGAAGTCGGAGGGAACTCGACGAGCGGGCGATGGGCCCCGTCGAGTCCTGTCCGACCGGGCGGGTTGTTTCCCCCTCCGCCATGCGACCTCCCGGGCATGGACCAGAGTTGGACTGCCTTGGCCTATTTGTGGAGTACGGTTGAACGGCGAGTTCCGACGCCGTCGCGCCACTGCGCTGCGGTTCGCGTCGTTTCCGCGACGAGCCGGCCCGCCGAGCGTGCCGCGCGCGGCAATGTTTATCAACGGAGCGACGCTGGCCGCCGCTGTAGCCCCGTGGTGTAGTGGCCAATCATGCGAGACTCTGGATCTCGCGACGCAGGTTCGAACGCCTCGGGGGCCCGTGACCCCACCGGCCGGAACTCCTGCCGGGGCTACTTCGCGGGTCGTCTCCTCTTTCCGGTGCGGGGGTGCTCCAGTTCGGCCAATCGACCCGCGATCGCGGGTCGGGTCAGCGAGGCAGGGCTTAGGACCCTGTTGCCTAGGGCATTCGCCGGTTCAAAGGGTCCGCCGGCACGAACGGCCGGCGACCGGGAACTCCGGCCCCCCGCATCTCGCCCGCCGATGTAGGCGGAGGGCCGTACCCTGACGGACGAACCTCCGGGCCCGGAGGCCGTCCTCGCGTCGTCGCCCGAGGAGGCGGACCGGTACCTGGACTTCCTCGAACGGAAGGTGCCCGTGCGCCCGGCGTTCATGGAGCTGCCGAGCCACGGGTTCACGGAGGCCATCGTGTTCGGCGATACTCACGGGGATTGGCGATCGACGCTCGAGGTCGAGCGAGAGTTCCGCCGGGAGGAGGGAGGTCCCCGGTGCCTGGTGGGTCTCGGCGATTACGTCGACCGTCATCCCACCGACTGCGGCGCGGGCTCCGTTGCCAACGCATTCCTGCTGCTTGGCCTGGCCGCGCGGTATCCGGACCGCGTCTTCCTGCTCCAAGGGAACCACGAAACGACCCGTCGGATCCCGACGCTCCCGCACTCGCTCGCCGAAGAGGTCGATGAACTATGGGGGCCACAGCTGGACCGGTACGCTCGTCTCGTCGCGCTGCTCGAACGCGGACCGTTCGCTGCGGAGAGCGCCAACGGCGTGTACTTCGCCCACGCCGGATTCCCGCGAGGCCCATTGCCGGCCGCATGGCGCCGCCGGTTCGAGGACCTGGACGACGACCGGCTGATCGAACTGGTTTGGGCCGAGTGCTCGGCGTCGCGGAATCGGCGGGGCCTCTCAGCGCCGTGGACGGCGGACGATCTAGCGGGGTTCCTCACCTACACGGGCCACTCGTTGTTCCTGCGGGGACACGACGCCGATCTGGCGGGACGCGTCCTCTACGGCGGTCGCTGCTTGACCCTCCATACGACGCGGGTCTACGAGCGATATGGGGGAGTTCTCGTGGCGCACGTTCCGCTCGACCGGCCGGTGACGTCTGCGGCGGATGTCCGCGTCGAACACCTCTCGACCGAGGGACGCAGCTTCCCCCCGGTTGACTGAGCGTTACCGGTCCGTGCCCTCGCCGAACAGGCGCCGTTCGGCCGAACGGATCCCCTCGGCGTTCTCTTCGCGAACATAGGAGTCCAACCGCTCCTGGTTGACGGAAAGGAACGACTCGCTGCCGCGGAAGCCCTGGAGCAGCTGCGCCGCCTCCTCCGGTCGACCGACGAGGAAGAGTGCGGCGGCCAGCGCCTCGACCGTGTTGAGCTGGGCGAGTCGTCCGTAGTGCTGCGGGTTCGTCGCGATGAGGATCGGGAGACGTCGTCGGATGCCCCGAGCCGGTTCACCGGGAACGACGCCCGGAAATCGGCCGCGTTCCGTGAGCCGGTTCCACGAGCAGTCGACGGCGAGGATGCCCCCGCGCGTCGCGGACTTTCCGTCCCCGGGGCCGAGCGGGTCGGACGCGTACGGGTCGAGCACGACCGGGGGGGGGACGATGCCTTCCACCCGAGCGACCTCGCGGGCCAGCCCGCGATGCAGGAGACGGCGACCCGTGCACGCCTTCGGGTGGTCCTCGCCCGCGAGAACGATGTAGAGACGGGCGGGCGCACTACGCCGGTGGCTGCGCGTACTCCCGGAAGATCGCATGGAGTTCGCGGGTAAGGTGAAGGGCCTCGGCCCTCGGGCGTTGCCAGAGGTTGCGGCCGAAGATGATCCCCGTCGCTCCCGCGTCCATCGAGGAACGCACCTTCGCGAGGAGGTCGGCATCGCCGACCTTCTCGCCACCGGAGACGAGCACGAGCGAGCGACCGGCACTCTCGACGACCTTGCGGAACGCCTCTCCCGGCGGGAGCTTGAGCGTGTTGTACGGCGCCGGACTCTGCGTGTCCTTCTCCGACGCGACGGGATAGTTGACCTTCACCACGTCGGCCCCGAGCTCGAGGGCCACGCGGGCCGCGTAGTCGATCGCGTAGAGGCTCTCCTTCCCGCCCTTCCGGTCCACGGCTTCGCCCCGGGGATAGGCCCATACGATCACCGGCATTCCGAGGCGTTCGGCCCGACGGCGAACCTCGCTGAACTGCTGGAAGTCCCGGTCTTGGGCCGGGGACCCTACGTACACCGTGTATCCGACCGCGTCGGCCCCGAGTCGAACCGCGTCCTCCACGCTGCCGGTGAGAGGACTGAACGGCTGGGCGTCGGAGGGGATCGCCGTCTTCCCGTTCAGCTTCAGGATGAGCGGTACCTCGCCGGCGTACTCGTGGAAGTACTTCTCCGCGAGCCCGATGTGCAGCGCGATCGCGCTGAACTTCCCTTCCTTGGCGAGCTCGTACTGGTACTGGGGGTCCAGGGCATCGGGATTGGAGAAGAAGTCGACCGGCCCGTGCTCGAGGCCCTGGTCGATCGGAAGCACGAGGAGGGTCCCTCCGCCCGGGCCGTATTCGTAGAGCAGCCGCTTGAGGCGCGTTCGCTTGCCGGGGCTCAGACCGAGGTGGTGCAGCGACGGCCGGGGATACCGGTGCGCCGCCCCGGATCCCGGAACGCTCCCGGGGCCGGAAACAGGGGTCGGCCGTGTCGTAGACTCACTCATGCGCGTCTCGGTCCGCTCACCAGTCGCTGCGATTTAAGAGTTGGTCCTGAGGCGCCCGAGGGACTCAGATTCCACGACGCACGTAACCCTTAATCCCCCCCGCGCTGACGGTGTACTTGTCCCGGAGGAGTCCCCGGGAGGTCGATGCGCCCGCAGGTCATCATCGTCGCGACCCTTCTGCTCAACGCCACTCTATTTGCCGTCAACCTCTCCGTTGCGCTCATCTCGGGAAGCCGCGCGGTCCTCGCCCAGGCGATCTACTCGATCACCGACCTCGCGGGGAGTGGGCTCCTGCTCTGGGGGTTGTACCTATCGAAGCGGCCCGCGTCCCACGAGTACCCGTTTGGGCGCGGCAAGGAACGCTTCTTCTGGGCGTTCGTGTCGATCGTCGTCACGTTCACCGTCGCGGGCGTGCTTGCCCTGACCACGGGGATCGATCAGATCGTCTCCCCCCAGCAGGTCACGCACATCGGCCTCGGCCTCCTCGTCGTCGGCGCCACGATCATCGTGAGCGTCCTCAGCATCTGGGTCACGCTGCGCGAACTCCGGTTCTCCCGGGTGAGTCTCTCGACCCTGCTCGAGTCGGCCAACCAGGGGTTGAAGGCGATCTTCTACCAGGACCTCGTCTCGATCGGGGGGAGCGTCGTCGCCTTCGTCGGACTGCTTGTCGTCTTCCGGACCGGATGGTTCGTCGTCGACGGAGCGAGCGCGGCGCTCGAGGGGTTCTTCCTCATCGCGACGGGTTTCGTCCTCACGGCCGAGAGCCGCGAGTACCTGATCGGCCGGGCCCTGGCGCCCGAGGATGCCCGGGCGATGCTGGCGGTCGTGGAACGCAACCCGAGCGTTTCGAAGGTCCGCAGCTTCCAGTCGATGCTGCTCGGTCCCGAGGACGCGCTGCTCGCCCTGCGCGTCAACTTCCAGGACGGGATGACGACCGACCAACTGGAGGCCTCCATCGACCAGCTCACCCTGGCGCTCCGGACCGCCTATCCCGTCCTGCGGCACATTGTCATCGAGCCGGAGTCTTAGGGACCGGGACGGGATCCGCGGGTGCGTCCACGTACCGGGCGAGGGTCAGGCACACCAGCGCCACGGCGATGGTCGCGAAGAACAGGTAGTATCCGAGGTTGCCGAGGCGGGCGACGAGCTGCGTGCCCAAGATCAGCCCAAGGATCATCCCGAGCGAGATCGTCAGCGAGTAGATCGCCATCGTGGTGCCCCGGCTCAGTACGTACGAGAGGTCCGCCAGCGCGGCGAGCGCGGCGGGACCGTACGACAGCGCCGCGATCACGCTGACCGCGAGCGCACCGAGCAGCACCGGCTGGGGTCCGAACGCAATGAGCAGCGACGCGCAGACCATGACGCCCACGAAGCCGGCCGCGCCGAACGTCATCATTCGCATTCGTCCGTACCGGTCGGCGAGTCGGCCGAACTGCGGCTGCGAGAGCACGAGGACGAAGCCACCGCCGCCGATCCCGAGGGCGATGTACGCGAGCGGGAGTCCGGCGCCGGTCGCTGCGGTCCCGACGAAGACGAGCACGTACCCGATCAGCATGTAGATGACGAGCCACGGCAGGGTGACGATGAGCACGCTCCGTCGGAAGGCGGTCCGAAAGACCTGGCCGAGGGGAAAGCCCGTGATGGGGGGCACGCGGGGCACCTCCCGCACCAGGTACCAGGCGAAGAGGAGTCCGACCAGCAAGGTGAGCGCGCCGGCGACGAAGACGAACGGCAGGACCGTGATCGGGAACCGGTGGGCTTGGATGAGCCCCAGGATCCCGATCCCGAACGCGAATCCTCCCAACCATCCGGCGAGATTCATCGCATCGAATCGTCCCATCTCCAGACCCCGGGTGTCCTCCGCGGAGCGGTCGGCGATCACCGCGAGGCTCGAGGCCAGGATCGCCCCGCTCGCGATGCCGAAGAAGAAGTTCATCGTCCCGAGGGCGTACGCCGAGCGGGTGAGGGCCACCAGCCCGAACAGGATGGACCCTCCGCCCATCCCGGCGAACAGTACCGGAAATCGCCCGACCCGGTCGGTCGCGACCCCCGAGAACAGCACGGTGGTGAACTCCCCCACCGGCGCCATCGCGCTCACGAGGCCGACCGTCCCGTAGTCGCTGCCGCTGAGCCCGGTCGAGCGCCCGAGGATGTAGCTCGCGAACACCGCGAGGGTGATGCCGAACGCGAAGCGGACAAAGAACGTCGCGCCGAAGACCGCGGTGAGGGACCTCCGGCGTTGGGTGCCGGTGGGGTCGGCGAGCGCCACCGCCAAGGTCGCCGCTTCAGCCCGTCGTCGGGGCGCGTTCGATCAGCTCGATCCAGACGTCGTTCGGGTCGAGGATGAACGCGATCCGCGACGTCCCGCCCGAGAGACGGTACGGCTCCTTGGCGATCTTCACGTTCTTGGTGCGCATCTTCATCAGGAAGCGGTCGAGGTCCGGCACCTCGAACGCCAGGTGGTCCAGTTGCTCTCCCGGTTCGAACGTATCCTTTCCGTCCCAATGCGTCAGTTCGACGCGCGCGCCCGAGGCCGGGTCCTTGACGAACGCGATCTCGGCGTGGTTCTCGGGGATCGTGCGGCGCCGCTCGAACTCGAGACCGAGAACCTCCGTGTAGAATTGGAGGCTCTCGTCCATCTGGCGCACGGTGATCGACGTATGAAGGAATCGCATGAGCGGCCTCGGGGGAGAATCCCCGCCCCGCCTTCTAAACCTTCCCGCGGAGGCGCTACGGGTGGCCGTAGACCACGCGCAGGGGTTTCGCGCCGGGAGTCCAGTCCGCCTCGACCCGCACGAACCCGACCCGCTCGAACTGGAGGATGTCCCGCGGCTGTGCGTCGGCCAGCGCCCGCTCGCCGACGCCGCTCGAGTGGGTGCCCTCGACGTCCAGGAGGTCGACCGGCACCGCCCCCTCCGCCCCGACCCACTGGAGCCGGGGGAGCTTCTGGTTCTCGCGGCTGGTGAACGTCGCCCGAAGGGTCCCGCCGGGCGGAGGGATCTCGACGGGGAGCTTGAGGTTCAGGAGGTCCTTCAGGCGTACCTCCGCGCCGGGCCGGGAGACCAGGTCCCGGTGGGGCAGGTAGAAGGCCGGTCCGGCGGGAGCGACTCGCTTCCCGAGTTCCGGGCGATCGGGGTGGTTCGGAAGGTCGACCGTCGCCAGTCCTTCCGGATACCCGTCGACCTCGACGCGAACGGGCTCCGGGACGTACGCCCGCCGGACCGTCGTCGCGTCGATCCGTTTGCGGTTCTCGGCGTAGAGCGTCTCGGCCGGCACCTCGATGTCGGCGAGCGACATCCCGAACGAGAGGATGAAGGCCCGCAGCGCGTCCATGGAGATCCCGCGCCGGTCGAGGGATCGGAGCGACCAGGTGCGCGGGTCCGACCAACCGTCGTAGAGGCCGCTCTTGACCTCCCGGTAGGACTTGCTCTTGGCGACCTTTGCCTCCCGGACCCGGAGGATCCCCCAGTGGACGAACGGGGGGCCCTGGATCCCGAGGAGGTCCCAAATGTATCGCTGCATCCGGTCCTCGATGACGAGGTCCTTCCCGCGCAGGACGTGGGTGATCCCGAGCTCGATGTCGTCGACGGCCCAGGAGAACTCGAGCAGCGGCCAGACCCGGTACTTCCGGCCCACCCGAGGGTGGTCGAGGTCGCTGATCCGGAATAGGACGCGGTCGCGGAACGCCGGGTCGGGGTCCTGCAGGTCCGTCTTCAGTCGGAGCACTGCGACGCCGGGCGCGTACTCTCCCGCCAGCATCCGCTCCCACTCTTCGGCGGCCTCGGGGGGAGACTGACCGCGCTCGGGACAGGCGATCCCCTTCGCGCGGTTGGTTCGGAGTAGTTCCGCCGGACAGCGGCAGACGTACGCCGCGCCCCGGTCGATGACCCGCCGGGCCCAGGGATAGAAGAGCGGAATCCGGTCCGACTTGTAGACCACCGTGTCCGGCTTGACCCCGGCGAGCTCGAGGTCGCCCAGGATGAGGTCGAAGAACTCGGTCTCGACCCTCTTTTCGTCGGAGCCGATCGTGTCGTCGAACACGAGGAGGATCCGGCCGTTGTACCGTTCGCGATAGTGCTGATGGATGTAGAGCATCCGGCCGTGCCCGATGTGGAGCACCCCGCTGGGGAAGGGAGCCATCCGCATGACGACCTTCCCCGGCACCGCACCCGGAAGTTCCGGGAAGTCTCCCCCCTCGGTCTTCTCGGTCTTGGCGCGCTCGGGTTCGGCGCCCCCGAGCGCAGCCAGCTGGACCTCGAGTTCGGCACGGGGGAGCGCGGCGACCTCCTCGACCACCGCGGCAACGACCGAGCGGACCTCCTCGGCCCGCGCCCGCAGCGAGGGTTCGGTCGCGAGCAATCTCGCCACGATCGGGCCGACGCGGGGCGCGCCTTCGTGCGCCAGCGCGTTTTCGATCGCGACGCGACGGGCCCGTGCCGCGACCTCCACCGGGAGCGTCACGCAGTGCCCGACCCCGGGTCGGATTAAAGGCGTTCCCGCCGTGGACGGCGGGCACGGGGAGGCGGGGACACGGCTCGCTCGGCTCCGCGGTGGGGGATGGTTTCCGCGACCGCTTCGGCCATCGATATCTCGCCGCGTAGTACGCGGTGGGCCGAGGATCGAGAGATCGTCACCCGGCCATCGCTCCCTTCCCGGCTGAGTCGCTGAACGTTCGCGATCTCTCCCGGCGTGAACGTCGTCGGCATCGGCTCCCGTATCGAACGCCCGAGACCTCGGGCGATGGACCGGGCCGCCGCCGCGTCCCGAGGACGCCGGTGGCCCCGCGGGGTGGTCCCTTGCTCGTCGACCAGCTCGACCGACCGCTGGTGGGTGAGCAACACATTGACGATCCGATTGCGAGAGGGCGGGTCGCCCGTCCCGACGCGGAAGACGACGCGTCGCGACGGGAATCGGTGACGGAGATTGCTCGCGAACGCCCCCGCCGCCTCCGGAGCGTCGAGGATGCCCTCCCCGATGCAGGTCCGGCCCGAGAGAATGGCGAACCCCGGTCGAGGGCCCGGGTCGATCCCGACGACCAGATCTCCCTCCGGGTCCCCGAGCTCGAGCGCCTGTTCTACCGCCGCGCCGAGCGCTCGTCGATCGCCGTCCTCGGCGACGATCAGGACATGGGGATGCGATATCTCGCCGGCCTCGTCCGGAGACGTCAGCACGACCGCGACGCGCGCCGGGATCCGTTGCCCCGGGAACAAGCTTACGGAGGGCAGCCGGCGCTCTCGCAAGAAACCCGCTAGCTCCCCGTAGAGAGCCGGGTCCCGTGTGACGAGTGCGACCGACCGATGTCTCAACGGAGCACCTGACGGTGATATACGTGATTAATCTTGCCCCCGCCGTGCCGGTATGTCTCCACTGCGGCGAGATCGCTGCAGAGGGCGCGCTGTTCTGCGCCAAGTGCGGCTTCACGCTCCCCCAGGTCGACTCGACTCTCCCCACGTCTCCGCCGATCCCGCGGTCTCCCTTCCCGACCGCTCCGGTTCCCGGAGGGGTTCCGCCGCCCCTCACCGTGGCCCCGAATTCGCCGTCGGCGCAGGCGCTTCCGCCCGGGTCGATCGCGGCGATGACCGGCCCCATGGCGCCCCCGCCCGCGGGGAAGTACTGCATCCGCTGCCGCACCATCATCTCGAGAGCCGCCGTATTCTGCCCCGTATGCCAACAACCTCAGACGCCGTGAGACGGGGCGGTCGCCGGGGTCGGCGCACCGCCACCATGGTCCGGATCGCGCGGGAGCGGATCTCTGCTCTGTTCGCCCTCGCGGAACGAGAGGCCGCGACCGGCCACGCCGAACTCTCGGACCGGTACGTGGACCTCGCCCGACGGGTCGGCACGCGCTACAATGTCCGAGTGCTGTCCGAGTATCGAGAGCTGTACTGCCGAGGCTGCTCGACGTTCTGGATCGAAGGGCGGACCGTGAGAACGCGCCTCCGCTCCGGTCGTCGGATCCGGACCTGCCTTCGCTGCGGGCGAGAGCGACGGACTCTGCTGCGCGAGGCCCAATCGCGGTCGGAGATCATGAGCGAGCCCGCCCCTCCCGGAACGCTTCGTCCGGAGGCGGAGTGGATCGTCGCAAGTTCGGACGATGAGCTAGGCGACCCCTCCGGCGACGGGTCGGAAGAAGAATAAGCGTCGGTCGTTCCTAGACGCCAGAGCGCCGGGGTGGCCGAGTGGCCAAAGGCGGCAGACTCAAGATCTGCTCTCGCAGGAGTTCCCAGGTTCAAATCCTGGCCCCGGCATAGATATCAGCCCGATCCTCCCCGGTGACCGAGGGGAGACCAACGGCCCGCTCCGCCTCGAACCGCAGCGGGCCCCGGACTCCGCCGTAGGCCGCTCGTACCCTTCCCATTTCCCTGATTCGCCGGCCCTATGGCTCAGGGAGCCGGTAACGTCAGGGGACATACATTCGGCCAACCTTCGACTTTTCCCAGATCTTGAAAGTCCCTAGTGGAGGTTCTACGTCCATCTGCCAGAGCAGAGCGTTCAGCTCGCCCCGATGCTGGAATTCCTCTCGGACCATGTGCCAGAGGAGGTCTCCGATCCGGATCCGTTCCTCGGCGCCGGGAGCACCCGTCGGCGTCCACGCGTGATAGATGATTTCGCGCCCCAGGTCCGGGTCCTGGAGCGGGGCGAGGAACTCGTTCACGATCCGATCCGCCTCGTCGGTCCAGTGCAAGAGCTGCTCGTCGGTAAGGTCCCGGGCCGGTAGCTCGAGCTTCAAGGCGTCAGCGGCTCGGTCCCGCGGCACGAGGTCGAACCAATACCTGAGCGAATCGAGAACGTGAGCATAGATCTCCTGGACCGATGGATAGGAGGCACCCCTGTCCTTGAGGCGCTCCGCCGGCGCCAGACGGAGAATCTTCTTCAGATATGCGCGCCGCACGGTGGAGTTGTAGCGGTAAAAGGTTCGGACCGTATCGAGTTCGCTCATTCTGTTGACCCGAGCTCCCGTGCGGTAGATAACCACGGATGGGAGCTTGTGAAACGGGTGTTCCCGTTGGCACGGAGAGCGGGCGCTGCCCAGTGCGCTGGCCGAGAATTGGAAGAATCCGTCAGTTCCTGGCCCCGGCGCCGCCTTTGCATAGGGGTGCCCGTCCGAAGCTCCGTGGA